>Ga0209025_1000597_pt1 | contig 65153 bp, 71 predicted proteins | sample AraplaMF_Col_mLB_FD_184256 | JGI IMG/M metagenome (GOLD analysis project Ga0209025, IMG submission 184256) | Arabidopsis root microbial communities from the University of North Carolina, USA - plate scrape MF_Col_mLB (SPAdes) (version 2) | ecosystem: Host-associated > Plants > Roots > Endosphere... | reverse complement strand
CAGCCAGAAGCTGAAGTTGTTCATGCGCGCGAACGCCATGTCGGAGGCGCCCACCTGCAGCGGGATCATCCAGTTCGCGAAGCCCACGAAGGCCGGCATGATGGCGCCGAACACCATGATCAGGCCGTGCATGGTGGTGAACTGGTTGAAGAGCTCGGGGTTCACCAGTTGCAGGCCGGGCTGGAACAGTTCGGCGCGGATCAGCAGGGCCAGGATGCCGCCCACCATCAGCATGGTGAAGCTGAACAGCAGGTAGAGCGTGCCGATGTCCTTGTGGTTGGTCGCGAACACCCAGCGGCGCCAGCCGGTGGGCGCGTGGTGGTCGTGATGCTCGTCGTGTGCGTGGTCGCCGTGGGCTGCGTGACCGTGGGGGTCGAGGACTGCACTCATTTCGTTGTTCCTTGCAATTTCTTCTTCGCGGGGCGCTGCCGTATCACTTGCCGCGCAGGGCCAGCACTTCGGCCGGCTGCACCAGCTGGCCCGTCTTGTTCGACCAGCTGTTCTTGGTGTACGTGGCCACTGCCGCGAGGTCGGTGTCGCTCAGCTGCTTCCAGGAAGGCATCGCGCCGTTGTTCTGGCCGTTGAGCAGCACCGTGAGCTGCACCTTATGGTCGGCGTCGGTCACCTTCGCGGCGCCGTCGAGCGGCTTGATCGGGCCGGCGCCCTTGCCGTTGGCCTGGTGGCAGGCGGCGCAGTTGGCGGCGTAGACCTTCTCGCCGCGCACCAGCATCTCGGGCAGCGCCCAGACCTTGGTCGGATCGTCGAGCTTGGCTGCGGCTTCCTTGCGCTTGGCGGTCACCCAGGCCGTGTAGTCGGCGGCCGAGACCACCTTCACGTGGATGGGCATGTAGGCGTGTTCCTTGCCGCACAGCTCCTGGCACTGGCCGTAGTAGTCGCCCACGGTCTCGGCACGGAACCAGGTGTCGCGCACGAAGCCGGGAATCGCATCCTGCTTGAGGCCGAGCTGCGGCACCGCGAACGCGTGGATCACGTCGTTGGCGGTGGTGATGATGCGGACCTTCTTGTTGACCGGCACGACCAGCGGGTTGTCGACCTTGAGCAGGTAGTCGTCGGGCATCGCGCCCGGGGCGCCGGCATCGGACATGGCGCGCTGCGAGCTGTCGAGCGTGGAGATGAAGGCCAGGCCCTCGCCTTCGCCGTTCAGGTAGTCGTAGCCCCATTTCCACTGGTAGCCGGTGGTCTTGACCGTGAGGTCGGCGTTGGTGGTGTCCTTCTGGGCCACCAGCACCTTGGTGGCGGGCAGCGCCATCACGATCACGATGAGGAAGGGCACGATGGTCCAGATGACCTCGACCACCACCGATTCATGGAAGTTGGCCGCCTTGTGGCCGACCGACTTGCGGTGCTTCCAGATCGAATAGAACATGACCGCGAACACGGCGACGAAGATGACCGTGCACAGGATCATCATGATCGTGTGGAGCAAGTGCTGCTCCTGCGCGATCTTGGTCACACCGACCGGAAGATTCAGCTGACGCACCGAGGGGCCGCCGGGCAGATCGTTGACTGCGTGCGCCGCGCTGCTGAAAGCCGCGCCGGCCGCCAGCAACAGATTCGCCGGCCTGTACTTATTGCGCCAAATGCTCTTCATCGTGTTCACGTTTCTTCAATTTTTCGACAAACCCAACCGTGCAGCACTGCGCGAGCCCCTCAGGCGCCACGCAACGCCATGCGAATCTCGCGGGCCAATGCGGCACGCAACTCCGGGCGTACATAGCGCCCCACCCTGACCGATCGACCCTGTCCCGAGACCTCGATCAGCGAGCGATCGCTGGTCTGCGGTTCGATCCGCACCTGGTGCGGAAGAAATTCCGTGCGTTCGTAGTGCCCACCGTCCTCGAGCTCCACCACCAGCCGCCCGCCCTGCAGCGCGATCCGTTCTCCATCGGTCGCGTGCCGCGCGTACAGCATGAATGCGAAACCCACGGCCGCCAGTTCGAGCCAGGCAAACGGCAGCACCAGCGGCGCACCGTGCAGCCAGAACAGCGTTCCGATACCGAGCGATACCACGCACAGCGAGGCGTAGAGCCAGCCCAGCTGGCTCGGCGTCACCGAGCAGTTCCGCCGCAGGAACCAGTGGATGCTCTGGCCTGAGACGGTGGCAAATCGAAACACGGAATTCGACACGGGCGAGTTCAGCAAATCGGTGCGTCGACGGTTGCCGAATCCCTCGTGCAAACAGGATCGGACAGCCCCTCGATCACGGGACAATACCCGCGAGTTTCACGCAACGGCGGATTGTAGCGGGTAGATACCGGCGACCGCGTCCGGAACGGGGCGCCTACGGGTCACTACTACCCCGGCCCGCTCAGGCGCCCGGCCGGCCACGCTGCAGCATCGAGCGCATCTCGCGCAGCGACACCGCGCTCTCGGCCGACAGCGCGACGCGCGGCGCAGGCTTGAACGCGTGGCCGTAGATCACCTCGAAGGTCAGCGCGATGCGGCCACCGCCCTCCTCGGCCGGCGCCAGCTCGGGCAGCGCGTTCTTCAGCGCCCTGTGCCAGGCCTTGCCCCGAAGCGCCGGGAAGCGGCCCGGGTGCAGGTTGCGCCCGAGCGTGCGCAGCTCGGCCAGCGCAGCCTCGGGCGTGGCCCAGGTCAGCACGATGCGCTCCATGTCCATCACGGGCTCGGCGAAGCCGGCATGCACCAGCATGTCGCCCCAGTCGTGCATGTCGGTGTATTCATGGCCCGCCGCGGGCCAGCCGAGCCGCGCATGCAGCGCCCGCAGTTCGCGCACGGTGTCGGGGCCGAGGCAGGAGAACATCAGGAAGCCGTCGGTCGCGACCAGCCCGTGCCATTGCGCGATCAACGCCTCGGGGTCCGCCGCCATGTGCAACGACATGTTGGCCCACAGCAGGTCCACGCCGTCCTCGGGCGGCGCGTCGAAGCGGGCCTTGCCGCCCTGCCAGCGGCGCGCACTCCACCAGGGCGCGGCCAGCGCCTCGCCGGTCTTGCCGGCCAGGGCCGGTTCGGGCTCGATCACGAAGGAAGCGGCATCGCGGTAGCGCCGCGCCACCAGTTCGTGCGCCTCGAGGCCGCCGCGCAGCGGCGACCAGTCGCCCCAGGTGCGGGGCTGCGCCTTGATCCATTGCAGCCGGTCTTCCATGCGGCGGCCGATTTCCTCGTGCAGCCAGGGCGAGCCGTCGGCAGGCGCGAGCCGGCGCCAGCGGGCGGCCGCCGTGGGGTCGATGGTCGGCGGTCTTCTTGCGGGGTCGGTGGCCATGGGGCCGTGAGTATATTGAGCCCATGTTCAGCCGCCGGGCCCTGAGGCCTTTCTTCACCTCGCTGCTCGCGCGGCTGCCCAGCCAGTGCGAGGTCTGCCATGCCTGGCCCGCACAGCCGGTGTGCGACGCCTGCGTCGCGCGTTTCGCCCCGCCGACCGCGCGTTGCAGCGGCTGCGCGCTGCCCGTGCCGGACGGCGTGGCGCGATGCGGCGAATGCGTGCGGCACCCGCCGCCGCTCGATGCCTGCCTTGCGGCCTGCACCTATGCATGGCCCTGGCCCGATGCCATCGCCCGGTTCAAGTTTCGCGGCGACGCCGGCTGGGCCGGTCCTTTCGCGACCCTGTTGCGCAGCGCGCCCTGGGTGGAGCCGGCGCTGGAGCAATGCGACATCGTGCTGCCGATGCCGCTCGCGCCCGGCCGGCTGCGCGAGCGCGGCTTCAACCAGGCGCTCGAGCTCGCACGCCGCATGGCGCCGGCCAAGACCGACGCGAGGCTGCTGCTGCGCACCCGCGAAACCCCGGCCCAGAGCGGCCTCGCGCGCGCCGACCGGCTGCTCAACCTGCGCGACGCCTTCGCGGTGGAGCCGTTGCGCGCGGAAAAGGCACGGGAAAAGCGCATCGTGCTGGTCGACGACGTGATGACCAGCGGCGCCTCGCTGTTCGCAGCCGCCGAGGCACTGAGACTGGCCGGCGCCGCCCACATCACCGCGGTCGTGCTGGCCCGGACCGACCCGGGGTGATTGAAGCACCCCCAGGCTTCGCGCACCCCCTCGCCGGGGGCGACACCGGCGGCCCGGCGAAGCCGGTTCCGCGGTGTCCCTGGCCTTGGCCATGTCGGTTTCATGGGCTGCGGGTGGCGCGCAGCGCCATGGACCACTGACATGACAATCGGCGCATGTTCCATATCGTCCTGGTCCACCCCGAAATCCCGCCGAACACCGGCAACGTGATCCGGCTCGCCGCCAACACCGGCTGCACGCTGCACCTGGTCGAGCCGCTTGGTTTTTCGATGGACGACCGTCTGCTGCGCCGCGCCGGGCTCGACTATCACGAGTACGCCGAGGTGAAGCGCCATGCCGACTGGCAGGCGCTGATCGATGCGGAACAACCGGCCGCCGAGCGCATGTTCGCGCTCACCACCCGCGGCACGCGCGCGGTGCACGACGTGCGCTTCCAGCCGGGCGACTGGCTGGTGTTCGGCGCCGAGACCAGCGGACTGCCGCCCGCGGTGCGCGACAGCTTCGCCGAGCCGCAGCGCCTGCGGCTGCCGATGCGCGAGGGGCAGCGCAGCCTGAATCTCTCGAACGCCGTGGCGGTCACGGTGTTCGAAGCCTGGCGGCAAAACGGGTTCGGCTGATCGAACGCCCCTTTCGGCACCAGGGGCGAATCCGATCCGCGTGGAGCGCCGTATGGAAGACATGCCCGGTCGTCCGATCCGGCATTCATTCCATCCACCGCTTTGCCCCAAGGAGTTCCGCCATGAATACCAAGTCGATGGCCTTTGCGACTTTCGCCACCCTCGCGCTCGGCACCGGCGCCCAGGCCTTCCAGGGGGAACAGAACCCCCTGCCGCCCGCGCCCTTCCAGTCGACCCAATCGCGCGCCGAGGTTCAGGCCCAGGCGCGCCAGCCGCTCCAGATCGGCAATGGCGGCACCGGCGTGGCCCCGCGGACCGCCGGCCATGTGGACCGCGCCGCGGTGCGCGCCAGCGCCCTCGGCATCACCCGGCAAGGCGCCGCCACCTACGGCGAAGTGCCTGCTGGCCGCCGGATGTAAGGCCCGATCAGCGGTAGCGGCGCACCACCGACTCGGCGACGCAGGCCGGCTTGGCCGCGCCTTCGAGTTCGATGGCGGTTTCCCAGGTCATCTGGAAGCCGTCGTCGGCAATCGGTTCCGCGGTGAGCAGCTTCATGCGCGCCCGCAGCCGCTTGCCGACCGGCACCGGCGACATGAAGCGCACCCGGTTCAGCCCGTAGTTCACGCCCATGCGCGACTCGACCACGTCGAGCGCGGCCTCGTAGAAACGCGGCAGCAGCGACAGCGTGAGAAAGCCATGGGCGATCGGCCCGCCGAAGGGGCCGGCCTTGGCCCGCTCCACATCGACATGGATCCACTGGTGGTCGCCCGTCGCCTCGGCGAACTGGTTGACCTGCTCCTGCGTGACGGTGATCCAGTCGCTCACGGCGACCTCCTGGCCGACGCAGGCGGCAAGATCCTGAAGGGTCTGGAATGTCTTTTTTGTCATGCGGGGCATTCTGGCGCCAAGGGCGCGGGGGCGGCTGTCGGGCTTGCGACAACCGGGGTCAGGGAAAACTGGGGGCTGCGGGCGCCGCCGGGCCGCCCCAAGGCGAGCCGCGCCTCCCCCCTCGGGGGTGGAGAATTACACGCAGCGAAGCGAAGTGAAAAGCCGGGGGCTTCAACTTTCGAGCCACCGGCAGATCGGCTGCCATTGATCGAGATCGCGCTGAACGCGGCCCGGCGCAATGTCGAACAGCGTGAGCCCGCGCGCCGCGAGCTGCACGTAGTTCTGCGTGTCGCGCAACTCGCCCAGCACCGGCACGCCCAGACCCGCGATGAACTCGTTCAACCGATCGGCGGCCAGGGTGCGCGAGTTCACGCGCATGCCCACGAGGCTGATCTTCGTTTTCTCGGCACGGCGCTGCTCCCGCAGGCGGTCGAGGAAGTCGCGGGTGGCATAGATGTCGAAGATGCTGGGCTGCAGCGGAACGATCACCCGGTCGGCCAGCGCCAGCACGTCCTTGAAGCGCCAGCCGTGGAGGCCGGCCGGCGTGTCGAGCACCGCATGCGTGGTGCCGCGCGGCGGGCGCATCACAGTGCCTTCGCCCGTGGCCTCCCAGGTGGAAATGGGCCTCGCCATCGGCGGACGCAAACCGAGCCAGAGCCGCGAGGACTGCTGGCGATCCACGTCGCCCAGCATCACGGCATGGCCGCGGCTCGCAAAGTAGCCCGCGATGTTCGTCGCGATCGTCGACTTGCCTACGCCTCCCTTGGGGTTGGCGACCAGAACCACCGGCATGAAGTTCTCCTCCAGAGCTGGAACAGGCGGATGGTAGTCGCCCGGACATACGTTATGTTCGCGGCATGACGACAACAACATCCCCGGGCAACCCCGCCGGCGACACCAACGGCATCTACGTCCTTGCAGCCCACCCGCATTGGCGCGACTCGCGCGTGAACCGGCGGATGCTGGCTGCCGCGCGCGGCGTGCCGGGGGTCGATGTCAACGACCTCTACGGCAGCTATCCCGACTTCGCCATCGACGTCGAGGCCGAACACGCCCGGCTCGCGAAGGCCAGCCTCGTGGTGCTGCTGCACCCGATCCAGTGGTATTCGATGCCGGCGCTGCAAAAACTCTGGCTCGACGACGTGCTCAGCTACGGCTGGGCCTACGGGCCCGGCGGCACGGCCTTGCAGGGCAAGGACTTCTGGCTGGCCGCCACCACGGGCAGCCCCGAGCCCAGCTACCACCCCCAGAGCTACCACCGCTATTTCTTCGACGCCTTCCTGCCGCCCTACGAGCAGACCGCCGCGCTCTGCGGCATGCGCTTCCTGCCGCCGCTGGTCTTCCACGGCGCACGCAGCGCGGCCGAGGCCGAGGTGGCGGCGCATGTCGACGTCTTCGCCCAGCGGCTCGGCAGCTACCCCCAGTGGCCCGAGCTCGAGGAACTCGACGCCTGCGTGGCCTGCCCCGTGCCCGAAACCGACCGGCCGGCCGATTCCGACGACATGGGCAAGGCGGCATCCGGCGCCTTCCACTCTGCGATGGCCCGCGGCCTCGCCTCCATGTCCGCCGCCGCCAACGAAGAAGAGAACAACAGCAACGAAAAAGGCCTGGCCTGAGCATGGAACACGCACCCGCCTGGCTGACCAACAGCTTGATCTACCTGAGCGCCGCCGTGCTGGTGGTGCCGCTTTCCAGGGCCCTCGGCCTGGGTTCGATCATCGGCTACCTCGTCGCCGGCATCGCCATCGGCCCCTGGGGACTGGGCCTCGTGTCCAGCGTGGAGGACGTGCTGCATTTCGCCGAGTTCGGCGTGGTGCTGATGCTGTTCCTCGTGGGGCTCGAACTCGAACCCAAGCGCCTGTGGAACCTGCGCCGCCCCATCTTCGGGTGGGGCACGGCGCAGGTGCTGAGCTGCGCCGCCGTGCTCTTTGCCGTCGGCTGGGCCGTGGGTGCCGAATGGCGCGTGGCGCTGGTGGCCTCGCTCGGCCTGGCGCTCTCGTCCACCGCGATCGCGCTGCAGGTGTTCGGCGAACGCAACCTGCTCAAGACGCCGAGCGGCCAGGCCGGCTTCTCGATCCTGCTGTTCCAGGACGTGGCGGCCATCCCGATCCTGGCGCTGCTGCCGCTGCTGGCGGGCGCCACCGCGGCCGAGCCATCGCTGAGCGGGCTGGACCGCGCACTGGAAGCGCTGAAGATCGTCGGCGTGATCGCCGGCATCATCCTCGGCGGCCGGCTCGCCCTGCGGCCGCTGCTGCGCTGGATCGCGCGCAGCGACACGCCCGAGATCTTCACCGCCGCGGCGCTGCTGCTGGTGGTGGCCATCGCGGCGCTGATGCAGTTCGTGGGCCTGTCGATGGCGCTGGGCGCCTTCCTCGCCGGCGTGCTGCTGGCGGAGAGCGAATACCGGCGCGAGCTGGAGACCGACATCGAGCCTTTCAAGGGCCTGCTGCTCGGCCTGTTCTTCATCGCCGTGGGCATGTCGATCAACTTCGGCGTGCTGATCGCGAGCCCCGGGCTGATGGCGATGCTGGTGGTCGGCTTCATGGCCGTCAAGCTGGTCGTGATCTACGCACTCGCCAAGGCGATGGGGTTGGCCTACCAGGAGCGGCCGGTGTTCACGCTGCTGCTCGCGCAGGGCGGCGAGTTCGCGTTCGTCGTGTTCCAGGCCGCGGGGCCGAACGTGCTGCCGCCCGAAACCACCTCGCTGCTGATCGGCGCGGTGGCGCTGTCGATGCTGCTGTCGCCGCTGCTGCTGGTGCTGCTCGACAAGTTCGTGCTGCCGCGCTACAGCCGCTCCGGCGGCCCGCAGCTGGAAGAAATCTCGGAGCAGCAGGACGCCAAGGTGCTGATCTGCGGCTTCGGCCGCTATGGCCAGATCGTCGGCCGCATGCTCATGTCGCAGGGCTTGCGCGTGACGGTGCTCGACCACGATGCCGACACGGTCGAAGGCCTGCGCCAGTTCGGCTTTCGCGTGTTCTATGGCGACGCGACGCGGCTCGACCTGCTGCGCACCGCGGGTGCCGGCTCGGCCAAGGCCATCGTGGTGGCGGTGGACGACATCGAGCAGTCGCTCGAGATCGTCGACCTCGTGACGGAGCACTTTCCGCAGGCGCGCATCGTCGCGCGCGCCCGCAACGTGACCCACCTCTTCCAGCTGCGCGACCGCGGCGTGAAGGACATCGAGCGCGAGGTGTTCGAGTCGTCATTGCGCAGCGCCCGCTCGGCGCTCGAGGCGCTCGGCTGGCCGGCGCACGAAGCCCGCGAATCGACCATGCGATTCCGGCTGCGGAACATCAAGCTCGGCGACGAGATCTACCCGCACTACAAGGACCGCGCCAAGCTGATCGCAGCCAACAAGGAAGGCCGCCAGCAGTTCGAGGAGCAGATGGCACGCGAGCGTGAGGAGCGGCAGCGGCGTTCGGGGCGCGACTGGGACCGGCTCGACGAGAAGGAAGAGGCGGATTCGTAGCTCGCCTCCGGTTTCCCTTCAGCCTTCCAGCTTCAGCAGCCTGACCGCATTGCCCTTCAGAATCCCCGGCATCACCTCGGGCTTGAACCCCGCCGCCTCGAAGTCCTTCATCCACCGGTCGGGCGTGATCAGCGGGTAGTCGCTGCCGAACAGGATGCGGTCCTTGAGCAGCGTGTTGGCGTACTGCACCAGCTGCTTCGGAAAGTACTTGGGGCTCCAGCCCGACAGGTCGATCCACACGTTGGGCTTGTGGGTGGCCACGCTCAGTGCCTCGTCCTGCCAGGGGAAGCTGGGGTGGGCCATCACGATCTGCATGTCGGGGAAGTCGATGGCCACGTCGTCCAGGTGCATCGGGTTGCTGTATTCCAGCCTGAGGCCGCCGCCGCAGCGCATGCCCGAGCCGATGCCGCTGTGGCCGGTGTGGAAGATGGCCGGCAGGCCGTATTCGGCAATCACCTCGTAGATCGGCCAGGCCATCTTGTCGTAGGGGTGAAAGGCCTGCACCGTCGGGTGGAACTTGAAGCCCTTCACGCCGTGCTCTTCGATCAAGCGCCGCGCCTCGCGCGCACCCATCTTTCCCTTGTGCGGGTCGATGCTCGCGAAGGCAATCATCATGTCGCTGTTCTTCTGCGCGGCCTCGGCGATCTCCTCGTTCGGGATGCGGCGGCGGCCCATGTTCGATTCGGCATCGACCATGAACATCACGAGGCCGATCTTTCTTTCACGGTAGTACGCCACGCTCTCGGCAATGGTCGGGCGGCCGCTCGAGCCGAAGTACTTGTCGGCGGCGCGGTCGTATTCCTCGCCGTAGTTGTCGAACGGGTTCCAGCAGCTCACTTCGGCGTGGGTGTGGATGTCGATGGCGATCAGGTTCTGGTGGTCCATGTCGTTGTCTCCAGTACGGGTAAATCCCTAGGATTCGAGGCCTTCAAGTGCCTTGAATTGATTATTTATCATAACCATAATTCAACTCACACCGAAACGCAACCATGACCAATCCCGACCTCCACCTCGACATCCGCGACGACGTCGCCATCGTCCGCCTGACGCGCGGCGCCAAGCGCAATGCGCTGTCGGACGGCCTGATCCTCGCGTTGCGCGATACCTTCGAGAAGCTGCCCTCCACGGTGCGCGCCGCGGTGCTCGACGGCGAGGGCCCGCACTTCTGCGCCGGCCTCGACCTGAGCGAACTGAAGGAGCGCGATGCCGGCCAGGGCATGCAGCATTCGCGCCTGTGGCATGGCGCGCTCGACCTCATCCAGCACGGCCCGGTGCCGGTGGTCGCGGCGCTGCATGGCGCGGTGGTCGGCGGCGGCCTCGAACTGGCGAGCGCCTGCCACATCCGCGTGGCCGACCGTTCCACCTTCTATGCGCTGCCCGAAGGCTCGCGCGGCATCTTCGTGGGCGGTGGCGGCTCGGTGCGCATCCCGAAGCTGATCGGCGTGGCCCGCATGACCGACATGATGATGACCGGCCGCGTCTACAACGCCGAGGACGGCGAGCGCGCCAACTTCGCGCAGTACCTGGTCGACGAAGGCTCGGCCTTCGACAAGGCCCTCGAACTCGCCCGGCGCATCGCCACCAACGCGCCGCTCACCAACTACGCGCTGATGCACGCGCTGCCGCGCATCGCCGAGCAGTCGGCCGACCATGGCTTCTTCACCGAGGCGCTGATGTCCGGCATCGTGCAGGCCGCGCCCGAAGCCAAGGCGCGCGTGCGCGATTTCCTCGAAGGCCGCGGGGCCAAGGTGAGCAAGGAATGACCGTGATTCGATACCGTCCGCTGGCCTTCGGCGTGACCCGTGCCATCCTGCGCGACGGCGCGCCGGGCACGCAGTACCTGCAGGCCGAAACGCAGCTCGCGCCCTACCGCGAGCGCATGACCGACCGCCTCGCGCACTGGGCCGAAGCCGCGCCCGAGCGCACCTTCATCGCCCGCCGTGAACGGCTGGCCGACGGCAGCACCGGCGACTGGCAGCGCGTGAGCTACGCCGAGGCGCTGCAGAAGGCGCGCAGCATCGGCCAGGCCCTGCTCGACCGCGGCCTGAGCGCGGACCGCCCGGTCGCGATCCTCAGCGAGAACGGTATCGAACACGCCCTGCTGGCCCTCGGCTGCCTCTATGCCGGCGTGCCGTATTGCCCCGTGTCGCCGCCCTACTCGGTGGTGAGCCAGGACTTCGAGAAACTGCGCCACGTGCTGGACACGCTCACGCCGGGCCTCGTGTTCGCCGCCGATGCCGCGCGCTACGGCCGCGCCATCGCCGCGGCCGTGCCCGCCGACACCGAGGTCGTGATCGCCGAAGGCGCACTCGAAGGCCGCGCCGCCACGTCGCTCGATGCGCTGGCCGCCACGCCGGCAACGCCCGCCATCGACGCCGCGATGCGCGCCACCGGCCCCGACACCATCACCAAGTTCCTCTTCACCTCGGGCTCGACCAAGATGCCCAAGGCAGTGATCAACACGCACCGCATGTGGTGCGCCAACCAGCAGCAGCTGCGCCAGTCGATTCCCGCGCTGGGCGAGGAGCCGCCGGTGCTGGTCGACTGGCTGCCCTGGAACCACACCTTCGGCGGCAACCACAACGTGGGCATCGTGCTCGACAACGGCGGCACGCTCTACATCGACGACGGCAAGCCCACGCCCTCGGGCATGGCCGAGACCCTGCGCAACCTGCGCGAGATCGCACCCACCATCTACTTCAACGTGCCGACCGGCTTCGAGGCCATCGCGCATGCGATGGAAACCGACGCGGTGCTGCGCCGCAACCTGCTGTCGCGCGTGAAGATGTTCTTCTACTCGGGCGCGGCGCTGTCGCAGCCCGTGTGGGACAGCCTGCACAGGACGCAGGAAGCCGAGGTCGGCGAGCGCATCGTGATGGGCACCGGCCTCGGCATGACCGAGTCGGGCCCCTTCGCGCTCTACGTGACCGGCCCCGAAGTGAAGTCGGGCGACATCGGCTTGCCGGCCGCCGGCATCGAGCTCAAGCTGATCGAGGTCGACGGCAAGACCGAGGTGCGCTACCGCGGCCCCAACATCACGCCCGGCTACTGGCGCGCGCCCGAGGCCACGGCCGAAGCCTTCGACGAAGAAGGCTTCTTCTCGACCGGCGACGCGGTGAAGTGGATCGACGAGTCGAACATCCACCGCGGCCTGCGCTTCGACGGCCGCATCGCCGAGGACTTCAAGCTCGCCACCGGCACCTTCGTGAGCGTCGGCCCGCTGCGCGCCAAGATCATCGGCGCCGGTGCGCCCTATGTGCAGGACGCGGTGCTGACCGGCATCAACCTGAAGGAAGTCGGCGCGCTGATCTTCCCGACACAGAAGGTGCGGCAGCTCGCCGGCCTGCCCGCCGACGCGACGATGCAGCAGGTGCTCGAAAGCGCACCGGTACAGGCGCATTTCCAGGAAGTGGCCAACACGCTGGCGGCCGCAGGCACCGGCAGCGCCAACCGCATCGCGCGGCTGCACCTGATGGCCGAGCCGCCGTCCATCGACAAGGGCGAAGTGACCGACAAGGGCTCCATCAACCAGCGCGCCGTGCTCAAGCACCGCGCCGGGATCGTCGAGGCGCTGCATGCCGACACCCTGCCCTTCACCCTGAAGCCCCGCTGAACCCACCCAGGAGACACACACCATGAAGATCGAAGGACAAGCCGCACTCGTGACCGGCGGCGCATCGGGCCTCGGCGAAGCCACGGCGCGCGAACTGGCGCGCCTGGGCGCCAAGGTGGCCGTGCTCGACCGCAACGCCGCGCTCGCCGAAAAGGTGGCCGCGGAGATCGGCGGGGTCGCCTGCGTCTGCGACATCACCGACACCGACAGCGTCAATGCCGCGCTCGACAAGGCCGCCGCAGCCCACGGCCCCGCCCGCATCCTGATGAACGTGGCCGGCATCGGCAGCGCGAAGCGCATCGTCGGCAAGGACGGCAACCCGGCGCCGCTCGAAGACTTCGTGCGCGTGGTCAACATCAACCTGATCGGCGGCTACAACATGGCACGGCTGTTCGCGGTGCGCTGCGCGAAGCTGGAAGCGCTCGACAACGGCGAGAAGGGCGTGATGCTCTTCACCGCCTCGGTCGCGGCCTTCGACGGCCAGGTGGGCCAGCAGGCCTACAGCGCCTCCAAGGGCGGCCTCGTGGGCATGACGCTGCCGATGGCGCGCGACCTCGCGCAGCACGCCATCCGCGTGTGCACCGTGGCACCGGGCCTGTTCGCCACGCCGCTGCTGCTGGAGCTGCCCGAAGCCGTGCAGCACTCGCTCGCCGCGTCCATCCCGTTTCCCCCGCGCCTGGGCAAGCCCTCGGAATTTGCCGAGCTGGCCTGCCACATCGTGACCAACGGGCACTTGAACGGCGAGGTGATCCGCCTCGACGGTGCCCTGCGCATGGCGCCGCGCTGATTCCAGCCCCAACAACCAGGAGACAAGACCATGACCAACCGACGCCAGTTCGTGACGGCGCTTGGCGGCACCGCCGCGCTCGCCGCCCTGCATCCCCTCGCCGCACTCGCCCAGGCGGTGCAGCAGCAAGTGAAGATCTACTACGGCTTCCCGGCCGGCAGCGCGGGCGACAGCGTGGCACGCCGCGTGGCCGACAAGATCGGCGACACGCCTTTCACCAAGAACAACCCGGTGGTCGAGAACAAGCCCGGCGCGGGCGGGCGCATCGCGCTCGACACGCTCAAGACCTCGCCGGCCGACGGCTCGGTGCTGGCGCTGGCGCAGGCCTCGGCGCTGTCGACCTATCCGCACATCTACAGCAAGCTGAGCTATGGCATCGCGGACTTCGCGCCGATTTCCATCGGCGCCGTGATGACGCACGGCCTGGCCGTCGGCCCGATGGTGCCGGCCAGCGTGAAGACGCTCAAGGACTACATCGCCTGGGCCAAGGCCAACCCCGGACAGGCCAGCTACGGCTCGCCGGGCGCGGGCTCCACGCCGCACTTCCTGGGCGCGCTGTTGGGCCTGAACAGCGGCACCGACCTGCGCCACGTGCCCTACCGCGGCTCCCTGCCGGCGATCAACGACGTGGTGGGCGGCCAGATCGCCTCGAGCATGACGCCCGTCGGCGACTGCCTGCCCTTCGCCAAGGCCGGCAAGCTGCGCGTGCTCGCCACCTCGGGTGCGCAGCGCCCGGCCTACCTGCCCGACGTGCCGACCTTCACCGAGCAGGGCTTTGCGGAAATCGTGGCCGACGAATGGTTCGGTTTCTTCGCCCCGGCGAAAACACCGGCGGCCGTCATCGCAGCCGCCAGCACGGCGATCCAGGCCGCGCTCAAGGACAAGGCCGTGGGCGACGGCCTGTTGTCGGTCGGCCTGATCGCCCACGGCTCCTCGCCCGAGGACATGAAGAAGTCGCTGCAGTCCGAATACGAGCGCTGGGGTCCGCTGGTCAAGAAGATCGGCTTCACCGCCGAGTCCTGACCCACCTCGCTTGCCTGCCCGCACCGAATCGACACCGATGGATTACCGCCCCCGCCCCGAAGACGTCCGCTTCCTGCTGAACGGGGTGCTCGACGGGCCCACGCGGCTGCAGGCGCTCACGCCCTTCGCCGAGGTCGACGAGGCGCTGCAATCCCAGGTGCTCGAGGAAGCCGCGCGCTTCGTCGGCGAGGTGGTGGCACCGCTCAACCGCCAGGGCGACGAGGTCGGGTGCGGCTTCGCCAACGGCCAGGTCGTCTCGCCGCCGGGCTTTCGCGAGGCCTACCAGGCCTTCGTCGACGGCGGCTGGCCTGCGCTCTCGGCCGCCACCGAAGACGGCGGCCAGGGGCTGCCCGCGGTGCTCGAAGCCGTGCTCTACGAATGGCTGGCGGCCGCCAACCACGGCCTCACGATGGCGCCCGGCCTGCTGCACGGCGCCTATGCCTGCCTCAAGCACCACGGCAGCGACGAGCTGCGCGCGCGCTATCTTTCGAAGATCGCGAGCGGCGAATGGCTCGCCACCATGTGCCTCACCGAAGCGCATGCGGGCAGCGACCTCGGCCAGGTGCGCACCCGCGCCGTGCCGCAGGCCGACGGCAGCTGCCGCGTGAGCGGCGGCAAGATCTTCATCTCGGGCGGCGAACACGACCTGACGCCGAACATCGTGCACCTGGTGCTGTGCGGGCTGCCCGATGCGCCCGCCGGGCCCAAGGGCCTGTCGCTGGTGCTCGTGCCCAAGGTGCTGCCCGACGGCACGCGCAACGCGGTGCACTGCGAGCGCATCGAGGACAAGATGGGCCTGCACGGCAGCCCCACCTGCACGATGCGTTTCGACGAAGCCGCCGGCTGGCTGGTCGGCGAACCGGGCCGCGGCCTCGCCGCCATGTTCGTGATGATGAATTCGGCACGCCTGCATGTGGCGCTGCAGGGCATCGGCCTGCTCGATGCCGCCTGGCAGAAGGCCGATGCCTATGCGGCCGAGCGCCGCCAGATGCGCGCACCGGGCGCCGTGCCCGCCAGCCGGGGTGGCGAAGCGGCCGACCTGATCGCCGAGCACCCGGCCGTGCGCCGCATCCTCGACACGCAGCGCGCCTGGATCGACGGCGCGCGCACCCTCGCCTACCGCAGCGCGCTGATGCTCGACATCGCCGCGCACGACGCCGACCCCAAGGCCCGCGAACGCGCGCAGCGCTGGTGCTCGCTGGTCACGCCGGTGCTCAAGGCGGCCTGCACGCACCAGGCTTTCCACGGCGCGAGCGAGTGCCTCCAGGTGTTCGGCGGCCATGGCTACGTGCGCGAATGGGGCATCGAACAGATCGTCCGCGATGCTCGCGTGACGATGATCTACGAGGGCACCAACGAGATCCAGGCCATCGACCTGCTGGTGCGCAAGGTGCTGCCCGACGGCGGCGCCGCCATGTCGGCCGTGCTGCTCGAACTGCGCGACACGCTCGATGCCTCGCGCGACGCCGACGCCGACGTGCAGCGCCGGCTCGCGCAGTTGCGCTACCTGGGCACCACCATCGCGATGGCCGCAGAGGCCAACCCGGTGCTGCCGTACGAAGTGGCCGACGACTACCTGCGGGTGGTGATGCTCACGATGATGACGTGGGCCTGGGCACGGATCGACGCCGCCGACGACACCTCTGCAGACCGCACCGGCCGGGTGCGCGCGGCGGCGGCCTTCCGGCGCTGGGTGCTGCCCGAGTTCGAGATGCGGCTCGGCATCGTCAAGCGCACCTGCGAATCCGTTGCCCTGGCGGCGCATGCCGCGGCGACGGACGGTGTCGCCCACTAGGTTTCGTGCGCCGGCGCAGGCGGTTACGCTCGGGGCCATGCCCTCCTCCCCGAAAAAGACTTCCGCGAAGAACGAGCCCACCGCAACGGCGCCAGGCAGGCCGGAGCGGCTCGATGCCCACGTGCTCGAAACCCTGGTCGGCTACAACGCCCGCCGCGCCTGGCTGATCGTCAGCGGCTTCTTCTCGGAGCGCATGGCGCCCTACGGGCTCAAGCAGATCGATTTTTCGGTGCTCTCGCTGCTGGCGCACAACCCGGGCGCCACCTCGCGCCAGCTCTGCAGCACCCTGGACATCCTGCCGCCCAACCTCGTGAGCCTGGTGGCCACGCTGGACAGCCGGGGCCTGATCGAGCGCCGGCCGCATCCGCACGATGGCCGGGCGATGGGGCTGCATCTCACGCCCGCCGGCGAAACGCTGGTCCGCGAAGCCGAGCAGGCCGTGGTGCAGCTCGAAGCCGATGCCAGCGCCAAGCTCAGCGCGCGCGAGCGCGAGACGCTGATCAAGCTGCTGCAAAAAATCTACCTCTGACAGCCAGGAACGCCGCGGAACCGGCTTCGCCGGGCCGCTGGCGTTGCCCCCGGCGAGGGGGTGGGCGAAGCGACACGAAGTGCGCGAAGCCTGGGGGAGAGCCCTACAACCCGCGCTCCACCATGTCGATGAGGCGCTGCCCCAGCGCATGGGTGGTCTGCGCATCGAGCGCCCGCAAGGGCCCGTGGATGATCAGCAGCGCCAGCCCGTGCACCGCCGACCACGCGAGGTATTCGGCGTTCGGGCGCCGCGCCGGGTCGAGCACACCGGCATCCACCAACCGGTCGATCGCCGCGCCGAGCAGCTGGAACGGGTCCATTCCGCTCGCGCCCGCGCTCGCGGGGCCCACTTCGCCCTCCCCCTCCTCGGTCACCACGAAGGCCGTGCGGAACAAGCCGGGCTCGGCCTGCGCAAACCGCAGGTAGGCCGTGCCGATGGCGCGCACCTGCGCGCGGGCGAAGTCGGCAGGAGGCTGGTCGCAGGGCAGCACGGCCAGCTCGCTTTCCATCGCCTTGGCCGCCTCCGACAGCGCCGCGCCGCGCACCGCCAGCAGCAGCTCGTGCCGGCTGCCGAAGTGCCGGTAGGCGGCATTCGGCACCACCCCTGCGCGCCGCGTGGCCTCGCGCAGCACCACCGCATCCGGGCCGCCGTCGCGCGCCAGTTCCACGCCCGCCTCGAGCAGCGCACGGCGCAAATCGCCGTGGCGATAGGTGCTGCGGGCGGGCGGCAGGCTGTCGGGGACGTTGTTGAGCTTCATTGCATTTCCATGTGGACACTGTCCATTATCCCTGCTATTCTTTGTGGACGGTGTACACAAAGTAGTTCCATCGTATTCGCGCAGAAGCCAATGCGCCTCCTTGAAACCTCACCAGCGAAAAGGAATTGCCATGAAAGTCCAGTCCTACCTGTCCTTCGAAGGCCGTTGCGACGAAGCGATCGCTTTCTACAAGAAGGCGCTCGGCGCCGAAGTCGTCCAGCTCATGCGCTACAGCGATGCGCCGGCCAACGCGTTCGAGGGCCACGCCGACGCCAGCTGCGCCGGCGCCACGCCCGGCCCCGACAAGGTGATGCACTCGGTGTTGCGCTTCGGCGAAACGGAACTCATGCTCTCCGACGGCCAGTGCTCGGGCAAGGCGGAGTTCAAGGGGATCATGCTGTCGATCACCGCGCCCACCGATGCCGACGCCCGCAAATGGTTCGATGCGCTGGCCGATGGCGGCCAGGTGATGCAGCCGCTGACGCCGACCTTCTTCACCTCCAGCTTCGGCATGCTCACCGACCGCTTCGGCGTGGGCTGGCTGCTGGTGGTGCGCGCCGGCCAGTAGCCGGTCACTGCACGGCCCGCCTTGTTTCTGCCTCCTGGAGTCCCTTCATGCTCAAGAAAATCGTCCTCGCCATCCTCGCGCTGATCGCGATCGTGCTCATCTATGCCGCCACCCGGCCGGACACCTTCCGCGTCGAGCGCACGGCGCGCATCGCGGCGCCGGCTGCGAAGATCTTTCCGCTGATCAACGACTTCCACCGCTGGGGCGGGTGGTCGCCCTACGAGAAGCTGGACCCGGGCATGAAGCGCACCTTCGGCGGTGCCCCCGCCGGCCAAGGCGCCACCTACGCCTGGGAAGGCAACGACAAGGCGGGCGCGGGCCGCATGGAAATCACCGAATCGACGCCCTCCTCGAAGGTCGCGATCAAGCTCGATTTCATCAAGCCCTTCGAAGGCCACAACGTGGCCGAGTTCACGCTGCAGCCGCAGGGCGACGCGACGCAGGTCACCTGGGCCATGCACGGCCCGAGCCCCTACATCGCGAAGCTCATGGGCATCTTCTTCAACATGGACCAGATGATCGGCAAGGACTTCGAAGCAGGTCTCGCCAATCTCAAGACGGCCACCGAAAAGTAACCAAGGAAACCTCATGTCTCCCATCCACGCGTATCTCTCGTTCGACGGCAACGCTGCAGAGGCCATGCGCTTCTACGAAAGAACCCTCGGCGGCACCATGCAGATGATGATGACCATGGGCGAAGCGCCCGGCGCCGAGCAGTTCCCGCCCGGCGCCGCCCAGCGCATCATGCATGCGGCCCTGGCCTACGGCGACGGCATGCTGATGGCCTCCGACACCATGCCGGGCCAGGCCTACGAAGGCATGAAGGGCTTCGGCGTTGCGCTGACCCTCGAGAGCGTCGCCGAAGCACGCCGCGTGTTCGTCGCTTTTGCCGACGGCGGCAAGGTCACGATGCCCTTCGCCCCGACCTTCTGGGTCGAAGGCTTCGGCATGGTGACCGACCGTTTCGGAACCCCTTGGCTGATCAACGGCGGCAAGCCGCTGGTCTGACCCGCCTCATCGGCGACTCGCAGGAATCACCCCTCATGACCCACACCCTCGACAACCGAAAGCGCTGGCTCGCCTTGATGGTGCTCTGCCTCGGCGTCCTGATGATCGTGCTCGACACCACGATCGTGAACGTGGCATTGCCCTCGATCCGCACCGACCTCGGCTTCACCGAGACCTCGCTGGTCTGGGTGGTGAATGCCTACATGCTGACCTTCGGCGGCTTCCTGCTTCTGGGGGGCCGGCTCGGCGACCTCTACGGCCACCGCAGGCTCTTCCTGATCGGCCTCGTGCTGTTCACCCTCGCCTCGCTGGCCTGCGGCATCGCCAACGCGCAGGGCCTGCTGGTCGCTGCGCGCGCGGTGCAGGGACTGGGCGGCGCGGTGGTCTCGGCCGTGTCGCTCTCGCTGATCATGAATCTCTTCACCGAGCCGGCCGACCGCGCCAAGGCGATGGGCGTGTACGGTTTCGTCTGCGCCGGCGGCGGCAGCATCGGCGTGCTGCTGGGCGGCCTGCTGACCAGCACACTGAGCTGGCACTGGATCTTCCTGGTCAACCTGCCGATCGGCGTGGCGGTCTATGCGCTCTGCGTGGCGCTGCTGCCCGATGCGCGCGGCCAGGCGCACGGCGAGAAGCTCGACGTGGCCGGCGCGGTCACCGTCACGCTGTCGCTGATGCTCGCGGTCTACGGCGTGGTCAACGGCAACGAGGCCGGCTGGGGCTCCACGCAGACCCTCGGCCTGCTCGCCGCGGCCGTGGTGCTGCTGGCCGTGTTCATCGCCATCGAGGCCCGCGTGCAGCATCCGCTGATGCCGCTCGGCCTGTTCCGCCTGCGCAGCGTGTCGGTCGCGAACGTGGTGGGCGTGCTGTGGGCGGCCGCGATGTTCGCGTGGTTCTTCATCTCCGCGCTCTACATGCAGCTGGTGCTGAACTACACGCCGATGCAGATCGGGCTGGCCTTCCTGCCGGCCAACGTGATCATGGCGGTGTTCTCGCTGGGCCTCTCGGCCAGGCTGGTGATGCGCTTCGGCATCCGCAAGCCGCTCGCGGCCGGGCTCTGGCTGGCCGCCATCGGGCTCGCGCTCTTTGCGCGTGCACCGGTCAACGGCAGCTTCGTGACCGATGTGCTGCCCGGCATGATGCTGCTCGGCCTGGGCGCCGGCATGGCGTTCAACCCGGTGCTGCTCGCGGCCATGAGCGAGGTCGACCCGGCCGATTCGGGCCTGGCCTCGGGCGTGGTCAACACCGCGTTCATGATGGGCGGCGCGCTCGGCCTGGCCGTGCTGGCCAGCGCGGCGGCGGCGCGCAGCAGCGCGATGGAAGCGGCCGGCGCACAGCTGCCGCTCGCGCTCACCGGCGGCTACAACCTGGCGTTTCTCGTCGGCGCCGTGTTCGCGGCGGCGGCGGGCTTGATCGGGGCCTTGCTGCTTCGCACCGCATCGCCGGGGCAGACGCAGAACAACGAGGAAGCGGCACCCCGCAGCAGGACGGCGAGCGAAACGGCGTCGTGAGCACGACAACGCCATGCAGCCGCCGCTTTTCTTCCTTCAACGGTTCTATCTTTCATTCAGGAGATCACCCATGGCTCGCTACGTTGACGGTTTCATCGTTGCCATTCCCACCCAGAACGTCGAGGCCTACCGCAAGCTCGCGCGCAAGGCCGGCAAGGTCTGGATGGAGTACGGCGCGCTCGAATATGTGGAGTGCATCGCCGACGACGTGAAGCCCGGCAAGCTCACCTCGTTCCCGCAAAGCGTGAAGCTCAAGGCCGACGAGACCGTGGCCTTCTCGTGGATCGTCTACAAGTCGCGCAAGCACCGCGACACGGTGAACGCCAAGGTGATGGCCGACCCGCGCATCACGGCGATGGACCCGAAGACCATGCCCTTCGACGGCAAGCGGATGATCTTCGGCGGCTTCAAATCGATCGTGGAGCTTTGACTCGCCCCCAGGCTTCGCGCACTTCGTGTCGCTTCTCCTACCCCCTACCGGGGGCAACACCTGAGGCCCGGCAAAGCCGGTTCCTCGGTGTTTCGCGAAGGGGCCAGGCCTGCGGCCGGCCTCAGGCCAGGAAGCCGTCGTAGACGAGCTTCAGGCCGGTGAGGAGCATGCCCAGGTACACGAAGCGATAGAACCACGTCGCATCGATGCGCCGCGCGATGCGGATGCCGACCCACACGCCGAGCGGCGCGAGCGGCATCAGCGCCAGCGAGGTGGCCATGGTGCGGAAGTCGATCAGGCCGAGCCAGGCGTAGGGAATCCACTTGCTGAGATTCACCACGAAGAAGAAGTACGCCATCGTCGCCGTGAAGACCACCGGCTTGAGCCGCAGCGGAATCACGTAGGCGTTGATCGGCGGGCCGCCGGCATGCGCGATGAAGCTCGTGAACCCCGACACCACCGTGAGCACCGAGCCCACCGCGCGCGAAGGCAGCGGATCGTCGGGCCTGGGCGGAAACACCAGCCGCTGCGCCAGGAACAGCAGCGTGAACACGCCGACGATGCCCGCCACGGTGTGCGCCGACAGCACGCGGAACAGCAGCGTGCCGATCACCGTGCCGATCAGCCCGAACGGAATCAGGAACTTGAGCAGCGAGCGGTCGAAGTCGCGCCGGAATGCGGCCAGCCCCAGCACGTCCATCAGCAGCAACAGCGGCATGAGGATCGCGGCGGCCTGCGGCACCGTCACTGCGAGCGCCATCAAGGGCACCGCGAGCGAACCGAAGCCGGCGCCGAAGCCGCTCTTGCTGATGCCGAGCAGCAGCACGGCGGGGATGGCGACCGCGTAGAAATGCGGGTCGGTGATGAGGGGGAATTCCATGGGGTTCGACGGACGCAGAAAAAAGCCTGCGGTGGCGGCAGGCTTTCCGAGCGTAGCAGGATGAGACTCGATGCGTTTGACGTGCCTTGTTCAGGGTGCCCTGTGCACGCGCCCCGAAGATCCCCTACTCGGGCTGAATGCCCAACTCCCGCACCGTGCGGCTCCAGCGCTCCACGTCCTTGCGCACCAGCGCACGCGTGTCGGCCTGCGAGAGCGCGAGCGGCTTGCCGCCGGCCTTGACGAAGGACTCCATTACCTCGGGCATCGCGATCACCCGCGCGAGTTCGGTGCGCAGCCTGTCCAGCACCGCGGGCGGCGTCTTCGCAGGTGCGAAGAGACCGAACCACGATTCGAGTTCCAGCTTCGCGACGCCGGTCTCGCCGATGGCCGGGATCTCCGGCTGCGTTGGCAGCCGCGCCGTGCCGGACACTGCGAGCGCCCGCACATTGCCCGCCACGACCTGCACCCGCGCCGTCGGCGAGAGGTCGAAGAACAGGTCGACGCGCCCGCCCAGCAGGTCCTGGTACGCCGCCTGCGCGCCGCGGTACGGCACATGCGTGAGCTCGACGCCCGCCTGCTGCCACAGCGCCGCCGCGATCACGTGCTGCCCCGAGCCATTGCCGGCCGAGGCGTAGTTGAGCTTCTTCGGGTTGGCCCTGGCGAACGCGACCACGTCCTTGAGCGTGGCCTGCGGCAGGTCCTTGCGCGCCATCAGCGTGTAGCTGTAGGCCACCGCCAGCCCCAGCGGCTCGAAGTCGCGCAGCGAGTCGTAGGGCAGGTTCCTGTACAGCCCCATGTTGAGCGCGAGGTTCGACACCGAGCCGACCAGCAGCGTGTAGCCGTCGGCCGGCGCCTTGGCGACGAAGTCGGTGCCGACCACCGTGCCGGAGCCCGAGCGGTTGTCCACGATCACCGGCTGGCCCAGCGCGCGCGACAGGCGCTCGGCAAGCAGCCGGCCCACGAAGTCGAAGCCGCCGCCGGGCGGCTGCGGCACGATCAGCTTGAGCGGTTTGCCGGGCCAGTCCTGCGCGAATCCGAACGTCGGGACGGCCAGCATCGCCAGCGCCGTGGTCACGGCGCTGCGGCGGTTGAGCGCGGCGGACATGTCAGCGCCCGAGTTCGCCGCCGGCCAGCCAGCGTGCACCGCGCTGGTACAGCGCTTCCACGGCCGGCCCCTTGAGCATCGGCATGTCGAGCTTCACCGTGTAGCCGATGCGCTGCTGGATGTAGGTGAGGTGGCGGTAGCCCTCGGGCAGATCGGCCAGCACGGCCGCATCGAGCTTCACCGTCGCGGCCGGGTCCACCGGGTCGATGCGGTCCTTCTCGTAGATCGGCTGGCGGTGCAGCAGCTTCCACTCGCCCTCGTGCTTCACCACGAAGTCGTAGAAGCGGCCGGTGCACACCACGTCGCACAGCACACCCTCGACCAGGCCGCGCTGCGAGATGGTCATCTTGGTCTGCGCGATGGCGCGGTCGCCCGCCACCTCGACGGCCGAGCCGCCGAGGAAGTGCAGGATGCTCACGCCCTTGGCCCAGCCCTCCTGCGTGACGCGGATGAAGTCGGCGAACGGCCCCTGGAACCAGGTGGCCATCATCACGCCCTCGGGATGCCACACGGTGGCGAAGCGCTCCCAATCGCCGGCGTCGCGCCAGACGGCCCAGCGTTCGATCATTCGGCGGATCAGCAGCTCCTGCTGCAGGGTGTCGGTCATTTTTTTGTCTCCGGAGGTTGTTCTTCAGGCGGGCTGCTTCGACGGGTTGAGCACGAAATCGAAATCGAGGCGCCAGCGGCCGTTGTCCTGCTGCTTCCACGGCGCGACCAGCGACTGGCGCACCGCGAACACCGCGTCGGAGTCGAGCCACTGGTCGCCCTCGCGGAACACATGCGTGATGAGCTGCTCGTAGCCCGGTGCCTCGATCTTGAAATGCAGGTGGGCGGGCCGCCAGGGGTGGCGCCTGGTCGCGCGCAGCAGGTCGCCCACGGGCCCGTCGACCGGGATCGGGTAGGCCTCGGCCAGCACGCTGCGGAAATGCAGCGAGCCGTCGGCCGCGGTGCGCAGGCGGCCGCGGTTTTCGGAATGGTCGAGCCCCTCGTGCTGCACGTCGTAGTGCCCGCCTTCGTCGGCCTGCCACACGTCGACGACCGCGCCGGCCACCGGCTCGCCGCCGAGCCCGCGCACCGTGGCGTACACGTCGCAAGGCGCGCCCGCGGCGCCGTTGGCCACGTCGTCGCCTTGTTCGTACTCGGGCGCACCCTCGAAGTAGAACGGGCCGAACACGGTGGCCTCGGTGCAGCCGGCCGGCTTGTCGTTGTTCATCGCGATGGTGAGCATCGAGAGGCCCAGCACGTCCGACAGCAGGATGAACTCCTGGCGCTTGTCGTCGCACTTCTGGCCGGTGGCGGTCAGGTACTGGATGCCCTGGAACCACTCCGCCTCGGTGAGCTTCACCTCGCGCGCAAAGGCATGCAGGTGCTGCACGAGGCTGGTCATGACCTCATGCAGGCGTGGGCTGGGCGTGTCGGCAAAGCGCGCGAGCACGGCCTGCGTGATGTTGTCCTGGTTGAGGTTGCGCATCGTGGCTGTCTCCTTGTCGGCTGTCTCTCTGGGGTACGGCGCACTGTAGGCCGCACGCTGAGAGCCCGAAAGCACCACGGCGCAAATGATTTTTCCGCTCAGCGGAACGGTCGCGCCCTGCACTGGGCAGCAAGCTCATCTGCTGACCAGCGCCTGGGGACCCTTTCGGTCTTGGATTTCTCGGCCGTGGTTGCGGCGAACCATCGCAGACGTCCGGGAGGGCGTCGACCGCCACGTCAGTCGCGTGGCGTTGCCGAAAACAGGGACGATCAGCCGCCGAAGATCACATCCGTGCAGGCCAACTTGTCGCCCGGCCTGAGGGCAACGATATGGGTGCCGCCAGGTTGCACCAGCCAAGCCGATTCACCAGCGGCAGTGACTTGTCCGGCATAGGTCCGCTTCTTTCCGGCTTGGGCGAAACCAAACACTTGGGCAACCTGCTTGCCGTTGATCGTGCAGTCGGTAATCAGGTCTCCCGTCTCGGGGCTCGACGCGACAAAGCGCAGTTTTCCAGTGTTGGGCGCAGCTTGACGCACGTCAACCACACGCTGCGATTGGTTGCCCGCCGCAGCAGCCACCACCACATAGCGCGCGTTGCCCTTGCGAACCGGATAGACAGTGACTTTGCCTTCGCGCATTTCGTTCATTGAAATGGGGTCGAGCTTGGCGTCATAGGCGTCGAATCCAAAGGCTTGATAGGGGAGTTGCATTGCAGGGAAGGTCTTGCCGATCAGGCCGGCAAACGCAACGCCATCGCCCCTGGCTGGCGTGGAGCCGGTCATCGTGCTTTGCGTGACGCCAGTGCTGCGTTTCAACTCCGCACGTTCGCTATCGCGCAGCGGGCGGGCAAGGCGCAACACGGCATTTTCGCGCGGCCAGGCCATCTCGCCCAGGTTGCCGGCATCTTTGCAGCGGCCACCGAGATGCTTGATCGCTGTGCCTTCGACGACAAAACGGCTTTCACACTCGCCATCCTCGCTCTTGCCGCTCAGTACCCACACCCCATTGCTGAATGTGGCAACACCGGAGGTCTCGACAGCTCCGCTGAGCACGCCGCCAAAGCCACCGGGGTCGGCAGCGCTGGCGTCGCCCTTGAATTTCACCAGGGCACGTCCACCACCGATGTCTGCAACGGAATAACTGAATTTGGCGACTTCGTTCTGCAGTTTTCCTTTGCCGTCCTTGTGCCGCGACTGCGCCTGGTAGCTATAGACGCCAGAGGCCAGTGCGCTGGCAGCTCCGGGTTGATTGGCCTGCGGCGCGGCGCCATCCTGGACCATAGGCTTGACCGAGGTGGTCTGCCCGTCAGGGGTTCTGACGGTGACCTGGCAACCAAACAGAGCGAGAGATGTCGCCAGAAGCGCGAACCTTTTCATGGGGAAATGCCTCCCTTTCTTTTAATGAGAAATTCTTATGAGGTGCCGTGTCTTGCCGGCAGTCCGAGAGAGAAATGCCTGATCACAGTGCCATTGATCGATGGCACCCTCGATTCAGGATCAAATGCACTTCAGGTCGTCGATCAAAACTCTGCTGATCAAGTCTTTGCGATCTCGTGCGATTTGCTTGAAGGAGCCTTGAATCTTTGCCCGCTCCTGGGCTCGATACGCTTTCGACATGGCAGTTGTATTGCCTAAAGATGTACCGTCTGCGCTATAGAACCGCACATCTACCGTCAAGAAGTTTTTGCAAGATTTGCCGTAGGCGATGAAGCCGGTCAGATTGAATCTGTCATCGAGGAACGCTTGCAATTTCAATTCCTCCAGCGTTGCCACTTGCGAAACACTTGGACTGACCTCGATCTTCATATCCTGGAACCCATTCCTGACCGATGTTCTCAGGTTATTGACGCCGTCGGAAATAGGATTGGCGCAGCCAAAGAGGAAGCAGACGGGCAGCAGCAGAAGGATTTTTTTCATGTGGCGTAATCTACAAATGATTGTCGCAAAGTGTATGACACCCACTTGAACTCGACCTCGGCATGAGGCATCGCACAGCGTCCGGCGTCAGCCATCCTGAGCGCTTGCATGTCCCCCTGAGCCAACGGTCAGAAGCGACACCGTTGCCTCACGAGACTTGCCACTTGGCACAGGCAGATGCAAACACAAGGAGGTCTCCCCAGGCCGCGAGCGCAGCGTCAGCGTGCCACCCAGCGCGGCGGCGCGCGCACGCATGTTCGCCAATCCCCTGCCGGCGAACTTGGCGTTGGCATCGAAACCACGGCCGTTGTCGCACAGCTGGACCTCGATGGCCTCGCCCGTCGTCGCGCCCTCCGCGCCGCCAACGGGTACCCATCGCGCATTCAGGCTGGCCCGCGTTGCCGCCGAGTGCGCCATCATGTTGGCGAACGCTTCGAACAGCAGCATCTGCATCTGGTGGGACTCACGCGCGCTCCAGCCCGTCATCATCGGCAGGCGGCCGACATCCCAGTGCAGATCGATGCAGGCGTCCTGCAGACGTGGCCCCAGCCGGTAGCGCACGCTGCCCAGGGTCGAGGCCACATCGCCCTCGTCGGCATGCATGGCGTCCACCGTGAGCTTGAGCTGGTCCACCGCGTCGCGCAGGTGCAGCGCGACATCCTCGCGGGCCGCCCCCGGCTGCTGGGCCATCCGCAGCAGCCCCACCAGTTGCCCGCCAAGACCATCGTGCAGATCCTGCACCAGGCGCTGGCGCTCCTCCAGGGCGCCGCGCGCCTTCTCTCCCTCCCGTTCGCGCGCGAAGGCGGCCTCCAGGGCGGCGTTGCGCTCGGCCAGTTCCGCCTCCAGCGAGGCGTTCATTGCCGCCACCGCCCGGGCGTCCTTGCGCATGCGCTCGGCGATGACCCACGCCAGCGTGATGGCGAAGCCGACCCAGGCGAAGCGGATCCAGGGCACCATCGCGTAGGCCTCGGGCGACGTGCGCATGACCCAGACGTCGCGCGCGCCGCACAGCACGATCAACACCACGGCCAGGCCCAGCACGCGGTGCTCCAGCACGGCACTGCGCAGCGCCACGCGCAGCACGACGACCATCATCGCGAGTGCAGCCACGAGGCCCAGCCCCCGCCACAGCGGCATCAGCCACAGCCAGGGCACCATGATGCCCAGCACGGCCGCCACCGGCGCCAGCCAGGCCATCAGGCCCAGCAGGCGCGCCAGGCGGGTGTCGCCGCGTCCCACCACGGCCAGGGCGAAGCGGCACAGCAGGGGCACCGCGGCCTGGAACGCCGCCAGCGGCAGCACGCCCCACCAGGGCCAGGGCAACGGTGCATGCGTGAACAGCACGCGTGCCGTCTGCACCGACCACAACAACTCTCCCAGACCGTAGTAGAGGTAGATCGGCTCGCGCTGCCGCAGCCACACCAGCAGCGACAGCGCCCCCAGCACGCCGCTCACGATGGCGATGAAGCGCCCACCGCTGACGTGCCAGAACAGGGCACGTTCGTACAACGGAAGAATCTCGGCCTCGCTGCCCACCACCACCGGCGACAACCCACCCTGCCGTGCAGCCTGCGCCGCGATGACGATTTCCACGCGCTGCGGCGACGCCGAGCCCGAGGCAGGCAGCATGAAGTACTGCGGCGCAAAGGAGGCGTCGTCGTAGGGCGCCGGCGGGAAGGCGCCGAACCGCGCCAGTTCCTGGCCGTTCACCGACAGACGAAAACTGTTGCCCAGGCGTGGCACGAACAGCGCCAAGGGCGTGGCGGGATCGGCCGCCGGTATCTCGAACGCAAACCGCGCCTCGCCGTCGACCGCGCCTTGCCGCTGATCCCAGTCATAGGGCAGTGCCACGGTCTGCGGTGTCTGGACCTGGGCCGGCGCCTGGCCGTGCAAGGCCAGCGTGAGCTGTGCCTGCTCCACCAGCGTCACGGCCCGTGCAGGGACGCACCACCCCAGTCCCACCACCGCGAACATCAGCAACAGCAGGCGCCACACGAGCGCTTCATTTCGTAGACCCATGACACGGCAAATGTAGCAACATTTACTTACCTGGCCGCGAAACCGCTCTCTGGATTCGTCTTCCTGAAACGACTCAGTTCAAGACCGTTCGATCGTGGCTCATGGGGCGCCCCCCTAAAATCGACGGCCTGGAAATGTTTGGGGGCCAGCGGTTCATCCCCGGAATCACCCCCGAAAAAGACAAGCCAAGCCCCGGAGACCCCATGGACCGCTGGACCGAAATCGCCCTGCTCGTGCAGATCGCCGATGCCGGCAGCCTGAGCCGCGCGGCCGAGGCGCTGGGGCTGTCGAACGCCGCCGCGAGCCGCGCCCTGAGCGCACTCGAAGCCCGGCTGAGCGCGCGGCTGGTGGAGCGCAACACGCGCCGCCTCTACCTCACCGACACCGGCCGCGAGTTCTGCGGCCGGGCCAGGACCATCCTGGCCGACCTGGCCGATGCCGAGTCGACGGTGAACGCCACGGCGCTCAACCCCACCGGCACGCTGCGCATCACGGCCTCGCTCTCGTTCTCGATCCACCACGTCGCACCGCTGCTGCGCGAATACACGCAGCGCTACCCGGGCGTGACGGTGCATGTGGAGGCGGCCAACCGCTACTTCGACCTGATCGACAACAACATCGACGTGGCGATCCGCACGCGCGAATTCGAGCCCGACTCGAACGTCACGATCCGCCGTCTCGGCGAGACGCGGCGCATCCTCGCGGCCTCGCCGCGCTACTTCGCGCAGCACGGCTTTCCGAAGACGCTGGAAGACCTCAAGCAGCACAAGCTGCTGATCTACACCCACGCCAACAACCCCAACGAACTGCGCTTCACCCGCAAGGGCGAGAGCCAGACCGTGTCGGTCACCGGCCTGCTCGAATCGAACGACGGCCAGGTGCTGCGCGCCGCCGCGCTCGACGGCATGGGCATCCTGGTGCAGCCGACCTACATCGTCTACGAGGACATCGTGGCCGGACGCCTGGTGCCCACGCTCGACGACTGGGACCTGCCGCACCTCACGATCAACCTGGCGTATCCGAGCCGCAAGCACCTGTCGGCGAAGGTGCGCAGCTTCATCGATTTCATGGCGGCTCATTTCCAGAAAATGGATTACGAAAGAAAGTGGACCGGCCACTTCGGCGCCCACTGATCAGTCCTTTCGCCGGAAAAGGTGCGTAAACGCACATCCGGGCGGCCGGCAGCTCCGCACACTGGAACCGCAACCGCCGCACGCCGTGGCGGACCCTTCCACTTTCAAGGATCTGCCATGAACACCCAGGCCGTAGCCGCCAACACCGCGCGTGCGCCGATCGCATCGTCGTCGCTCGCGTCCCCCTCCCCCGCCACGCTGGACGACGCCGGCAAGCTGCTGCTGCGCGTGACGATCGGCGTGCTCGTGCTGCTGCACGGCATCTTCAAGCTCTCGGCCGGCGTCGGTTTCATCGGCGGCATGCTGGCCAAGGCCGGCCTGCCGGGCGGGCTGGCCTACCTCGTGTTCGTGGGCGAGATCGCCGCGCCGCTGCTGATGATCGCGGGCGTCTGGACCCGCGCCGCAGCCGGCGTGGTCGTCATCAACATGCTCGTGGCCTTCGGCCTGGTGCACATGGCCGACCTGTTCTCGATGACCAAGCAAGGCGGCTGGGCACTGGAACTGCAGGGCCTGTACCTGTTCGGCGCGCTGACCGTGGTGCTGCTGGGCGCGGGCCGCTTCAGCATCGGCGGGCGCAACGGCCGCTGGAACTGATCCTGCTCAGCCGGCGTCGCCCCGCACCTGGGAGACCATGCGTTCCAGGCGGGCGGCATCGGCCACCAGCAGGGCCCGGCCGTCCTTGCGCAGCACGCCGCTGCGCACCAGCACATTGAGCTCGCGGGTCACCTGCTCGCGGTTGGTGCTGATCTGGCTGGCCAGCGCCGCATGCCTGGGCGCCGGCTCCAGCCGGGCCTCGTTGCCCTCGACACCGGCGGCGCGCGCCAGGCGCAGCAGTTCGGCATGCAGCCGGTTCTGCACGCCGAGCGTGCTCAGGTCGATCACGCGCTCCGACAGCTGCCGCACCAGCGACGCCAGCCGCTGCATCACCCGCTCGGCCACCCGCGGCTCGTCGCGCAACAGGGCCCTGAAGGCGGGCCGGTCGAGGCTGGCGACCACGCTGGGTTCGAGCGTGACCACGTCGGCGGAGCGCGGACCGCCGTCGATGGCGGCAATGTCGCCGAAGTGCTCGCCGGCTTCGCAATCGCGGAAGGTCACCTGTCGGCCGTTGGCCGAATAGGTCGTCACCCGCACCCGGCCCGAGACCAGCAGGAACACCTCGCCCTGCTGCTCGGCGCGCAGCAGCAGCGGCTTGCCGGCCTCCACGCTGTGCCAGAGGCACTGCTGGGCGAGCAGGTCGAGGCGCTGGTCGGAGAGGCCTTCGAGCAGCGCGATCTGGCGCAGCGCGAGGCTGGAGCGGGGGGTGGGTTCGGGTTGGGCCATGCCGGTCGGTTGGGGCGCGCGCATTATGCTCGGGTGCCGCTTCGAACCCGTTCATGGACAGACGTTCCCCCCCAGCCCTTTTCCTGCTGAGACCGCCGACACGGCGCAATCTCCGCTGGGCCAGCGGGCTGGTGCTGATGGCCTATGTGACGGCGCACCTGCTGAACCATTCGCTCGGCATCTTTTCCTTCGAAGCGGCCGAGACCGTGCTGCGCGGCGTGCAGCGCTTCTGGCACAGCCTGCCGGGCACCGCGCTGCTGTATGGCGCGGCCTTCGTCCACCTGGCGCTGGCCGTCGTCGCCCTGTGGGAGCGGCGCACCCTGCGCATGCCGCCGCTCGAGGGCCTGCGCGTGCTGCTGGGCTTTGCGCTGCCGCTGCTGCTGGCCACCCACCTGACCGCCATGCGCGGCGCCTACCTGGCCTACGGCATCGAGGGCTCCTACGTCCGCGTCGTCTGGGGGCTGTGGAACCTGCCGGGCGCGGCCGCGCAGCTCGGCATGATGCTCGCGGCCTGGGCCCACGGCTGCCTCGGCCTGCACTTCGCGCTGCGGGTGCAGCCGGCCTACCGGCGCTTTTCCCACCTGCTGCTGGCCGTTGCGGTGGTGCTGCCGCTGACGGCGGCGATGGGCTTCGTCTCGATGGGCCGCGAGTTCCAGTGGACCGGCGTGCCGCCGGTCGTGCTGCCGACGCCCGAACAGGGCAAGGCGCTCAATGCGGCCGAGTGGAACATCAAGTGGTCCTACGCACTCGCGCTGCTCGCCCTGCTGGCGGCGCGCTGGGGGCGGAACCGGTTTGCGCGCTGGTCGCGCCGGCCGTCCATTGCCCTGCGCTACCCCGACCGCACCGTGCAGGTGCCGCGCGGCTGGAGCGTGCTGGAGGCCAGCCGCTCGCACGGCATCGCGCATGTGTCGATCTGCGGCGGCCGGGCCCGCTGCTCCACCTGCCGCGTGCGCGTGGCCGGCCCTGCCGGGCACATCGGCGAGCCGGGCCGCGACGAGCAGCGCACCCTCGAACGCGTGCGCGCGCCGGGCGATGTGCGCCTGGCCTGCCAGCTGCGCCCGCACGGCGACATCGAGGTCACGCCGCTGTTCGCACCGCGGCCCAACGAGGGCCGGCCCGCGCCGGTCGGCAGCTTCGGGCGCGAGCGCGACGTGGCGATTCTCTTCGTCGACCTGCGGCGCTGGTCGGGGTTGTCGGAGCGGCAGTGGCCCTTCGACCTCGCCTATGTGCTCGACCGCTACTTCGCGACCGTCGGCGCGGCCGTGCGCGAAAGCGGCGGCGTGCCGAACCAGTTCATCGGCGACAGCGTGATGGCGATCTTCGGGCTCGACACCGACCTGCCGACCGCATGCAGGCAGGCGCTGCGCGCGACCGAGCTCATCGGCCAGCGCATGGACGCCTGGAGCGAAGGCTTCGAAGCCCAGTTCGGGCAGCGGCTGGATTTCGGCATGGGCCTGCATGCGGGACGCGCGGCCGTGGGTGAAGTCGGCTATCTGGAGACCACCACCTTCACGGCGATCGGCGAGGTGGTCAACACGGCGAGCCGCCTTCAGGACCACGCCAAGACCGCCGCATCGCGCCTCGTTGTCTCCCTGTACGCCGCGCAACAGGCCGGCGTTGCGGACACGATGGGACCGGCCGAGACGCTGGCCGTGCGCGGCCGCTCCGAGCCCCTTGCGGTGCTGTATCCGTCCCCTGCGACGACGCCGCTGTAGTTGGCGAAAGCGGTGCGCAAACGCACAGCGCCAACCGCGATGCGGTTTCACACTGCATCTCGTGGCAACGACGAATGTCCGCCGTCCACGCAGACAGTCAAAGGGACTCTCACCATGAAGACGAAGCAACTCATCGCTCTTTCCGCCGCCGCACTCGCCATGCTGGGCGCCGCCGGCGCGCATGCCGAAACCTACGAAGGCGTGCACGCGATCACCTCGCAGGCCAGCCGCGCCGACGTGCAGGCCGAAGCCGTCGCCGCCGCGCGCAGCGGCGACACGTATTCGGACGCCAGCGGCGAAGGCGTGGTGGCCATCCACTCCACGCTCGACCGCAATGCCGTGCGCGACCAGGCCGTCGCCACCGCACACGACCCGCTGCAAAGCCTGGACCGCCGCGCCTTCTACCGCGACCAGGTGCCTTCGGCCTACGACAAGCCGACGGTGTCGTTCACCCGCCAGGCCGGTCTGTAGGAAAGAAAACCCCGCGCGGCCCTGCTTACGGCCGCACGCCTTCCCACGCGTTCTGCAGCAGGGCGCGAATCGCCTCGCGCTCCAGCGGGCGCGGGTTGGGGTACTGGTTCTGGAGCGCATGCGCGCAGGCCAGGTCCAGGTCCGAGGCCTTCATGCCGATGTCGCGCAAGGCGACCGGCGCACCGTTGTCGCGCGCCAGGTCGAACACGGCCTGCGCGGCATTGCGTCCACCCAGCGCCCTCGCGATGCGCGCCATGGCTTCCGGCGCCGCGGCGGCGTTGTAGGCCAGCGCATGCGGCAGCACGATGGTGTGCGTCTCGGCATGCGGCAGGTTGAAGCTGCCGCCCAGCGTGTGGCACAGCTTGTGATGCAGGGCCATGCCGACATTGCCGAGCACCGTGCCGCAAAGCCAGGCGCCGTAGAGCGCATCGCTGCGCGCGCCCAGGTCCCGGGCCGATGCGCGGATCGCCGGCAAGGCGCGGCCCAGCGCGGCGATGCCCTCCTGCGCCATCAGGTCCATGATCGGATTGGCATCGGTGGCGTAGAGGCCTTCGGCCGCATGCGCGATCGCGTTGATGCCGCTGGTCACGCTCATGCCCACGGGCAGGCTCAGCGACAGCTCGGGGTCGTAGATCACGGTGCGCGGCAGCACCTTGAAATCCTTGCCGGTCTTCTTCATGCCCGCTTCGGTGATGCCGTAGATCGGCGTCATCTCGGAGCCCGCGTAGGTGGTCGGGATCGCGAGGATCGGCAGGCCCGAATCGAGCGCGATCGCCTTGCCGAGTCCCGTGGTGGAGCCCCCGCCGATGGCCACGGCGCAATCGGCGCCGAGACGGCTGGCGACTTCCCTTGCCTCGCGTGCGGTTTCGATCGGCACATGCATCACGGCCCGGTCGAACACGCCGGCCGCATGCGCGCCCAGCATGTCGGCGATGCGCTCGGCCTGCGGGCGCTGCTCGGGCGTGGAAAGCACCAGCGCACGGCGTGCGCCGAGCGCGTCGATCTCGCGCGCCAGGTGCTGCAGCGATCCCGCGCCGAAGACCACCCGCTGGGGAACGCTGTTGTAGACGAAGGATTGGACGGGCATCGCTCGATCTTTCCGGAGGGGATGGCGTGCGAGTGTCCCCCCGCCCCGCGGACCGTTCAACCCCGCGGGCGGAAAGGAGTTTTCCACTCAGCCCGCAGAACCGGCCTTCCGCTCGCTGCTGCCGGCGTGGGCGATGAGCACCAGGAAGCCGCCCGCCATGGCCACGTTCTTGAGAAAGTTGTTGAGCTGGCCCGCGAACTGCGCCGCGTCGGCAGACCAGAACGCATGCGCGGTGAAGGCCGAGGCCAGGGTGAACACGGCCAGCGCGCCCGCGACCCACTGCACGCGCCATCCGGCAATCAACAGCAGCCCGCCGCCGATCTCGAGCGCAATGGTCAGCGGCAGCACCACGTCGGCCAGCGGAATGCCGAGCTTGGCGAAGTAGCCGAGCGTGGCGCCATAGGTCAGGAGCTTGCGCACGCCCGCAACGAGGAAGATCGCGGCCATCAGCACGCGGGCGGCCAGGGTCCAGCCCCGGAAGGAAGTCGTCGTCATGTCGTTTCTCCTGGGTGCTGCGTCTCGTCGAGACAGGTGGCCGCTGTCCAGCCGTAGAGCCATTCGAGCGCGTCGTAGAAGCGCTCCTGCGGCCGCCCCTTCCACATGCTGTTGCGCACCAGGCGTTCGACGCCCTTGGCGTGGTAGATGCGGCCCATCTCGCGTGCCGAGAGCACCACCCGCGCGGTGCGTGCCACGCGCGAGCGCTCGTACAGCGCGAGCGCCCGGGGCCAGTCGCCCGCTTCGCGGCGCAGCGCGAGGCCCAGCGTCACCGCGTCTTCGCAGGCCGTGCACGCGCCCTGCGCAAGGTATTGCACCATCGGGTGCGCCGCGTCGCCCAGCAGCGTGGCGCGGCCGAAGGTCCATTGCCCGATGGGGTTGCGGTCGGCCGTCGAATAGCGCTTCCACGCCTTCGGAATGCGCAGCAGCTGCTGCACCTGCTCGCAGGTCGGGCGGAAATAGCGCTGCACCTCGGCCGGATCGCCGTCCATCGAGCCCCATTCCTCGGGCTGCTCGCTGTGGAAGGTGACGGCGATGTTGAACTTGTCGCCGCCCTTGAGCGGGTAGTGCACCAGGTGGCAGTTGGGGCCGACCCAGATGCAGGGCGCGGTGAAGCGCAGCGCCTCGGGGAACTCGGCCGTGTCGACCACTGCGCGGAACACCACGTGGCCCGAGACTCGGATGCTGTCGCCCACGTATTGCTGGCGCACCGCGGAACGCACGCCGTCGCAGCCGATCACGGCCTGGCCCTCGTGCCGGCCGCCTTGCGCGTCGATGAGCGTGACGCCAGCGTCGTCCTGCTCGATGTGCACGACCTTGGTCGAGGTCAGGAACTCGATGCCGTCGGTCGTCGCCTTCACGCCCTCGAGCAGCGCGCCATGGATGTCGGCGCGATGGATCACCGCATAGGGGTTGCCGAAGCGTTCGCGAAACTTCTCCGACAGCGAGATGCTCGCCACGCGCTTCGCATCGATGGCGTCGAACATCACCATCTCCTCGGTGTAGACCGCCTTGGCGCGCAGGTGCTCGCCCACGCCCAGCGCGTCACAGGCTGCGAACGCGTTGGGGCTCAGCTGGATGCCCGCGCCGATCTCGCCGATCCGGCTGGCCTGCTCGATCACCTTCACGCGGTAGCCCTCGCGCACCAGGGCCAGCGCGGCGGCGAGTCCGCCGATGCCGCCGCCGGCCACGAGCACGGGGCGGGTGTCTATTGATCTATTCATTGACCTTCCTCAAGGCTCTGCGTAGGAGTTCCTTCCAGGAACACCGCGGAACCGGCTTTGCCGGGCCGCTGGTGTTGCCCCCTGGAAGGGGGTTGGCGTAGCGACACGAAGTGCGCGAAGACTGGGGGTGAGCTCATACCCATCCGAAGAGCTTGCGCGCGTTGTCGCGGCCGATCTTCTGCCGGTCGTTCTCGCTGATCTCGCATTTGTCGAACCAGCGGGCCGCGTCCTCGTGCTTCTCGAACGGGTAGTCGACCGAGTACATGATGCGGTCCGCACCCACTTCGAGCATCGTCGACAGCAGCGTCGGCGTGCGGAAGTTGCCGCTGGTCGTGATGTGCACGTTGCTGCGCAGGTAGTCGCCGATCTCCCTGTCGCAGGGCATGCCGCGGCGGCCCTTGCGCAGGATGTGGTCGACGCGCCAGATGTTGAAGGGAATGCCCTCGCCGAAGTGGCCGAGGATCATCTGCAGCTCGGGGTGGCGGTCGAACATGCCGCTGGACATCAGGCGCAGTGCGTGGATGGCCGTTTCCATCGCAAAGGCCCAGGTCGGGCCGGTGAGCCAGTGCGCGCCGTCGTAGATCGGCTCGCGGCTCGACAGCGGATCGCGCGGGTGCATGTAGAAGGGCTTCTTCAGCGCCGCTGCAGCGGTCCAGAAATCGGCGAAGCGCGGATCGTCGTAGTAGACGACGGTGTTCTCGTCGCCCACCTGCGAAAAGCCGTTGACCAGGAAGCCGTGGAAACCCAGCTGCCGTACGCAGCGCTCCAGCTCGCGCGCGGCGGCTTCGGGGTCCTGCATCGGCAGGGCAGCGAATCCGCCGAAGCGCGTGGGGTGACGCTTGATCTGCTCAGCCAGCACGTCGTTGGCACGCTGCGCCACCTCGATGGCGCGCTTCGCATCGGGAATGCCCTGCACCGCCGGCGAGTTGAGCGAGAGGATCGACAGCTCGGTGCCCCACTCGTCCATCTTCTCCAGACGTTGCTGCTCGAAGTCGAGCAGGTTGCTCTTGAGACCCTGCCACACCTCGGGGCGGGCATAGACCTGCGAGTCGCCGATCGTGAGGTCGATCGCGAAATGCTCTTCGAGCGCAATCTTGTTCTGCATGGAAATGGTCACTCCGGTTTGATGTTGAGTTTGTCCAGCACGCCCTGCCAGGTCTTGCGGTCGTCGGCGATGTAGCGCGCCAGTTGTTCGGGCGTACCGGGGCGCGGGTAGGTGCCGAGCTCGCGCGACTTGGCGACCACGTCGGGCAGCAGCAGCGCCTCGTTCATGTCCTTGTTGAGCTTCGCGAGCACGAGCGGATCGACGCCCTTCTTCGCGATCACCGCGAACCAGCCATGCGCCACCGCGCCGGGCACCGTCTTGCTCGCGAGCGGAAACTGCTCCAGTCCGGCCTCGACGCGGTCGCCCATGCTGGCCAGGATGCGCATGCGCCCGCCCTGCACATTGCCCGCGACCACGTTGTAGGTCTCGACCATCATCTGGGTCTGTCCACCCAACGTGGCCTGCATTGCCTGCGCGCCGCCGGGGTAGTGCACCTCGAGGAACTGCGCGCCCGACTGCAGGCCGAGCAATGCGGATGCGAGATGCGGCGCGGTGCCGCGGCCGTTGTCGGCCACCTCGATGCCCTGCGGCCTGGCGCGCGCCGCGGCAATGAAGTCGGCCAGCGTCTTGTAGGGCGAACTGGCCGGCACCGCGAGCATGAAGGGCGCGACCGCCGCGAGCGTGACCGGCACGAAGTCGCGGTTGAAGTCGTAGCTCACGCCCTTGATGGTGCTCGGGGCGACCGAGATGGCCGAGCCCTGCACGAAGCCGAAGGTGTAGCCGTCGGTGGGCGCCGCGAGGATCGCGTTCATGCCGATCACGCCGCTGCCGCCGGGCTTGTTGTCGACGATCACGCCCTGCCCCCACTTTTCGCCCAGCTTGGCGCCCACGTGGCGGATCAGCACGTCGGGTGCCGACCCCGCGGGGAACGGCACCACGAAGCGCACGGCCTGGGCGGGCCACTTGGCTGCGGCGTTTTGCGCATGGGCCAGCGGCGCCGCCGACAGAAGAGAAAGCACCACCGCGATGGCGCCCCGACGGGAAGGGTTCCGGCTCATGATCGTCTCCATTTTTGCTTGATTATTCAAGTAATTGCGGCGAACTATATACTTGATTGTTCAAGCATGTCTCCATGAAAACCCTGCACCGCGATCACGACCTCGAGAAGGCCATTCCGTTCCTCCTGGCGCGCGCCGGCGCGCGCATGGGCAACGCCTTCGCGAAGGCGCTCAAGCCCTACGGACTCAGTCTCAGCGAGTGGCGCGTGTGCGCGTCGCTGCAGCACACGCCGCGGCAGACGCTGTCGGAACTGGCGACGCATGCGTCCACCGACCTCTCGGCGCTGTCGCGCATCGTCGACCGGCTGGCCGCGCAGGAACTGGTGGCGCGCGAAAAATGCGACACCGACAAGCGTGCGGTGCGCATCGCACTGACGGAGCGCGGCCTGGCGCTGACCTGCGAGCTGATTCCGCTCGCGCAGCACTATGAAGCGGTGGCGACTTCCGACTTCAGCGCGACCGAAGTGAAAACGCTGCGCGCGATGCTGCTGCGCCTCTACGCCAACGCGACGCCGCTCGCCTGAGCGAGCGGCTCTTTTCGCATCAGGCCGGCAAGACCTGCACCGTCGAGGCCTCGCGGCTTTCGGCGATCGCGAAGCGCACCGGCAGGAAGCGCTCGATCACCGCGCAGTTGGTGCGCGTGTGCGCCGTCACCTCGCTGCAGGTGAACGCGGCGGTCTTGCGGCTCTGCCACACCGAGAGCGCCAGCAGCAGCGCGAGCTGATCGGCCAGATGCGGACCGACGGCCGCCTCGCTCTTCTGGAACGCGCGCAGCTCCTTCACCAGGCCATGCGCCACCTGCTCGGCACTGAGCGACTTCTCGCCAAAGGCCGTGAAGACCTCGGTGACGTGCTCGTAGGCCAGCGTCGCGAGCAGCGCGTTGCCGGGGCCTTCATTCTGTCGGGCCGAGCCGAAGCGCAGCTGCTCGCCGGACCAGCCCATCGCACCGCCCAGCGTGTCGAGCTCGCGCGTCGGCACATGGCGCGGCAGGCCCGGGGCAAGGCATTCCGCATAGCCCGACAGCTGCGCGCCGCGCGCCATCAGGTCGAAAGGCTGCAGCGTGCCCGTTGCCGGCACGATGGTCGCGTCGACCTCGCCGCCGCCGGCCGGGTAGAAGCCGCAGCGGCGCAGCGTGAGCTGCAGGTCTGCGCCCAGCCGGCGCGCCAGCGGCGCGAAAGCGCGCTCCAGGAAGTGGAAAGGCGGCGCCATCGGGTTGTGCGTGCCGCCGCTCAGGTGCACCTTGCTCGCCGCGCCGGCCAGCAGCAGGGGCGGCAGCACGGTCTGCAGCACCAGCATGCAGCTGCCCGCGCTGGCGATCGCAAATCGGTAGTCGCCCGCGCGCACCGGGCCGGGCACGAAGCGCAGCGACTGCGAACCGAGTTCGGCGCCTTCGACCTGCGCGCCGCTGATCTCGGCGGCGGCCTTCACGCACGCGAGGTGCTGGCGCATCAGGCCGGGCTTGGCGCGGCCTGCGCGGATCTTCCCGATGGCCAGGGGCTGGCCCGTGACCACCGACAGCGCAAGGCTGGTGCGCAGGATCTGGCCGCCACCCTCGCCCTGGGAGCCGTCGAGTTCGATCATGCGCGGCCCCCTTCCTGCGCACCCGATGCGGCAGCGTCGAAACGCAGCACCGTCTGGCAAAGGAATGCATCGAGCCCCGCTTCCTCGGCCTGCGGCAGCGGCGTCACCGGTTCGGCTGCATTGGCGGCCAGCTCGGCCTCGATGAACGCATGGATGCCGGGCCAGCGCGGGCTGGTCGCGGCTTCGCCGGCGCGCATCTTCACCTCGAGCAGCGCGTTGATCTCGTCGATCAGCGCGGCATCGCGCACGGCGTCGAGCGTCTTCTGCGCCAGGTCGGCGAAGCGCATCGGCGGCACGCCGGGTTGGGTACGGATCCAGCGCGCGGCCAGCAGCGGGCGCAGCACGTAGAGGTATTTCTTGTAGCGCACCTCGTCGGCCTGCAGGTGCTCGCGGAAGTTCTTCTTCGCCATCGAGCTGTAGTGATGCCAGCCGCGCGCGTTGGAGAACACCGCCTCCGACAGCGCGCGAAAGCGTGGCATCGCGAGCGCATCTTCGCGATAGACGATGGGCGAGCGCAGCCATTCGAGCAGCGTCGGGTTCGACTCGCGCATCAGGCCCAACGCCTTGCGCAGGTCCCAGCCGTTGATGTCGAGATCGCCGCTGATCGGCACCTCGATCACGTCGCGTCGCGGCATCACCGTGAGGTACCACGGCAGGCGGTTGACGTAGATGAAGCGCACGTCGTAGTCGCTGTCGGGCGAGGCAAAGCCCCAGCCGCGGCTGCCGGATTCGCAGGCGAAGAGCACGGTCACGTCGTGGCGCGCTTCGATGGCGCGCAGGTTCTCCATGACCTGCACGCGCATGGCGGGGTCGATGGGATGGGCGGAGCGGAGGAATTCTTGAGTCGTCATGAAAACAGTCTTGGCGCCTGATTGTTCATTTCTTCAGGCATGAGTCACAGCCACCTTGCCGGTGCTGTCGAGTTCGAGCACGTCCAGGTCGTTGGCCAGGAAGGCGTTGCCGCGATAGTGAGCCTGGGTTTCGGCCATCAGTGCCGCCATGCCCTCTTCATTCTGGTGGCGCGGGCTGAAGTGCGTGAGGACCAGGTTCGGCACACCGGCGGCCTGCGCGAACTCGGCCAGCAAGCGCGCCGAGCTGTGCATGGGACCAGGGCCGACCTTGTCCAGCGCCTCCTGCGTGTAGGTGGCCTCGTGCACCAGCAGCTGTGCGCCCCTGCAGGCGTCGTGCAGTAGCGCAGGCTCGGCGTTGTCGCCGCCCAGCACGGTGCTTGCCGTGTCGAGCTGCGTCTCCGCGAAATCGGCACTGCGCAGCACCCTCCCGTCGAGAGGCACGTCTTCGCCGTTCTGCAGCGCGCGCCATGCCGGCCCCGGCGGCAGGCCGGTGGCGCGCAGGGCGTCGGCCTTCAACCGCACACGCCGGGTTTCCACCTGCACGCGGTAGGCGTGGCTGGGCACGCGGTGGCGCAGCACATGGCGCTCGATGCGCAGGCCTGGCGCCTCGTACACCAGCGGCCGGGCTTCGAGATCCACGTGCTCGACCTCGTAGGGCAGATGCAGGTCCGTCAGCCGACGCGTCGCCTGGAACCACTCCCAGACCGGCAGCGGCGCGATCAGCTTCAACGGCTTCGTGCGCTTGCCCATGCCGGCACTCGCGAGCAGGCCCGGCAAGCCGTAGCAATGGTCGCCGTGCACATGCGTGATGCAGACGGCGGCCATGTCGTGCAGGGACAACGGCGTTTGCTGCAGCCGATGCTGCGTGCCTTCGCCGCAGTCGAACAGAAACCAGTCGGGCCCGAGCACGGTCTGCACGGCCAGGCCGGAGACGTTGCGCTGGCGCGTGGGGGTGCCGGAAGAAGTTCCGAGGAAGGTGAGCTTCAACATCATCGGTACAGCCTCGCTCCGCGCGCCAACGCCCTCGCCGCGGTATCCGCCGCCTCGCGCTCCCAGCTGCGGTAGCCGTGTCCACGGGAACGCCCGGCCACGAAGGCCTCGAGCTGCGCGATCTGCTCGGGACCGCCCCAGCACCCCAGCACCTCGATCGCGACCACACGCAGGCTTCGCCACTTGCTCTGCAACGCGGCCTCCACCTGTGCCAGCGCGTCGGGCGTCGGCTGGCTGGAAGCCAGGGCGCGCAACCGGCCCACTTCCTCGCGCAACAAGTTGGCGCCCGCGTGCGCCGAGGCGGCAACGCGCAACGCACGACGGGCTTGCCGGCACGCGCGGCATCGAACCGCCTGGCTGTAGACGGAACCCTGCATCGTCTCGTACCACCACTTCTGCTGCTTGGCCGCCCACACCTCTTCGGCACCGCAGTCGCGGCAGGTGTAGGCCTGATCGAGATAGAAGTCCGGCATATCGCCGTACAGGGTGTTGTAGCGCGCGAGCCGGGACTTGTCGGCCAGCTCCAGGCCCGGCAGGGGTCCTTCGGCCGACAGCTGCCGTGCATCCTGCACGCGCAGCCGCGCCTCCAGCGCAGTGGCACGTTCGATGCGGCGCGCCTTGATCTCGGCGCGGCGTTGCTTGTTGCTCTTCATGATGGCAATCAACGAATTTCGATTCTCAGATGACATGGAATGCGCGCAGGTGGTACTCGGTCAGCTCCGGAAACCCGTGCGGCAAAAGCCCCTTGGGGCGTTCGTCGGGCAGCAGTTGCGCTCTCTTCATCCAAAGCGATGCCAGCCTGGCGCGCTGCCGTGCCTGGGGCTGAACATAGCAATTCCCCATGGCTTCGATCCACGCGTGCAGCTCGTTCGTGATGCCGTCGGCAAGCTCGCCCGAAGGCGCCCCGCCTTCCAGAAGCTCGAGAACGAACAGAAGGCGGTCCCATGGCGACCCGCACCCGAGCATCGCAAGGACCTCTCGTGCGAGCTCCCGCCGCTCCAGGCCCAGGCGCATCAACGCCTCCAGGTTCGGCAAGGGCGCGCCGCGGCGAACGTGCTCGACCGCGAGCCGGCGCACCCTGGGTGATGCATCGACCAGGATCTCCAGCAGCTGCGCGCCGACCGCTTCTTCCTTCGCCTCGGACAGCATCAGCCAGCGTGCGAGGCGCCGCAGCGCCACCACCGGCGACGCCACCAGCGCCCGCGCCAGGACGAGCGCCTGCGGATCGTTCAGCAGGGACAGCACGTGCAGCGCTGCAACCCGCAGCCACGCATCGCTTGCAGGCGCGCTCAGGATTTGCTGCGCCCGGTCGGCGACCTCGTCCCGTTCCGCGGCCAGCAGCGCACCCACCGCCAGCGAGCGCACGGCCGAACTCCGGTCGAAGCACATGGTGCGGACGAAGGACTGTGCATCGTCATCCGCGGAAGCAAGCAGCTCGCGCATGGCCGTCGTTTTCACGCGAGGCAGGCGGGAGCGCAATGCGGCCTCGAGCACCTCTCGGCGATGTGCCGGATCTCGCAACAGTTCGGCGGTCTGCAAGCAAAGCTGCGACGTCGGCAGCTCGTTGGAGCGAAGGCCCTGGCGCAGGATTTCCACCAGTGCAGTTTCGGCATGCGCCTGTCTGAGCCGCAGGGTGAACATCCAGCGCCGCATGTCGCTGTCCGGCGAACGCGCATGCTGCACCAGTGCATCGACGTTTCGCGCCAGGAAATCCTCGATGGCAGCGATCAGGTCGCTCAGGTCCGCCCGCCGGACACGGTAGGCGAACGCCAGTTCGGGCAGCGCGTGCGCCCATTGCGCGATGAATTCGTCCCGCATGAGCGCCACGAGGCCCTGCTGCGCGGCCTGGCGCACCTGCGGCACCCAGTCCCCTGTGCGCACGAGCAGGGGCGCGACGGCCCTCGGATCGACACGGCGCGCCAATTCGTCGACGGCCGCCTGACGCTGGAATCCGTCGTACGCGCAAGCAAGCTCCGCCAGCGCTTCGAATGCAAGCGCAGAGACATCGGTCTTCGGGGCCACCTCGACCCTCGTTTTCCACCACTTCATCATCCGGTCTCCCCACTCGATGGCTATCGCCTCGATTCCTGTTCATTCAATCGGTCTGGCTCGCCGCAATGGCCGCAAGCGTGCGGTGGCGCGGGTTCCATACCGTGAGGCACCAGATGCCCCACCATTCCTTGCCATCGTCGAAGTAGCTGCTCCAGGTGCTGCGGCCGGGCTCGCGCTCCGGATCGCCCACCCAGTCGAGCACCTCGATGTTCTCGCCAGGCATCAGCCCCGTGCAGGCACAGAACTTCGGGAAGAGACGCGCATGCACCTCGGGATCGTGCACGCGCAGCGTGTAGGGCGGGTTGTCGAAGGCCTGGGCAAGCCATTCGAACCAGCTCACATCGCCCGCCGCGCGGGACACGCCGACGCGATAGCCCGGGAGAAAGTACGCCGCCGGCAGCACGGCTCGCGCGTCCAGAGGGGCGGCGACGGCCTGCGCCGTATGAAACTGAAGCGCTTCGCAAGGCCCGTCGGCATGCGCCGGATGGAGAGCGAAGAATTCGTGCCGCCGCTGCAGGTTGCGAGCCTCGACGGCCTCGAACAGCGCCTGCAGAGCGTCGCGATGATGCTCGACACCCACCGCCACGGACGACGGCGGCACGCGCAGCACCACGAAGTCGAATGCCGAGCCCGCGCCGTCCATCGTCCGGCGCAGCGACGCGACCGCCGCATCTTCATGCAGCGGCAGAGGTTCCAGCAGTGGCGAACGGTTGTGGCTCACGGTTGAACTCCCGAGGCATCCTTCTTGTCCGCATCGGTCCAGCCGGCCTGCGACAGTGCGCGCCTTGCGAGCCGGCATGCGCGGCAGCGCACCGCTGTGCTGTTGATGTTGCCCAGCGCGATCTCGTACCACCATTTCTGCTGCTTTGCAGTCCACACTTCCTCGGCGCCGCAATCGCGGCAGGTGAAGGCCTTGTCCACGTAGAACGAGGGCAGCAGCCCGTAGGTGTTGTTGTGCGCGGCCAGCAGCGTCCTGTCCACCGCCACCAGGCCGGCGGGTCGCGCGCCGGCGGGCTGCCGCCGCTGTTGCACCACTGCACGCGCGGCGCGTTCGAGGCGGTGCGCCCTGATCTCGGCGCGGCGTTGCTTGTTGCTTTTCATTCTTTTCAACTTCCGGTGACTGCGCGACGAAGGTGATTCCACCGCGCGGTCTTCTATAGCTCCTCGACTGTCACGACGCCTTCGCCGGCCGCCATCTGGACGACGCGGCCGAACACCTGCCGCGCAACATCGGAGTTCGCATGCAGGCAGATCAGGAAGCCCCCGGCCTCGAAGTACAACGAGGCCTCGGGCCATTCCGAAGGCGAGGCCGGCGCCGTTGCATGGAAGTCGGCACCATCGGCGCCTTCCTTCACATGCAGGCCCCACCCCGCCTGGGTGCAGATGCGACGGGCCGCCTCCCGCGATGGCAGGGCCACCTTGCTGCGGTACTCCAGTCCCATCGTCAGCCCTTCACGCACACCACCTGCTTGAGCGTGTAGACCACCTCCACCAGGTCCTTCTGCGCTTCCATCACCGCGTCGATGTCCTTGTAGGCCATCGGGATCTCGTCGATCACGTCGGCGTCCTTGCGGCATTCCACGCCTTCGGTCGCGGCGATCTGGTCGGCGACGGTGAAGAGCTTCTTCGCCTTGGTGCGGCTCATCTTTCGGCCGGCGCCGTGGCTGCAGCTCATGAAGCTCTCGGGGTTGCCCTTTCCGCGCACGATGTAGCTCTTGGCCCCCATGCTGCCGGGGATGATCCCGAGTTCGCCCGCCTTGGCGCTCACCGCGCCCTTGCGGGTCACGAGCACGTCTTCGCCGAAGTGCGTTTCGCGGCTCACGTAGTTGTGGTGGCAGTTCACCGCTTCCACATGCGCCTCGAAGGGCTTGGCGATGACCTTGCGCACGGCCCCAACCACGCGCTGCATCATCACTTCGCGGTTCGCACGCGCGAACTTCTGGGCCCAGCCCACCGCACGCACATAGTCGCCGAAGTATTTGGCGCCTTCCTCGAAGTACGCCAGGTCCTGGTCGGGCAGGTTGCGCTGGTGCAGCTCGGCATCCTTCTTCGCGAGTTCGATGAAGTGCGTGCCGATGGCATTCCCCACGCCACGCGAACCCGAGTGCAGCATGAACCACACCGCGCCCGCTTCGTCGAGGCACACCTCGATGAAGTGGTTGCCGGTACCCAGCGTTCCCAGGTGCTTGTGGTTGTTCGTGTTCTTGATGCGCGGGTAGTCCTCGCAGATCGCGTCGAATTCGTCCACCAGCTGGGCCCAGGCCGCGTCGGTTTCGTCGGGCGGCGTTTCCCACGAGCCCTTGTCGCGGCCCATGCGCTTGGGGTTCGAGCCGTGCGGCACGGCTTTCTCGATCGCGGAGCGCAGCGGGCCCAGGTTGTCGGGCAGGTCGCGGGCGTTGAGCGTGGTCTTGCAGGCCATCATTCCGCAGCCGATGTCCACGCCCACCGCGGCCGGGATGATGGCCTTGAAGGTCGGGATCACCGAACCCACGGTTGCACCGATGCCGTAGTGCACGTCGGGCATGGCCGCGATGTGCTTGAACACGATGGGCAGGCGGGCGGCGTTCTCGAGCTGCTTCTGCGCTTCGTCTTCCACGGGCACGCCGTTCGTCCACATCTTCACGGGGACGCCGTTGGGTACTTCGTGCAGTTTGTAGTTGGTCTTTTCCATGGTCATCATTTTTCCTTTCCTGTCTTCCTCATCAACCAGCAACCGCCTTCATGGTTGGTTGCCAGGGCCAGCTCACCAGGAACCAGCGATACGAATCCTTCGAGCAGTCTCGTGTCGCCCTTTGTGCCGCACAGCCGCGCCACGAGCGCCGGCAGCGGCACGTCTTCCACGCATGAGGCACTGTGGCCGCACGCCAGCAGCACGCCGTGCGTCACCTTGCGGTCACGGGCCTCACGCACGGCGACGCTCACCATCTCGGTCCATGCCATGTCGCCCGGCATGCAGTCGAAAACATCCACCGGCCATGCACGCCATGGCTGAATCTTCTGCCAGCCGGCACTCTTGCCACCCAGCAGCTTGCTCCATCGTTCGGCATACAAGGGAGCGAAGCTCTTGAACAGCGCTCGCAGGTGCTTGTACTGGTCTTCGCTGACGATCATTTCCTTTTTCCCCCGTACCTGGTCTTCACACGATGGACAGGCGGGCGGGGCCTCCGTCTTCTCTTCAATCGGCGATCAGATCGAACACCGATTCGAATATGTCCTTGGGCCCCATTCCTGCGCCACACGCGCAGGCGTTCTGCCGGTCGATCGCGGACACGTCCAGGGCCAGCATCTTCCTGGCAAAGTGCGCGCGGTGACGCGCATCCAGAAGCCATGACTTCATGGTTTCGCAAAACGCGGGCCGGTCTTCGGCAAAGGCATTCTCGATTTCCCGAGTCCTCCAAAAGTCCCAGTAGCTGGCATTGACATAGTGCAGCGTGGCGCCGGGGCTCTGCGCCTGCAGCCAGTGCGCCAGCAGCGGTTCCAATGCGATGCCGCCCAGATCGAACATCAGCAGGATGTCAAAAGCATTGCTGCCCATGAAACGGCCTGGTGCTTGTGTTTGCCAATGATGCTGTTGCAGACCCTCCGCGAAAAATACCCATGCGAATGCATCGATGGCCGCGCGCTCCCGCACTGACAATGCGTCTGCCTCGCAACGCCCCAAACGGTCCAGATAGAGCTCCGTCGAGTGGTGCAGCTCGGCGCCTTGGCTCAGCAATTCCAGCATCCGCGGCAGGAAGTACTTGATCTCGTCGCCGGGCTGCACTTCGCTCTTGGCAGAAGTGTTGTACTCGTAAAAATGTCTGGCGGTGAGTTGCGGCAACGGCAGGCAGCGCATTTCCTTCTCCAGCGCGGCGTCCATGCAGCAGAAAGTACAGACGTCCAGCAGATGGCCAGGCGCCCGGTACTGACCGAACGCGGCGTAGACCTGTTCTACCGCGTGGTTCATCGCAGGGGAAGGCTCCAACAGTTTTGCGTTCATTTTTTTCTCTGCTTCAACTTCAAGATGGTGGACACGGCGGGATTCGAACCCGCATCAATACGGCGACCATGGTGTTTGAATCCGATGGCCCAGTCGACGATTGGAAACGCGCGCCAGTGACAGACCCGTCATCGGAGCCAGCACCTGCATCCTCAACCTTGCTCGTCAACCGACTTGCCCGCCGTACCTGGTCTTACCCAGGCTGCCGGCAATTTCAAACATTTTTGGCAGTGGCGCTCCCTTCTGTGCCTGCGTGCCCGATAAACAAGAAAGAGGTGACAAGGAGCGGCGGGTTGTGAACTGAGCTATCTGCCGAAACAGACCGGGACTCGGACCCGGGACCTTCATGGCCAAGACCATGACGCTCTACCTGTAAACCCGCCTGCATTCACCTCAAAACAAAAAAGCAGCGACAAGAATCGACGAAACAATCGTGCTCTACCACTGAGCTACGGCCTTTCGACCGGCGGGATTCGAACCCGCGACCACGAGCTTAAGAGGCTGTAGTTCCGCCAGCATTCGCTGCAAAAAAACCCTCATCCCCGTTCGGCGACGAACAGTCGGTGTGACTTCGGATGGGTGATGTAGTCACACCTGCATTCGCCGAACGACGACGTTCAATTCATTTCGGATCGGGCACCGCAGGCCCAGGCCCACGGCACCCTCTCACTTATCTTTCAGATCGACATCTCTTCGATCACCCCCACCCAGTGGTCGGTGCCCAGGCCGCCCGCGGCATACACCGCCAGCAGCTTGAACACTTCGTCGCTGAAGCCACCGATGTTCAGCACATCGCCCTGCTCCTGCGCCTGGGTGGTCGCATAGGGCTGGATGTCGATGCACACCAGCCGCGCCTCCGGGTTGCGCTGCTTGAACGCCTCCCACTCCTGCATGGTCGCGGTACCTCGGCCACGGGCACGGTCGGCCCACGATTCGTTGTCCGACACCAGCACCACCAGATCGGCCTGCGCCTTCTCGCGGTTCAGCAGCGCCAGCGGCGCACTGCACGAGGTACCGCCACCGCCCACCGCCGCCAGCTTGGCCGCGTTGGTCAGCACCGAATCACGCGGATTCAGTTCCAGCGACACCACCTTCGTCTCGAACGGCAGCACACGCGCATCCGCATTGCGGCGCAGCACGGCAGCAGCCACCAGCGCGGCCACGTCGATGCATCGCACCGCCGAGGTCGCCGAGCCGCGGTGACCCGTCACCGGCGAGCTCATCGAGCCCGACACGTCGGGGCACACCACCACGCGGCCCTCGAACTCCGGCACGTTGGCCAGCGCGAGTTCCATCGCGTCCTGCAGCGCTTCCTTCACCACGTGCGGCACCTCGGCGCCGGTTGCGGTGTAGGCCGCCATCAGCTGGTACGGCAGCACGCGTGCCTTGGCCACCGCCTGCGGGTCACGCAGCTTGGCGGCCACCGCTTCCGCGAGGCCCGGCAGCGCGAACACGCCGTGGCGCGCAAAGGTGTTCAGGTTCTGACGCACCATCTGCCACGAACCGCGCTGCGCGATCTGCGCCCAGGCCTGCGTGTCCAGCTCCAGCGCGGTCAGCATCTGGAACGGCACGTCGGGCACTTCGAGCGAACGGTCGCGCTTGAAGCGTTCGAAGGCCTGCGTCACCGGAGGCAGCGCCTCCAGTGCATACGGACGATCGATCAGCCATGCGAACCATGCGGCGCGCCAGGCTTCGGCGGGCTTGGGGTGAACCATCTTCACCACGTCGGCCAGCGACGGCGTACTGCCCACCGAGGCGTTCAGCAGCTGCGCTTCGGTCGCTTCGAGCAGCCATTGCTGCACGAGCTTCTTCGGACGCGTACCGAGCGACTTGCGGCCCACCGCACCCGAACGCAGCATCTGCACGAAGTTGCGCAGCATCTTGCCGTTGTCCACCACGCGGGGGAACACCTTGGCGAGCAGCGACACGTCACGCACCGCCAGCGTCGCGGCCAGCAGTGCCGGCATGTCCTTCATATGGCCGGCGCGGCGGGCGTACACGGCCGTCTTGGCCACGAACACCGGATCGACTTCGCGGGCCAGGGCCAGCACGGCGTCGAGCTGGTCCTGCGCCTGGGCATAGAAGGTGTTGTTCAGGCAACCGGTGGCCGCGAGTTGCGCCAGCTGGTGCTGGGGCGACAGCGCGCAGGCCACGCCACCCGCTTCGTTGAGCGCGTTGGCCGAAGGCTGCAGGGCGCCGCGGCGGGTCTGGAAGAGTTGAAGGTTGGCCATGGGACTTCTCCTTGCGGGGTTCTTTTTGTTCGTTCGTTTCTTGAATGTGTGATCCTTATTGCAACGGGTGTGCCAGCTCCGGGCCGCTTGCCGGAAAAATCCTTCAAGCCATTGATTTGATTGGTTTTTTCTGATGCATCGCCCTCATTCTTCATTCACTCCGCCGATAGTCATCCTGTTTTCTTATAATTTTGGATAGTCTTTTATCCAAAAATGAAAAAATCCATCGTCGTCATCGGCTTCCTCGGCACCCAGCTCGACGCAGGCCAGGGCGCGGGCCGCTGGAACAAGTGGCGCCCCACCGTTTCGCTGGCCCAGCACGAGGACATGGTCGTCTCGCGCATGGAGCTGCTCTACACGCTGCGCCACAAGGCGCTGGCCGAATTGGTGAAGGCCGACATCGCCACCGTGTCGCCCGAGACCACGGTCAACCTCGTGCCGCTGGACCTCGCCGACCCGTGGGACTTCGGCGAGGTCTACACGCGCCTGTACGACTGGGCGCGCGCCTACACCTTCGATACCGAGCGCGAGCAGTACTGGACGCACATCACCACCGGCACGCACGTCGCGCAGATCTGCATGTTCCTGCTGTCGGAATCGCGCGTGGTGCCGGGCGTGCTGGCGCAGACCTCGCCGCCCAAGAAGCAGCGAGAAGGCGAGGCCGGCAAGTACACGCTGATCGACCTCGACCTGTCGCGCTACGACGTGATCGCTCGGCGCTTCGACGCGGAGCAGCGCGACGCGGTCGCCTTCCTGAAGAGCGGCATCGCCACGCGCAATGCGCGCTTCAACGCGCTGATCGACGAGATCGAGCGCGTGGCCGTGCGCTCGCGCGCGCCCATACTGCTGGTCGGTCCGACGGGCGCGGGCAAGTCGTTCCTCGCGCGGCGCATGTTCGAGCTGAAGCAGGCGCGGCATCAGATGACGGGGCCGTTCGTCGAGGTGAACTGCGCCACGCTGCGCGGCGACGGCGCGGCGTCCACCTTGTTCGGCCACAAGAAGGGCTCCTTCACCGGGGCGGCGAGTGACCGGGCCGGGCTGCTGCGCACGGCGAATCAGGGCGCGCTGTTCCTCGACGAAATCGGCGAACTCGGGCTCGACGAGCAAGCCATGCTGCTCAAGGCCATCGAGGAGAAGCGCTTCTTCCCTGTCGGGGCCGACAAGGAGGTGGAGAGCGACTTCCAACTGATCGCCGGCACCAACCGCGACCTGCGCAGCGACGTCGCGGCCGGGCGCTTTCGCGAAGACCTGTTCGCGCGGATCAACCTGTGGACGTACGACCTGCCCGGCCTCGCGCAGCGGCCCGAAGACATCGAGCCCAATGTCGACCACCTGCTGGCCATTCACGCGGCCGAGAACCATCGCGTGGTGCGCTTCAACGCCGAGGCACGTGCGGCCTACCTGCGGTTTGCGCAGAGCGGCGAGGCGATCTGGAGCGGCAACTTCCGCGACCTCTCGGCGAGCGTGACGCGGCTGGCCACGCTCGCCGACGGCGGGCGCATTCCGGTTGCGCTGGTCGAGGCCGAGATTGCGCGGCTGCGGTGGCTATGGAAACGCGGGGGGCCGGTGGCGGCGGGCAGCGGCGATGTGGACCTGGATGCATTGCTGGGCGAAGAGCGCACGGCAGCGCTCGACCTGTTCGACCGACTGCAACTCGAAGCGGTGGTGCGGGTCTGCAAACAATCGCGCAGCCTTTCCGATGCAGGGCGACAGCTTTTTCAAGCTTCGCGCGAACAGCGCAGCGTGGTGAACGATGCGGACCGGCTGCGCAAATACCTATTCAAGTACGGACTCGAGTGGGGAGGATTGATCGAGGTTTAGGCAGCTTCCTCATTCAAGATACGAACACTCTTTTCTCGAACCCTTCACGGATAGCTCTCCATGGCCATACTGCAAACGCTTAGAAACCTTCTGAATCTCGTCGGCGGATGGTCTCTTCCTTTGAAATTCCTGATTAGTGCGGCGCTCGGTGCTTTCGCTGGCGCAGGGGTACTAGGTTTTTTCGTTGAGTACGCCACCCACAGCTTCGCGCTTTCATACGGTTTCAGGCCACCTGTTGAAGGCATCCCATATCTCCAGGCGACCGTCACAGGTGGTAGTTTCATCTTGCTCGTAACGGGAGCGTTCATTGCTGCGGGGTTCATATCCTTGTTTCAGCAGCGAGTACGGCGGACCAAATCATCGTCCGCCAACGCAGACGCGATTCAATCCAACCGCGAGATCAAGGGCCTCAAGGCCGTGGCGATACTCATAGCTGTCCTCGCAATTTTTCTCGTATCACTTGCGGGCATAGTGATCGGCGCGCTCACCGTTGCCTGTGAGCTTCACGAATTTGATGCCTGCCAGATACTCCCGCGCAGTAAGCTCGTGCCTGGTGTAGCTGGAGCGATCATGGGTTCACTGATCTCGGCGCTGGTTAGTTGGCGACCAAAGCTTGTTTGGTGGATCTCCCTCGGCGCTGTCTTCATCTACTACGCCGTGGTCGTTCTTCTTCTCTTCTCGCCAACGAAATATGCGGCGTTCCTTCGACATACAGGATTCGGTGGTGGCTTGCCAGTAAAAGTGGAAATAGAAACGAAGAGTGGACTGCCGAACTTGGAAATTGATACCCATCTCATGTTGAGAACCAGCCAGACGTTAATCGTCTATTCCAAAGCTACGCAGAGATTTCAAGAGTACCCGCTCGGTCGAATCGTTCAGATCTCATACATGACAGGCGGTCTTCATCTGCAAGGTTCTGAACTTCCACGTTTCAGTGGAGCGAAACAATAGGCCCCACCTCAAGCCCAATAGCCGCCACCTGATCCATGCGCAACGTCCTCTTCATCTGCAGCCGCAACCAGTGGCGCAGCCCGACCGCAGAACAGATCTGGCGCCGCCATCCGCTGCTCTCGGTGCGTTCTGCGGGCACGAGTCCGAACGCGCGGCACAGGGTCTCCACCGATGACATCGCCTGGGCCGACGTCATCCTCGTGATGGAAGAAAAGCACAAGTCACGGCTGGTGGCCGAGTTCACGCGGATGCTGGAAGGCAAGCCGATCCACGTGCTCGACATCCCCGACGACTACAAATACATGGACCCCGCGCTCGTCGAAGAACTTGAGCGTTCAGTTCCCACGATTCTTGGAATCGACTGACCGCGAAAAACAATGAACCTACCGCCCGATTCATCCTCACTCGACGATGCAGTCAGCTGGTTGCAGTCCCAAGGTCTTCATGCTTTCCGCAGGAGATGGAGCCTTGGCGATTCCGTGGGTGTTGCGGGGTCGGCTTCGGATCACGAGGGCATCACGGTATTCAACGAAGTGGTTTTCATCTATCTCGACGAGAACCGCTGGTCTGTGATGGACTCCGACAGCGGCCGTACGCCATCGACTCATTTCGAGTCACTGACGGAAGCGGTGCTCGCGGCGAGAGACCGCACGAACGCGAAACTACAAAAATAAGCGGCGGCCAAGCAACTCATTCAATGACAGAAATCTACATCAGCACCGACGTCGAAACCGACGGCCCCATCCCCGGCCCGCATTCGATGCTCAGCTTCGGCTCGGCCGCCTACACGGCCGACAAGCAACGCCTCTCCACCTTCAGCGCCAACCTCCACACCCTGCCCGGCGCCGAGGCCGACCCGAAGACCGCCGCGTGGTGGAAGACCCAGCCCGAGGCCTGGGCCACCTGCCGCACGGACCTGCAGGACCCGGCCCGCGCCATGAAGAACTACGTGAGCTGGCTCAAGGGCCTGCCCGCGCGGCCGGTGTTCGTCGCCTACCCGGCGGGCTTCGATTTCCTGTTCGTCTACTGGTACCTGATGCGCTTCGCGGGCGAGAGCCCGTTCAGCCACTCGGCGCTCGACGTCAAGTCGTTCGCGATGGCGGTGCTGAAGCTCGACTACCGCGACAGCACCAAGCGCGCGATGCCGAAACGCTGGTTCGACAAATTGCCGCACACCCACGTCGCCCTCGACGATGCCATCGAGCAAGGCGCCCTCTTCTGCAACATGCTCGCGGAAAGCCGCAGGGCGGACGGGTTGCAATGACGACGCCGGTCCGCCGATGGTGGAAGCTCGCGCTGTGCACCCTGCCGCTTTTCCTGGGCGGCTGCGTGCAGTCGATGTTCTATTACCCCGACCGCGTGCGCTACGAAACACCCGATGCGCTGGGCCTGCGCTATGAGAGCGTGCACTTCACCAGCGCCGACGGCACGCGCCTGAGCGGCTGGTTCATTCCCGCCGTGGGCCGGCAGAACCCGAAGGAAGCCAAGGGCACCGTGGTTCACTTCCACGGCAACGCGCAGAACATGACGTCGCACTGGCGCTTCGTGTCGTGGCTGCCGAAGCAGGACTACAACGTGTTCGTGTTCGATTACCGCGGCTACGGCGAGTCCGAAGGCAAGCCGGAGCCCAAGGGCGTGTTCGAGGACTCCGGCGCCGCGCTGAACTACGTGCGCTCGCGCGGCGATGTCGATCCCGAGCGCCTGTTCGTCTTCGGGCAAAGCCTGGGCGGCACCAGCGCGATCGCCGTCGTCGGCTCCGGCAACCGGGCCGGCGTGAAGGCGGCGGCCATCGAATCGACCTTCTATTCGTATTCCTCGATTGCCAACGACAAGCTCCCGGGCGCCGGCCTGCTGGTCGGCAACGACTACGCGGCGTCGAAGTTCGTGGCGGCCATCTCGCCGATTCCGCTGCTGCTGATCCACGGCACGGCCGACGACGCGATCCCGCATGCGCATTCGCAGCGGCTGTTCGCCGAGGCGCGCGAGCCCAAGCGACTGATCGAAATACCGGGCGCCGGGCACCTCGAGCCGATGTCGGCGCCGCGATTCGGCACCACCTACCAGCAGGCGCTGACGGACTTCTTCGACGCATCCGTGCGTCCGCTCAAACCATGAAGCACTTCGACGAAGCCGCCACCCGCGCGCCATTGGACTTCGAGCGGCTCGTGCCCGCACTGCGCGCGGCCTTCGCCGCCGGGGCGCAGGTGCCGCCGCGCCATGTGCACAGCATCGAGACCGCCGGCGCCGACAAGGGCACCGTGCTCATCATGCCGGCGTGGAGCGATGCGGGCTTTCTGGGCATCAAGACCATCAACGTCTTTCCCGGCAACCGCGCGCACGGCCTGCCCGGCCTGCACGCGACCTATGTGCTGTACGACGCGCATACCGGCGTGCCGCTGGCGATGATGGACGGCAACGAGATCACCGCGCGCCGCACCGCTGCCGCGTCCGCGCTCGGCGCCTCGTTCCTGGCGCGCGGCGATGCGCGCCGCCTGCTGGTGCTGGGCACCGGACGCATCGCGCGCATGCTGCCGGCCGCGCATGCCAGCGTGCGCCCCATCGACGAGGTGTGCGTGTGGAACCACCGCCCCGAGGGCGCCGAAGCCCTGGCTGCGCAATGGCGCGCCGAGGGCTGGAATGCGCAGGCGGCCGCCGACCTGGAGACAGCGGTGCGCCACGCCGACATCGTGAGCTGCGCCACACTGGCCACCGCGCCGCTGGTACGCGGCGAATGGCTCGCGCCGGGGTCGCACCTGGACCTGATCGGCAGCTTCACGCCGGCGATGCGCGAGGCGGATGTGCGCTGCTTCGAGGGCGCGCGCACGTTCATCGACACCGGCGAAGCGCTGCAGAAATCGGGCGACCTGCTGGACGCCATGGCGGCCGGCACGCTGCGCGCCGATGCGGTGCAGGGAACGCTCGCCGAGCTGTGCCGCGGGGAGCGCCCCGGCCGCACGGGCAGCGGGGAACGCACCGTGTTCAAGGCCGTGGGCAGCGCGCTGGAAGACCTGACGGCCGCCACGCTGGTGTGGCAGGACGCGGCCTGAGCCCTGCGTTGAGGGTAAGTCCCAATCGTCCGGCGGGCCCGGCAACCCAAGTGCAGGCCATGCACAGGGGAAACTCCATGATCGGCGTCTCGCCAGCCAGAAAGCAGGCTGGGCCTGCGCATGGCACGAATCTTGAAAGATACCCCACGACAAGTGGCAGGCGCATACGTCGTACGGCTGATAGCGCCCCTCGCCAAGTACCACTAACCTGCTAATGCGATGAACACAGAGAGGCAATCCGCATGCTCACCATCCTTCAGAAAGCCAACATCCTCAGCAAGGTGGGGTTCGACGTGCCGGCCCGGCCGGACGACGATCTCACAACCAATGCCGTCACGGGGTTGGCAGTGAAACCGGAGGGCATTTCCCAGAAGGCGCACGACTGGGCCAAGGCCATCGAGACCCTGTACGTCGCCTATGTGGCGGCCCGCGCCGCCAAGAGCCTGCGGGACTCGGAGGAAGTTCGACAGAACGCCATGCTGCAGAAGCTTTCGTCCAAGGCCTACGCCTGAGGGCCCTGCGGCAGTGCAAGGGCGCTACAGGCTGGCGCCCATCGGGGGCCTCATCGGCCGCGCCCCATGCGATGTGCATGAAAGAACAAGAAAAAGCATGAAGTTGTCGACCCGAATTCCAGCGCTCCTGCTGACCGCGCTTCTCGGCGCAAGTGCCGTTGCGCAAGACTTCCAGCAGGGGATGGTGGAACTCAACAAAGAGCAGAACACCCGGAATCCGTTCCCCGAGCTTTGTGCAGGCCCCGACGATCCGCAGTTCGGCGCCGACGGCCACTACTTCACGACCAACAAGGTCGCCGAACTCGCAGGTGTCAGCGCCAAGGTCAATCGGGAGATCACGCTGTTCAGCCAGGCACCCGACGACCTGGCGCTTTCGTACTCGGCCACGGCGGTCGCCATCTGGGGCGTGGTGTGGATTCCCTACCGGCAGCGGATCGTCGACACGCTGCACTCGCTGCACGGCGGCCACGAGGAGGCCGTCAAGACGAGGCGCAGGCTGCTTGCCGCGATGATCAAGGACTTCGACCTGAGCAAGAACAAGGACGAGCTCTGGAAGGTCGGGTTTCTGATTCACGCGCTGGGCGACAGCTACGCGCACGTCCACGGAAAGGACGAGACGCTGAAGTCCTACAACAAGGTTTGGGGGCACGCGTGGGACAGCGTGTTCGGCGTCAATCCGGACAACATCGCACCAGACACGCTCGCCTTTGACAACTACCTCGCGTACGCGGAAGCACTCTACGGCGCGCTCGACAGATCGGACCCGCCCTCGATGGAGAACCGGGCGCGCTTCGACGCGTGGCTGGCGACCGTCAAGGCGGGGAAAGGGTCACCCTTTCCTGCCAAGTTGAAGTTCGGAACATTGCCGTGCGACGCACGCGAAGAGGCGCAGAAGGTCTTGTCGATTCCCAAGGTCAATGCCTACCTCGCCGAAGTGGAGAGGGGCCTCGATCCCTCTCCCGCTCAGGCAAGCGTCGCGACGCCCGCCGCGCCGGGGAACTCCGACTGACCCTCGGGCTCACGCCGCCGCGGCGCTCGGCGTGCCCGGCCAGGGTTGCGGATGCGGATCACAGCCGGCTGCTACCCGCTGCACACCCGCGCTTCGAATAATGCGATGACGGTCGGCACACACGCCCGCACCGCATCCCAACCTCGTTCGAAGGAGACAAGAAACATGGCTCGCAAGATCCTGATGCTCTGCGGCGACTACGCCGAAGACTACGAAACCATGGTGCCCTTTCAAACCCTGCTTGCCGTGGGCCACACGGTGCACGCGGTGGCGCCGGACAAGAAGGCCGGCGACTGGGTGCACACCGCCATCCACGACTTCGAAGGCGCCCAGACCTACAGCGAGAAACCGGGCCACCGCTTCACGCTGAACGCCAGCTTCGCCGAGGTGCGCCCCGAGACCTACGACGCGCTCGTCATTCCCGGCGGGCGGGCGCCCGAGTACCTGCGCATGCACAGCCGCGTCGTCGAGATCGCGCGCCATTTCCTGGCCACCGACAAGCCGGTGGCGTCGGTCTGCCACGGCGCACAGCTGCTCGCGGCCACGGGGCTGCTCAAGGGCCGCAAGGTCTCTGCCTACCCGGCCTGCCAGGTCGAGGTGGAGCTGGCAGGCGCCGAGTACATGGGCATTCCGGTCGATCAGGCCGTGACTGATCGCAACCTCGTCACCGCGCCGGCCTGGCCGGCGCATCCGGCGTGGCTCGCGCAGTTCCTGGCTGTGCTGGGCACGCGCATCGAACACTGAGCGGCAACACCCCACCGCCCGAGAGGCGGCGCTACAGTGCCTGCGTCGCCCACCCAACCCCGAAAGGAGACCGCCCATGTGCGAAGTCTTCATCAGTGCCGACCCGCAGAGCTACGACGCGCGCACGCGCTCGGTGCGGCTGCACGGCGTCGTCACCAGCATCCGGCTCGAGAACCTGTTCTGGCAGGTGCTCGAGGAAATCGCGCAGCGCGACGGCATGGTCGTGGTGCAGCTCATCGAGCGGCTCTACGACGAACTGGTCGCGGCGCGTGGCGAGGTCGGCAACTTTGCGTCCTTCCTGCGGGTCTGCGCGTTGCGCTACGAGGCGATGGTGGCGCAGGGTCGGATTCCGGCCGACACGTCGGTGGCCATTCGCTCGCTCGATGCGAAGGCCGTGCTGCATGAACTGCCGCAGGGATGGGGGCGGTCGTCGCCTGCGCAGCAGCCGGGCGAGACGCGCGTGCGCATGCTCCACGCCACCGCGCGGCGGCATATGTAAGCGCGGATTCAGGCGTGCGCGATCCATGCAAGCGCCTCGCGCAATGTAGTACTAAGATATTCACCCCTTCAACCAGCCGAGGAGCTTCGCCATGGGAACACCCACCGACATCGCAAAGCAGGCGTATTCAGCTTTCGCAAACCGAAACATACCCGCGCTCCTCGAAATGCTTGCCGAGGACGTGGATTGGCGCTTCCTGGCCAACCCGGAAACCGGCACACCCTACGGCGGAGCCTTCAGGGGCCGGCAGCAGGTTGCGGGCTTCTTCACGAAGCTGGCGGAGACGACCGAAATACTTGAATTCGAGCCGCGCGAATTCCTCGAGGGGCCAGGCCACGTGACGACAATCGGCCGCACCAAGGCCAGGGCCCTCCCGGACGGCAAGGTTCACGACACGGAGTGGGTGCATGTCTTCGTCATGGACAGCAACGCCAAGATCGGCCGCTGGCTTGGCACCGAGGACAGCGCAGCCAGACTCGACAAGTAAGCGGCAGCATGCTGGATGGTGATGGAGGGTTGAAGCCGCAAGACCGCCATTGGCGAAATCGGAAGCTCGCCACGCCACGGTTGGGCTTCAACTTCCGAAAAGTGCCCTCTCCCCGGCAGCGCTTCGGAGTCACGACGCGGGCTGCGAAGCCCTCGCCATCAGGCGCAGGTTCTGCACGGCCGCGCCTGCGGCACCTTTGCCCAGATTGTCGAGAACAGCGCTCAAGACGATCTGGCCTGTGCGTTCATTGCATGCAACGGCCAGACTCATGTCGTTGGAGCCGTTGTGGACTTGCGGGTCCAGTTCGGTCATCGGCGCGGCGGAAGACATCGGCATCACACGCACATGCGCCGCATCGCGGTATCGTTCCCTGAGGCATTCGTGGATGCGCGCGCCAGAAACATCGGCGGGAAGCATTCGCCTGTGCAGTCCGATGGTGAGCACGATGCCCTGCCGGTAGCTGCCATAGGCCGGCACGAAGATGGGCCGGTCCGCCAAGCCGGCGTAGGCCTCGATTTCCGGCACGTGCTTGTGCTCGAGTGCAAGGCCATAGACCTTCAGCGAATGCGCTCCGGCCCCGGCCTCGTGCGCTTCCGCCCCCGCCCTGCCCTGCCCCGAATAGCCTGAGACGGCGTGGATGACCAGCGGATAGTCGGTGTGCAGCAGGCCCGCATCCGTCAGCGGTCGCAGCAGGGCGACCGCGGCCGTGGGATAGCAGCCCGGATTCGTGACCCGCAGTGCCGAGGCGATGCGTTCGCCTTGCCGTGCATCGAGCTCCGGCAGGCCGTAGACCCAACCCGGGCTGGTGCGGTGCGCCGAGCTGGCATCGATGACACGCACCGAGGGGTTCTCGATCATCGCCACCGCATCGCGCGCCGCGGCATCGGGCAGGCAAAGGATGGCGATGTCGCTCTCGTTGAGAGCGGCCCGGCGGGCGGCCGCATCCTTGCGCAGGCTTGTCGGCAATGTGCGGATGCGGAATTCCCCACCCCGGAGCCGGTTCTGCAGATCAAGGCCGGTGGTGCCCTGGTCGCCGTCGATGAAGATATTGAGGTCCATGGAGCGCGATCGTAGGGATACGGCCTCGATGGCTCCAGCTAAATATATGCAACCCGAGATTAAGAAAAGTTAAATTAGCGAGATATGCGGGAACTGAGCCTCGACCATCTGCGCACCCTCGTCGCCATCGCCGACCTCGGGTCCCTGGCCAATGCCGCGCGCGCCCTTCACCTGGCGGCCCCCACCGTCACCGTCCAGGTCGCGGAACTGGAGTCGCGCCTGGGTGGCCAATTGCTCGTTCGCGGGCGGGGGCCCGCGCAAGCGACCGCCTTGGGTGAGCGCTTCATCGCGCGTGCCCGCAGGCTGCTGGCGGACGCGGACGACGCGGTGGAAGACGTTCGACGTCAGCTCGCAGGCCAAACGGGCCGTGTGCGGGTCGGCGCCTCGACGGGCGCCATTGCGCACCTACTTCCGCCCGCGCTCGAACGTCTTGCCCGGAACCATCCCGGCATCGACGTGAACGTGCAGGTGCTGACCTCCAACGACAGCATGGCCCGGCTCGCCGCAGGCAGCCTGGACCTCGCGGTCGTGGCGCTGCCGCAGGCGCCCGTGCGCGGCGTTCATGTCACGCCCCTGCGGCGCGAGGCTGTCGTCGCCTTTCTGCCGGCGGCCTGGAAAGCTCCCAGGCGGTTGACCCCGCAGTGGCTGGCCCAACGACCGCTGATCATGAACGACGCCTCCACACGGCTCTACCGGCTGACCGCGGAATGGTTCTCTGCGGCCGGCGTCCATTGCCGGCCGCGCATCGAGCTCAACTACAACGATGCGATCAGGACACTGGTCGCCGCCGGCTACGGAGCGGCCTTGCTGCCGGAGGAATCGCACGAGCCCGCGCGCGATCCTCGCATCGCCGTCCGCCCGCTCAGCCCGGCGCTATGGCGGCAGCTGGGTCTCGCGGTCAGCGACCGAGGCGCCAGCGGCCCGACACGTTTCGTCCTGGAAGCGTTGCTGCCTGAGAGGGATTCGGCTGCTTGAGCCGGCGCCGGGCGGCTGCATGGGGCCGACTGTGCGCATTCGCCCCAGCGAGTTCAAAATCCGAAGCGGGCATGCCCGAATGGCGGCTACGCCAGCGGTGGCGGACTGTCGTTGGTCGAGGCCGAGACTTCCGGGCGCGGCCAGGAGCAGACCTCCGCAGGCGCGACGCAATCCGGCGCAAAACGGACATCAAAACACGAGTCAACTCGGCCCACCTGGCCTCGCGCTCTATCGCGCTGAGGACGAAGTCCTTCACTACCTGTGGGACCCCGTCGGGGTCGCGAGCGTCCCTGAAGCACGGGACGAATACCACGGCTATCTCCCCCATGTCTGCGGGATGCTCAAAAGCGGCAGCATCGAAGATGAGCTTGCCGGGTACTTGGGGGGCGTCGCGACCAATCGCATGGGTCTGGCGTCGAGGCCGGACCACGATCGGACGATAGACACCTGCTGAACTGGAAAGCCGCGTTAAGCGAGCAGCAAGGCTGAGAGCGACCATGAGCGGAACTCAGTTGTCTGCTCGCCACAAAGCTGACATTGGTGCGTGCGCGCTAGTGGCCCGCCCGGCCAAAATCAGGCAAGTCATGACAAGCTCGTTTGCACTCCAGCCCAAAGATTTTGACCGCCTCCAGAAGGTCGTAGGCCGCCGGCTTCAGCGAAAGCCTGGTCTTCCAATCGTCTTGTTTACCGTGCGTGTGCTTGTTTGGTTCTGCATCGGTATGACAGTGGCGGCCTTTGCGCGCGTACTGCGCGAGTACCCAGAACTCGACGGTCTTCGCGTAGTCGCCTACCTTGCGGCAGGCGCCGCTGTCGCCGTTGTGGCGATGCCCTACATCTCACGAGCAATGATGCGCAAGCACATGCTCGCTCCAGATGGTGCCTTTCTGTCGCCCCAAACTGTTCAGTTCACTGAGCAGGCGCTTGTTGTCGAATCCCAGACAGCACGGACAGAAGTGCCGTGGGACCGATTTCTCGGTCTCGATGAAGACGACGCCAACTGCTACCTTTTTGTTGATGCCATGCAGGCATTCGTGCTCCCTCGGTCGGCGATTGCGGGATTCTCCGAACAATTTGCGCGACATACGGCGCACCTCAGAGAATGACTGCGGAGTTGAAAAAATGGGCGTCGTCGCTTTCGGCTTGCGGCCAGGACCAGACATTCGCCCGCCTCTTCTACTTGGAGTTGATTCATGGGTCACTGCGTCACTGGCCTCATTCCGAAGGCTGAGAGTTTGAATATGGTCGCCCGGGCTTTCGAAGGTCGCCGCGCGTTGAATGGGTCCCAGACGGAGAGAATGCTTGATGCGCGGATCGTGCTACTGGCCGTGATCGCTACGGCATTGGCGTTGACTTTGACATGCAATACGGCCCTCGGGCAGCAACTTGTCGCTGATGTTCCAGGTGCAAGTGCATCAAATGACGCGCTCTTGCGACGATGGCTTCCATTGGCGCTCAACGGGCAAAGTGAAGCTCAGTACAAAGTCGGAATGATGAATCTGTACGGAATCGGCGGCGCGGCCAAGGACGTAGAACTTGGTGTGGATTGGTTACGCAAGGCGGCTGAGCAGGGCTACTCGGAAGCGAGCACTGAACTCGGCGTCTTTTATCTGGGTTTGAACGAGCCTTCCTCAGACACAAGAAGTGCGGCGGACGGGCAAAGGTGGCTCGAGAAGGCGGCGGAAGCGAACAACGCTCGCGCGCAACTCTTACTCGGTGGTTTGTATGCCCGGGGACGCTCCGGTATGCCGCACGACGACACGGCCGCGGCAAACTGGTATCGTCGCGCCGCCGAGCAAGGGAGAGCGGATGCCCAGCATCTTCTGGGACTGATGTATCGGGATGGAGCAGGCGTAGAGCGAGATGCGACGCAAGCTGTCGCTTGGTACAGGAAAGCAGCGGCGCAGGGGAACGCTGATGCGCAGTACGACTTGGGCGCCGCGTACGCGAACGGCTCGGGCGTACCGCGCAACGTTACGGTGGCGAGCGCGTGGATGCGGATATCAGCAAGACGGGGCCACGAAATGGCCCGTGCCCAAAGCGATAGGCTCTCGCGCTCGCTTGGTCCGACTGAACAGGAGCAAGCAGTACAGCTTGCAAGTCAATGGAAGGAAGGCAACGGCTTCCTTGGCAAATCGGAATCTTTCTGAGATGCGCTGTTGGCCTGTATCTGGATTCGTGCGGCCGCATGGCTCGCGACACCCCCGGAGCACGGTCGACCAGAACCAGGCGTTCCACGGCAGCTCCCGAAGCGCGTGCGCACTGACCATGCGGCGGGCAACAATCGGCCATTAGCTGACCTTCGGCATGAGGACACGAAGAAGATGAGTGCGAGCAACGCGAAGAACTTCAGAATCAAAGGCGAAGACATCAAGCGGCTTGTGGAGTCGGCCGGCTGGTGCTTGGCCACGGACCGAGTCATGGTCGACGGGCTGCCCATCGGATACATGCAGAGGGAAACACCCGTTGCGGGCGGGGACAGCGGATGGCGCTTCTTCGCTGGCGACGAGGATGATGCTTACATGGCAGAGAACGGCAACCACGGGGTCTACGACTTGAACACGGTCGTCAACTACGACCCGGCAGTCATCCCCTACCTAGCGGCCGCACCGGGCAGCCGTTTTGACAAGGCCGACGATGGCGCCTATGTTCGGCTCGAGTAGCGCCGCATCCGGCCACAACCGGTCGATTGCACGGCCTGTCAAAATTCGGTCGGCAGACGTTCAGGTGTTAAACCGCAGGGGGAGCAGGATCAGTGTCGAATCGCAAATCTAGGCATCTCGCACGCGAGCGACTTGAGCACCAAGTGGAGAGGGCCGTTGAAGACCTTGTGAGGCAAAACGGGACGGTCTACGTAGAGCGCTCTGGAGAGGGGGCACTGGACTCAATACTGGTTCAGGTTGTTCTACGAGACGCTCTCCCGGCCCATGCCACGACTGCACTTCAGCGCAAGCTCCGGGAACTGTTGCTGGATCTCTTCCCACCGGTCTCTACGCCTGAGTGCTGTGCAGTGGTTGAACAATTTGGAGAGAAGTTCTATCCGTTGCATGGCTAGGACGGCGGTAGTCGGCCAGGAGCAGAAGTTCGTCACGACCTTCCAGTTTCCTGCCGGCGAAACAGTCGACATCCTATCGGCGGGCCTCGCCCGCCACGGTCCGCCGGGTCATCTCCAACGTTAATGCTGCAGGAAGGAGCTCGCATGTTTAGCATCGGCCGCGACTACACCCGGGACGAGATTCACGCGAAGGTGGGTGGAAGCAAACAATCCTACTTGCCCACGAAGAACGGCGCGGTAGTTACCGCGTGCGTCACACACGGACTGAACCCGCGGGCTCCTCGGGTAATCCTGTGTGGGCGAGGACCGAGAATTGAAACCGCCGGCGAGTTGCTGGCGCAACAGCCATATGCCATTCCTGTCTTCCTGAAGCGGGACGTGAATCGCTGGGAGTACCAAGGTTTGTTCAAGGCGGCTGCCTCATACACTTCTGGGCCGGAGTTCAATGGCTATGTGTCGGGCTCGGGGCGACAGCCTTCCGAGGTCTCGCGAGTCGTGGTAATGAGCGATGGTTGACGCGGACGCGGCCATGCGGCATGGCTTCAACGCTGTACCGCGTGGGGCGTGAGGAGTTGCGCCTCCGAATCGCGTGCAAGGGCTGTTGGCCACTACCGCAACTTCGTGGCGCGGAGCCGATGCCGGGTCTGTACCTCGGGCACCGGGGGCGGCCGACGCAGCGATCCTACTCGCGGAGGCAGCTATGGGCCTCGCGCTCCCCAGCCGTCAGAAGCGGGCATTCATCATCACTCCCCGGTTTTGCAAAGGGGGGAGGCCACGCTCCGATCTGGCGCTTATATTCGACCTGTCCGGGCGGTTCGCACGCCCGCCATTGGATGAGGGAATGACATGAGTCGCGTCTTTTACTTGCTGGCTTTGGCCGGAGCAATCGCAGGGTGCGCCGGACCAAGAGATCCTGTGAAGCATCAAATTGCGCTCAAAGACATTGTTTGGCTTGAGCCTGCTAGCGCCGAAGCTGTCGTCTACCTTTTGCGAGCGCCTCATGACAAGTCGGTGGTCATCCCGATTGTTGACGATGCACCTGTCCCCAAGCTTCCAGTTGAAACCTACATTGCGCTTCGCCTTTCGCCGGGCGTGCATCGCCTTGCTGGAGCCAGGGCCGATTCTCCCGGCGCAAAGTTCGCGACTCTGCCAGTCGAGCTCAAAGCCGGGGAACGTCGCTTTTTCTATTCGTCAACGTCGCTTCCCAATCCCGAACGCCTGAGCGGACCCGTTGGGAATGCGGTGGGAGCGAGTTTGGGATTGGTTGGGGCAGTCGCAGCAACGGCATTCGCCGCTGCATTGCACAAGGAACCCGACGGTTACGGGGGGTACAGATGGGTTGAGTGTACGGACTTAGATGCTCGAGGACTTGCGTCGTTCTCCAAAGAGGTCTTGACCG
>Ga0209025_1000595_pt1 | contig 65245 bp, 58 predicted proteins | sample AraplaMF_Col_mLB_FD_184256 | JGI IMG/M metagenome (GOLD analysis project Ga0209025, IMG submission 184256) | Arabidopsis root microbial communities from the University of North Carolina, USA - plate scrape MF_Col_mLB (SPAdes) (version 2) | ecosystem: Host-associated > Plants > Roots > Endosphere... | reverse complement strand
GAATATTATGGCTGTTCCAACTGTCATGATTGGAGATGAAGTCATTCAAGGGCTTGCTAGTAAAGAAACACTAGAAAGGGTCATTGATAAAGAAATTGAAAAGGATAAAACAAATTCATTTGAAGGTGTGCAATGTAATACCGATGGATATTGCTAATTCGATTGTTATGAAATAACAAAATAAATAATAAAACAAATATTTGGAGGAATTAAAATGTCAGCAACTACAACAAATTTAAAAGAAGCAATCGTGAACCGTCGTTCAATTCGTAAAGTAACAAAAAACGATGCGATTACGAAAGAAAGAATTGAAGAAGTGTTAAAAACAGCTTTACACGCACCAACATCTTTTAATATGCAAAGTAGCCGTATGGTTGTATTAATGGATGGAGAGCATGAAAAGTTTTGGGATATCGTAAAAGAAACGCTTAGATCACGCGTACCAGCAGAAAACTTTGAAGCGACTGTAGAAAGACTAAAAGGTTTCCATACAGGTGTAGGTACAGTTTTATTCTTTGAAGACCAAGCAACTGTAGAAAAAATGCAAGAAAATGCACCGTTATATAAAGATCAATTCCCATTCTGGTCTCATCAAGGTAATGCAATGTTACAACATACTGTGTGGATGCTATTATCTGCTGAAGGAATTGGCGCATCACTGCAACATTACAACCCAATCGTAGATGCTGATGTAAAAGAAACTTGGAACATTCCAGCAGAGTGGAGCTTAGTAGGTCAAATGCCATTTGGTGAACCAAATGAACAGCCAGCAGAAAGAACATTCTTACCTACTGAAGATGTAGTGAAATTTTATTAAGAAATACAATATGTAACGATAAGGAAGCTGTGCTTAGAAACAGCTTCCTTTTTTGTATTAGTGTTAATTTATAAGCATTTAGGGAAGGAATATAACAAATAGTCAGGTGAGAAAGGAAGTAGGAAAATGAATGACGAGAAAAAATATACAGTGGTAGGTACTGATGTCGAGGAAGTAAAACGTTTAAATAAAAATTCAGGATTAACGTATAATCAAGTGAAAGAAATGTTAGCGAAGCAAATGCAAAAAAAGAAGTGATTAGATTGAAATCATTCATTTTTTCATTTAACATTTTGATTGGAGAGAGTTAAGTAAAAGGTAACTCTCTTTTTTATATAACTGAGCAACTGTAAGAGTGGAGGAAGCAACATGAAAAAGTGGGTAAAGATAACGTTGTCTATCGCCGGAGGTATTGTCCTATTGGTATGTGCCGGTGGATATTACGTGTATAAAAATTATTTTCCAAAGGAACCAGAGCGTATTGTATATGATAAAGACAGAGTGTTAAAGCCGATACATAACCAGCTTAAAGGGATCAACATAGATAATGTAAAGATAAAAGAAAAAGCAGTTGTAAATGCAACTGTGGATGAACTTCAAAATATGGTCGATGATGGAAAATTATCATATGAAGAATTAACGAGTATTTATCTCTTTAGAATACAAGAACATGACCAAAATGGAATATCATTAAATGCTGTTACAGAGATTAATCCAAATGCAATAGAGCAAGCACGAAAGTTAGATAAAGAGAGGTCGTTAAATAAAAAATCGAACTTATACGGCATTCCTGTCATCGTAAAAGATAATGTACAAACTGCAAAAGTGATGCCGACAAGCGCAGGCACTTTTGTATTAAAAGATTGGGTTGCAGATGAAGATGCCACGATTGTGAAGAAGTTGAAAGAAGAGGGGGCATTTGTTTTAGGTAAAGCAAATATGTCTGAATGGGCGAATTATTTATCTTTTACAATGCCAAGTGGATATAGCGGGAAGAAAGGGCAAAATTTAAATCCGTACGGTCCAATTACATTTGATACATCAGGATCCAGTTCGGGGTCTGCTACAGTGGTTGCGGCAGATTTTGCACCGCTTGCAATTGGGACAGAAACGACGGGATCTATTGTCGCACCAGCGACGCAGCAATCTGTAGTTGGGTTACGTCCATCGTTAGGTATGGTTAGCAGAGCTGGCATTATCCCATTAGCTGAAGCACTTGATACTGCAGGGCCAATGGCAAGAACGGTAAAAGACGCGGCAACGTTATTTAATACAATGGTAGGTTATGATGAAAAAGATGCTATGACAGAAAAAATGAAAGATAGAGATAGAATAGATTATACGAATGATTTATCAATAGATGGATTAAAAGGAAAAAAGATAGGGATTCTTTTTTCTGTAGATCAACAAGATGAAAATAGAAAAGCAGTAGCAGAAAAGATTAGAAAAGACATTCAAGATGCCGGTGCGATATTGACTGATGATATTCAGTTAAGTAGCGAGGGTGTAGATAATCTGCAAACATTAGAATATGAGTTCAAACATAATGTTAACGACTATCTTTCGAAGCAAAAAAATGTGCCTGTAAAATCGTTAGAAGAGATTATAGCGTTTAATAAAAAAGATAGTAAAAGAAGAATGAAATATGGACAAACATTAATTGAGGGCTCTGAAAAATCTGCTATAACGAAAGATGAATTTGAAAAAGTAGTTCAAACGAGTCAAGAAAATGCAAGGAAAGAGCTAGATAGATATTTAGTAGAAAAAGGATTGGACGCTTTAGTCATGATTAATAACGATGAAGTTCTTTTATCAGCTGTAGCTGGTTATCCTGAATTAGCGGTACCAGCAGGCTATGATAAAAATGGAGAGCCAGTAGGTGTTGTATTTGTCGGGAGGCAGTTTGGTGAAAAAGAACTTTTCAATATTGGATATGCGTATGAACAACAGTCTAAAAATAGACGTTCTCCTAAAATATAGAATTTAAAAATAGTTTTTAGGAAAGGATTAGATAAAAAATCAGACATTAAAAAAGAAAAAAAGGATTCTTCCAAATTAGTAAGAAAGATTGTCTATAGAAGTTCATAAAATGTAATAGTATTACAATGAATACGTTCGTTTTGTAATATATCAAATTTACATCCATAGAAGGGGGAGGTTAAATCTTAATGAATGAAGTGAAAAATTTTTTTCGAAGTAGAGGGTTTCAACGGTTTATCGTTTTAATAATATTAGCGTTTGTATTATATGGATTAAAAAGTATGATCAATTTAATATTAATTACGTTTATACTGACATTTTTAATGGATCGGTTTCAACGTTTTATTTCAAAGAAATTGAAAGTGAATCGAAAAATTGTTATCGCATGTTTGTATATAATATTAGTTTCCTTTATCGGCACGACATTGTATAAATATTTGCCTGTGCTAACGATACAAATTTCACAATTGATTTATCAATTTAAACTGTTTTTTCAAAATCCACCGGATAATGAGATCATTAAATATGCACTTTCGACAATTAATGGAATGGAAGTATCAAAATATATAGAACAAGGTGTAGATGTCATCTATCAATCGATAGCGAATATAGGAAAGGTGAGTTTACAAATATTATTGTCTCTAATATTAAGCTTATTTTTCTTATTAGAAAAAGAGCGTATTATTACATTTACTTCTAAGTTTAAAGAGAGTAAACTAAAGATTTTTTATGAGGAGATTGCATATTTTGGTGAAAGGTTTGCAAGGTCGTTCGGTAAAGTAATTGAAGCACAATTTTTAATTGCAGTTGTAAATTGTATCCTGACTGTCATTGCATTAATCGTTTTAGGATTTCCACAGCTTCTCGTATTAGCTGTTATGATTTTCTTATTAGGGTTGATTCCTGTTGCCGGCGTAATCATTTCACTGTTTCCACTTTGTATCATTGCCTATAACGTAGGTGGGGTTATGTACGTTTTGTACATACTAGTGTTCATTACAGTGATTCACGCTCTTGAAAGTTATTTTTTAAATCCAAAATTTATGTCTGCAAAAACGAATTTGCCTGTCTTTTATACATTTATGATTCTCATCTTTTCAGAGCACTTCCTCGGAATATGGGGGCTTATTATCGGGATACCGATCTTTATCTTTTTATTAGATGTACTTGACGTAAATAATGATAAATTGATTAAAAGCAATAAGTGATAGAAATAACCGATGTTGTCTTTTTTGAAAACATCGGTTATTTCTTATTTTTTTTTGGAGGAGGTAGTTTTATAAATTTATTTGCAATTAAAGCTATAATAACAGCAGCAAAAATAAGGACCGCGATTATGCCAATCCCCATACCTGCCCATCCTCCTATAAGGAACATACTTATCGGTATTGCTAATAAGCTTAAAATAATAAGGATCAACCCGAGATTCTTATCATATTTTTTAGTTGGAAATAGCGTTCTGATGATTAAAAAGAGAAAAAGTATTAATGACGCTACAGCTAGTAAGAGGATGACAATTGTCCAAGAATCATCCATAAAATCACTCCTTTCTATTATGGATAATATTACGGTTTAGATTGAGGGTGAACAATAAAAATATAAAAAAGCAATCCAATATGAATTGGATTGCTTTTTTGAATGAAATATACGATTAAAGAACGGGAGCCATTGTTTCTTTCAACACTTGAACAGAGTGATCGAATTTTAATTCTTCGTCTTCACTTAATTCTACTTCTAAAATTTCACGAACACCGCCACGATTTAAAACAGCAGGTACGCCGATATAAACATCTTTTTGACCGTATTGACCTTCTAAGTATGCTGAAACTGTTAATACGCTATTTTCGTCGTTTAAAATAGCTTTTGTAACACGTAGAAGTGACATACCAATACCATAATAAGTTGCACCTTTGCGCTCAATAATATGGTAGGCTGCATCACGAACATTTATGAAAATTTTGTCTAAATCTTCTTGTGTGTATGTGTTGTCTTTATCAAGAAGCGTTTGTAGTTTTTGAATACCAACTGATACGTGACTCCATACTGGAAGTTCTGTATCGCCATGTTCTCCGATAATATAAGCATGAATGTTGTGTGGACCAATGTCGAAGTACTCACCTAACATATAGCGGAAACGAGCAGAGTCAAGCGTTGTACCAGAACCGATTACTCGTTCTTTTGGTAAACCAGATTCTTTCCAAGTAACGTACGTTAAAATATCTACAGGGTTTGTTGCGATTAAGAAGATGCCATCAAATCCGCTATCCATAATACTGCGAACGATTTGTTTAAAGATTTTAGCGTTTTTCTCAACTAAATCTAAACGTGTTTCACCTGGCTTTTGTGGTAATCCAGCTGTAATGACTACAAGATCAGCATCTTTACAATCTTCGTAGCTACCTTTCCATACTCTAGTTGGAGCTGGTGCAAATGGAACAGCGTGACTTAAATCCATTGCTTCTCCTTCGGCTTTTGCTTCATTTACATCAACTAAAACAAATTCTTCAGCTACAGCTTGGTTAATCATGCAGTAAGCATAGCTACATCCAACTGCACCTGTTCCTACTAATACAACACGGTTAATACCTTTTTTCATTTCACAATTCCTCGCAATTTCATTGATTTTATTATGTAAGATAATACGTCCTACTTCTATAAATTCATATCTAGTTTATTACATTTTATAAAAGATATTCAAGTATTTGAAAATGTATCCGTTCAAATTTGCGAACAAAACATAGGAATTCAGTTAACTGAATATAATTCAGTAAAATCCTTTTTAAAAGGGGAAATGGTATGGGGAATCCATTATCGATGGAACAAATGCTTCAAATTGTTCATGAAGGGCTTGCCAAAACGAATAACCCCAAACAAATTACAGTTGCCGGTGCAGGGATTTCTGGATTAGTTGCAGGTTCTTTATTGAAAGAGGCTGGACATGAAGTAACGATTATAGAAGCAAATAACAGAATAGGTGGCAGGGTGTATACGATTCGTGAACCGTTTAGTGCGGGTTTATACTTTAATGCAGGACCGATGAGAATTCCTGATACGCATGAGTTAACTTTAGCGTATATTCGTAAATTTAAACTACCGTTAAACCTTTTTATAAATAAAACTTTTGCAGATATCATTTATACGAATCATATTCAAACGAGATTGAATGTGTTTGAAAATGATCCAAGTATACTTGAATATCCGGTTTTGGATAAAGAAAGAGGAAAAACGGCAGAAGAGCTAATGCTTGAAGTATTAGAACCAATACTAAATTATATTAAGAAGGATCCTAATAAAAACTGGTTTATCGTTGAAAAAAAGTATAAAACGTATTCGCTTGGTTTATTTTTAATGGAGTATTATTCGGATGGAGCAATAGATATGATTGGTGTACTTCTTGATATGGAAGCATATATGGGAATGTCTTTAATTGAAGTATTACGGGAAATGATTTTTTTTACTTCAACGGCGAAATATTACGAGATAACGGGCGGGATGGATGCATTACCAAATGCATTTTTACCACAGCTAAAGGATAATATTTTTATGTCCTATAAAGTAGAAAAAATAATACAAGAAGATAATAAAGTGATGCTGCAAGTAAAACATGAACAAACGTTAGATCCATTTACAATAACAAGTGATATTGCTATTATCACAATTCCGTTTTCGGCGTTACGATTTGTAGAAGTTCAGCCATTTCATTTATTCACTTATTTTAAAAGACGAGCAATTCGTGAATTAAATTATATTGCTGCAACTAAAATTGCGATAGAGTTCAAAAGTAGATTTTGGGAAAGAGTCGGGCAGTATGGTGGGAAATCTATTACGGATTTACCGATACGTTTTACATATTATCCGAGCTATGGCATTCAGTCACCAGGGGCAGCTATCGTTATAGCAAGTTATACGTGGGCGGATGAGGCTTTAACATGGGATAGTCTCCCGCATAGAGAGCGTATTCGTTACGCATTGAAAAATTTAGCGCAAATATATGGGAATGTAGTCTATAGTGAGTTTATAACAGGGGAATCTTTTAGCTGGAGTAAGAATACGTATTCTTGCGGAGCATTTACAGCTTTTGAACCAGGCCAAGAGCTAGAATTATTTCCTTATATTGCGTCGCCGGCTGGAAACGTACACTTTGCAGGAGAACATACAACGTTGACACATGGGTGGATGCAGGGAGCGATTGAGTCTGGAATTAGAGTTGCTCATGAAGTAAATGAAAAGTGAAGATAGAAGATATATTTACAAATTGTTATTCTTTTAATAAAATGATAAATATAAATCGTAATTATTACGCTTTGAATACGTTTGAAATAAAGAAATGGATGGTTGATCAAATGAATAAAGTGGAAATTCATATATTAGGTGGTTTTTTAGGTAGTGGAAAATCAACATTATTACAAAATTTATTAGTAGCGGAGAAGAAGAAGAATAGAAAAGTTGCTGTTTTAATGAATGAAATTGGTGAATACTCAGTAGATACAGATATTATTGGTAAAGAGAATGTGTTAAGAGAATTACTAAAAGGATGTATTTGTTGTACGTTAAAGGAAGAACTTGAAATACAATTGCATTCATTATATCAGCAAGAAAGACCAGATGTAATTTACATAGAAACAACAGGCGTCGCACATCCAATTGAAGTGTTAGATGCATGTGTATCACCAATTTTAGCACCTTTCTTAGAAGTGAAATCAATTGTAGTCGTTTTAGATGCAGTAAGATGGTTAAATCGAAGTATATTAAGTGCAAATGTGCAACAGTTACTGCATGAGCAAATGAAATTTAGTAGTCACCTTCTTATTAATAAATCAGATTTACTAACAGAAGAAGATAAGAACAAAGTACTTGAAGAAGTGAAAGCAATAAATAATCATGCGAAATTGTTTGAAACAAAATATTGTAATATATCTTTAGATGATATAGAAGAAGCTGAATTTGTGAGTGCTGGGGAACACGAGACACTTCATGTTAAACAGCATTTACATATACAAACGATGACGTATCAATTTACGAAATCGATTGATCAAGACAAATTATATGAATGGCTTTCGAATTTACCAGATAGTATTTATCGAGTGAAAGGTTTTGTGAAATTCCATGGAGATAAATACCCTCATCTATTCCAATATTCGTTTGGCGTACCAACTTTACTAGAGCAAGATTTTGGTTTCCCGACAAACTTGGTAGTAATCGGGGAAGGGCTAGATAAGAAACAATTGGTTGAAGGGTTAGAAAAGGTAGAAAATAATTAAGTGCTTTTTATGTAGGCTGCAATAATTAACTTAAGTTAATTATTGCAGCTTTTTTCGTGATGAATACTGTAATGAAACAGTATTTTCAATTGGATAACGGAATATATATTGATTGTATGTTCATTTCCATTTAATAGGAAGGTGATTATAGATTTGTGCCGAATGTAGAGGATACTACAAGAGTTTTCCATTATCTATCTTATAGTTTAAAAGTCATGATTACGGGCAGGGGAATTTGGCGTGTTTGATTCTATCAGAAAGTAAAGTATGGGGAGGATCACAATGTCGATGAAAAAACGTAAGTGGCTAAAAACGATGTTTACTGGTTGTGTTTTAGGTTCGTTATTAATAACGGCAGCTTGTTCAGGAAAGAAAACAAGTACAGAGGATGAAAAAACGATTAAGGTAGGGGTTCTTGCATCATTAACAGGTCCATTAGAATCGTATGGAAAGCAAACAGTGAACGGATTTGAATTAGGGTTAGACTATGCAACTGGTGGAACAGGAAAAGTGGAAGGGAAAAAAATTAAGTTTGTAGTAGAAGATACGGAAACGAAAGCCGATGTAGCGGTAAAGAAAGCTACGAAATTATTAGAAGAAGAGAAAGTTGATTTCTTAGTCGGATCGTCTAGTTCAAGTGATACGTTAGCGGTTTTACCACTTGCTGAAGAATATGAAAAAATTATGGTTGTAGAACCGGCAGTTGCTGATAGTATTACCGGGAAGAACTGGAATAAATATATTTTTAGAACTGGAAGAAGTTCCTCACAAGATGCGATTGCAGGAGCAGCAGCAATTGCGAAAAAAGATGTAAAGATTGCGACGTTTGCTCCAGATAACGCTTTTGGTCGTGAAGGGATTGCGGCATTTAAAGCGGGTGCGAAAAAATTAGGAGCAAACATTGTAAACGAGCAATACGCTGACACGAATTCAACAGATTTTACGGCAAATATTCAAAATATCATTAGCTCAAAACCAGATTACTTATTTATCGTTTGGGCAGGGGCAAATTCACCTTGGAAACAGTTGAAAGATATGAATGTGGAAGCGCAAGGTATTAAAGTCTCTACTGGTGCACCGGATATACCAGCATTAAAAACGATGGATGCATTAGTAGGAATGCAAGGTTTTTCTGTTTATTATCATGCACTTCCAAAAAATAAGGTGAATGACTGGTTAGTTGAAGAACATAAAAAAAGATTTAATGGTGCAGTACCAGATTTATTTACAGCAGGAGGAATGTCAGCGGCAATTTCCATTGTGGAAGCATTAAAGAAAACAAATGGTGATACAGATGTAAATACATTGATTAAGAAAATGGAAGGAATGGAATTTGATACACCGAAAGGAAAGATGAAATTTAGAGAGAAAGACCACCAAGCGATGCAGACGCTATATTCTATCACGTTGAAAAAGCAAGATGGTGTTGATTATCCGGTACCAGTGTTAGAGCGAGAATTAACGATGAAAGAGACAGAACCACCAGTTCAAAATAAATAGACTGAATTTTCTGTTGTTTTTGTATAAAGAGGGGATACCCTCTTTATACGTATTTCTTTCATACTGAAAGCTTTAAAGGGAGGGATTTCGTGACACATTTGTTAGAGACGAAAAATCTTTGTGTATCTTTTGGTGACCATCATGTTATTAAAGATGTTAATTTAACGGTACAAAAGGGAAAGCTCATTTCAATTATTGGACCGAATGGTGCCGGCAAGACAACGTTATTTAACTTACTAAGTGGACAAATTTCTCCGACGAAAGGTGAAGTGTATTTTAAAGGAAAAGAGATTACAAAATTATCGATTTCAGACCGAACAAGATTAGGAATCGGGCGCTCTTTTCAGCTTACAAATATATTCCCAGAGTTAACGGTACTTGAAAATGTACGTTTAAGTGTTCAATCATTCGTTCAAGATTATTACAGTTTTTTCCCGAATGTAGCTAAGTTAAAGCAGCAAACTGGAGAGGCGAGACGTCTTTTAAAAACAGTGTTACTTCATGAGAAAGAGGGGGTATTAGCAAAAGATTTAGCTCACGGGGAAAAAAGAAAGTTAGAGCTTGCTATGTTATTAGCATTAAAGACAGATGTATTACTGCTTGATGAGCCAACTGCGGGTATTTCAGTTGAGGAAGTTCCGGCTATTTTACAAGTGATTGAAAATATTAAAAAACATCCAGAGAGCACAATCGTACTCATCGAACACAAAATGGATATGGTACTAGGTTTGTCGGACCATCTTATCGTTTTATTTCATGGCGAGTTATTAGCGGAAGGGTTACCAGAAGAAATGATGAAAGATGAGCGTGTACAAAGTGCTTATTTAGGGGGATTATATAGTGGCTCTATTACAAGTGAATAATATAGAGACGTATTTAGATCAGTTTCATATTTTACAAGGGGTATCACTCACTGTTGAGAAAGGGACGATTACTGTACTGTTTGGAAGAAACGGGGCGGGAAAAACAACAACGTTGCGATCGGTTATGGGATTTCATCGGATAGCAAATGGTGAGATTTATTATGATAGTACGCAGGTCAATGGATTATCTACACATTTAATTTCAAGAAAAGGAATAGGCTATGTACCAGAAAATCAAGGGATTTTTCATGATTTAACAGTAGAAGAGACGTTCGCACTTGCGAGTGGAAAAGGAGAAGAAGTTCACGAGAAAATAGATTGGATGCTCGAGCTATTTCCTGATTTAAAGCAGTTTTGGAATAAGAAAAGTGGGCTTTTAAGCGGGGGACAAAAACAAATGTTGGCTATTTCAAGAGCGTTTATTAATAGTGATGGACTATTGCTTATTGACGAGCCAAGTAAGGGGCTATCACCAATTATGATAGAAAAATTAATGGTAGCAATTTTGAAAATGAAGGAGAAAACGACTGTTTTACTTGTTGAACAAAATTTTATGATGGCTAGTCAAATCGGTGATTATTTTTACATTATGGATAATGGGCGTATTGTGCATAAAGGTTTTATGAATGAACTGCGAGAGGATAAAGAAACATGTCATAAATATTTAGGTATTTCTTAACATTGATACGGGGGGATAGAACGTGGATGTGTTAATTAACTTATTTGTAAACGGCGTTTCAACCGGGATGCTTATTTTTTTATTAGCATCAGGTCTTTCACTTATTTTCGGCCTAATGAGCGTTTTAAACTTTGCACATGGTGGTTTATTTGCATGGGGAGCTTTTACAGGCGTTTGGTTATTTAATATGACAGGTAGTTATGTGTTAGCGTTAGTTGGAGCGGTTGCTATGGGAATGTTGCTTGGTTTTATTTTAGAACGATTTCTTATTAGGCCAGTGTATGGAAACCATGTTCGCCAGCTACTCGTTACACTCGGAGGAATGCTCGTTCTTAGTGAGTGTATAAAAATATTTTGGGGACCGAATCCAATTAGTGCAAAGTTACCGATATGGTTACAAGGTAGCTATACATTTGGAGGGGTTATATTAATAAAATACCGGTTGTTCGTTATTTTAGTTGGGATACTAATTTACATTGCTCTACTATTACTACTCAAAAAAACAAAGATAGGTCTTATGATCCGCGCTGGTGTAATGGATAAGGAGATGGTTCAAGCACTCGGCATTAACGTGAAAGCTATATTTTCGTTCGTCTTTCTATTAGGAGCAGGAATGGCAGCGTTAGGTGGATTCTTATTTGCACCATATTCAGGCGTTGTTTTCGCCGAAATGGGTATGCAATATGCAATTTTAGCTTTCATTGTAGTAATAATTGGAGGGTTAGGTAGCGTCCAAGGTTCAGCTATCGCTTCTTTAATTGTCGGATTAGCCGGAGCTTTTACAGCATATTTCATGCCAGATTTATCACTTGCAATCAATATGTTAATGTTACTGTTTTTCTTAATAGTGAAGCCAACTGGACTTGTTGGTGAAAAGGGGTGAAATGGTGAACAACACATCGAATCGAATTAAAGTATACTTCGGAGTATTTATGCTCATTTGTTTAAGTGTATTTCCGTTCGTAAATGATTCACGGAGCTTGTTAATTTTGTTCACTCAAATCTTCATCTTTGCTATTTTTGCAATGAGTTTTGATATATTGCTTGGTTATACAGGAATTGTATCGTTCGGCCACTGTATGTTCTTTGGAATAGGAGCATATGGGGTAGCACTTTTATTCGATCGACAAGGTGTATCAATAACAAACTTTTTCATAGGTATAATAGCGGCAATTATCGTTTCAGCAATCGTTAGTTATATAATCGGCTTGCTTTCTTTACGGTTGAAAAGTCATTTTTATGCAATGTTAACGCTCGCTATTTCACAGTTGTTTTTCGTACTTGCTGAAAAATGGCGTGGGCTAACTCACGGAGGAGATGGATTTACATTTGGAGTACCAGAAATATTCCGTGATCGTTTTACATTTTATTATGTAACGTTTATATGTTTAATCAATATTTTCATTTTGCTACGTCTTTTCACCAAATCTTCAATTGGGAAAGTATTAAAGGCAATTTCACAAAATGAACAAAGAGTTGAAGCACTTGGTTATAAAGTTCTTCATTATAAAATTATCGCAAGTGTAGTGGCGGGAATAGTTGCAGCGATTAGCGGTGGTCTATTCGTCATCACATTACGCTTTGTAAATACCACTGTATTTTCAATTGAAATGACGTTAAATGCATTATTAATGACAATGATTGGAGGGGTTGGAACGTTAATCGGAGCCATTGCAGGAGCTGGTATCATTGAATCACTAAAATATTATTTATCAGAATTAGCGACGGAGTATCCGATTTTTGAAAGATGGACGATTATTCTAGGGTTATTGTATATAATCGTGTTACTAGTTTTTCCGAAAGGATTAGTTGGAACGGTTAAGCAGTTGAAGAGTGTTAAAAGGAGTAAGAAGGAGAAAAGCGCAGGTGTGGAGCAGAACGTGTGAAAAATCAATTGTATATAAAAAAACCCCCTCTTTTATATACGTTCAAGAGGGGTTTTTATTTTGAAAAAAGTTTGTAAACAAAGTCATTCTATTACTCAAATAGTTCATCAGGGGTATGCTTAATAAAGTTTCGATTCGTAAAAAAATGAACAGCTAATTTCTCTATTGGAACATTTTCAATTGTTACTAACTTATCATTTTTAATCGGTAAAAAAGCTATCCCATTTCCCTCAACGATAAATTCTTCCATAAGCGAATAAGAATCTAACTGTTGAAGTTGGCGCTGAGATAGATTGTTTTCTTTTAAAAATTGTATTGTCTTATTTCTAAAAGGGCACTTCTTGTCATTACTAACGAAGAAAAGTTCTTTTGAATAGTCAATGGTACACTTTTCTTTCGCTTTTAATAAACCTACAGAAATTGAAGTGGTGAATACTTTTTTAAACGCTGCGTCAGGATAATCCTCATAAGTTATGACCATATCAACTTTTTGTTGCTGTAACAGTGTTTGTAAGTGGCTACTACTTTCAATGTATAGTTGGTAACTCCTAAAATTTTCTTTAATGCGCATACTTAAATAATTTGTCAAAATAGATTGTGATGTCGCAATTACATAAGAAGAACCACTCGTTTTAATTTCATTTTTTGCTTCTTCTAACAGAGTTAATATTCTATTCGTGTAGTCTAATAAAATGTCACCAGAAGGTAACAATGAAACACCTTTGTTATCTCTATGTAGTAATGGTGTTTCTAACTCTTGTTCTAATTTTTTTATTCGCTCCGTTATATTCGGTTGCACATAACCTAGCTCTTTAGCAGCTTTACTAATAGAGCCTTCATTCGCTACAGTTTTAAATATGATAAGATCATTTATTTCCATTCATTTCAGCCCCTTATACGGTATCATTATAAATGATACCAAACATAATTTATACCTATTTTACGTTAGTTAGCCATCGGTTTATCATTATGTATATAAGATTGAAAGTGAGTGATAAACATGATTGGAATGCAATATAAGGTTATTTTGCCAAAGGATTATGATATAAGGATTATTAGAGAAAGGGTAAAAAAGAATGGTCATAAAACAGATGGTTTTCAAGAGTTGAATTTTAAGGCCTATTTAATTACTGAGGCAGGTAAGGACGGGAATTTCTATAATTGCTATGCACCTTTATATATTTGGAATGGTCATGAAGGGATGAACAAATTTATCTTTGAAGGGTATTACGATAATATTTTACAATCGTTCGGGTGGCAACAAATAAATATAGGTGTTCCATTCGTTGTTAATGTAAGTAATGACTTTAGAAAAAGTAGATATGTTGTTGAATATGTAGGGAGTATTTCTCAAATGGATTCATTGATTGGGGCTCAATTTAATATTTCGAATCAGAATGTCCAGAATACAGAAAATTGTATAGGGAATGTAATAGTCTATAACCCAGATAAGTGGGGATATAGTCATTTTGATTTTTATGAAGAAAAGCCTGAAATTGAAGCAATGAAGGATATTACAATATATGAAGTTCTACACATTTCACAGTAGATGTGGAATTGAAATATAGATTAATTATTTATAAAAAATCCATTTTGATTCAAGTAAAAAGGTTCAAAATGGATTTTTCTTGGTTATCTTATGTATACTCAAAACAAATTACTGCTTTTCTTAATTCTTTATTGAAGAATAAGTATATACGATCTGCACCATAAGCTTGAAAATAATATCCTGTAACAAATCCAACATACGTAAATGGATGACCATATTCATCTTTTGGCACATATAGAAGATTAGTATAGTCAAAAGATTCAAATCTTCAATTAATTTATAGACCTGATGTTATGTCTAAGGAGGAAGTAAAAGTGGAACTTAAGTAATTTATCCCGTAAAAGCCCGATGGGTGTAAACAAGGGTCTCTTATGCAAACCTATACAAGTTTTACATGAAGACGGTAATCTTGAATGAATTTACGGTACGATAAAAGAAAATAATAGGTTAGATGGTGTGAATTTCAAACATACCGTTTTGGAAAACAAAAATAAATGCATGATAAGGATTAGGCGTTGGAGCTTAATCCTTTTTTTATGGAGATGTAGAGAATGGTAAGTAGACCTAATACTACACGAGTAATACCTTTGGTTAAGTTCAAGTAAGTTGAGTTATATAAAAAAATGTAATTATCACTTGCATTAACATCACTTGCGTAGTAAAGTGATAATAAGATAAACGCTAGGAAGTGATAAAACATGCGTGATAATACGATAGGATCGTTAATATGGTTACGTTTAATACGATTTACGAATCAAAGTAATCAAATGTCAAATGAATTTTTAAAACGGTTTGATTTAACGACAGCCCAATTTGATGTCCTTTTGCAAATACGGACATATCAGCCGTTGACACAAATGGAGTTAGCTGAAAAGGTTACTGTTACGCAAGGCGGTATTTCTCGAATGTTAACTCGTCTTGAAAAAGAAGGATATATTGTGCGAAAACAAGATTGGAAAACAAAAACAATTAGTCTTACAGAGCAAGGAGAAGCAGCTTTAGAGAGAGCATTGCCAGAGCAACTTGCATTTCAATCTTCGTTTTTTGATGATGTATTAAATGAAGAAGAGCAGAAAATATTATACGAGCTGATGACGAAAGTTCATAAGCATAGTGAAAAAAAAGAATTACCGCAAGAGTAATTTTTTTATACTATCAATTGACTAATCAAGTGATGGCGTAGGTAATACGGAGATACACTTGACTTACCAACGTTTTTAGAAAAAAACTAATACTACTTTATTAAAGGGGAGAGTAACTATGGAAAAATACCGTATAGATACAAGAAAAGGAATTGAGTTTGGATTATATTCAATCGGTGATCATGTTTTAAATCCACATAATGGGGAGAAAATTACGCCAGAGAAAAGAATTCACGAACTAATTGAAACAGCTAAGTTAGCAGATGAGGCAGGGCTTGATGTGTTTGCTGTCGGCGAAAGTCATCAAACACATTTTACAACGCAAGCTCATACAGTTATTTTAGGTGCGGCCGCGCAAGCTACGAAAAATATAAAAATTGCAAGTTCCGCAACGATATTAAGTACATCTGACCCAGTTCGAGTATATGAGGATTTCGCTACCATTGACTTGATTTCTAATGGTCGTGCTGAAATTGTAGCTGGTCGTGGATCTCGTATTGGAGGATATAGTTTACTTGGTTACGATGTAAATGATTATGAAGAGTTATTTGAAGAGAAGATGGATCTTTTATTAAAAATTAATAAAGAGGAACATGTCACATGGAATGGGCAGTTCAGAGCACCACTTGAGCATGCTTCAGTTATTCCTAGAGCTAAAAACAATAACCTGCCAATTTGGCGTGCGGTTGGTGGACCGCCAGCTAGTGCAATTAAAGCAGGACGTGCAGGTGTGCCAATGATGATAACAACACTTGGTGGTCCAGCAATTAACTTTAAAGTGTCAGTAGATGCTTACCGCGAGGCTGCTCAGCAAAGTGGATTTGATCCAGCTAGTTTACCAGTTGCGACAACGAGTTTATTTTATACGGCAAAAAATTCACAAGATGCACTTAGTGAATATTACCCTCATATTAATGCTGGTATGCTTACACTGCGCGGTGGTGGGTATCCGAAACAGCAATTTACAAATGCAATAGATTACCGTGATGCTTTAATGGTTGGTAGCCCACAACAAATCATTGAGAAAATGCTTTACCAATATGAATTGTTTGGCCAACAACGCTTTATGGCACAAATTGATTTTGGCGGTGTACCATTTGATAAAATTGAGAAAAATATTGAATTAATTGCTACTGAAATTTTACCAGCCGTTAGAAAACATACAGCAAAATAAATAAAAAACTGAGAGTCTAATCGACTTTCAGTTTTTTTTATTTATTCTGGAAAAATGACAAAAAAATGAACTTTTAGTCGAGGAAGAGGGAAGTTATTTTCTATTTTTGAATAACATTATTTCGAGTTTGAATTTTGAAAATACATTTTTCTCTTGACAAAAAACAAGCATTTATCGAGGGTAGTTTCGAGGACATTTTTTCGGGTGAAAGTCAAGTGTATGAAGAGAAAAACGATTGTTTTATAGATATAAAAGTAAGAAGTATATTGAAAAAACACATTTTTCTAATGAGAAAAATCTGATTCAAAAAAATGACAAAAGACATATTTCAGACAAAATGATGTCAATAATACGTCAAAAATAACCTGAATTTACTATGCAGGTATATTATACAATTCGATTAACGAATAAAACACTACAGAAATAGTGAAAAGGTAAAAAATAGCATTACAATAGTTTGAAAAACTGAAACTTCATATTTTTCGACAATACATACAAAATGTTTTTGTCTTTTCGTATTTCTTAATAATTGAGTTTGATAAGATTGCTCAATTAACTTTTATTATAAAAACTATGAAGGAAGTGATTTTAGTATGGAAACGCTCGAATTGGCACGAATACAGTTCGCATCAACAACGATTTTCCATTACTTTTTTGTTCCGCTGTCAATTGGTTTAGCTTTTATTATTGCAATAATGCAAACGTTGTATGTGGTAAAAGGACAAGAAGTATATAAGAAGATGGCGAAGTTTTGGACGCAATTATTCCTTATTAACTTTGCAGTAGGTGTAGTAACAGGTATTTTACAAGAATTTCAGTTTGGTATGAACTGGTCCACATATTCACGTTTCGTAGGTGATGTATTTGGTCCATCACTTGCAATTGAAGGATTACTAGCATTTTTCATTGAGTCTACATTTTTAGGTTTATGGGTATTCGGTGAAGATAAACTACCGAAGCGAATTCACTTACTATGTATTTGGCTCCTTTCAATTGGAACAATGTTATCAGCGTTTTGGATTTTAACTGCAAGTGCATTTATGCAGTCACCTGTAGGGTATGAAATGGCAGCAGATGGCCGAGCGCAAATGAATGACTTTTTAGCGATTATTCAAAATCCACAATTATGGGTACAGTTCCCGCATACAATTACAGCGGCAATTGCAACAGGTGCATTCTTTATTGCGGGTGTAAGTGCATGGAAAATTACAAAAGGACAAGAAACTGTAGTATTTAAAAAATCGTTCCGAATTTCTATCATTGTTGGAACGATTACAACAGCGCTTGTATTGTTCTTCGGTCATGCACAAGCACAACAATTAATTAAGACACATCCAATGAAAATGGCTGCAGCTGAAGCGCTATGGAATACGAGTGAGGATCCAGCGCCATTTACAGTATTTGCGAAAATTGATACAGAGAAGAAAGAAAATTCATTTGAAATTCAAATCCCTTATATGCTAAGTCTATTGTCGTATGATAAGTTTAGCGGTCAAGTTGAAGGGATGAATCAAATTCAAAAACAATATGAAGAAAAATACGGACCTGGAGATTATATTCCTCCAGTGCATACGATGTTTTGGAGTTTTAGAGCAATGGTAATGAGTGGAACATTCATGTTACTTCTAGGAGCTTACGGATGGTTCTTATCAAGAAAAGATCGTTTAGCTGAAAAAACGTGGTATTTAAAAGTAATGGTGTATGCAATTTCTCTTCCGTTCATCGGTAATACAGTAGGATGGATTATGACTGAAATGGGTCGTCAGCCTTGGGTAGTATTTGGTGTAATGAAAACAGAAGATGCTGTATCACCCAATGTAACATTCGGTGAAGTATTATTCTCACTTATTTCATTCACATCAATGTATTTAATTATGGGTGGAATTTGTGTGTACTTATTTGTTCGTACTATTAAGGGACATACGAATAAGAAAACGAAAAAGGATTATCAAAGCCATGATCCATTTGATAAGGAGGAAGAGTATGTTATCTCTTAATGAGTTGTGGTTTTTAGTTATTGCAATCTTATTTGTTGGATTCTTCGTACTGGAAGGTTTCGATTTTGGTGTAGGAATGGTTTCAAGGTTTTTAGGAAAGAATGATTTTGAAAAACGAGTTTACTTGAATACAATAGGACCGTTCTGGCACGCGAATGAAGTATGGCTTGTTTGTGCTGGTGGCGCTATGTTTGCGGCATTTCCGCACTGGTATGCAACTTTATTTAGTGGTTTTTATGTTCCCTTTGTATTTATGCTACTTGCTTTAATTTTAAGAGGTGTTTCCTTTAAATTCCGGGCGAAAATAGATAATCATAAATGGAAGAGTGCATGGGATTGGGGTATGTTTATTGGAAGTATGCTACCTCCGATCCTTTGGGGAGTTGCGATTGCAAACTTTATGGTAGGTGTACCTATCGATGAGAGTAAAAATGTTGTAGGTGGATTCTTGCAATTACTTCATCCATTTGCGTTACTTGGAGGAGTAATGTTCCTTCTGCTATGTATTGTTCATGGACTACAATTCCTTACAATACGTACAACGGGTAAATTGAGAGAACGTGCACGAATTGCTGCAATAAAAATTGCACCATTTTCATTAATAACACTTCTTATTTTTACTGGTATAGGGTTATGGAAAACCGATATTTTCACTGCCCATGGTACAGAATGGATTATGGTACCAATTGGAGCTTTTGTAGCACTATTAGCGTCCACTTTATTAAATAAAAGAAGAAGAGATGGTTGGGCTTTCTTTATGACGAGTTTAACAATCATTTTACTAAGTGCGAGTGTATTTATCGGTATGTTCCCACGTGTTATGATTAGCTCTTTAGGAGCAATGAATGATTTGACAATTTACAACGCAGCATCAGGAGCTTATGCATTAAAACTTATGACTTACTTTGCGATTGCTATTTTGCCTTTCGTTATCGGAAGTCAAATATGGAGTTATTATGTATTTAGACAACCTGTTAAGTCAGACAATGATTTGGAGTACTAATGAAAAGAAAAAGAGGACTTCCGTCTTATCCCGGTAGCCGTATGTTATATGTAGCGTTAACGATTATTAGTATTTTAGAAGCTTTTAGTATTATTGCGCAAACAGTGTTTTTAGCGAGAGCTATTACGTTTTTATTTAATGGAGAAACAGTGCAATCTGTGTTGAATGAAACTGTTTATTTTGGGGTCATGTTTGCAGCGCGCCACATGTTGGTTCGAATATCACAAATTTTAGTGGAACGTTTCGCTGAAAAAACAGGATCGTTGCTAAGAAAGCAATTAATAGAGGCATATTTCACGTTAGGACCAAGATATGTTCAAACTGTCGGAACAGGTCATCTGGTTACCTTATCGATTGAAGGGATTGAAAAATTTAAAACATATATTGAATTGACAATCCCTAAAATGATTAGAAGTAGTATCGTTCCGGGATTAATTGTACTATATGTTTTTACGCTGGATATTAAGTCTGGAATTATTTTAGTTGTAACGATTCCTATTGTAATCATATTTATGATTCTTTTAGGATTAGCAGCGCAGAAAATGGCTGATAGTCAATATGAAACATATCGTGTACTTTCTAATCATTTTGTAGATACGTTAAAAGGGTTAGAAACATTAAAGTATTTAGGGAAAAGTAAACAGCACGAAGGAAAGATTGAAAAGGTTAGTAAAAGATATAGAAAAGCAACGATGCGTACTTTGCGAGTTGCTTTTCTTTCTTCTTTTGCATTAGATTTCTTTACAAGTTTATCAATTGCGTTTGTGGCAGTAGGTTTAGGAATTCGTTTAATAGACGGAACGATTCTTTTATTGCCTGCTCTTACAATATTAATTTTAGCTCCGGAATATTTTCTACCGATTAAGCAAGTTGGAGCGAATTATCATGCTACATTAGATGGCCAACTTGCGATGGAACAAATAGAGGGAATTCTACAGCAACAAAAAGAAATAGAAAAGAAAGATTCAAATGTAGATATAGTATGGAATTCTTCAAGTAGCTTGAAATTACAAGATGTAAAAGTAAATAACGATGAATCTAAAAAGGCTATATTAGAGGGAATTGACTTTGCTTGGCAAGGTAACGGTGCTATAGGCATTATTGGTGAAAGTGGGGCAGGGAAATCAACGTTAATCGATGTGTTAGCAGGATTTCTCTCTCCGTCCGGTGGGAAAGTGTTAGTAAATGGTGTGGGAATTGACGGATCTACTCGTGAAGATTGGCAAAAAAATATTGCTTATATTCCACAGCAACCATATATTTTCCCACTTTCATTAAAAGATAATATTTGTTTCTACGAGACAAATACAACGGATGAAGAAATGAAGAAAGTTATTCATGATGTAGGGCTTAGCTCACTCATTGCATCCCTTCCAAATGGGATGGATGAAAGAATTGGAGAAGGTGGACGTATGCTTAGTGGCGGACAAGAACAACGTGTCGCTATGGCGCGTGCACTTTTAAGTAAAAAACCAATCATTTTATTAGATGAACCTACGGCGCATCTTGATATTGAAACTGAATTTGAAATAAAGCAATCGATGTTACGTCTGTTTGAAGGTAAGTTAGTATTTCTTGCAACACATCGTCTGCATTGGATGAAACAAATGGATCATATTTTTATTTTAAATAAAGGGAAAATTAAAGAAAGTGGAACGTATGAAGAACTGTTAAAGAAAGAGACATTACATTTTCATAGGGAAGAGAGGGGAGAGAAATGAGTAACTGGATTAAACCTTATATACAGCAAAATAAAGGTAGAATGACTTTAACTATTTTCCTTGGGCTTCTTGGAGTTAGTTCAGGTGCGATGTTACTTTTTATTTCAGGTTATTTAATCTCTAAATCTGCTCTTAGACCAGAAAATGTAATGGCTGTATATGTTCCGATTGTTGCAACACGTGCGTTTAGTATAGGGCAAGCTGTTTTCCATTATATAGAGCGTTTAGTGGGACATGATGTCGTACTACGCATATTAGAACGAATGAGAACGAAACTATACAGAATAGTAGAACCACAGGCGTTATTTTTCCGTTCGCGATTTCAAACGGGTGATGTGTTAGGCGTACTATCCGAAGATATAGAGCATTTACAAAACCTATATTTACGTACAATATTCCCTAGTATATTAGCACTAGTTGTATATAGCATTTTCGTACTTGTTATCGGTACATTTGACTTCGTATTTGCACTGATTGCTGGTTGTATGTTAGCTATTATCGTTTTTCTTCTTCCATTCGTATCATTACTATTGATGAGGCGACATCATGTTACTTTAAAGCAGGGAAGAAGCCGTTTGTATCAACAACTAACAGACGCAGTCTTTGGATTATCGGATTGGCAGGCAAGTGGTCGAAAAGATGAATTTATTAATGAGTATGTAGAGCAAAATGATCGATTGTTAAAAACAGAGAAGAGATTGAAACGCTGGTATCATATTCGAGACAGTCTCATTCATTTAGTAGTAGGTATTGTAGTTATTTCAATGATTATATGGACTGGGAATGAAGCGGCAAGTGAACAGATTGCACCTACAGTTATCGCGGCCTTCGTATTAATGACTTTATCTGTAACGAATGCGCTTATTCCGATTTCAGATGCCATCGATCGAATCCCATCTTATGTAGAATCTGCTCATCGTCTGAATCGTGTAGAAAGTGATAGTGTTTTACATGATGAAATGGATTTGCATGAAGATAAGGATTACGGTGCACCAAAACATGTAGATATTGAACTGAATCATATATCGTATAGTTATCCAGATAGTAACGAGACTGTATTAAAAGATATATCGTTACAAATAAAAGCAGGAAAGAAAATTGCCATTTTAGGTAGAAGTGGGACAGGGAAATCTACTTTACTAAAATTGTTAACAGGGGCGTTAAGTCCGGTACATGGCCAAGTTTTATTGAATGGTGAACAAGCCCATACGAATCTTTTATCCAAATATATTTCCGTATTAAATCAAAAACCGCATTTGTTCGATACGACAATTGGAAACAATGTGCGAATCGGTAAACCAGAGGCTAATGATGAAGAGATATGGAATGCTTTAGAGAAAGCACAATTAGCTTTGCATATCGCTTCTCTTCCAGATGGATTACAAACAAAAATGCATGAAATGGGGAAGAGATTTTCTGGTGGAGAAAGACAAAGGGTTGCTTTTGCTAGAACGCTTATGCAAGAAGCGCCGATTATTGTACTTGATGAACCTACTATCGGGTTAGATCCAAAGACAGAGTTATCTTTAATAGAAACAATGTTTTCTGCAACGGAAGAAAATACAGTCATTTGGATTACGCATCATCTTGTAGGAATTGAACATGTAGATGAAGTTATATTCCTTGATCGTGGTCAAATTGTAATGCAAGGAAGTCATGAGCAATTACTTAAAGAAAATGAGAGATATCGTATGCTTTATGAGCTAGATAAAGGAATATAATTTGATTAAGTACTTATCGTAAAAATAGCTGCACCTTATGGTGTAGCTATTTTTTGTTAAGAAATATATATTCATTTCAACGTATAGATTTATTTGGCTCAATACTGCTTTAGGATGGTAATCATTATGAATGGAAAGCTGTAAATCAAATGTCTGTATTATTGAATGTGTATATATAGGAGTGAAAAGTAGGATATTTTGTTACGCGCTTGCATAAAAGTATAAAGGTTCCATACGGTTTTAGTCATGTGATTTTGTGTCGCGTATATAAATAATATGCGAAAAGGTGGAGGAATAAGATGAGAGGTCATTTTGAAAAAAGTAAAGAGGCGATAGATCGAATGCCATTGGTGAGTGTATTAATTCCTACTTATAATCGTCCTCACTACTTTGAAAAAGCATTATGTAGTGTGTTAGAACAAACATATCCTAACATAGAAATTATTATTGGAGATGATAGTACGAATGACGAAACAGAAAAGGTATTACAAAAATATTTGTGTAAGTATTCAAATATTAATTATATAAAAAATAGCTCAACTCTAGGGCAATTTGAAAATGCACTTATGTTATGTAATGAGGCGAACGGCGAGTATATTAATTTTTTAATGGATGATGATATATTTCATGTTAATAAAATTGAAAAAATGATGAAATATTATGTCAATGATTTAAATCATGAAATTAAGCTCGTAACATCCCATCGCCAAGTAATTGATGATGAAGGGAACGAATTAAGACATATTTATTCAACAGTACGTCTATTTGAAAATGACACAATAGTAGATGGGGTGGAATTAGCAAATAGGGTAATTGTAAATCAAAAGAATTATATAGGAGAACCTACAACGGTATTATTTCGTAAAAATGATTTGAAAGAACCGTATGGTATGTTTGATAAAAGGAGGTATCTATGCAACGTAGATATCGCCTCATGGTTATCCTTATTAAGTAAAGGAAAAGCAGTATATATAGCGGAGACACTTAGTTACTTCCGATTACATCCAGGTCAACAGTTAAATGAATCTAATAAACTTATGGATGGATTAGAAGATTTTTCACATAGTATTATAGTTGGAGAAAAATATGGTTTTTTAGCTAATGAAACAGAGTTAGACAAAGCAATAACTAATTTTCTAGACTATGCAAGAAGAATAGTTCCATCATCACTATTATATACATTAGATTTTTATCAACAAATTAAGCTAAAGAAAATTAATATAGAAAAGAAAAAACAATATATGAATTATAACTCTCATTTACCGAAAGTTAGCATACTTATTCCTGCCTACAATAAACCTCATTATTTGGAATTAGCTCTCAAAAGTGCTTTGAATCAAAAATATGAAAATATTGAAATAATAATTTCTGACGACAGTACGAACGTTGAAGTTCACGCGATGACCCAACCATATTTACGTGAATATGAATGCATTACATATGTTAGAAGTGAAACCCCATTAGAAGCTGAGAACTTTAATAAATGTATAGAACTTGCAACTGGAGAGTATATAAACTTTTTATTAGATGATGACTTATTTCATCCTGAAAAGATTAAAAGAATGATGAATTGTTTTTTTAGAATGGAAAACATTTCGTTTGTGACATCATATCGGGAACTAATTGATGAGAATGGAGAGGTTTTACCACCATCAACATTGAATATGAAAATTGCCAAAGAAACTACACTTTTTGAAGGGAAAGAATTAGGGAATTATATGTTAAAAAACTTGAAAAATGTAGTTGGTGAACCTACAACAGTTCTGTTTAATCGGAAGTTTTTTGGAGGGGAGTTTGGTTGTTTTAAGGGGAAAGCTTATTCTGCTATTCATGACATTGCAACATGGCTCGATATGATGAAGAAAGGTAGAGTCGTTTATATACAGGAACCTCTTAGTTATTTTAGACAGTATAGTGGACGAAATCAAAAGGAAAAGCAGTTTATATTCATGACAATTGAGGAATGGATTGAATTAATAATAGATGCATATAATAGTGGATTTTTAAATGATGAGCAAGATTATAAAGAGTGCTTGACTTATTGTTTGGAAAATGCGGTGTTCATAATGAAAGATGCAGTAAGAGGTGGGCAATTAAATGAAATTGATAATGGAAAGATAGAGAAGGCACTAAATAAGGTAGTTACTCGTATATTTGAGAAAGAAGTATGTTATTGTCAATATTGCAATCAACAATTTGCAAAATTTTCCCCTTGGCCAGCACATTACGATTTTCCAAAATATAAATTCGAGATGTGGAATAAAGATACGGGGATTTGTCCGGTATGTGATTCGATGGATCGTGAAAGGTTATATCGTGTTTATATTGAAATGGAAACTGATTTATTAAGTGGAAATGATACTGTACTTCATATTGCACCGGAAGCAAAGGTAAGAGGATGGTTTAGTCAGTATAAAAACATTACATATGTATGTGGAGATATTGAACCGAAGGATCCGTTAATGAAAGAAATAGATGTTACAAGAATTGTATATGAAAATAACACATTTGATGTGATTTTATGTAACCATGTATTAGAACGCGTTTTCGATGATGAAAAAGCGATGCGAGAGTTATATAGAATATTAAAGCCAAATGGATGGGGAATTATTCAAGTGCCAATCGTAATGAATGTAGATTCTATTATAGAGAATGAATTAATTGTAACACCGAAATTAAGAAAATTAGCTTTTGGTCATGAAGATCATGTAAGAATTTATAATCAATCAGGATTTATTCAACGATTAATGAATGCAGGATTTAAGGTGGAACTGTATAACATAGCTGAAAAACAAGGAATGAAAAGCGCTAAGAAATTTGGGTTATCTGAAACAGATATGCTCTATATTGTCCGAAAATGATAGGCAAGAGATGTGTATTGAGGGGAAGTGATATCCCCCATCTACAGGGGGGAAGGACCTTTAAAACAACGTTTTGAAGAAGCGTTCATTCTTTAAAAAAAGAATGAATGCTTCTTATTTTAATTATAGAGCAGCGTGTATCGTATTTTTAGGTTTTAAATTTAGTTGACCAAGGCAATACTGAGCCATAGTGAATGTAAAGTTGGAGGGCGAGTGTATATGTTTGATGAGGATGGGATTGTTTTAATTATGGAACCAGCTGATGAAAGAAACTTGAGGAGATTTATTTTTACAGTGCCAAAGTCAGTTTATGAAAAGAAGGGGCTGTCATTACACTATGGAACAGCTATAGGACAAGGATATATGGATATAATTGAAGATATTATTAGCGTACATATAGAAATTGATGTTGTAACAATAATAGGGCATGTAAGTGGGTAAATTGCTATTTGAAAAAAGGTTATAAGCAATTAAGCTAGAAGTTATGAAGGGAAGCTTACAGACAATTATAAAGACGAAGGGAGTCTAAAATGAAAATAAAATCAACTTTATTAGTATTGATAGTTTCAATTGGTTTAATAGGTTGTTCGATAGTAGAGGAAGGAAAGAACTCATTAGATTATGCTCAAAAGGCAACAGACTATGTGAATGAAATAAGCGCATTTGCAAATGAAGCTCCAGCGTTAGCGGAAAAGGCTGTTAATGATAAAGAAGCCCGAAAAGAATTGGAAGCGAAGCTAAATGAAATTAAACAAGATATACCAGCTTTTAATGAATTAACACCACCAGATGTTGCGAAGGATCTTCACCAACAAATCGTCGGATATAATGAAAAGTTAAATACATTAATTGATACGTCTATGAAGAAGGTAGAGGAAGGGAAAATTGATGTAGAGCAATTTAAAAACTCTGAGCTTATGCAGACGATGGATCAAGTGCGAGATTTGAAAGATAAGATACAAAATTTAGGTCAATAATGAAAAGCTCCGTTTTTCATAAACGGAGCTTTTCATTGTTTTCTAACGGTAAGTTCATTATATTTTCTTCCTATAATATAAGTGTGCTTAGACCGTCCATTTTTCTAAAATATGTATCGTTTTATTGGTCGCATCCAACTTAATTGGAATACCTATGGGCATAGTGATCATTGGATGCGTATGACAACAATCAAAGTCAGCTAGAAAAGGGATTCTTTGATTTTGTAGTACTTCTAATAGTATTTCGTAAGGTTTTCGATTCGTACCGCAATCATCAAATTGCTCATGTTTTCCAAGAATGATACCAGAGACTTTATCAAATACTCCGTTAAGTTTAAGTAAGGAAAAGCTTCTTTCAATAGTAGCTGCATCTTTTGAGCTATCTTCAATAAATAGAATATCACCTTCTTGAATAGGTGGCATATAAGGACTACCCCAAATTCCTTGTATTGTATTTAAGTTCCCGCCAATCATACGCCCAGTAGCTTGTCCATTCGTTACAGAAATCCAATTATTTGGTCTAAGTTCTTTTTCTTTCATTTTTTCTTCCCAATTAATAAATTCATCTGACCAAAATAACGGTTGCTTTATATTGTAAGGAAGAGGTTGATCGTTTAGTAATGTTTCTGAAAAATATTTGTATGTGTCATCTACAAAAGGCTCAAATTCTCCAAAAGAAGGAACGAGTGCAGGACCGTAAAATGTAGGAGTTCCTGTTTTTGCATAAATTCCTAGTAATAAAGCTGATACGTCTGAATATCCAATCATTATTTTAGGGTTATTTCGAAAAGTATCATAATCGATATAAGGTAATAATGAATTGGAATTCATCCCACCAATTGTTGACATGATACAAGAAATATTTGGATTTCTTATCAAATCATTTAGTTCATCAGCACGCTCTTGTATGCTGCCAGAACGATAATAATCATATTGATTTGTAAGTGAACCTTCCAATATATGAAACCCTTTCTGTTTTAAGTAAGATTTTGCTCGTTCAAACCTTTTTGGGGAAGTGTAGGTTGCTGGTGAAGAGGGCGAATAAATCCCAATAGTATCGCCGTATTTTAATGGTTTTGGAAGTATCATTTGTATGAATCCTTTCTATTAAATAGTTTGTTTATGAATTTATCATTGAATATTCTTATATTTCAGTATTCATAGTGTAACATAAATAGATTGAAATAATAATTGTTGTATATGAATAAATATACTTTTTACCTTGACGATATGCAGGAATTGTTGTTATGGTTGACTGTGAGTGTATAAAAGGTTTGCTAAAGGAGTTTTGAAATGAATCGGTTGAAATGGGGAAGAGTAACAATCCTATTAGTCATTATTTTAGGGATATGTTGGTTCTTATTCCAAGGAACTCAAAAGAGTACAACAAATGTAGAGGGACCACCTTTACAAGTGGCAGAGCTACCTAAAACTGGGTTAACTGAAAAAGTAGTTCCGTCAAAGTACATCCCACCAAAAGTTGATGCAAAAGCAGCTATGATTATCGATGCGAGTAATGGAGATGTTATTTATCAACATAACGAAAATGAAGCTTTTGCGCCAGCTAGTATGTCTAAGATGATGACAGCGTACCTTTTATTAGAGAGTGTACATAATGGGAAAGTTCGCTGGGAAGATCCGGTGAAAATGAGTGAGAAAGCAGCGCAAACAGAGGGTGCGAGAATCCCAGTCCAAGTGAATGACACATTGACTGTGAAAGACTTGTACCATGCATTAATGATTGAATCGGCAAATAATTCGGCGGTGGCGTTAGCAGAACATATGGCAAAGACGGAGAAAGATTTCGTTCAACTTATGAATGCAAAAGCGAAACAGTTAGAAATGTCGGAACATGCTAAATTCGCAAATGCATCAGGGCTACAAGAGCCTGATGGAAGTGAGACTAAGATGACAGCTGCCGATGTAGCAAAACTGGCGTATCATCTTATAAAAGATTATCCGGAGATATTAGAAGTGACTCACTTACGTCAAAGTCAGTTAGCATTTAATAATATTAATGTTATCAGTACAAATGACATGCTAAACAAAAATAATAAAAGTTTATATATAGAAGGAATAGACGGATTAAAAACAGGATTTACAGATAGTGCAGGGTACTGTTTTACAGGTACTGCAAAACAAGGAGATACTCGAATTATTACAGTAGTCATGGGGACTTCCAGTAAAACAAAACGTTTTACAGAGACGAATAAGTTAATGTCATATACATTTGGATTAGTTAATTAAGTAAAATGCTAAGTTAGAACATTACATGAGGAAGGCAGTTTATTGTTACTTATTTTTAGTAACGATAAACTGCTTTTTTATTTAAAACACGGGAAGTAAAAAGGTAAAAAATGTGAGAGTTATTATTTGAGTTTATCAATGTTTGTTGATAGTATAAAGTTATAAACTTATTAATAATAAGTTTGAAGGGGCGTTGTATGATGTATACATATGAAATAGCCTCAATTGAAAATTGGAGGGAATTATGATGGCAAAAGATTTTTACTCAGCAATTGAAGACAGAAGATCTATTTATGCAATTAGTAAAGAGCAAGTAGTTTCTGATGAGAAAATTCAAGAAGTGATTTATCATGCTGTAAAACATACACCTTCAGCTTTTAATTCTCAAAGTGCTCGTGTTGTTGTTTTGTTAGGAGAACAACATGATAAATTATGGGATCTTACGAAAGAAACATTACGGAAAATTGTACCTGAAAATAACTTTGCACCTACAGAAGAAAAAATGAATGCATTTAAAAGTGGTTATGGAACGGTTTTATACTTTGAAGACAGTGAAGTAGTGGAAGGGCTTCAAGAAAAATTTGCACTATATAAAGAGAACTTTCCAACTTGGTCACAGCAATCCTCAGGGATGTTACAATTTGCAATTTGGACAGCTTTAGAAATTGAAGGATTTGGTGCTACATTGCAACATTATAATCCATTAATTGATGAAAAAGTAAGAAAAGAATGGGATGTTCCAGAAAACTGGAAACTCACTGCGCAAATGCCATTTGGTAAACCAGTAGTACTTGCTGGCGAAAAAGAGTTCCAACCATTAGAAAATCGTGTGAAAATTTATAAATAAGGTAGAAATTATAAAAGGTGAACAGAGATACGACCTGTTCACCTTTTATTATCCCGCATTAACGGCCCGCAAACGCCCGATTGGTGAAGGATAATAATTAGTGGGAGATGCAAAAAATCCTTACTACTTATAAAGTTTCACTTTATAAGTAGTAAGGATTTTTTTGTTGGCAATTTTTCATCTGATTTTTCAATTCTTTTTTACGTGTTTCAATAGTTGATATTTTTTGTAATGTTATAAATGAAACGAACTGAATAGAGGCGTAGTATAATTCTATATTTTTGTTTATGTGATCGTCTATTATGTTTTTCACAAATGCACCTCCTTGTTCATTACTAGTAAGACTACAATTTGGAATGGTGGAAGTCGGCAGTCCTTGCACATCTCTTTGTTGATAAGAGTTTCATATTATATGATTATATAAATAATAACGGAAATATTTCAAAAATTCCATAGTTAGTAAAAAAATAAATAGTCAATGGAGTGTGTATTTTCTTTAACATAGAATGAGGTTTTGAGAACTAAATCTTACAATTCGTCAAATTATTTAAAAAACATAGATCGTATAGGAAATTAGTTTTCTGAAAATATTATACTATTGATTAATTAAGTAATTTTTGCCATGATAAGAGTACGCTTCATGTAATTCATTTTATCAAGAAAACACATAGTTTGTTTTGTATTCGTTAATAAATTTTTTTATTGGATAGAAAATAAGTATTCTATATTGAGATAATGAATGGAATGTCGAATTTTCATGCGATACATAAGAAATTTGAAGAAAATCGTTGCAAAATTACTATGTTTAATGATAAAGTTCACATGAAGTTCACACGGAATTCACTTCATGCATTTAAAATGAAATACGTGTGAAAAATAAAACTCTTGTTAAAAAATGGAACTTGATGAATATTTTACTTTGATAATATTGTAAAGTATTAAGTTTATATGTTTTTTTAAGAGGATAGTAGGGAAAGGAAGTAAAGACAACTTATGAAAAAAGTAATTGCAGGTTTAGCAGCAGCTTCAGTAGCAGGTGTTGCAGTTCCAGGTATGGATTCTGCTCATGCACAAGTTTCGAACGAAGCGCTAAAAGAAATTAATGGACAAACTCAAACACAAACTCAAACGACTGTAACTGAAACAAAAAAAGTAGAAACAACTTCTGAATTAAAATACACAGTAACTGCTGATGTATTAAATGTTCGTTCAGGTGCTGGTACAGGACATAACGTTATTTCTAAAGTAAAACAAGGTCAAGTACTACAAGTAATTGGACAAGAAAACGGTTGGTTCAAAGTAAGTGTAAACGGCCAAACAGGTTATGTAAGTGGTGACTTCGTAACAACTGGTGGTAACAAAGGAACAACTGTTCAACAAGGAACAGGTACTTACACAGTAAACGTTTCTTCACTTAACGTACGTACAGGCCCAAGTACTTCTCATACAGTATTAGGTTCTGTAAATAAAGGGAAAACAGTACAAGTTGTAGGTGAAGTACAAGATTGGTTTAAAATCAACTTCAACGGTGGAACTGGATACGTAAGCAAAGACTTCGTAACAAAAGGTGGTTCTGCTGTATCTAACGAAACACAAAAACCAACTACAAACAACAACAATACTACTACAGTCCAAACTGGTGGTTCTTATGTTGTTAACACTGGTGCTTTAAAAGTACGTACAGGCCCAGCTACATACAATGCTGTAATTGGTGGGGTAACAAACGGTAAAGTATTAAACGTTACTGGCGCAGAAAATGGTTGGTACAAGATTAACCATAATGGCCGCACAGGTTACGTAAGTGCAGACTATGTTAAGTTTGTAAAAGGTGGAGTGACTGGTGGTAACCAAGGTTCTAACCAAGGTTCTAACCAAGGTTCTAACCAAGTACAAAAACCAACAGCACCTACAGGTGGAGATACGTCTTCAATCGCTGGATTCGCTAGATCTTTAAATGGTTCACCATACAGAACTGCTGGTACAACACCTGCTGGTTTTGACTGCAGTGGATTCATTCACTACGTATTAAATCAAACTGGTCATAAAGGCGCTCGTCAAACAGTTGCTGGATACTGGAGCTCTAAAACAAAAACTAGCAATCCACAACCAGGTGATTTAGTATACTTCCAAAATACTTATAAATCAGGTCCTTCTCACATGGGTGTTTACTTAGGAAACGGTCAGTTCATTAGTGCAGAAACTGATGCAACTGGTGTACGTATTAGTTCTGTAAGCAACTCTTACTGGAGCAAGCACATTTTAGGTTACACAAAAGCATACTAAGAAAAAGTATTTTATACTTTTCGTATAGAGAAAAGGCTTTCCAAGGAAACTTGGGAAGCCTTTTTATAGTTGAATAAATTGGAAGTTTAGTAGTTTTTATTTTAACTTTCCATTTAAAAATCGATCATATAAGTCATGAAAATAGTTAGGACGAAATAAGTTTGCAGCATGTCCTGCTAAAGGTATTTCCTTATATAGAACGTTTGGCAGAATAGATTTTAAATCAAATAGGCAAGATTTATAGAGATGATCTTGTTCACCCATTACCCATAATATAGGGTGGGGAAGTGATTTTAATTTAGATTTTAAATCGAATTCTAACCGGTGTCGTAATGATTGGGCAATTATGGATGAATGTAATTGTAATCCGAAACGGTAGTAAATATTTCTTGAAATGACTGCGAACGGATTCGCTTTTAATATGCCGCTTGGAAAAATAGTATTTGCGTATTGAGAGAGCCATTTAGAGTATTCGTCTCCTCGCTTCTCCCAAAATTTTTGAAATACGTTATATAAAAGGGATGGATTATTATAATGTCCACCAATATGACAAATGCTTAATACCTTTTCCGGGTGCATTTGTGCAAAAATAGTGGAGATATAACAGCCATAGCTTAAAGCGCAAATATGAGCCTCTGTAATACCTTCTTTTTCATATAATTTCAATAATTGATCTACGAGGCGCTGTAATGAAAATTCAATAGCTTCTCCTTTATCGTCGCCGTGACCTAATAAGTCATAAGTTATAATGTTGTAGGAGGCAGAAAATCGTTTATGCTCTTTTTTGAAGGCACGACGATTGCCAACTAAGCCGTGAATAAAAATGATTGTTTCCTTTTCAGAATGTATATTTGTTTGCAAAAAGGATACTCCTTTCAATAACTGGAGATTTATATAGTATTTTAAATTAGTTATCTATAATTCACATACAATAATATTAAGTACCAGGTAATAATATCAGATGTTTATATCTGTTGTAAAGATGAGTTTTTATGTATATTTTGTAAAAATAGAAAAAGTGTGTTTACATTCAGTTTACATTTGTACTGTATTCTAGTTTTAGAAAGAGCAGTTTGGCTTAACACGAGGAGATGAACAGGAATGGAAGTTAGAAATGAAATGAAGAAAAAAGGAAGTTGGAGGCAGTTTTTACGCCTTATTCGAGATACAAATCCTCCGAAAGGGATTCTTGTTTTTGCATTGTTAATGAGTTTGCTTTCTACAGGAGCGAGTTTATTTATTCCGATGTTAACAAAAGGATTAGTAGATAATTTTTCGCTTTCGTCAATTAGTACAGGACAAATTGTTGGGCTAGTTGCCTTCTTTGTCATGCAAACCATTGCTGCAGGATTGTCTATTTATTTACTAAATTATATTGGGCAGAAGATTGTAGCTGGACTGAGAGAACGTTTGTGGAAAAAGGTGCTTGTTTTACCAGTATCTTATTATGATCAAAATAGAACAGGCGATACGATTAGCCGTATGACAAATGATACAGGTGTTGTGAAAACATTAATTTCTGAGCACTTGTCAAATTTATTAACAGGCGGTATTTCAATTGTTGGATCATTAATTGTATTATTTGTTTTAGATTGGAAAATGACAGCTTTACTCTTAACGGTTATTCCGTTGTCTGTATTAATTTTAGTTCCTCTTGGACGAAAAATGTATAAGATTTCAAAAGCGCTTCAAGATGAAACAGCATCTTTTACAAGTGTGTTAACACAGGTGTTATCAGAAATTCGTTTAGTGAAATCTTCAAATACAGAAAAAAGAGAATATGAGACAGGTAATACAGGGATACAAAAGTTATTGCAATTTGGTTTAAAAGAAGGAAAAGTGCAAGCATTAATTTCACCAGTTATGTCGTTTGTTTTAATGGCACTGCTTGTTATTATCGTAGGCTATGGTGGAATGCGAGTTTCTAGTGGTGCATTAACAACAGGTGAACTTGTAGCATTTATTTTATATTTAGTTCAAATTATTATGCCAATGAGCCAGTTATCTATGTTCTTTACACAATTCCAAAAGGCAATTGGTGCAACGGAAAGAATTCATGCGATTTTAGAATATGAAGTAGAAGATCATGAAACTGGTGTGAAGGTTTCGAATGCTAAGCAGTCGATAGTTCTTGAAAATGTACATTTTGAGTATAACGAAGATGAGAAAGTATTGAACAATATTGATTTCACAATTGAATCTGGAAAAGTAACAGCGATTGTAGGTCCAAGTGGTAGCGGAAAAACAACTTTATTTTCATTATTAGAACGTTTTTATGAGCCAACTGGTGGTGCTATTAAATTAGGAAAAGAATCAATTACGAGCTATTCATTGCAGTCATGGCGACGTCAAATTGGTTATGTATCACAAGATAGTCCGTTAATCGATGGAACGATTCGTGATAATATTTGTTACGGTGTTGAGGGCGAAGTGACGGATGCAGAAATTGAAAAAGTAGCAGCTATGGCATATGTTGATGCATTTATTCATGATTTACCAAATGGATATGCAACAGAAGTTGGAGAGCGCGGTGTGAAGCTTTCTGGAGGACAAAGACAGCGAATTGCGATTGCCCGAGCATTACTTCGAAATCCGCAAATTCTTATGTTAGATGAAGCAACTTCAAGTCTAGATAGTAAATCCGAGTCTGTCGTTCAAAAGGCATTAAATAACTTAATGAAAGGCAGAACAACTTTAGTTATTGCACATAGGCTTTCTACGGTTGTAGATGCGGATAAAATTATCTTTATTGAAAAAGGGAACCTTACAGGAAGCGGTACGCACGATGAATTATTACGTACACATGACATGTATCGTGAGTTTGCAACGCAACAATTGAAAATTAAAGAGGGTGCATTATAAAATGAATAATCAGTGGAGGTTGTACTCCGCTGATTATTCATTTTAAAAAAATATAAAAGATGCTTAGTAGAAAGGAAATGGTTCCTTTGATACCTAAAATTTTAATAGTAGACGACGATCCACATATTAGAGAACTCGTTTCTGTTTTTTTAGAGCGGGAAGGCTTTCAAACATATGAGGCAATTGATGGCATAGATGCACTTAGGAAAATGGACGAAGTAAAAGTCGATATGGTTATTCTTGATATCATGATGCCAAATATGGATGGATTTGATGTATGTTTTGAATTAAGAAAATACTATGATATCCCGGTTCTGATGCTAACTGCCAAAGGAGAAACATCACAAAAAGTAAAAGGATTTCACCTTGGGACAGATGATTATCTCGTAAAACCATTTGATCCTATAGAATTAGTAGTGAGAGTAAAGGCGTTACTGAAACGTTACCAAATTACAGTATCGCAATCGATTCAAGTTGGAAATGTACTGTTAAACCGTAAAACGTTTGAAGTGACACTGGGGGAACAAACGGTTACGTTACCGCTAAAAGAATTCGAGTTACTTTTTACATTAGGATCTAAGGCGGGAAGAACTTGTTCGAGAGAGCAATTAATTGAAGAAATATGGGGATATGATTTTGAAGGGAATGAACGTACACTAGACGTTCATATTAATCGGTTACGTGAGAAGTTTCAAGAAGAGAAGTCGAAATTTAGTATTAAAACAATAAGAGGATTAGGGTATCGCTTAGAGGTAAGTAAATGAGAAAAAGAAAACGAATGAGTAAGTTGAAGATGCTGAAAGTATTTGGAGCGGTATTAGCTCTCTTTACTTTTCTTACTATCATTTGGTCTATCGCATTTTATGTAGCAACTAGTTTATTGAATGCTTTTGACGTAAATGTATCGCCGTTTGTTGCCTTTCTAATTAGTGATATGGTCGGTTTTGTATTTATTATTCTTATTTGGACATTAATTGGAATATTAATGAGGCCAAAACGAGAGGCAATGATTTGGACTATTATTGAACCGATACAAAAAATTGCAAAAGGAGACTTCTCCGTAAAAATACGAAATGAAGAAAAGTATGATGGAGAAATTGGCGTGCTCGTAAAAAGTATAAATGATATGACAGATGAACTGAATACGATGGAGAAAATGAGACAAGAGTTTGTATCAAATGTTTCTCATGAAATACAGTCACCATTAACTTCTATAAAAGGATTTGCTAGAGCACTACAAGATGATAATCTTTCTGAGGAAAAAAGAAAGCATTATCTTACCATTATTGAAACTGAAACAACGAGATTATCTAAACTAAGTCAAAACTTATTGAAGCTAACTCTTTTAGAATCCGAAGAGTATACACCAGAAAGAGTGAGCTATCGATTAGATCAACAGTTAAAGCAAATTGTATTAAATAGTGAACCACTCTGGGCTGAAAAAGAAATTGAATTAGATCTTGATTTAGAGAAAGTCCATGTAACTGCAGACCAAGAAAGTATGAGTCAAGTGTGGATTAATTTAATTCATAATAGCATTAAATTTACTCCAAGCGGTGGTACGATCACTATTCAGTTAAAGGAACATGAGACAGTAGTGGAAGTGCGTATCTGTGATTCAGGAATTGGTATATCAGAAGAACAGAAACAACATATTTTTGAGCGTTTTTATAAAGCGGATTCTTCACGAAATCGTGCCTATGGAGGAAGTGGCTTAGGTTTAGCTATTGTAAAAAAAGTACTTGATCTTCATGAAGGAGAAATAAAAGTCGAGAGTGAGGAAGGAAATGGTACAGAATTTATTGTGTGTATTCCTAAATATGAAGAAAAGTAGTGTTAGGTGGAAAGATTTCTAACACTATTCTTCTTTAAAAAGGCATATATAGCTACTATGGTTACCTATAAGTAACCTACGCACATGAAAGTGCATCATTGCCTTTTTACATAAACATAGATACACTTTTAATATGATAAACAACAGAGAAGATTAAGGAGTGTTATACTTGGCAGAATTATTACAAGGTAAAAATGCTTTAATTACAGGAGCAGGTAGAGGTATTGGTCGTGCTGTAGCGATCGCATTAGCGAAAGAAGGCGTAAATGTAGGTCTTTTAGCTCGTTCAGAAGAAAACTTAAAAGCTGTAGCGAAAGAAGTGGAAGCAGAAGGCGTAAAAGCTGTTATTGCGACTGCTGATGTATCTTCGTATGAAGAGGTAACGACTGCAATTGAAACGTTAAAAAACGGTTTAGGGTCTATCGATATTTTAATTAATAACGCTGGTATTTCTAAATTTGGTAAGTTTTTAGAATTAGACGTTGCTGATTGGGAAAAAATCATTCAAGTAAACTTAATGGGTGTATACTATGCAACTCGTGCCGCTTTACCAAGCATGATTGAACAACAATCTGGTGATATTATTAATATTTCATCTACAGCAGGACAAAAAGGCGCGCCTGTAACAAGTGCATATAGTGCTTCTAAATTTGGTGTTCTTGGCTTAACAGAATCGTTAGCGATGGAAGTTCGTAAACATAACATTCGTGTAACGGCTTTAACTCCAAGTACAGTAGCAACTGATATGGCTGTAGATTTAGGGTTAACTGATGGAAATCCTGATAAAGTAATGCAAGCAGAAGATATTGCAGAGTTTATCGTAGCACAGCTGAAATTAAATAAACGTACATTTATTAAATCAGCAGGACTTTGGTCTACTAATCCGTAAGGGCTACATGTATTAACAAAGAAGGGACATCTATTCTGTAATGGAGTGGGTGTTCCTTCTTTATTTTTTGTATATAAAACGGAATTTTCGGTATAATCAAGTGTGAATGGTAGAAAAGCATAAAAAAACTTTAAGGGGATGGTATATACATGAGTACGATTGAGAAATGGTCGGCTGTTGATCAATATATGAGTGATGTATTAATACCGAAAGATTCTACATTAGAAAGGGTCCTTCAAGCAAACGCTGCAGCTAATTTACCGGCACATGATGTATCGCCAACGCAAGGGAAGTTTTTGCAACTATTAGTACAAATTCAAGGAGCTCGAAACATTTTGGAAATTGGTACTCTAGGCGGATATAGCACGATATGGATTGCAAGGGGCTTACCATCTGGAGGACAAGTTGTTACATTGGAAGCAAATGAAAAACATGCAGAAATTGCACGTAGCAATATTGAACGTGCTAATTTGAATGATAAAATTGAAATACGAACAGGATTAGCGTTAGATTCTTTACAACAAATAAAAAATGAGCAGTATGAACCTTTTGATTTTATCCCGCATTAACGGGCAGTAAGACTCCCACCTCAAAGGTAGGCTAGAGCAAAGAAGTTAGGTGGGAGATCAACTGCCCGTAAACGCCCGATTGGTTCAACTAATAATCAGTGGGGATGAACACCCCCCACTGATTAAAGTTTCACTTTATTTTCATAGATGCTGATAAACAAAATAACCCTGCTTATTTTGAATGGGCACTAAAACTATCACGACCGGGTACTGTAATTATTGGTGATAACGTAGTACGTGAAGGAGAAGTTATTGACAATACTAGTAGCGATCCTCGTGTACAAGGAATACGCCGTTTCTATGAATTAATAGCTGCTGAGCCACGTGTTAGTGCTACAGCGCTTCAAACTGTAGGAAGTAAGGGATACGATGGGTTTGTGATGGCAGTTGTAAAAGAGTGATATAAGGAGGAAAAAGGGATGAAAAAGAAGTTTCAAAAATTATAACATGTATCGTGTATAACGAGATTAGCTCGTGGACCTCCAGTATACATAACGCTATATTATATATTAAAAAATTGGAGGCTATAAGTAGATGAGAACTGAAAAAGAAATGCTAGACTTAATTATAAATACAGCAAAAGAGGATGAAAGAATTCGAGCTGTCATCATGAATGGATCGCGTGTAAATCCAAATGTGAAAAAAGATTGTTTTCAAGATTATGATATTATGTATGTTGTGAATGATATACAATCTTTTATATCTAATCATAATTGGATTCGTAGATTTGGAGAAATAATGATTGTACAAATGCCGGAAGAAATGTCATTAATTCCAGCAGATGAAGACGGGAAGTTTCCGTATTTAATGCAGTTCATGGATGGGAATCGGATTGATTTAACACTAGTTCCAGTTGAGTTAATAAAAAAGTTCGTTGGAAAAGATAGTTTAAGTAAACTGCTTCTTGATAAAGATAATTGTCTGGGAGAATTCCCACCAGCAAGCGATAAAGATTACTTAGTAAAAAAGCCTAAGGAAAAAGAGTTTTTAGATTGCTGTAATGAATTTTGGTGGTGCAGTACAAATGTAGGAAAAGGGTTATGGCGCGAGGAGCTTACTTATGCGAAAGGAATGCTTGAAGGCCCAATGCGAGATATGTTAGTTGTAATGCTAGAGTGGCATATTGGTATGAAAACAAAGTTTACAGCTAATGCTGGGAAGTTTGGGAAGTATTTCGAACAATATGTTGAAAAAGATGTCTGGGAGCAGTTTAAAAGGACATTTTCAAATGCAGAGTATGAAAATATTTGGGATTCATTTTTCATAATGGGTAATTTATTTAGGAAAGTTGCGAACGAAATTGCTAACACTTATGAATATCAATATCCGCAAGATGATGATGACAAAGTGACGAGCTATTTAAAGCATGTAAGAAAATTACCGAAAGATAGTAAAGTAATTTATTAAGTATATAAATCAGTAAGACTGTCCTAATTACGGACAGTCTTATTTTTGTTCAGGAATCAGAATTTCTCTAACAAAGTACAGATGAAACACATATGAAATTTTAGGGAGGTTTTTATCATGTATTATTTTTATTCACCAGAAATGTTCGTTCCATTTCCTTTAGGGCTAGAACGCAATATTTCGTACGCTTATATGCCATATCATTCATTTTATTATGGAGACTATGTAAATGCGCTACCATACGCATTACATGTTCCTCAAAATTATGAAGCACAAATGAAAGAAGAGGATCGTGGATCATGGACACCATTTTCATGGGTCGAAAAATATGCGTATGCATTTTCAGGACCATACAATAAAGCGGAAGTAGCTCTTACATTTGATGATGGACCAGATTTAGTATTTACGCCAAAAATTTTAGATAAGTTAAAACAACATAATGTGAAAGCTACTTTTTTCTTGCTCGGTGAAAATGCAGAAAAGTTTCCGAATGTAGTAAAGCGTATTGCAAACGAAGGGCATGTAATTGGTAATCATACGTATAGTCATCCAAATTTAGCGAAAGTAAATGAGGCTGAGTACCATAATCAAATTATAAAAACGGAAGAAATATTAAATCGGTTAGCTGGTTATGCACCGAAGTTTATACGTCCGCCTTACGGTGAAATACTTGAAAATCAATTGAAGTGGGCAACAGAGCAAAATTTTATGATTGTACAGTGGAGTGTTGATACGGTTGATTGGAAAGGTGTAAGTGCTGATACGATTACAAATAATGTGCTAGGGAATTCATTTCCAGGTAGTGTCATACTTCAGCATTCAACTCCAGGTGGGCATTTACAAGGATCTGTAGATGCGCTAGACAAAATCATTCCACAGTTGAAAACGAAAGGAGCGCGCTTTGTAACACTTCCAAGTATGTTCCAGACATCTAAAGAGAGAAAATGAAAATGTTAATAATTGGAACTTGGGTGATTATATAGTATAATGAAGGTATAAATTAGGGGGTGGATATAATTGTTGTATGCACTAGTAAACATAGGAATAAGCATGTTGATCGGTATTATATTTATACTTGCCGCACGTATTCTTCAAAAAAATCCACCGACAGATATTAACGCAGCATATGGTTATCGTACGAAACGGTCTATGAAAAATAAGAAGTTATGGGATGCAGGTAACAAGTATAGTGCAGAAGTGATGAAGAAAAACGGATTCATCATGATATTAATTGGAAGTGTTATTAGTATACTGTTTAGATATCCCCATACAATAATAGCGATTATGGTGGTTATGCTGTTATTAATCATTCGTTTATTTATACAAGTAGAGAATAGATTGAAGATACTTGAACAATAGTAAAAAAATAGGACTCTGCGCAATATTATGCTAGGAGTCCTATTTTATTTATAAACTATTATTTTTTAAGAATTCTTTTCCTTGCTCTATAACAAATTCATAGTATGTAAGATCATACGGATAAATATCTTCAATTGTTATTGTAATTGGTTTATTGTTTAAAACAGAAATAGCCGAAAAAGATGAAATCTCTCTTTTTAATAGTTGTAGAAAAGCAGTTGCATGTACTTTCATCACATCGTCTACTTCATCACCTGGTGCAAATGGAAGAGGCTTTATTACGTTGTGAAAATACATATGACAAAACTCACGATCAGTAAGATCTGAAATTTCATAATCTATTTTATAGATTCCTTTGTATGCTAAATCAGTCCTTTGAAAGGAAAGCCCCAATTCTTCTTCAATTTCACGAAGGCCGCCAATTTCTACATCTTCATCATGCATAATATGTCCAGCTGAAGTAATATCTCATATACCCGGAGCTTCTTTTTTATTTTTAGAGCGTAATTGGAAATATAAGAACATATCTTCATCATCTTTTTCTATAAACCAGCAATGGAATGTTTCGTGCCAATCACCGTCACGATGCACTTCATCACGTAATTTCTTTCCAAGTGTATTTTTTTCAGAATCAAATATCGTTAACCACTCTGTCATTTTAATTCCCCTTTCTGCAAATTTTATTATACAATATTTGTATTGAATTTTGGGAAAATAAAGAAAAAAAGGGTGGTTGTAAATGGGGATAGAAAGTAAGGAAATAAAATCGATTATTTCAACAGAGGAAGAATTACGACAAATATTGGGGCAACCAAGTGAGCGAGCTTTGAAAAAAGTTATTTCATCACTTGATCATCATTGTGTAGATTTTCTGTCTAAATCTCCTTTTCTAGTATTAGCTACTGCAAATAAATTAGGAGAGTGTGATGCTTCGCCAAGAGGGGATGCACCTGGATTTGTATATGTATTGAATAAAAATAAAATTATCGTTCCGGAAAGGCCGGGCAATCGTCGTATAGACTCCATTTTAAATATTATTTCAAATCCGCACGTAGGGTTAATCTTTTTTATTCCTGGTCTTGGGGAAACACTCCGAATAAACGGTAAAGCATATATTACAAACGATGAAGAAATTTTGAAAGAGATGCAGGCGAATGGACGTAATCCGTTACTTGGAATTGTTGTTGAAATAGAAGAATGCTACATTCATTGTGCAAAAGCTTTTATTCGTTCTAAGATGTGGGATCCAGAATCTTGGTTAAATAAAAAAGGGTTACCTTCAGCAGCAAAAATGTTGTTGGAGCATGCGAAAGTGAATACTTCAGAAGAAGATGTTGCACGTTCTTTAGAAGAAAGTTATACGAAAAGATTGTATTAAAAATCCTTTATTAGTATAGTTTTAAAAGGAAGAGATCTACTCGTTTTAGAATGGAATACTTTTATGTGAAACATTAATTTACAAGTTGGGAAATTACGAAATAGGTAAATAGATTGGTCGGTATAAAATATTATTGTGAAATATAATAAAAAATGATCTTGAAAATAGTTAATAAAAATAGGCTTGCTTTTTAAAAATTTGATAACTATAATAAGTTAACAAATAGACATGAACGAAAAAGTAATGACAAGGACACGAAATCATTTTTACGGTTTACAGAGAGGGAAGTCAAGGGTGTGAGCTTCCTAACACGAGAAATGATTTTACCACCTTTGAACTTCAATAGTGAACGAGTAATCTAGTAATTATTGACGGTATCAGCCGTTATCTGAACTTGAGCAATCTAGGAGGAGATACGTCTAGATTGGAACAAGGGTGGAACCACGAAAACACATTCGTCCCTTTCCTAGGGATGAGTGTGTTTTTTTACGGCCTTAGAGATAGAAAATTTGAAATAATTAAAAAATTGTATTGATTTTGTTTTTTATGCGAGTATAATGAGTTAACAAATAAACATGAACGAAAAAGTAACGATAAGGACACGAAATCATTTTTACGGTTTACAGAGAGGGAAGCCAAGGGTGTGAGCTTCCTAACACGAGAAATGATTTTACCACCTTTGAACTTCAATAGTGAACGAGTAATCTAGTAATTATTGACGGTATCAGCCGTTATCTGAACTTGAGCAATCTAGGAGGAGATACGTCTAGATTGGAACAAGGGTGGAACCACGAAAACACATTCGTCCCTTTCCTAGGGATGAGTGTGTTTTTTTATCCCGCATTAACGGTCAGTAAGACTCCCATCTCAAAATTTGGCAGATGCGAGGGAGTTAGATGGGAGATCAACTGTCCGTAAAAGCCCGATTGGTTCAACTAATAATCAGTGAGGAATGGACAAAATCTCCACTGATTAAAGTTTCACTTTATTACTTTGAAAGGAGGTGCTGTAACATGAAACGATTCGTACGTACGGAAATAACCACCACCTGCATGATTAAAAAGCAGAACAAGGTGATTGATAGAGATAAAAAATAAAATTGTAGGAGGAGATTAGAAGATGCATAACGTTATTAATGTTGGGGTGTTAGGATTAGGTACAGTCGGAAGTGGTGTTGTCCACATTTTGAAAGAACATTATAAAAAAATCGCACTTGATACAGGATACGAAGTGAAAGTAAAAACAGTCGTTGTACGTGATTTGGAAAAAGAACGCGATGTTTGTATTGATGGAATTGCAGTAACAAGTCATGCAGATGAAGTTCTAAATGATTCAAATATTGATATTGTAGTAGAGGTAATGGGCGGAATTGAAGAAGCAAAACAGCATATTGTGAAGGCTTTACGAAATAAGAAGCATGTCGTAACAGCAAATAAAGATTTAATGGCTGTATACGGTGCGGAACTTCTTCAATTAGCGAACGTAAATGATTGTGATCTATGTTATGAGGCAAGTGTAGCGGGTGGTATTCCAGTGTTAAGAGGATTAACAGACGGATTAGCTTCAGATCAAATTGAAAAAATAATGGGAATTGTAAATGGAACAACAAATTACATGTTAACAAAGATGAGTCAAAATGGATGGTCGTATGAAGAGGCTTTACAGGAAGCACAAAAATTAGGATTCGCAGAATCAGATCCGACAGCAGATGTAGATGGACTAGATGCGGCGAGAAAGGTAGCGATCCTTGCGAATTTAGGGTTTTCGATGAATGTTTCATTAGATGATGTGCAAGTGAGAGGGATTCGAAAGGTTGCAAAAGAAGATTTACAAATGGCTGAAAAGTTAGGATTTACTATGAAACTAATTGGTAAAGCGGAGAAACAAGGAGCAGCTATTCATTTAAGTGTAGAACCGACTCTTTTACCAAGCCGTCATCCGTTATCAAATGTAAATAATGAATTTAATGCAGTGTATGTTCACGGTCAAGCAGTAGGGGAAGTGATGTTTTACGGACCTGGAGCTGGGAAGTTACCGACTGGCTCTGCTGTAGTAAGTGATATTATTTCGATTGTTAAAAATATGAATCAAGTTCCGAAAAATAAAAGTGCGTTAAAAGAACCAGTGCCGTATGAATTACAAGGAGATGAAGAAGTTGTTTCGAAATACTTCTTACGTATTTCATTACAAGATGAGCCAGGGATGTTGCAAAAAGTAACAGAATGTTTCGTTAATTATTCTGTAAGTTTAAAAGAAGTGATTCAATTACCTTTGAATCGTGAGCTTGCAGAAGTCGTTGTTGTGACACATCAAACTTCAAAATATCAATTCGAAAAAGTTTTAGGAGCAATAGAAGCTGTCGCAAGTGAAATAAACAGTTATTACATTATTGAGGAGGAAAAACAATATGTATAAAGGACTATTAAAACAGTATGCTGCTTATTTACCAGTAAATGAAAACACACCTGATGTCAGTTTAATGGAAGGGAATACGCCTCTAATTCCATTATTAAATATATCAAAACAATTAGGGATTCACTTATATGGTAAGTATGAAGGAGCGAATCCAACAGGTTCTTTTAAAGATCGTGGTATGGTAATGGCGGTTGCTAAAGCGAAAGAAGAAGGTTCTGAGGCAATCATTTGTGCATCAACAGGTAATACATCGGCAGCGGCTGCAGCATATGCGGCACGCCTCGGAATGAAATGTATTATCGTAATCCCGAAAGGAAAGATTGCGCATGGAAAGTTAGCGCAAGCAGTCGCTTATGGAGCTGAAATCATTTCAATAGAAGGAAATTTTGATGATGCACTTAAGGCTGTAAGAAACATTGCTGCAGAAGAGCCAATTACATTAGTAAACTCAGTGAACCCTTATCGAATTGAAGGGCAAAAAACAGCAGCGTTTGAAATTTGTGACCAGTTGCAAAAAGCGCCAGATGTTCTCGCTATTCCTGTTGGGAATGCAGGGAATATTACAGCATACTGGAAAGGGTTCTGTGAATATGAGAAAGAAAAAGGCTACAAAAAGCCAAGAATTCACGGCTTTGAAGCGGAAGGAGCAGCTGCAATTGTAAAAGGACATGTAATTGAAGAACCTGAAACAATTGCAACAGCTATACGTATCGGTAACCCAGCGAGTTGGTCATATGCAGTAGAGGCTGCTGAGCAGTCTCGAGGCGAGATAGATATGGTATCAGATGAGGAAATATTACATGCGTATAGATTGTTAGCAAAAACGGAAGGGGTTTTCGCTGAGCCAGGATCAAATGCTTCATTAGCTGGCGTAATGAAACATGTTGAATCTGGAAAAATCAAAAAAGGAGAAACAGTAGTTGCGGTATTAACTGGAAATGGTTTGAAAGATCCTGATATCGCAATTTCTTCTAATAAATTAGATATTGCAAGTGTTTCAAATGATATAGAACAAATTAAAGAACATATAAAAGGGGTGATTATGTCGTGATACCATTGAGAGTACGTGTGCCTGCTAGTACAGCAAATGTTGGACCTGGATTTGATTCAGTAGGAATAGCTTTGTCATTGTATTTAGAGGTTGTTGTAAAGGGCACAGCTGATAAATGGCAAGTAATACATTCCTTTGAAGATTCAATTCCGACAGATGATAAAAATTTAATCGTTAGCACGGCATGTAAAGTATGTCCTTCTTTATCACCCCATATAATAGAAGTTACTAGTAATATTCCGCTAACAAGAGGACTAGGAAGTAGTGCCTCAGCGATTGTAGCAGGAATAGAGCTTGCGAATCAACTTGCTAATTTGAACTTAACGACTGATCAAAAGGTTCAAATTGCTACAAATTTTGAAGGGCATCCAGATAATGTTGCAGCTTCTATATTAGGTGGAACTGTAATCGGAGCACTTGATGGAAAGAATGTTTCAGTTGTAAGGATTGAAAGTAAGGAATTAGGCGTAATTTCTCTTATTCCAAATGAAGAGCTAAATACAGATGAAAGTCGATCTGTATTACCAGAAATGTTTCCGTTTCATGAAGCAGTTAAAGCTAGTGCGATAAGCAACGTATTAGTAGCAGCATTATGCCAAAAGCGGTGGGAAGTTGTAGGTGAAATGATGGAAAGAGATCATTTTCACGAGCCATATCGTTTAGAACTCGTACCGTTATTACCATCTATTCGTAAATGCGCAAAAGAATTCGGTGCGTACGGCACAGCACTTAGCGGTGCGGGACCATCTATTTTTATATTAACGCCGTATGAGAAACGTCAAGAAATCGCTGAGCAATTAGCGAAAGTATTTACAGCTATGAAAGTATGTGAGCTTGAAATCGATCATAAAGGGATTTCTGTAAATAAGGAAGAACATATTGGATTATAAAAAAAGCTAGCATCGCTAGCTTTTTTTTGCTGTAAATATATTTTAAATCAGCATATAAAATGAAAATGAGTATTGTATAATTCAGTAAAGAGCGTATTAATTTTGGAGGTGATTATATGAGTTCAAAAGAGTCACCAGAAGAAAAAAGAGAACACATAAGACAAAGTGAGTTAAAAAATAACCCTACCGGTTCTTTGAATGATGGGCTCAATAGAGCGGAATCAGGTAGCCTTGGTGATATGACAGGGGGCATGAATTGGAAAGGTACAGGGATATTAATTTTAGTGTTAGTTTTAGGATATATTATATACACTTACTTTTTCAGTTAAGGAAAGCCTAGCGAAACTTTAATTTGTTTATTTGCATTATTTGTGAAAATAAAAAACAAGGATTAAAGTCCCGCTGTATTACATATTAAAAAATAAATTATAGTTATTTGAGAACTTTTTATACTCATAATAGAGTTAGCATTATGCTAGCTCTATTATTTTTTGCCATATTCCTGTAACAAATCCCCTGTATATTCAGGGATGGAGGTGCAGGAGATGAAAAAAATGATAGCGATATGTCTTCTTACAACTATGTCATTTTCGACTTTAGTCGGGTGTGATGTAAAAGGTAATAATGCTGTACAAGAGTCTAAAATAAAGAAAGCGACGTATAAAGATTTTACTTACGATGTAAATCCAGAGACTTTCACGTTAACTGTAGAACATGATGGTGTAAAGGAACAGGCATCACGAGCTCTGCCGAAAATGAAGGTGTCGAATGTAAAAAAAGATAAGGATCGTATGTCGTGGGAATATCCAGATCAAAAAGTAAAAGTAAACTTAGAAAAGAAAAAAGACCACTTAAATATTGAAGTAGAATCGATTGGTGCAGAAAGCTTTACATGGCCGAAAGTACAGGCTGAAAATTATACACTTCCGTTATGGGAAGGTAAACAAATTCCAAGTAATGATGAGAATTGGAAGAAGTTTTTAAAGGATGATGCATATTCATTTGCTGAATCATTTTCTATGAAGTTTTTTGCATTAAATGGTTCGAAATATTCCATTGTATATATTGCGAATAATCTATTTAATAATGAAGTGAAATTTCATTCGGATCCGAAAATAGGGTTTGATTTTATACATGAATTCCCGAGTATAAATAAAAATAAAACATATGGTTTTCAATTATATGTCACAAATACTGATGCAGTAAGTATTGCTAAGCTGTATAAGGATAACATTATGGAAAAAGGTGAATTTAAAACATTACAAGAAAAGGCAAGAAGAAATAAAGAAATTGAAAAACTTTATGGAGCGGCTCATTTTTATTTTTGGAATCAAAATGGTTTATCAGCAAGTAATGTAAATTGGCCGAAGTTAAGAGAGCAAATAAATAGCCCAGTGTTTAGCCATATAAAAGAGCTTATTCAAAAAAATAGTTCAGAGCCTGGGGAATTAAATGTATTTGAGCAAGTAAGTAAACAAGATTTCATTGATAAGTATCAAAAAAATGTTATTTTGCGTTATGTAAACGAAGTGTTATCAATGAAGGAATTGTATAAAGAGGATATTTTCCCGAAAGTTGATCAGGAGGCTAGTGAGTTATTAAAAAAAGGTATAGATCACTTATCGAAAGCAGAACTGTATAGCTTAAATAAGCATTTATTAAAGTCAGTACTTGGTGATTCAGTTGAAGATATAAGTAAGTGGGGAAACGCAGATGGAACGGATATAATAAAGGAAATGAAAGAAGAAGGGATAGACAAAGCTTGGATTGGTCTACCGAACTGGGAACAAGGATTTATGCAACCTAATTTTGTTACAGAAGCTAAGAAAATGGGATATTTAGTTGGTCCGTATGATTCTTATCATTCCATTCATGAGAAAGGTGATAAAAATTGGAACACAGCGTCCTTTAATGATCCATCGTTATATGAAGAGGCAACTGTAACGAAGAAAAATGGAGAAAAGGTGCAAGGGTTTTTAGGTAGAGGGCGCAAACTAAATCCAACATTATCACTTCCTAGTGTAAAAGAACGAATGAACGATATATTGCAAAATGGTCCTAAATATAATTCATGGTTTATCGATTGTGATGCAACGGGTGAAATTTATGATGACTATTCATCAAAACATGTAACGACACAGGAACAAGATTTAAAAGCAAGATTACAACGAATGGATTATATTGCCCAAGAAAAAGGTATGGTAGTTGGCTCTGAGGGCGGAAATGATTTTGCCAGTAGTACGATTGCATTTGCTCATGGAATTGAAACGCCAGTTATTAAATGGGACGATGAAGATATGCGGAAAAACAAAACAAGCCCGTATTATGTCGGTGGATATTATTCACCAAATCAAAATGTTCCAGAAAAATATGCAAAACAAGTACCATTGAAAGAAGAATATAAACAAGTATATTTAAATCCAGTATATTCGCTTCCTTTATATAAATTAGTATACAACGATTCCGTCATTACAACGCATCACTGGGAATGGGGAAGTTTGAAAGTGAAAGATGAGGTAGGAAGCCGTATGCTATATGAGTTATTGTATAATGTTCCTCCTTTGTACCATTTAGATGAAGTAGAGTGGAATCAGCATAAAAAAGAAATTACAGAGCATCTGAAAGTTTGGAATGAAGTTCATAAAAAGGCAGTAAAAGAAGAAATGACAAACTTTGCATACTTGTCAGAAGATAAGCTAGTACAATCTACTTCATATGGAAAAGATATTAAAATTATTGTGAATTTCTCAAATGAAGATGTGGAAATAGAAAAAACGAAATTAAAAGCAAAGACTGCTTTAATTTATAATAATGGGAAGAAAATCATGTATACGCCGTTGGCGAAACAATAATGTGAAATATAACTGTATGAATAGAGAGTTAATAACTAACTTGACTCACTATTTTGTTCGTTCTTTCAGTTGAAAGTCAGATTATTTGAAATGAAAAGGTTGATAAATCTGTAATTTCGAATGTTGCGAAGTGCTAAATTTTTGAAGTTAGTAAATAGTGACTTGCCAAAAATAAGTACGAGAGTATAATGTGAAATGGAATATATATTGAATCCACAATGTAACCTTACAAATTTGTAAGGTAATTGAAAGGAAATTCAATATGAAGATTACTAGACATACATTATACTAGGGAAAGAGAAAGAGAGGCGAATGGGTATGAGCTCTGAATTAGAACAAAATACGAGAAGTAATAAGAAGCGTTCTAAAAGAAAGTCAATAAAGTGGTTTATAATAATTCCATTGTTCTTGCTTGTTTTTGGTGGAGTAGGATATGGGTCGTTAATATATAATAAAGCAAAAGCGGTTGTAAGTGATGCATATGCACAAATTGATAAATCATCAAAACGTGATAAAGAAGTGGAACCTTTAAAGGATAATATCTCAATTTTAATTATGGGTGTAGACGGTAGTGAAATGCGGAAAAGTCAATATGGTGAAGCGGTTCGAACGGATGCACTTTTATTAGCAACAATTAATAAAGATGATAAATCTGTTAAATTAGTTAGTATTCCGCGTGATTCACGTGTTTATATTCCATCTAGAAAAAAATTAGATAAAATTACGCATGCACATGTATTTGGTGGTGTTGAAAGTACACGAGATACTGTGGAAAGATTTTTAAATGTTCCAGTTGATTATTATGTGAAGTTTAACTTTGAGTCATTTGTTCAAATTGTAGATTCACTAGGTGGTATTGATATTGATGTACCTGTTACGTTCACAGAGCAAGATAGTAAAGACCAAGCAGGTATGATTCATTTAGAAAAAGGTTTCCAACATTTAAATGGAGAACAGGCACTTGCACTTGCAAGAACACGTAAAATTGATAGTGATGCAATGCGCGGACAGAGACAACAACTTGTAATAGAAGCAATTGCGAAAAAAGCAATGTCTGTTCAATCAATTAGCAAAATGGGCTCTCTACTTGATGCAGTTGATAAAAACATGAAAACAAACTTAACATTTGATGATATGCTTGCTATTACGAAAAACATGGCAGGATCGGATCTACAAATGGAAAAGATGCAAATTGAAGGTACTGATAAACGTATTGGTGGTATTTATTATTACATTCCAAATGAAAAAAATGTGAAAGATATTTCAAATAAACTGAATCAACATCTAGGTGTAACGCCAAAATCAGTTCTAAATGAAAAGTAAAAAAGATTGGCCTTTGCCAATCTTTTTTTATGGAAATGGATTTGTAACTTTTCTGTAACGATTTTTTATTCTAGAAAAATTATACTCATATGTATGAGATTATTGGATAAGCAAAAAGTAAAGATAAATACTGTTATAAGGAAAGATAACATATGCAAAAATGGATAAGCATTATGGGAATCGTCTTTATATTGACTGGATGTAAAATGTCTGAAGCTCCAACCAATTTAATGGGAGCTCCTGCAAATGAAAAGTGGATTAATGAACTAAAAGAGCAAATAGATAAAGATTTGCCTGTTAATTATCGGTTGCTTACTCCAAAGTCTAATAAAGATAAACAAATGATTTGGTCAATGGATTTTAAACAAGATAATAAAAAAGAAGCCATCGTATTTTATAAATTGCCGAATGAAGATCGTAGCGTATATTTAGCTGTATATGAGGAAATCGGCTATAAGTGGAAAATAAAGTCCACGCATAAATTTGATGGTGAGGATATAGATATCGTTGAAGTCGGTGATTTTACAGGGAATGGGAAGCGAGAATTATTAATTGGAATCTCTGTAAATCGTGAATCGTTAGAACATGTTATGTATGCTTTTTCAGAAGAAAATGATGATATGAAGGAGATTTATAATCGGCGTTACACGAAGTTATTTATAGAGGATCTAAATAGAAATGGTCTTAATGATATAAGCCTTGTTACTTATGAAAAAGATGAGAAGTTGACAGTTGAGCTTATTGAGCAGTTTAAGACAATATCAGAAGTTACATTTGATCCATTTATAAATAGTATTCAAAGAATACAAATGGGCCATATTTCTAAAACATTAAAGGCGATTGTAATTGATGCAGGAATTGGGGCTCATTCAGGTATAACTTATGTAGCAAAATTTGATAAGGATCATTATGAGGTACTACCTATAGATGGGAAAGAAGATTTATTCAATGAATATGTGGTGGAAAGTAAAGATGTAAATGAAGACGGTATTATTGAATTTGTTCGTACTGTACGTCCAAAAGGTTGGGAAGATAAGTCACATGGAGATAGTCCGCTCTTTGAACGTTACATACAGTGGAGTGAAGATGGAACGAAACCTATAGAAGAAAGATACATCGATATAGAAAAAGGGTATTTTGTGAAAATTCCTGAAGAGTTGATTGGGAAAATTACTATCCCAGATCAGCAGAAGGAATCAAATTCTCAAAAGTTTTTGGACGTAAATACAAATGAAATATGGCTTGAAGTCCAAATTTTTAAGCGGAAAGAATGGTTCAAAATAAAAGGATTCGAGGCAGCGGTGAAAACGGCTTCTCACGTATATGCAGTGCCGAAGCGATCAAAGTTTAAAAAAGTGAAAGCATATATAAAACCGCTAGCGGATTATCAACAAGAGTAGGGAGGTGGAAATTATGTCAACAATTTTAGTTTTAGAAGATGAAATGCCAATCCGTAGTTTTATTGTCTTAAATTTAAAGCGTGCTGGATTTTATGTATTAGAAGCTAGTACTGGAGAAGAAGCGTTACAGATTTTATGTGATCACACTGTTGATGTAGCGTTACTTGATGTCATGTTACCAGGAATTGATGGTTTTCAAGTTTGTAAAACTATTCGGGAAGAAAATAAAAAAATGGGCATTATTATGTTAACCGCACGTGTACAAGATGGAGATGTGGTGCAAGGACTAGGAATTGGTGCAGATGATTATATTACAAAACCGTTTAGTCCAGTAGAGTTAACTGCACGTATACAATCTCTATTAAGAAGAATAGAAGTGCATAAAGAAAAAACGAATACAATTACGTCTGGTCCGTTTTCGTTAAATATTATAGAAGAAAGATTATATAGAGATGGACAATTGGTTGATTTAACACCTACAGAGTATATGATTTTACAATACTTAATGAATCAATCCTCAAAGCCGGTTTCACGTGATGAAATTTTAAATATGATTTGGGGAACGAATTACGTAGGCGAGACGAAAGTCGTAGATGTAAATATGAGACGGTTACGCCAAAAGATAGAATGTAATCCATCAGAACCCGAATTTATCCTTACAGTGTGGGGAAAAGGATATGTGTGGAAGGAAAGTATAAGATGAAACGGAAAGTGACTTTATATTTTATGACGGTCATTACACTTATGCTTGTATTGTTTGAGGTAGTATTTTCGGTCTCAATTTATCGATATTATTATAATGGTATTGTGCAATATATAGAATCTCATGCGAAGACGAGTACTCGATTTTTCTCAGAATACAATTCATTATATTTTATTCGTTTGCAAGAATATAGTGGTGACATAATTAGTAGTTTTCAATTAGATGGAACGGAATTACAGTTAATTGATCGTCATGGTTCGGTTATACAATCTTCAAGTGGTGAAAAAGTAGAAGGTAAAGTGAATATCCCACAATCTTTATTGGAAGGTGAAATGTATAATCAAGTTACTACTACGAAAGATAATGAAAAACAACTAGAAGTGCTAAGCCCACTTATACATCAAGGACAAACAATCGGTGTTTTAAAATATACGACAGTATTAACACATGTGAATGCAAAGATTATTGAAATTATTATGTTTACTATTGCCGTTGGTATTGTTATTTCATGTATTGTCTTCTCAATTAGTAGACGCTTGGCAAATTCTTTTGTTGAGCCAATTGAATCTATCATTCAAGCTTCTTCACAAATCGCAGAAGGAACGTTGAAAAATAAAATTAAAGAAGATTATCCTGGTGAATTAGGTGAATTAGCACATAGTTTAAACTATATGTCTGATAAAATAGAAAAAGCGGAACAGATGAAAAATGAATTTATCGCTTCTATTTCTCATGAAATACGAACACCTTTAACAGGAATTAAAGGTTGGAGTGAGACGCTTAAAACAGTAGAACATTTAACAGAAGAAGAAATCAAGCAAGGTATGGGGATTATTTCCGGTGAGACAGACCGATTGATTCATTTAGTAGAAGAATTGTTAGATTTTTCAAGATTACAATCAAATCATTTTAATTTATATAAACAAAAGGTGCAATTGTACGATATACTAGAGGAGACGATTTGGCAATTAACTCCTAACGCTGAAAAGAAACAAATTCAATTCATTAATACTATAGAACGAATTGAATTGTTGGGAGACCGAAATAGGCTAAAGCAAATTTTCTTGAATATTATTCAAAATGCAATTAAATATTCACATGAAAATGGTACTGTATACATTGAAGCGACTAAAAATGAAGGACAAGCAGTGATAAAGGTGAAAGATGAAGGGATTGGAATTGCTAAAGAGCATTTACCATATATAGAGCAGTCTTTTTACCAGATTAATAATCATGCTGCAGGTGCAGGCCTTGGCTTAGCTATCGTAAAAAAAATGGTGGAGCTTCATAGAGGTACACTTAGTATTGTGAGTAAAGAAGGAATAGGAACAACAATTTTGATAAAACTCCCATTATAATACATATACAGTCTATTTATCACGCTATTTGTGGGTAGTGAGATTCCCGCCTCAAAATTCGGCTAGAGCAAAGAAGGTAGGTGGGAAATTAACTGCCCGTAAACACTCGATTAGTGAAGGTTAATAATCAGTGGGGGATGAATACCCCCACTGATTAAAGTTTCACTTTATATCGTGCAATAAAATAAATAGATGTATAATTACATTGGGTGATTTATATATAAGATTAATAGGGAGAGGAATTCGATAGAATGGAAAAAGCTTTTAATATGAAACGAGTAGTAGTCGTTTTAATAGCGGTTGCAGCAGTAGCTATTGGGTATTTTATGTTTCAATCAATTACGTCACCAGCAAAGGCTGTTGCAAAACAAGAAAATGTAGTACAGCTTGCAAGTGAACAATCAAAAGTTGAATTGAATAAAACGGCACCAAGTCGTTTTAATGGAAAAGAAAGAAAAGTTGCTTATCTTACATTTGATGATGGACCAGGAAAATATACGGCTGAATTATTAAATACGTTAAAACAGCATGATGCGAAGGCGACATTCTTTTTAATTGGAGCGAATGTAAAAGAGTTTCCGGATTTAGTGAAACGTGAAAATGCAGAGGGACATTATGTAGGTATGCATAGTATGACACATAATTTTGCAAAGTTATATAAAAATGGTGAATATGTAAATGAGATGAAAGAAGACCAAAGCTTAATTGCTAATATTATTGGAAAATCACCTAAATTAACACGTCCACCATATGGTTCGATGCCTGGATTAAATGAAGGCCTTCGAAATAAAGTGGTAGAAGGCGGTTTTAAAGTTTGGGATTGGACAATTGATTCATTAGATTGGAAATATAATAAAATGCAAGTTGATGCAGCTGCAGCGCAAATTGCTCAAAACGTATTAACAAATGCAACAAAACCACAAGAAGTAATTTTAATGCATGATATTCACCCGCAATCAGTCGCTGCTGTGCCAGCAATTTTAAAGGGGTTAAAAGAAAAGGGTTATGAGTTTGAAGCTTATCATGAAGAAAGTCACTTCCCAGTGAACTTCTGGCATGATAACCGTATGTAATGGAGGAATGAATGTTGAAGTATGGAAAAGTAGCATTAGTTGGAGCGTTATCAGTAGGGGTATTAACAGGTTGTTTCGGTGAAAAGCCAGAAGAAAATTTATATACAGCTTTTGAAACAGCAGCGACACAAGAAAAGTCTTTAGTTGATGAAGCGAAAAAATTAGAGGGTTTAGAGAAGCAAGGTCAAGAACTATATTCTCAAATTTTACAAGAAGGTAAAGATCATAATGACGCAGTTATGAAAAAGATAGAACAAGCGACTGCAAATGTAGCTGACCGTGAAAAAGTATTGAAAAACGAAAAAGAAATGCTAGAAAAAGCGCAGAAGGAAACGAAATCCGTTCAAAGTAATATAGAAAAACTTGAAGATAAGAAAGTGCAAAAGCAAGCAAAGGCAGTTGAAGAGTCGTATAAAAAACGTTACGATGCATTCCAAAAGATGAATGAAAACTACACGAAGGCGTTAGCGACTGAAAAAGAATTGTACGAACAATTAAAGGTAAAAGAAACGAAATTAAAAGAGATTGGTGAGAAAGTTAAAACTTTTAATGAGTTAAATGGAGAAGCACAAAAGTCGAAAGAGCAGTTTAACAATTATACAAAAGAGTATAATGACAGTAAATTAGCATTTTATAAAGATGCGCAGATTAAGATTAAAGAACAGAAATAAAGAAAGTTCTTAATCGGAATATAAAGCCGAAAAAACATATAAAAATGTTTTTTCGGCTTTTATCGTTAAATGAATAGAAAAGACTAGAATAGATATCATAAAAGAGTTATAGTGAATTATTCGAAGGGAAACATTGTAAAGTAAGGAGAATGAAACATGTCATATGAATTTTTACTCAAATTAGGTTTAGCGCTCTTTTTAGGATTATTCATCGGGATAGATAGGCAGCTAAAGAATAAACCGCTTGGTGTGAAAACAAGTATGGTTATTTCTGTAGCAAGTTGTTTAATTACGATGGTTTCAATTGAATCAGTTCATGTATATTCTGTTCCAGGTCATACAAATATGGATCCAATGCGTCTTGCTGCTCAAATTGTGAGCGGAATCGGTTTCCTTGGAGCAGGTGTTATTTTACGAAGAAGTAATGACGTTATTTCTGGATTAACGACAGCTTCTATGGTGTGGGCTGCTTCAGCTTTAGGTATAGCAATTGGAGCAGGGTTTTATTTGCAAGCGACCGTTGCCATGATTTTAATTATTTTAGCGATTAACGTACTTCCGCAAATTGTGAAAATTGCAGGCCCGTATTCATTAAGACAAAAGGACTTATCTATAAAAATTACTGTAAAAGAGCACCAAGAATTAGATGGTATATTTAAGCAAATTAAAAAATTAGGCATGCATGTAAAACGAGTGAAAATTAAAGATATTGATAGTGGTGCATTTCAGCAATTGGAGATGGTTATTTTAGCTCCAGAAGATTTATATACAACTGAGTTATATAGTTCACTAAAAGAGATTGATCGAGTTGTTTCAGTTGAAGTTGAAAGTAGATAAAAAAGGGTGATGAAAATTCACTCTTTTTTTTACGCATAAAAAAACAGTTTGCTATAATTATTCTCTAAAGGGGATGAGAATGGTGGAGATACACATTAGAAGGGCGACAAAATCAGATATTGCAGCAATAGCAAAAGTACATGTGGAAAGCTGGAAAACAACGTATACCGGGATATTCGAAAACGAAATTTTAGAAAATGTAACATTTGAACAAAGAAAAAAGCAGTGGGAGGATATTTTTCAAAAAGAAGATAATTACCAATTCAGATTTGTAGCAGAAACGTTAAATGGAAAAATAATCGGATTCATTGATGGGGGAGTTGAAAGAAGCGGTACATATAATTGTGATGGGGAATTATATGCGATTTATCTGTTACAACAGTATCAAGGACTGAAAATAGGACAAAAATTATTTCAAGCGTTACTGTCGGAATGTATAAAAAATGGTATGCAATCTCTTTTAGTTTGGGTCGTTACTAATAATCCCGCTAAAAAGTTTTATGAAAAATATAACCCTGAAAAAATTGATACGAAATTTTTAGAGAGAGTACAGGTAGAAGAAACAGCGTATTGCTGGAGGAATATAAATAATATTATTATGTAAACTTTATGTTTTTAAAAGGTATACCTTTAATTGGTATACCTTTTTGTTTAACTCTGTTCAATCGATTAATAACGAGTAATGTGAAAAATAATGAATAGTTAACTTGAGAGTAAAAATTTTTCTATTGTATCTTTAATTAGATGAAATAAATGATAGAAAAGGAAAAAAATTTAGTTAGATAAAAAAATTCTGAAATATACTCTTGAATTGATAATAACAATCAATTAGAATCATAATTGATAATGATATTCAATCATTGGTTGTTTTATAAAATTTCGATAGCGTTAATATAAAGAGGAGGACCAGTATGCAGCATGCGAAACAAATCGCAGAACATGCAACAATACAAAGTTTTTTAAACTGTTATTTAAGAGAAACAGGGAGTGGAGAATGGATTACAGAGGATGAAAGAATGGAAAGTATCTTCAGTAATACGTTGAATAGAAATGTAGTCCCCACATATTTATGTTGTCGGCTATCGGCACAGAATGTTACTTTGTATGGAGAAGTTATATATAAATCAGCAACAGATCGCCATTTGTTTGGAGAACAGTTTTATTATCAAATTGGAGAAACTAAAACTGTTATAAAAGCAGATTATGTTACAGTTATTACATTTTTAATAAAAGAGATGTCTATCAACTATGGAGAAGGAACTAATCCTGCTGAGCTTATGCTTCGAGTTATTCGCAGTTGTCAAAATATTGAAGAATTTACAAAAGAGAGAGCAGAAGATACATCTGCATTATATGGTTTCCATACAACTTTTATAGAGGCGGAGCAATCTTTATTATTTGGGCATTTAACTCATCCTACCCCAAAGAGTAGACAAGGTATATTGGATTGGAAAAGTGCAATGTATTCTCCAGAATTAAAAGGAGAATGCCAGCTTCATTATTTTCGCGTACATAAAAGTATAGTAAATGAAAAATCATTATTATTAGATTCTACAACAACGATTATAAAAGAAGAATTAAGTAAAGATGAGATGGTAAATGAGGAATTTATAGAGAAGTACTGTAAGGAAGATGAATATTCATTAATTCCAATTCATCCGCTTCAGGCTGAATGGTTATTACATCAACCTTATGTACAAGAGTGGATAAATCAAGGAGTGCTTGAATATATTGGTCCAGTAGGTAAGTGTTATATGGCAACATCATCACTTAGGACGCTATATCATCCTCATTCGAAATATATGCTTAAGTTTTCCTTTCCAGTGAAAGTAACAAATTCAATGCGCATTAATAAGTTGAAAGAACTTGAGAGTGGCCTTGAAGGGAAGGAAATGTTAAATACGGCTATTGGTGAAGTACGAGAAAGATTTCCAGGCTTTGATTTTATTTGTGATCCAGCCTTTATTACATTAAATTATGGAACACAAGAATCTGGATTTGAAGTAATTATTCGCGAGAACCCTTTCTATAGTGAACATGCAAATGATGCTACATTAATTGCTGGACTAGTTCAAGATGCTATTCCTGAAGAGCGCACTCGTTTATCGAATATAATTCATCATATAGCAGAGTTAGAAAATAGAAGCTGTGAAGAAGTAAGTTTAGAGTGGTTTAGACGGTATGTAAATATTTCTTTAAAGCCGATGGTATGGATGTATTTACAGTATGGAGTTGCATTAGAAGCTCATCAACAAAATAGTGTTGTACAGTTGAAGGATGGTTATCCAGTAAAATATTATTTCCGTGATAATCAAGGATTTTATTTCTGTAATTCAATGAAAGAGATGCTTAATAATGAGTTATCTGGTATTGGAGAACGTACTGGGAATTTATATGACGATTATATTGTAGATGAAAGGTTTCGTTACTATTTAATTTTTAATCATATGTTTGGACTTATTAACGGTTTTGGTACGGCAGGATTAATTAAGGAGGAAATTCTACTTTCTGAATTAAGGTCTGTATTGGAATCATTCCTTCCATATAACCGTGAACCTTCTACATTTTTAAGAGAATTGTTGGAAGAGGATAAGTTGGCATGTAAAGCAAATTTATTAACGAGATTTTTCGATGTCGATGAATTAACAAATCCATTAGAGCAAGCAATTTATGTGCAAGTGCATAATCCACTCGTTAGAGAAGTGGCTGTTCGTTCATAAATAGCGTTAAAATTTCACGTAATACAAATAATGGAATTTGGTATTTCGTCATAAGTGGAGGAGTTTATGAAAGTGGATATGTATCACACGAAAATATTGAAGGCACTTGAATCAGAAGAATACATTTCAGTGCGAAGAAGGGTGTTACGTCAGTTAGTAGAATCGTTAATTTATGAGGGGATTATAACGCCAGTTCGTGTAGAGAAGGAAGAACAAATTCTTTTTATTATACAAGGACTTGATGAAGAAAACAAAAATGTTTCGTATCAATGCCACGGAAGAGAAAGGATGACATTTGGACGTATTGCTGTAGACTCGTTACTAATACGAGTGCAAGATGAACAAAAAGAAATACAATCTGTGTCGCAATTTTTAGAAGAAGTTTTTCGGGTTGTTAACGTAGAACGAACTAGATTAGATTCTTTTATTCACGAATTAGAACAAACAATATTTAAAGACACGATTGCACAATATGAAAGAAATAAAAGGGAGGAATATACTCGAAAATCTTACGATGAGTTTGAAAGCCATTTAATAGACGGTCACCCGTATCATCCTAGCTATAAAGCGCGCATTGGATTTCAATATCGTGACAATTTTCAATATGGATATGAATTCATGAAGCCAATAAAACTCATATGGATTGCAGCACATAAGAAATATGCGACTGTAGGTTATGAAAATGAAATGATTTATAGCAATACTTTAACAGAAGAAATTGGTGTGCAGAGAATAGAAGAATATATAAATCGTATTCAAAATATGGGATGTAATCCAAAACGGTATTTGTTTATCCCAGTCCACCCTTGGCAGTGGGAGAACTTTATTATTCCTAATTATGCTGATCATATACAGGGGAAATATGTGATTTATTTAGGGGAATCATCGGATGAATACTGCGCCCAACAGTCAATGAGAACGTTAAGAAATATGACGAATCCAAATAAGCCGTATGTTAAGTTATCGATGAATTTACTTAATACTTCAACTATCCGTACGTTGAAACCACATTCGGTTGTGAGTGCACCAGCTATATCAAATTGGTTAAGTGATGTCGTAAGTCAGGATCCTTATTTAAGGGATGAATCGCGCTTGATTTTATTAAAGGAATTCTCGAGCGTAACGTATGATACGAATAAGAAAGCTACATATGGTTCATTAGGATGTATTTGGCGTGAAAGCGTTCACAAATATGTAGATGAACAAGAGGATGCAGTTCCCTTTAATGGCTTATATGCAAAAAAGAAAGATAGTACACCAATTATTGATGCATGGTTAAACAAATATGGAATAGAAAATTGGCTGCAAGTACTTATTCAAAAAGCGATAATACCGGTTTTACATCTTGTTGTAGAGCACGGGATCGCATTAGAATCACACGGTCAAAATATGATTTTAGTCCATAAAGAAGGGCTACCTGTCCGGGTTGCATTAAAGGACTTTCATGAAGGACTTGAGTTTTATCGTCCATACTTGAAAGAAATTGACAAATGCCCTGAGTTTACAAAAATGCATAAAACGTATGTGAACGGAAAAATGAATGATTTCTTTGAAATGGATCGCATCGAATGTTTGCAAGAGATGGTTTTAGATGCACTTTTCTTATTTAATCTAGGAGAGTTAGCTTTCATACTTGCGGATGAATATGAATGGAAAGAAGAACATTTTTGGATGATGATTGTCGAAGAAATTGAAAATCATTTTAGAAAATATCCACATTTGAAAGAGAGATTTGAATCCATTCAATTATACACAGCTACTTTCTATGCGGAGCAATTAACGAAGCGTCGTTTATATTTGGATGTAGAATCGCTTGTTCATGAAGTTCCAAATCCATTGTATAGTGCAAAGCAACTTAACATACAAAAATCATTTGTTACAGGGGGAAATTATGCTAATCGTTAATAAACAAGAGTATAGTAAAAATGATTTTGAATCGAGATTACAAGTTTACGAGGAAATGGAACAATTTCAAGCAGCACAAGGAAATAGATTTGCACTTTGTCTGAAAGATCCATTTGATATTATTACACTTGTGTTTTTCTTAAAAGAAAAGAAATCATCTGTACTTCTTATACATGAAGATACACCAAAAGATACGGCTATTAAAATGGCAAGGCGTGCAAATTGTACGGGACTTTTATATGGAGAATGTAGCGAATTTACAAAATTAGAAGTAGTGAATTCATTACTACAAGAGCCTTCTTTATTGCAATATAGCTCAGGAACCACGGGAGAACCGAAATTGATTTGCAGATCATGGACGGAAGTTGATACTGAAATCGTTGCTTATAATGAAGCTTTAAATTGTGAAGAAGATGAAGTACCGATTGTTATGGCTCCTGTTTCACATTCGTACGGATTAATATGTGGTACGTTATCTTCTATTACAAGAGGAAGTAAGCCTATAATTATTACGAATAAAAACCCTAAATTCGCATTAAATATTATTCGCAATACAGAAAAACATATCATATATGCAGTACCATTGATGCTACATATTATGGGGAGTTTTCCACTAGGAACGTTCCAGTTTCATAAAATTATGACATCCGGATCACCTTTGCCCGAAACATTATTTTATAAACTAAATGAAATGACAACGTACATGATGCAGCAATATGGATGTTCTGAAGCTGGTTGTATTAGTATATGTCATGATATGGAGAGTCATTTAGATTTAGGAAAACCACTTCCACATGTAAGTATAAACATAGGATCAGATGAAAACGAGCCTGAAGAAATCGTAGTGAAAATTGCTGGAAAGGAAATTTATACGAAAGATTTAGGGTATGAATCTGAGCGTGGCCTTCACTTTATGGGGCGTATGGACGATGTAATCAATGTTTCAGGGTTAAAAGTGTTTCCTATAGAGGTGGAAGAAACGATGCTTCGATTAGAAGGTATTCAAGAAGCCATTGTATACCGAGGGAAACATCCAGTGATGGGAGAAATCGTAAAAGCGAAAGTAATCTCTCATATTGACCCAGTACAAATAAGAGAATGGTGTATTCAGCACTTACCGTCTTATAAAGTTCCGCATGAAATTGAAAGTGTAACTGAAATTCCGAAAAATAAAACTGGAAAAGTAAGTAGAAAGTTACTAGAGATGGGAGAGGTTACAACATGAGACGTGAAACGTTAAAGAGTGCAGTGCTGAAAATTATGACAGAAAAAATGGAACTGAAAAATGTAACGCATTTAGAAGAAACAATGCGTTTAAATCAAGATTTATATATAGATTCGGTAATGATGTTGCAGCTTATCGTATACATAGAAATGGATTTGAAGTTATGTGTCCCAGAGGATGAGGTAGATCCAAAGGCGTTTCTTACTGTAGGATCTTTACTTGATTTTATGGAAGAGTTACAGCCGTTACAAGAATCAAATGTGAATAACTAACCTTGGAGAAAGTGGATGAGAGTATGACTTCAATTAAAGTGCACTGTTTAGTGAGCTGTTTTTGTGAAATTATAAAAAGACGTGGTGATATAGATTTTCGTCCATTTTATTTTGGACTATGGGATGGAGACTTTGATATAACAGAAGGCGGAATTATTTCGTATCACTCCGAAAACATTAACCATGATAATTATTTACTTTGGTATGAAAAACTGTATGGTATTAAAGTGAACGAATGGTATGATCATGCAAAAGATAAAGATAGAAATGTAGAAACATTTTTAGAATTAGTAGAAAATAAGCCGGAAAATCGTTATGTAATTGTAATGGTGGATATGTCTTTATTACCAGAGAGGGAAAATAAGTTTCACCAAAAACCATTTCCGCATTATTTAATGATATCGAAGACAGAGAAAGAAGAAGAATGGTTCATGTTAGATCCTGATTTTCGTTGGGAAGGGAATATGGAAAGAGAAAAAGTGATTCACTCTGTTCAAGATAATCCATTTGGTGGTGGTTATTTCATTGATGTAGAGGCGATTCAGGAGCCGACGCAAGAAATGGTAGCTAATTATTTCACTGAGACATTCAAAAAGTATGATAATGAACTGACTATGGAATTAAAAAATTTAATTATAAAAATGGCAAATGAGGAAGAGGGGTATTCGCTCTCTAAGCTTGTAGCAGCAGTAAAACAAATACCAGTACTTGCAATTCGTAAATATAGTTATGAACATGCCTTTGCATACTTCCGTGAAACGTTACAATACTCGGAAGAGGAGTTTGATTATTGGTGTGATCGGGTAGAGGATATTGTACAAGGATTTACAAATGTACAGTATCGTGCAATTAAAATGGCAATGACGAATAATAAGGGTATGCTCGTATCGATTATTGAAAAACTGGATGAAATGAATGCAATTGAACTGCAAATTAAGAAGGAATTAGAGAGACAGTTTCTATCATGGAAAGGTATGAAAACAAATCAGTCTGTCGTAACTCTTTAAAAAGCTAACTGAATTTAAGATAGGGGAGTTTAAAGTTATGAAATATTCGCTATGTACCATTTCATTTCGTCATCAATTAATTTCATTTACTGATATTGTTCAATTTGCATATGAAAACGGTTTTGAAGGAATTGAATTGTGGGGAACTCATGCACAAAATTTGTATGTGCAAGAGCGTGAAACGACAGAACGAGAGTTGAATTTTTTAAAGGATAAAAACTTAGAAATTACGATGATAAGTGATTATTTAGACATATCATTATCAGCAGATTTTGAAAAAACGATGGGGAAATGTGAACAACTCGTAATGTTAGCAAATTGGTTTAATACGAATAAAATTCGTACGTTTGCCGGACAAAAAGGGAGTGTAGACTTCTCGAAACAAGAGAGACAAGAGTATGTAAAGAGAATTCACAAGATTTGTGATTTATTTGCTCAGCATGATATGTATGTACTTTTAGAAACACATCCAAATACGTTAACGGACACGTTGCCGTCTACTTTGGAATTATTAGAAGAAGTAGACCATCCGAATTTGAAAATAAACCTTGATTTTCTTCATATATGGGAGTCTGGTGCAGATCCAATAGACAGTTTTCATCGACTAAGACCGTGGATACAACATTACCATTTTAAGAATATATCGTCAGCGGATTATTTACATGTATTTGAACCTAATAATGTATATGCCGCAGCGGGAAGTCGTATTGGTATGGTTCCATTATTTGAAGGTATTG
>Ga0209025_1000594_pt1 | contig 65297 bp, 61 predicted proteins | sample AraplaMF_Col_mLB_FD_184256 | JGI IMG/M metagenome (GOLD analysis project Ga0209025, IMG submission 184256) | Arabidopsis root microbial communities from the University of North Carolina, USA - plate scrape MF_Col_mLB (SPAdes) (version 2) | ecosystem: Host-associated > Plants > Roots > Endosphere... | reverse complement strand
CTTGTGCCAGATACGCACAACCAAGACTACATCCCTATTCGTGACGCTGGCTTCAACCCCAGCGCCACAACCCCTCATGCCTGGTGACCATAGCGAGTTGGAACCACCCCTTCCCATCCCGAACAGGTCCGTGAAACAACTCCGCGCCGATGATAGTGCGGATTCCCGTGTGAAAGTAGGTCATCGCCAGGCTCTTATTGTGCAAAACCCCTCGACAGCGTTCGCTGCGAGGGGTTTTCGCTTTTTGGATTTTGATTTTTGTTGCAAGGTGGTTGGTGGGTTGGTGACATGCTGGCGCGGCTGGTGGCATGCTGTCGGCCGTTGAAGCGCCTGGTTCCGCCCTCCTGGGCGGGTTTTGCCCGAGCGGCAAAAAGTAACCAAAAAGCGCGTCGCCTGAGCGGCTGGCTATCAATTGATCGGCGAGGGTGGTTCGGGCGGTGGTGATTTCCGTTCGATGTGGCTAGTGCTTCGAACCTGCTACGCCAAGTGAGTTTAAGATGGTGGCTGCGTCGACCCACTATTGAACGATCCCCATGCCGGGCGTAGGCCGCCTGCTGCCGGCGTCAACGCGAGGACGCCTACGGCTGCGGTGCGCGCCGGCACTACGGCTGCGCTGCGCGCCGGCAGTATCTGGGATTTAGGGCTCGGGCACGGAGCGCGTCACTGCGCTCGCATAGCGCCGTCTGAAAGACGCCAGCCCGAAGCCGGGGCGACGACGTGGGCGGGAACCTTGCCCTTAGGGCCGGCGCGTAGCGCAGCCGTAGGCGTTCCTAACACGCCGCCAGCAGCAGGGGCCACCCACAGCTCTGGGCTCGTTCAAACATCGCGTCAATCCCGAGCCACCGTGGCGCACCAAGGCGTCAGGCAGTCTTGCTCTGCGACGAAGCCAGACCCCGTACGAGAGCCGCGGCCCACTACGATAAGAGTGGCCGCCCGCAGGGCCATAAACGCGCTTTTTGGTTACTTTTTGCCGCTCGGGCAAAAAGTGACCCGCCCAGGAGGGCGGAACCCAGCGGTTCAACAGCCGACAGCATGTCACCAGCAGCGACAGCGCGCGCGCTAAAACAGCCAACAGCATGTCACCAGCCGCAACCCAAAAACCCCTCAAGCCACCTCAACCACCCGTATCTCCACCAACAACTTCTTAAGCTCAGGCACACAAGACCCACAATTGCCACCAGCCTTGACGCAGGCAGTGATCTCCGCCGGCGTCTTCAAATCATGCTTGCGCACCGCATCGCAGATGGTGTTACGTCCGACGCCAAAGCAAGAGCACACCGTCGGCCCGGTATCTGCGCCTTTCTCCATCGGCTGGCCGAGCAGCAGCCCGATACGATCCGTGTCCTCAAGCCGATCACGGCCGAACAGCCCAGACAGCCAGGAACGCGACGGCAGTTCAGGCCGCGTCGACACATAAACGCAGGCTTCCAGCCGGTCATTGACGACATAGCCAGCGTGGTAGACGCCCGCGGTACGGTCTTCGTATTCGAGCCAGTCCGCTTCCGGGTCCGTCACGCCGAGAAGTTCACGCGCCCACGCGGCACGGTCGGCAACGGCTTCACGGCCAGCAAATTCGTAGCGCTGGAACTGGCGGCCTTGCACGCGCGTCCAGTACGTCAGCGCTTCAGCCGGCAGTTCGCCGCGGCTCAGCACGAACCCGTGCCAGCTGACACCAAACGGCTCCACCCGCACTGGCGTGTGCTTGAACTCCGGCTCGCCGGAAACCGGATCAACCACCGGATTGACCAGCGCGCCAACGCGCGCATCGGAACTGAACTGCCCATTCCAGTGAATCGGCACGAACACGCTGCCGCGCGGGATGCCGCCGCCATGACGCACACGCGCCACCATCGCGCCCCAACGGGTGCTGACCCGTGCCAGCTTGCCTTCCCCGACACCGCACAGCAGCGCATCTTGCGGATGCATGTCGACAAAGGGTTCAGGCAAGTGGTCGGCCAGCCGTGCCGATTTGCCGGTGCGCGTCATGGTGTGCCACTGGTCACGCACGCGTCCGGTATTGAGGATCAGCGGGAAATCGTCGTCCGGCGCATTGGCGGGCGCGCGCGTCGGCGTGGCGACAAAGCGGGCCAGGCCGTCTGCATGCGCAAAGCGGCCGTCGCCGAACAGTCGCTGGGAGTCAATCGCACCGTTGGCAGGAACCGGCCATTGGACCGGCTCCAGGATGTCGTACTCAGCCTTGTCCAGGCCGGCCAGCCCGCCGATGTCAAACACGCGCGGCGCATCGTCGTTGCGCCAGGCGCTCAGGCGCGCGTGCTCGTCGAAGATCTCATGTGGATCGGCATAGTCGAAGCCGGCAAAGCCCATGCGGCGTGCCACGTCGCACAGGATGTCCCAGTCGGCGCGCGCTTCGCCCGGTGCGGCCAGGAAGGCGCGCTGGCGCGAAATGCGGCGTTCCGAGTTGGTGACGGTGCCGTCCTTCTCGCCCCAGCCCAGCGCGGGCAGCAGCACGTGCGCCCCCGCGTTGGTATCGGTGCGTTCGATGATGTCGCTGGCCACCACCAGCTCGCACTTGGCTAGCGCGCGACGCACCTGGTCGGCGTCGGGCAGGCTGACTACCGGGTTGGTGGCGATCACCCATACCGCCTTGACGCGGCCGGCTTCGATCGCTTCGAACAGCTCCACCGCTTTCAAACCAGTGCGGTCCGCCATCACCGGCGACTGCCAGAAGCCCTGCACCACCTCGCGATGCAGCGGGTTGGCCAACTCCATATGCGCGGCCAGCATATTGGCCAGGCCGCCGACCTCGCGCCCGCCCATGGCGTTGGGCTGCCCGGTGAGCGAGAACGGGCCCATGCCGGGCCGGCCGATACGACCGGTCAGCAGGTGGCAGTTGATGATGCTGTTGACCTTGTCGGTGCCGGCGGAGGACTGGTTGACGCCTTGCGAGAACGCGGTGACGGTTTTTTCCGTGGCAGCGAACAGCGCATAGAAATCCAGCACATCCTGAACGCTGAGCTTGCAGGCGCGGGCGACGGCGGCCGGATCGGCGCAATCGACGTCGGCGGCCTGCAGGGCTTCGTTCAGTCCGGTAGTGCTCGCGTCGACAAAGGCAGCATTGGCATGGCCCTCGCGCGAAAGGTAGCTGAGCAGGCCATTGAACAGCCACACATCAGTCCCGGGACGAACCGCGAGGTGCAGGTCGGCCAGCTCGCACGTCGCGGTGCGGCGCGGGTCGATCGCCACGATCTTCATCTCGGGGCGGGCTTCCTTGGCCTTGGACAGGCGCTGGAACAGGATCGGGTGGCACCAGGCGGTGTTGGAGCCCACCAGCACCACCAGGTCGGCCAGTTCCAGGTCTTCATAGCTGCCCGGCACCAGGTCTTCGCCAAAGGCGCGCTTGTGGCCGGCCACGGCCGACGACATGCACAGGCGCGAGTTGGTGTCGATATTGGCGCTGCCGATGAAGCCCTTCATCAGCTTGTTGGCGACGTAGTAGTCCTCGGTCAGCAACTGGCCCGAGACATAGAGCGCAACCGAGTCGGGACCATGGCGGCGGATGATGTCGCTGAAGCCCTGCGCCACGGTATCGAGCGCACGGTCCCACGACACCTGCTGCAGCTGGCCGTCGGCACCGCGCAGCTTGGGATGGAGCAGGCGGCCTTCCAGGTCCACCGTCTCGCCCAGTGCCGAGCCCTTGACGCAGAGCCGGCCCTGGTTGGACGGATGTTGCGTGTCGCCCGCGATCTCGACCTGGCCGTCGGCGCGCACCGTGGCACGCACGCCGCAGCCGACGCCGCAGTAGGGGCAGGTCGTGGCGGTGGTAGTGGTCAGGGTTGCAGATACAACCGGGATGTCGGACAGATTCACGCGTTCTCCGTGCGGGGCGTTATATATGGCTTTGGTAATGCTCAGGCAGCGAGCGCTTCGCACTGCGCCTTGCCGAACAGCAGGCGCTGGCGCAGCGCGCCTACCGGCGTACGGCGCTGGATCATGTCGAAATACCACGGCCCGTCCTGCACGTCGCCGTACAGCACGGCGCCAACCAGGCAGCCGTCCTGCAACACCAGGCGCTTGTAGACGCCGCGGCGCGCGTCGCGCAGCACCAGGTCTTCGGAGCCTTCCGCGCCGATGAAATCGCCGGCGGAATACAGGTCGACGCCGGTCACTTTCAGTTTAGTCGCGGTGGCCTGCTGCACGTAGCGGCGATGGCCGGCGCCGGCGAGATGCGCGGCGCACACACGCGCCTGATCCCAGATCGGCGCGACCAGCCCGAAGGTGGCCTGGCGATGCTGGACGCACTCGCCGACAGCATAGATGCGCGGGTCGTAGGTTTGCAGGGTGTCATCGACCACGATGGCGCGTTCGCAGTGCAGGCCCGCGCCGGCGGCGAGTTCGATGTTGGGGCGCACGCCGGCGGTCATCACCACCAGGTCGGCAGGAATTTCGCTGCCGTCCTTGAAGCGCACGCCAGTGACGCGCTCGGTACCGAGGATCTCCGCCGTCTGCGCGCCCAGCAGGAAACGCAGGCCCTTGCGTTCCAGCGCGCCCTGGAGCAGCGTGGCGGCGGGCTTGTCGAGCTGGCGTTCCATCAGGCTGTCGGCCAGGTGTACCACGGTCACGTCCATGCCCTGGCGCAGCAGGCCGTTGGCCGCTTCCAGTCCGAGCAGGCCGCCGCCAATCACCACCGCGTGGCGGTGATTGCGCGCGGCATGCAGCATGGTCTCGACGTCCTGGATGTCACGGAAAGCGATCACGCCGTCGAGCTGGTGTCCCGGCACCGGGATGATGAAGGGCTTGGAGCCAGTGGCCAGCAGCAGGCGGTCATAGCGCACCTCGCGTCCCGAGGCGGAACGCACCACGCGGCGCGGCCGGTCGATCGATACCACGGGATCGCCGGCGAGCAGCTCGATGCCGTTCTCTTCGTACCATTCGCGCGTGTTGAGCATGATGTCCGCCACCGTCTTCTCGCCAGCCAGCACCGGCGACAGCAGGATGCGGTTGTAGTTGCCGTGAGGCTCGGCGCCGAACACCGTGATGTCGTACAGGTCCGGGGCGAGCTTGAGCAGTTCCTCGACGGTGCGCATGCCGGCCATGCCGTTGCCGACGACGACCAGGCGCGGACGGGCCTGGGTGGAATCGGACGGCGTCATGCCGGCATCTCCGGGGCTGGGCGTGAAGGCGGTGGTGAGCATCGGGGGGCGCGACGAAAAAGGTGGATGAAAGGCGGATCAGGCGGCGAGTTCTTCCTCGGCCTCGCGCAGTGCCACGCTGGCGGCAACCCATACCTTGCCGTCGTAGACCCGCGCGCCATAGGCGTTGACCGACTGGTCCGGCGCTTCCAGGCATTCGCCGGTGCGCAGGTCGAAGTGCTGCTTGTAGATGGGCGAGGCCACCACCAGGCGTTCGCCCAGGTTGCCGACCAGCCCGCGCGACAGTACCGCGGCCTGCGAGTTGGGATCGAAGTTGTCGATGGCGTAGACCTCTTCGCCACGGCCGATGCGGAACACGGCGATCTGCTTGTCGTCGACCAGCGCGCACACACCAGTATTGGGCACGATGTCGCGAACGGTGCAGACCGCGGTCCAGGTTTCGGGATGGTGGGGATGGCTCATCACGTTCTCCTTGAATGCTTGCACGATCAGGCTGCTTTTGCGGGCACGGCGATCACGGGGATGTGGCCCAGCCGCGAACGCTGCAATTTCCGTTCCTCCGGCGTGGCCGGGCGGATCTGGCCACGTTCTTCGATGAAGACCAGGTTGTCGTCGCGGCGGTCGCTGTTGACGAAATGGCGGAAGCGCTTGCGCGTCTCGGGATCGGTCACGGCCTTCTTCCACTCGTCTTCATAGGTGTCGACCACGTGCTGCATCTCGGACTCCAGCTCGGCGGCGATGCCGAGCTTGTCGTCCAGCACCACGGCCTTCAGGTAGTCGAGGCCGCCTTCGAGGTTGTCGCGCCAGACGCTGGTGCGCTGCAGGCGGTCGGCGGTGCGCACGTAGAACATCAGGAAGCGGTCGATGTAGCGCACCAGCGTGTCGTGGTCGAGGTCGCTGGCCAGCAATTCGGCGTGGCGCGGCTTCATGCCGCCGTTGCCGCACACGTACAGGTTCCAGCCCTTCTCGGTGGCGATCACGCCCACGTCCTTGCCCTGCGCCTCGGCGCATTCGCGCGTGCAGCCCGATACGCCGAACTTGATCTTGTGCGGCGCGCGCAGGCCCTTGTAGCGGTTCTCCAGCTCGACCGCGAGGCCGACCGAGTCGCCCACGCCGTAGCGGCACCAGGTCGAGCCCACGCACGATTTCACCGTGCGCAGCGCCTTGCCGTAGGCATGGCCCGATTCAAAGCCCGCGGCGATCAGTTCTTCCCAGATAAAGGGCAGTTCCTCGGCGCGTGCACCAAAAAGGTCCACGCGCTGGCCGCCCGTGATCTTGGTGTACAGGCCGTACTTCTTGGCAACCTGGCCGACCGCGATCAGGCCCTCCGGCGTGACTTCGCCGCCCGGCATGCGCGGCACCACCGAGTAGGTGCCGTCCTTCTGGATGTTGGCCAGGTAGTAGTCGTTGGAATCCTGCAGGCTGGCGTGCTCTTCCTTCAGCACGAACTCATTCCAGCACGAAGCCAGGATGCTGCCCACCGCCGGCTTGCAAATGTCGCAGCCCATGCCGCTGCCGTGCGCCTCCAGCAGCGCGTCGAAGGTCTTGAACTTGCCCACGCGCACCAGGTGGTAGAGCTCCTGGCGCGAGAACGGGAAGTGCTCGCAGATGTGGTTGTTGACCGCCATCCCTTGCTTCTTCATCTCCGCCTTCATGATCTGCGTGACCAGCGGCACGCAGCCGCCGCAGGCGGTGCCGGCCTTGGTGCAGGTCTTGAGCGCGCCGATGCTGGTGGCGCCGTCGCACACGGCGCCGCAGATCTCGCCCTTGGAGACGTTGTTGCAGGAGCAGATCTGCGCGGTGTCGGGCAGGGCGTCGGCGCCCAGCGCCGGCTTGGCCTTGCCGCTGCTGTCGGGCAGGATCAGGAATTCCGGCGACTCGGGCAGCTCGATCTTGTTCAGCATCATCTGCAGCAGGGTGCCGTACTCGCTGGCATCGCCGATCAGCACGCCGCCCAGCAGGTACTTGCCGCAATCGGACACCACCAGCTTCTTGTAGACCTCCTTGCGGTCGTCGCTGAACTGGTAGATGCGCGCGCCCGGCACGGTGCCGTGCGGGTCGCCGATGCTGGCTACGTCAACGCCCATCAGCTTGAGCTTGGTGCTCATGTCGGCGCCGCCGAACTCGGCCGCCTCACCGCGCAGGTGGCGCGCGGCCACGCGGGCCATGTCGTAGCCCGGGGCCACCAGGCCGTAGATCTTGCCGTCCCACAGTGCGCATTCGCCGATCGCGTAGATGTCCGGGTCGGAGGTGCGGCAGTTGTTGTCGACCGAGATGCCCCCACGCGCACCGACTTCCAGGCCACTGGCGCGCGCCAGTTCGTCGCGCGGGCGGATGCCGGCCGAGAACACGATCATGTCGGTGTCGAGGTGCGTGCCGTCGGCGAACACCATGCGATGGGTGCCGTCCTCGCCGTCGACGATCTCGACGGTGTTCTTGCCGGTGTGCGCGGTCACGCCCAGGCCAGCGATCTTCTGGCGCAGCATGCGGCCGCCGCCTTCGTCGACCTGCACCGCCATCAGGCGCGGCGCGAATTCCACAACATGCGTCTGCAGGCCCATGTCGCGCAGCGCCTTGGCGCATTCCAGGCCGAGCAGGCCGCCGCCGACGACCACGCCGGTCTTCGAGCGCGCGCCGCATTCCTGCATCGCTTCCAGGTCTTCGATGGTGCGGTAGACGAAGCAGTCCTTGCGGTCCTTGCCCGGCACCGGCGGCACGAACGGGTAGGAGCCGGTGGCGAGGATGAGCTTGTCGTAGGACAGGGTCTCGCCGGTGGAGACCTTGACCGTGCGCGCGGTGCGGTCGATCTCGACCGCACGGGCATTCAGGCGCAGCAGCATGTTGTTGTGCTGCTCGAAGAAGCCCGCCGGCACCAGCGACAGGTCTTCCGCCGACTTGCCGGAGAAGAACTCGGACAGGTGCACGCGATCGTAGGCGGGACGCGGTTCTTCGCACAGGACGGTCACTTCCAGGTTTTCCGCGCCGGCTTCCGCCAGCGATTCCAGGAACTTGTGACCTACCATGCCGTGGCCGACGATGATCAGTTTCATGATGCTTTCCTTGTCCGGTAGTCAGTCTTTGCTGCTTGTGGTGCTTGTAGTGCTGTGGGGCGATACGAAATTCAGTTGGCCAGCGCGCTGTCGTACAGCGCCTGTTCGCGGGCCTTGTGCTCGGCGCTGAAGCGGATGGCGATGGCGCAGACGGCGGCGATGGTGGCCAGCACGCCCAGCACCGTCAGCGTCTGCTGCACGTTGCCCAGGCCCTTGAGCAGGAAGCCCGCGGCCACCGCGCCTACGTTGCCGCCGGCACCGATGATCCCGGCCACGCCGCCCAGCGCCTTGCGGTCGATAAAGGGCACCAGGGCGTAGGTCGCGCCGCAGGCCATGTGGGTGAACAGGCCGAACATCAGCATCGCGACCACGGCCATTGCCACGTTGCCGGCCTGGGCGAACCACAGCAGGCCCAGGCCTTCGCCCAGGATCAGCGCGAACAGCAGCGTGGTACGCGCATCCAGGCCGCGGCGGCGCGCCGCCTTGTCCGACAGCCAGCCGCCCAGTGCGCGGGCGAACAGTGCCAGCAAGCCAAAGCTTGCGGCTGCCATGCCGGCGGCCTTCAGGCTCAGGCCGAACTGGTCGACGTAGTACATGGCGGCGATGTTGTGGATGAAGATCTCCACGCCGAAGCAGGCGCCGTAGGTGATGAACAGCAGCCACACGCGGTAGTTGGCGCTGGCGGCGCGGAAGCTGGCCCAGCCGCCTCCCTTGCCACCGTCCTTGCCGCTGATCTCGATGCCCTGGGCACGCAGGTCCGAGTAATTGCCTTCGGGGCAGTCCTGGGTGAAGCGGTAGTACACGACGGCCATGATCAGCATCAGCACGCCCGGCACCAGCAGCGCGATGCGCCAGCCGAAGGCGTGGTCCGCGCCCATCATCAGCACGGCGGCCAGCAGCAGCGGCATGAGGGCCTGCGCGGCGCCGCCGCCGGCGTTGCCCCAGCCGGCCGAGGCCGCGTTGGCGGTGCCGACCACGTTGGGCGCGAACATCACCGAGGTGTGGTACTGCGTGATCACGAAGCTGGCACCGACCGCGCCGATCAGCAGGCGGAACACCAGGAAGGTCTCGTAGTTCTGCGCCAGCGCCACGCCCAGCACGGGCAGCGCGCCCATCGCCAGCAGGCCCGTATAGGTCTTGCGCGGGCCGAAGCGGTCGCACATCGGGCCGATCACCAGCCGCACCAGGATGGTCACGGCGACCGCCGCGATATTGATATTGGCGATCTGGCCCGGGGTCAGGCCGAACTCGCCCTTGAGCACCGGCATCAGCGGCGCGCAGGCAAACCACGCGAAGAAACAGACGAAAAACGCCATCCAGGTCAGGTGGAAGGCGCGCATCTGCGGGGTGCTCAAGCTCAGCAGCTCGATGCGGGTGGCTTTGCCGATCATCGTCACTTGCTCCAAAAAAACAAATGGCATCCCGCGAGCGGACACATCGATGGTCTGATGAGCCAGTTCAGGGGACGCCGTTGTCCTGACAGCTGCTACATGGGATAGCCGCTGCGTATGTGGGGTGGGCCGGTCGCCGTTGACGGGCCCGGACCACATTACGCAAGGGGTGTGCCAGAGCGTGAAGTGACGGCGGATGGGGCTTTTGGGCGTGGGGTGGCGCCGGCGGCAAGCCGCGATGCGCTGTGCTGGGGCGGTTTGCAGATCGCCGGCACAGTCATGGTGCAGTGCAGTGTGCCGCGCCGGTGCGGCGCAGCAAGAGACGCAAGCGGGTTAGGGCTCGCCTTCGGTGCGGCGGGGAGCGACGGGGACGATCTGCATGTCGCGCGGAGACACCAGCGTGCCGTCCTCGTCGACCAGCGCAGCGCGCACCAGCTTGCCGCTCGCCTGCGAGCGAATCTGCACCGGGCCTTCGCCGCAGGACGTCATGTGGCTGTCGCCCCACTGCATCAGGCCGATCAGCACCGGCAGCAGCTCTACGGCCGCACGGGTGGGGCGGTACTCGAAGCGCTCGCGCTCGCCCGGCTCGCGGTAGCCAACCTTGCGCAGCAGGCCGGCTTCGGTCAGCGTCTTGAGCCGCGCCGACAGCACGGCAGGGGAGCATTCGAGCCGACGCAGGAAATCGTCGAAGCGCGTGATGCCGTGGAAAACGTCACGCAAGATAAGTATCGTCCACTTTTCGCCGATCAGCGAAAGTGTGGCGGCGATCGAGCATTGGCGGAGTTCGGACGACGTGGCGTTCATCATGCAGGCAGCTTAACACGCTGACTTCATTTGCAAAAGTCAGGTTATTGCCTATACTCTGGCTACAAATAATGTATTCAGGGGTGCGGCATGACAGGCGGAACCGAATCGATGACAGGGCAAGTCGCCAGTGAGCCGGAGGCAGAAAGCTGGCCGGTAGGACGGGGCGGGCAGGTGACGATGCGCCGCACGAACGAGCAGGATCGCGGCGCGCTGCGGGCCATGGTCGACGGGCTGTCGCGTGAAAGCCGCTACTTCCGCTTCCTCACCGGCGGGCGCGTGGTCGACGAGGTCGTCGATGCGCTGGCCAGCCCGGCGCCGGGCAGCATGGCTCTGGTGGTGGTCGCACCCGACGCGCAAGGGGCACCGGCCATCGTCGCCAGCGCCGAATACGTGGTCACCGGCCGCGTCGCCGAATTTGCGGTGGTCGTCGCCGATGGCTGGCAAGGGCAGGGCCTGGGCCGGCGCCTGATCACGCGGTTGCGCGACCATGCCCGCGCGGCTGGCTTGCGCGCCATGCGCGGTGACGTGCTCAGCGAGAACCGCCGCATGCTGGCGATCCTGCGGGGCCTGGGCTTCAGCAGCCGCCGCAATCCCGAGGACAGCTTCCTGCATGAAGTCTCGATGACGCTGCGGGAGGAAGCCGGCCGCAGCCATCAGCTGGCGGCAGACTGGTTCGGCGCGTACTGAGCGCTACGCCAGGTCTCGGCCAGGGTCGCGCTTGCCGCGCGCAGTCGCCGTGCAACCGACCGAAGCAATGATGATGCTGGCGATCGCCAGCCACTGCAGCGGGCTCAGCTGTTCATGCAGGAACACCAGCCCCGCCAGCGCACCCATGGCCGGCTCCATGCTCAGCAGGATGCCGAAGGTACGTCGGTGCAGGCGCTTGAGCGCCACCATTTCCAGTGAGTAAGGAATCGCGCTGGACAGCACGCCCACCGCCAGCCCCGCCAGCAGCAGCGGCGGGCTGAGCAGCGTGCTGCCGGCATGCGCCACGCCGAACGGCAGCACCACCAGCGCCGCCATGGTCAGCCCCAGCGAGGTGGCCTGGCCGCCGTGCGCATTGCCGGCCCGTTGCCCGAACACGATATAGAGCGCCCAGCCCACGCCAGCGGCCAGCGCGTAGCCGATGCCGACCGGATCGAGCGTGCCGGCCGCCTCGCCAATCGGCAGCAACAGCAGCAGGCCCGTCACCGCGCACGCAATCCACAGGAAGTCGATGGCGCGCCGCGACGACAGCACCGCCACCGCCAGCGGCCCGGTGAACTCGATGGCAATCGCCAGCCCCAGCGGTACCGTGCGCAGCGACATGTAGAACAGCAGGTTGGTCGCGCCCAGCGCCGCGCCATACAGCGCGATCGCCAGCGCATTGGCGCGCGTCAGGGGAATGCGCCACGGCCGCCATACGCACAGCAGGATCAGGGCCGAGAAGCTGACCCGAAGCGCCGTGGTGCCTTGCGCGCCGAGCGCGTCGAACAGATGCTTGGCGAACGACGTGCCGACGCACAGCGAGGCCATCGAGCCGGTCAGGGCGAGAACGGCAACAAGGGTCGAGCTTTTTCCGGAGGCGGTGTGCGGCAATTGGAATCCTGGGGGAACGCTCGCGTCTGGTGCGCGATGCAGCCGCATCATGCGGCAAGTCCCGCCAGGGCGCCATATACAGGTATCGGTGCGCGGCGCTGTACAGTTGTTCCGGTCTGCCCGCGCTCAATGGCTGTGCGCCGCGGCCCTGCGCCCCTTGCCCGGCTTGCCAGCGGGTGCGGGCCGCAGTGCGCGGCTCGGCTTGCAGCTGAGTTATTGGCGTTGCGGCGCCGTGGGAACTGTTGCCGGCGCTGCCGCCGCCTGAGGGGTTGCCGGGGCCGGCGCAGCCCGAGGGGCCGCCTGAGGGGCCGCCTGGGCTGCCTGGGTCGCCTGAGGGGTCGCCTGGGTGGCCGCCTGGGTGGCCGGCTGGGTCGCCGCCGCCCGAGGAGCGGCTTGGGTCGGCGCGGCCTGCTGTGGGTTTGCGCCGGGCGCCGGGCTCTGCGTCACCTCCCGCCATCCGCCGCCAAGCGCCTTGTACAGCGACACCCGGCTGGTCAGCCCGGCCAGCTTGTACGTGACCAGCGATTGCTGGGCGGTATAGAGCTGGCGCTGCGCATCGAAGACGCCGAAGTAGTCGTCGACCCCGTTCTTGAAGCGCATCTCCGACAGCCGCCGGGTCTCGCTGCCTTCGCGCACCAGCGCTTCCTGCGCCTTGACCTGCCGCTCGTAGGTCGCGCGCGCCGCCATGCTGTCGGCCACTTCGCGGAAGGCGGTCTGGATGGTCTTCTCGTAGTTGGCCACGTTGATATCCTTGCGCACGTTGGCGGCATCCAGCCCGGCACGATTGCGCCCGGCATCGAAGATCGGCACCGTCAGCTGCGGCGCGAACAGCCAGGCCATGCCGCCGGAGAACAGCCCCGCCAGGCTGGTGCTGGCCACGCCCAGCGCGCCGGTCAGCGAGATGCGCGGGAAGAACGCCGCGCGTGCGGCGCCGATATTGGCGTTGGCGGCCTTGAGCCGGTGCTCGGCGTCGAGGATGTCGGGGCGCCGCTCCAGCAGGCTCGATGGCAGCCCCTCCGGGAACTCTTGCATCAGCGTGCGCGGCTCGAGCGGGTCTGCCGCCGCGCCCGCGGCCGGGTTGCCGCCCCCGGCGATCGACTTCGGCAACTGGGTGCCGACCAGCAGCGTCAGCGCGTTCTCGTCCTGCGCCACCTGCCGCGTGTACTGTTCCACGCCGACCTGCGCGGTCTGCACCTGGGTTTGCACGCGATGCTGGTCCAGCTGTGCCATCGCGCCCGCCTGGCGCCCGCGCCGCACCATCTCGGCCGCTTCCTGCTGCGTCTTCAGCGTGTCCTGCGACAGCCGCAGCAGCTCGCGGTCGGCGCGCAGCGTCAGGTAGGCGTTGGCAACCTCCGCCACCAGCGCGATCTGCGCGCTGCGGCGCGCTTCCTCGGTGGCCAGGTATTGCTCCAGCGCTGCATGCTTGAGGCTGCGCACCCGGCCGAAGAAATCGAGTTCGAATGCGGTAAACCCGATGCCGGCGTTGTAGGTGGTGATATGTTGCCCCTGGCCAGGCAAACGCACCTGGGGCGACAGGCGCTGCGACACCAGGCCGGCATTGGCCTCCACCGTCGGGAACTGCGCCGCGCGTTCGATCTGGTAGAGCGCGCGGGCTTCGTCGATGGAAAGCGTGGCCATGCGCAGGTCGCGGTTGTTCGCCAGCGCGAGCTCGATCAGCTGGCGCAGCTGCGGGTCGACGAAGACATCGCGCCAGCCGAGATCGGCGGCGGAAGGGCCGGGCGGCTGCACCGCCTGAGCAGGCTGGCCCGGCTGTCCGGCAGCGGCGCGGGCCTGCGGCGTGCGGTAGGCGGCGCCATCCGGAAACGCCGAAGGGATCGGCGCGTCGGGCCGCTGGTATTGCGGCTCCAGTGTGCAGGCTGCCAGCGCCAGCGACAGTGCCAACACCGAGGTGCGGGGCAGCAGGCGTTGTGCGGGGAAGAAGTGGCGGCTCAGGCTTGGCATGACGGGTTCCCGGAGAGTCAGTGAAAGGCAGTCTTTGTTCAGCCCAGCAGCGCGCGCCGCATGAAGCGCGAGATCGCCAGCCGCGGCTGGCCCTGGCGGGCAATGTTGTGCGCGGGATCGCTGAACAGCAGGCGGATCAGGCTGTGACGCGCCGCCATGTCGGCATGCAATGCAATGCCCAGCAGCTGTTGATCGCGCCGCACCACGCGGCATGGAATCCAGCCGGTCTGCGCCAGCCACAGCGCGCCTTCGGCGCCAGGTTGGAAGGCAGCGGCCAGCGGCGTAGTCACGGCCACGCCGTTGCAGGACAGGTCGCGCGTGGTGACGCGGTATTCGCGCCCGTCCACGCGCAGCAAGGCCGCGGCGCGATGCGGGAAACGCTCTTCCTTGCGCGGCCGCGGCAGCTCCACGCAGACCAGGAACGAAGCCAGGTAGAGCATCAGCGCAATGCCCGTCCATACCGTATTGAAGGCCAGCCCCTGCGCATCGGCATCAACCACCAGCGCGCGCCCCAGTCCCAACGCCGATAACGCCAGCAGGCTCGCGTACAGCGCCGCGAACTTGCCGTGGATCACCAGCTTCGAACGATCCAGTCCCTTGTTGGTGACCTTGAACGGCCGCCCGAAGGGCTTGAACATCGCGCTGACCAGCGACACCGTCACCGCCAGCGACGCGACGATCTGCGTGACTTCGGTAAAGATCGGCAGCGCGCGCTGGCCGGTGATCCAGATGCTGTAGGCCCAGTACGCCACCAGCGCGGGCAGGCCGTAGGCGAGGAACTGCAGCGGCTCGCCGTACAGCGTGGAGACGCCGAAGTACCAGTACAGCAGCGGACCCGCCAGCAGCATCAGCGTGAATGGCCGCGACATCCAGTGCAGCAGGCCATGCACGTAGTGCAGCCGCTGCACCGCGGTGTAGCCGCGCCCGCGCAGCGGCCCGTCGGCGGTCAGCGCCACCTGCACCGTGCCCAGCCCCCAGCGGCTGCGCTGGCTGATGTACTCGGGCAGCCCTTCGGCGGACAGTCCCACGCTGAGCCGCTCGTTGAGCCAGCGCGTGATATAGCCGTGCCGCAGCAGCCGGTAGGTGAGGTGGATGTCTTCGGTGACGGTGCCGGTCGGGAAGCCGCCGATGTGTTCGATCAGGTCGCGCCGCACCACGAACGAGGTGCCGATGCAGAACGCCGCGCCCCATGCATCCTTGGCCGGCTGCATCACGTCGAAGAACGCGCGCTGCTCGTCGACCCAGCACTCGGTGGCGCGCAGGTTGTACTGGATCGGGTCGGCGTTGTAGTAGAACTGGGGCGTCTGCACCACGCCCACGCGCGCATCGCCGAACAGGCCGACGGTGCGCAGCAGGATATTGCGGTGGGGCGCGAAGTCGGCGTCGAGCACCAGGATGTATGGCGCGCCGCCGGCTTCGGCGCTCTGGCGCAGGCCGTTGTTGAGATTGCCGGCCTTGGCGTGGGCATTGTCGGGGCGGGTCACGTAGTACGCGCCGACGCGGCCGCAGAATTCACGCAGCCAATCGCGGCGCGTGTCGTCGAGCACCCAGACGCGAAAATCGGGATAGTCGATCGCCAGCGCCGAAACGATGGTCTTTTCCAGGATGTCCAAGCCTTCGTTGTAGGTGGCGATGAAGATGTCCACGCGCGGCACGTGCGCGGCGCGGCGCAGCGCGGATTCGCCGGCGTCGGCCGCGGGCGAGTGGTTGCTGTTGCGGCCGAGCACCACGATCGACAGCAGCGTGTAGGCCAGCGTCATGCACTCGAACGCGAAGAAGACATGCGCCCATGCGCTGGCGAAGGTCGGCTGCCATGGGGGCAGCGTCTCGCGCACGCGCCAGGTCAGGTAGACCACCAGCAGCAGGAAGGTGATGCCGCCGAACAGCATGCGGTCAGCCGGCCGCTCCTGGCGGCACAGCAGCGTCAGCAGCACCATCGCCAGCAGCACGCCGCCGTTGATGGCCAGCAGCGACTGGTTCTCGAGGAAGAGGGTGAACATCGTCAGTCCTTGCCGGAGGCGTTGGTGGTATTGGCATTGGCCGCGGCAATGGCTGGCGGCGGACACGACGGGTCCAGGCAGCCGCCGGGACGGAACGGATTCCAGCGCGCTGCCGCCAGCACGGCCCACGCGGTGGCGCCAAGGTGCGGCAGGTGGAAGTAGTAGAAGTCTTCCGTGGTCGAGGTGGGCCCGATCGACAGCCCGGTGCTGATGCGCGTATCGGGCGTCGCGTAGAGCATGCCCGAGGGAGCGCGCTGCGACAGCAGCAGCGGCCACAACGGCTGCGCCTGCTGCGCGCGGCCAGCGGCCTGCAGCACCAGCGCGGCCTGGCCGGTGCCCTCGGTCCAGATGCCGTCCGGGCTGGCCTTGAAGCCATAGCCCGCGCCGGCGCGATGGCGTGCGTCGACCCAGCCCAGCGCGCGGTACCAGTCCTGCGGCGGATCGGGCAACGCGATCAGCGGCCATAGCACGGCGTCGAGCGCCGACGGGCCGGCATTGAGGGCACGGCCGTCGTCTTTCGTGCCGATCACGAAGCGGCCCTCCCGCGGCTGCCACATGGCATTGACAAAGCCGCGCGATCGCGCGGCGCCGTCGCGCCAGCGCGGGTCGTTGCGCCGGCTGGCGAGCCAGCTGAAGGCGGCATAGGTATCGACGTTGTGCTCGGTCGACTTCCAGCCCTGACGGATCTGCTTGGGCTCGTGGCCGAAGAAGCCGCCGGTATAGGCCGCGGGCGCGCCGGTATCGGGCACGCTCGCGTGGACCCAGCCCATCAGTGCCGCGGCGCCGTCCAGGTAGCGCGCGTCGCGCGTGGCTTCGTGCACGGCCAGCAACAGCAGCGCCGCCCAGGCGACGTTGCCGGTGGCGGTGCCGGCCTGGTAGGCGTCCTCGAACCAGCGCTTGCTGGGCTCGTCCCACCAGCCGGGCAATGGAGCCGGCCCCGCGGGCAGCGGGCCGGCGCGATAGGCATTGCGCAGCCGCGCGTCGCGATAGTGGCGATCCTGCCGGCTGGCCTGCAGCACTGCGTCGGCGATGCGGCGTGCTTCGGCGGGACGCTTGCACGCGACCAGCGCGATGCCGGCCAGCGCGTTGTCGTAGACGAAAGCGGCGTTGCGCAGCGCCGGCACCAGCGGCTCGCCGCCCGGCGCGGGCTCGTAGCTGGCGAGGAAGACCGGGCCGCTGCCGGCTTCACGGCCGACACGCTCGGCCAGTGCCTTGCAGCCTTCGGCCAGCAGGGTTTGCTGCGACGCCTGCGCATGCGCGGCCGCGGGGGCGAGTGCGAGCGCTGCCGGCAGCAACAGTGCAGCGGCTAGCCTGCGCATGCGCGGTGGAGGCAACGGTGATCGGTTCATGCTCGTCTCCGTGGTGTCCGTTCAGGTCCATTCAGGCCCATTCAGGCCCGTTCAGGTCCGTGGCTCAGGTCAGCGATGCCCGTAGCTGCCCAAGCCAGCTTTGATCCAGCGTCACGCGCGCCCAGCGGCCCATGCCGCAGTGACCCGAGCTCGCCGGTGCGGTACCGCCCGCGCCGGCCGTGGTCGCCGATGCGGCCGCATTCGGCTTGTTCGGCAGCTTGCCCAGCGGCCGGTCGAGCTTGGCGATGACGTAGATCTCGTTCTTCTCGATCGGCGGGAACGGCACGAAGTAGCGCGCCTGGTCGCCGTCGGGCGCGCGCGGCAGGATCTCCGCCACCGATGCGGGCAGCGCCGCGGGCAGCCCGTCGACATGCACGTTCAGGCGCGCACCCGGCAACAGGTTGTCGCTGAGGCTGCGCGGGAACACCGCCACCACGCGCGTCTGCGCGCAGTTGCTGGCGCGCGCCAGCGTGGCGCCCGCCGCCACGCGCATGCCGGGCTGCGCGATCAGGTCTTCGATGGTGCCAGGCTCGGTCGCGCGGATCTCCAGGTTGGACAGCCGATCGATGCGCTGCTGCTCGGTGGCGAGCAGCTCGTCGACTGACTTGCCGTACGCCTCGAGTTGTTCCAGCTCGGCGGTCAGCTGCGCGGATTCGGCGCTCAGTGCCTGGCGCCGCTGCGCCAGCGATGCGCTGGGGCCGTCCGCCGACGAGGCATAGACCTTGTTGCGCGAGGCTTCGCTTTCGCCGACGGCGCTGTCCAGCTCGGCTTTCACCGCGGCCTTGGCATTGGAGAGCATCGACAACTGGTAGCGCGAAGCATTGGTGTAGGCCTCGCTCACCGCGCCTGCCCACTGCATGTTCTGGTTCCGGTTGACGATCTCCTGCTGCTGGTCTTCCTGCGCGGTGGCCGACGCCAGCCGTGCCTGCAGCGCGCGCACGCGCGTCGCATGCTCGCGCTGCGCGGCGCTGTTGTAGCGCTGCAGGTCCTGCTCGGTGGCGCCCATCAGCCGGCGGTTCGATTCCAGCCGTGCCCGCGCGGAATCGTAGCGCTGCTGTGTATCGAGCTTCTTGCCGGTCAGCTCGACCAGCAGCGAGCGGTCGATGTTCGGGTTCTGCACCACCATCAGCGGCTGGTTGGCGGTGAAGCTCTGGCCCGCTGCCACCTTCTGCTGCATGACGATGCCTTCGACCGGCGAGGTCACCAGGCTGACGGGACTGTTGATCACGGCACGCTCCGACGAACGCGTAAACACATTCGGAAACATAATCGTCAGCACCGCCCACACGATGAACAGCACCACGCCATAGCCGGCCATGCGCGGCACGATATGCCACAGCGGCACGGCCACGGGCTGCTGGCGCTGCACCAGGCCGTCGCCATGCGACTGGCGCTGCGATGCGGGGGCCAGCGTGTGGCGCGGGGGGGAAGGCGGCGGCGGTGGGTTGTTGCGCTGGTCGGCCATGGTCGTTGTTCTCCGGCAAACGGTCAAAAGCATCCCTCCCGGCTGCTGGCACCGCAGGCCGGATGAGCAAATTCACAGGCAAGCGCGTGGCGTCGCGCAAGGGCTGTCGCGCGATGCCCGGCCTGGTAGTCCCCAATTCAGCTTGTTGTCTGCAGCACGCGCGCTGCGGCAGTCAGCCGCGGCGGCGCACCTTGCATCGGACCTCGGTCCGGTCCGTGGATTTGCCCGTTCTGATTCGGGCAGCGTTGAACAATGGCCGATCGCTGCTGCGAGCAGCAAGGCGATGGCCACTAGGTGGCAGCCTGTTGACGATAAGATTCATGCACTCAGGCCGCCGCGCGTGAGTTAAGGCTAGACAGTTGCCCCCTGGCTTGCTGTAAGAATGTGTAAGGGGAGGTCGTAGTCTTGCTTAATACGGCCTTAATACTGGCGGTTGCGAAAGCAGGGACACGACCGGTGCACGCATGGGCCAGGAACGTTGTCCGGCGCGGGCTGCAGAATTTCGGACAGGCGCTGACGGATCGCTTGTTTACCATTGCGGACGATCGTCTGAAGCAAGCGGCGGCGCGACTTGTTCCAGCGGACGGCGTTCGGCATCGATGCCAAAACGCAACGCCAGCAGGCCGGCGATGATGACGAGTGCCGCACCGAGACCATAGCCCGCAGCCACCGCTTCGCGGCTGCCGCTCTCGATCAGCGCGCCGAGCAGCAATGGCGCGATAAAGCCACCGGTGCCCGTGCCGAGGGCATAGAACACCGAGATCGCCAGGGCACGCATTTCCAGCGGGAACACTTCGCTGGCGGTGAGATACGCGGAGCTGGCCGCCGCCGAAGCCAGGAAGAACACGGCCGACCAGCACAACGCCTGCGCGCGCGCATCGAGCCAGCCTTCGACAAAGGCCCAGCCGGTCAGCGCCAGGCCAATGCCGGCCAGCACATAGGTCGAGGCAATCATGCGCCGGCGCCCGATATGGTCGAACAGCGGCCCCAGCAGCAAGGGCCCTGCGGCATTGCCCAGGGCGAACGGGAAGATGTATAGCGCCACACTTGCTTCCGGCACGTGGTAGAAGTGCGTCAGCACCAGCGCATAGGTGAAGAAGATGGCGTTGTAGAAAAACGCCTGCGCCACCATCAGCGCCAGCGTGATCGTGCTGCGCCGGCGATAGCGCCGCAGCAGCAGGCGCATGACCTCGCCCACGCCGGGGGCTGCGCGCCGGCGCATCGCAACCGGGGCGCAATCGGACGCCACCGGCGGCAGCGGCCCATGGCTCGCGCGCACCTCTGCTTCGATCGCGGCGACCACGCGTTCGGCTTCTTCGACCCGCCCGTGCGTGGCCAGCCAGCGCGGGCTTTCGGGCACGTGCCGGCGCACCAGCACGATTGCCACTGCCAGCAGCGCACCCAGCGCAAAGCACGCGCGCCAGCCCCATACCGGCCCTAGCATGCGTGGATCGAGCACCGCCAGGCTCAGGCCCGCGCCCAATGCCGCGCCAAGCCAGAAGCTGCCGTTGATCGCCAGGTTGACGCGCCCGCGCACGCGCGCGGGGATCAGCTCATCGATGGCGGAATTGATTGCCGCGTATTCGCCGCCAATGCCCAGCCCGGTGAGGAAACGGCAGGCGGCAAAGAAGGCAAAATCCGGTGCGAACGCGGTGGCCAGCGTCGCGAGCATATAGACCGTCAGCGTGGCCAGGAACAGCCGCTTGCGCCCGAGCCGGTCGGCCATGCGGCCGAATACCAGCGCGCCGATGACCGCGCCGAGGATATAGAGCGAGCCGGTCCAGCCGACCTGCGTCGCGCTCAGCGCCAGCGTGTCGGGGCGCTCCAGCACGGCGCCGACCGAGCCTACCAGGGTGACCTCGAGCCCGTCGAGCACCCAGGCAATGCCCAGCGCGACGGTGACGCGCCAGTGCCAGCGCGACCACGGCAGGCGGTCCAGCCGCCCCGGGATGTCGGTGCGGAATGCGGTATCGAGCGGAAGGGTGGCGAGCGCGCTATCGGCTGGCGTTGCGTTCGGCATTGCCAAGGGTCTGTTCCCATTATGGGAACAGACCCTAGTATAGGCGCCGCGGCGCCCCCCGGCTTCAGCGGTACAGCACCGTGGGCAGCCAGAGGCCGATGCCGGGGAAGACGTACAGCAGCGCCAGCGCGATCAGCTGGATGCCCATGAACGGCAGCATGCCGAGGAAGATCTGGTTCAGCGTCACGTGCGGCGGCGCCACGCCCTTCAGGTAGAACGCGGCCATTGCCACCGGTGGCGACAGGAACGCGGTCTGCAGGTTCAGCGCCACCAGCAGGCCGAAGAACAGCGGATCGATGCCGAAGTTATCCAGCAGCGGGATGAAGATCGGCATGAAGATGATGATGATCTCGGTCCATTCCAGCGGCCACCCGAGCAGGAAGATGATGACCTGCGCCAGGATCATGAACTGCACCGGCGACAGGTTCAGCGACAGCACCCATTGCTCGACCAGCGCCTGCCCGCCCAGCAGCGCGAATGCTGCCGAGAAGATCGACGAGCCCACGAACAGCCAGCACACCATGGCGCTGGTCTTGGCCGTCAGCAGCACCGATTCCTTGACCACGCGGAAATTGAGCTGGCGATAGGCGGCTGCCAGCAGCGCGCCGCCCAGCGATCCCACCGCCGCCGCTTCTGTCGGCGTGGCCAGCCCGAATACGATCGAGCCCAGCACCGCCAGGATCAGCAGCGCCAGCGGGAAGAACGACGCCAGCAGCATCTTGAAGATTTCCAGCCGCGCGAAGCTGAAGCGCCAGTAGAAGTAGACCAGCAGCACCGCGACCACGCCCAACGTGATCCAGAACCAGCGCGGCGCCGGCGTGGCCGCGCCTGCGGCGGGTGCCGGCTGTGCATCGGCTTGTGCATCGGCCTGTGCGGCGGGTGCTGCAGCGGGAGTACCAGGAGTATCGGGCGAAGCCGCGGCCGGTGCGGCAGTGCCCGCGGGCGCGTCCGGCGCCGGCACCGGTGATTCTTCCGGCGGCGCCTGCAGATCATCCAGTGGCGCGCTGCTTTCCTCGGCCCCGCCAAGCGCAATCGGCGCTTCGACTGCGACGCTTGCGCCTGGCGTGGTCACTGCCTCGTATAACGTGCCCATGATCACCGCCACGGCCAGCGCGGGCAGTAAGACGATGCCCAATTGGCGCGCGAACGCCGCGGCGGGTACGTCTGCATTGCGCGGGCCCTTGAACGCGCGCAGCATGCCGGCACCGAAGGCGGGCAGCGCGCGTACCGCGCCGCCGGCCTGCAGCGTGCCGGCCAGTGCCGGCAGCGGCACCGCACGTTCGCTCTCGGGCAGCGGTGGCGCCAGCGCCGGCTTGAGCTTGGCGATGAGCACGATGTACAGGATGTAGAGCCCGGTCAGCATCAGCCCCGGGAAGAAGGCGCCGGCATAGAGCTGCACCACCGATACGCCCGCCGTGGCGCCATACACGATCAGCAGCACCGAGGGCGGGATCAGGATGCCCAGGCAGCCGCCGGCGGTGACCGCGCCGGCCGACAGCGTCGAGCTGTAGCCGGCGCGCAGCATGGCAGGAAACGCCAGCAGCCCCATCAGCGTGACCACCGCGCCGACAATGCCGGTGGCGGTGGCGAAGATCGCGCACGTCACCAGCGTGGCCACCGCCAGCGAGCCGGGGATCCAGGCCAGCGCCAGGTGCAGGCTGCGGAACAGCTTCTCGATCAGGTTGGAGCGCTCGACCAGGTAGCCCATGAAGACGAACAGCGGGATCGAGATCAGCACGTCATTGGTCATGACCGCATACGCGCGCTGCACCATCAGGTCCAGCGTCTGCTGCACCGCGATCTCGGGATTGGCGTGGCGATAGGCCAGCCATGAGAACAGCACGCCCATGCCCATCAGCGTGAACGCGGTGGGAAAGCCCAGCATGATCGCCACCACGATCAGGGCGAGCATCAGCAGGCCGAGATGCCCGTTGGTCCAGTCGCCGGGCGCAGGCATGAACCAGATCACGGCGCCGACAATCAGCGCCATCAGCGTCACGCCGAACCAGAGTTCCTTTCTCATCGCGCGGCGTCCTCGCGGTGGGGTGGCGGGGGCGTGTCAACCAGCTCGGCCGTCGGCGTGCCTTGCACCATTTCCTTGAGCTGTTCGACGTCCACTTCCTCGACATCGCCTTCGCGCGGCGGCCATTGCCCGCGCTGCAGGCACAGGATGCAGCGGATGGTCTCGGCTACGCCCTGCAGCAGCAATAGCGCGCCGGCAATCGGGATGACCGCCTTGAACGGGTAGATCGGCGGGCCGTCGGCGGCGATCGACGAATGTTCGTTCTGCGCCAGCGAGACCTCGAAGAAGTCGATGCCGGCCCAGGCCAGCGCGATCACGCCGGGAAAGAAGAAGGCCAGGTACAGCACCAGGTCGATCGCCGCCTGCATGCGCGGCGACAGGAAGCCATACAGGATATCGCCGCGCACGTGCCCGCGCTTGGCCAGCGTGTAGGCGCCGGCCAGCATGAACAGCGTGCCGTACAGCATGTTGCTGGCATCGAACACCCAAGCGTGCGGCGCGCCGAGCGCGTAGCGCGAGAACACCTCGTAGCTGATCATCAGCGTCAGCGCGATGATCAGCCACGAGCCGGCCTGGCCGACGAAAGTGCTTACCCGGTCGATGCCGAGCAGCAGGCGTTGCACGATGGTGCCCCGGCGCTGCTCAGGTGCGCTTGGCGAAGTAGTGGCTCGTCGCCAGCCGGAAGTCGACGTTGGTGTCGTTCTGCCAGCGGGTGGCGCGCTGCGCGAAGGCCTTCATCGAGTCGTTGACCTTCTTGAACATCGGGTTTTCCTTTTCCTTGCGCGCCACGATCTCGTCCCAGACCTTGAGCTGTGCCTGCAGCACCGAGTTGGGCGTGGCGTAGAACTTCACGCCCTGCGCCTGCAGCGCCTGATAGTCCTTGGAATAGCGGTCGATCGCCTTCATCGACATATCCGCCGAGGCCGCCTCCACCGCGTTGGCGATCAGTGCCTTCATCTTGGCCGGCAGCGCGTCATAGCGCTTCTTGTTGAACAGGATCTCGAACTGCTCCGAGGCCTGGTGGAAGCTGCGCAGCATGCAGACCTTGGACACGTCCTGGAAGCCCAGCGCCCGGTCCGAGCTGGCATTGTTGAATTCGGCGGCGTCGAGCAGGCCGCGGTCCATGGCCGGCACGATCTCTGCGCCGGGCAGCGCGTTCACCGCGGCGCCCAGCCCGGTGAAGATATCGATCGACAGGCCGACCGTGCGGAACTTCAGTCCCTTGAAGTCCTCCGGCTTGGTAATGGGCTTCTTGAACCAGCCCAGCGGCTGCGTCGGCATCGGCCCGTACAGGAACGAGACCACGTCGAGGTTCAGGCTGCGGTAGATCTCTTCCTGCAGCTGCTTGCCGCCGCCGTATTTGTGCCAGGCCAGCAGCATGTTCGGATCCATGCCCCACGCGGGGCCGGAGCCCCACAGCGCCAGCGCGGAGTTTTTGCCGTACCAGTACGCGATCACGCCGTGGCCGCCGTCGAGGGTGCCCTTGCTGACGGCATCGATCAGGTCGAACGCCTTGACCACCGCGCCGGCGGGCAGCAGTTCGATCTTCAGGTCGCCGCCCGACATATTGTTCACCTTGGCAACGAAATCGCCGGCAAACTCGTGGAAGATGTCCTTGGTCGGCCATGTGCTCTGCCAGCGCATGGTGACGGGGCCCTGCGCCTTGACGATGGCGGGGAATCCCATTGCCGCAGCGCCGGCTGCTGCCCCGGCGGCGCCGCCGAGAAAGCCGCGCCGCGAGACGCCACCCGCGCCGCCGGTCTCGGCGGCAGACTGCTTCGCCTGTGTTTTCCTCGTCCTGGATGCCATGATTGCCTCCATGTATGGGTGGGATGGCCGCGAGCACTGGCCATGGGCCGAGTCAGCTCGCCACTGTCTTGAACACCGGAAAAGTCGGGAAAATCGGGAAAGCGATGGACCAGGAAAGCTGCGCGCGCGCTGCGCAGGGTGGTCCCTGATTCCCTTCATGGTAGGAAATGGACAGAGAACCACAATCTAGGGATTACCCGCGCGGTGTGGGCTGGCTCACTTTGGCTCCGCGGCGCGGGCGCTGATGCGGCACTGCCGCAAGATTCAGGCGCGCGCAATCCCAACTGTGAACTCGCCCTCGAGCGCGCTGCCGGTATCCCCGGGCTGGTTCACGCGCACGGTGCTGGGTCTGCTGCCGGCAATCGGATCCCCTGTGGTCGGACGCGTCGGCACGCCGTGTGCGCGGTAGGCAGGGTGGCTGCGGAGCACCTGTCGGCTGAGCGCATCATCGAAATACAGCTGGCTGGTCAGGACTTCCGACTGCGCCAGCAGCACCTTGAAGTGAATATGGATGGCGCGCGACGGATACCAGCCGGGATAGATCGTCGTGAACGTCGCCACGCCGTCGGCGCCGGTGGCCTGCACGCCGCGCAGGTAGCGGGTTTGGCGATTGGTGGCGCTTTCGCCGCTGTAGCTGCCATTGGCGTCGCAGTGCCACACGCTGACCAGCGCGCCCTGGACGGGCGCGCAGCCGCGCCGTGCCTCGACCACGCGCAGCCGCAGCCGCAGCGGCTGGCCGGGGCGGCCGTCGCGGATGTCGGCGCGCATCAGTGCATCGTCCAGGTAAAAGGGCCCTTCGGTTGCCTCAGGGGTGAGCAGGCAGGCCGCCGGCGCCTGCGCTTCTGCGGTGCCGATGCACCCGAGCGCAAGCAGGGCCGCCACTTCTTGCAGGAAGCAGCGGCGCGCGGTGTCTGGGGGGGCTGTCCCGTCAGGGCCGGCTGCAAGGCGCACGTCCATGTGGGTCTCCGTGGGATGTCGGGGTGCGCACTGCTGCGCGAATCGCGGGTCAGCCGGTCGGGTGATGGGCGGGACGCCTCAGCGTCCCATGGCTTTCAGCATCGAGTAGCCGTGGCTGGTGATGCGTGGTTCCTGCCGGCAACCGTGCAGGACTTCGAGCTGGACCAGTTGTTTTTCGACCAGGGCCTTCAGGTCAGTGGGATCGATCTGGCGGGAATCGTTCGAATCGAGGGAGTCGGGGCCGTCGCTCAGGAGCAATAGCGTGGCAAATTCATGCGGGCTCAGCACGTTCATCTCCTTGGCTAGAGGGGGCGTTTGCTGGGGGTCTGCAGGGCGCACGCGGCGCCCGCGCGAAGAAGCGCGCCGTGGAGACCCTGGCACTTGCGACGGCGCGTGCTGCATTGCGGCACGAATGCTGCAGCGCGGTGCCCGGTCGCATGTCCGGTCTCTGGCGGCTAGCTTGTTTGACGGTACCGGTGGCGCACGGTTCCTTGCCAGTACTTGCCGTTACAAGTTGCCTCTCGCTGACCGGTGTCGGAGCCATTATCGGCCAGCGACGATGACAGTGTGATGGCCATGCAGGTGGCGTGGGCTTGACCGGTGGCAGGCTCGGCGATTCATCGCGGCGACTCATTCGTTTTGTCACTGGATCCCATTCAAAGGCTTAACTTCCGGCGCACGGTGCCGGCGTGACAGAATGCCGCGACCAGGCCGCTCCTGCTGCGCGACCATGGCCTCTTTTTTCTCATCCCGCATGGAGATACACGCATGCTGGCCGCGCGCCTGCTTCTCTGTCTTGCCATTGTGATTGCCATGGTGACCCACGTTTCCTTCGCGGCCGGCGCTTTGCCGGCCACCGAGCTCCATGCCGCCGCGGCCAGTGGCGACACCGCACGCGTGCGCGCGCTGCTTGCCAGCGGCGTGGCCATCGACGCCCGTGACGCGCAGGGACGTACCGCGCTGCTGGTCGCCACGCATCACAACCGCGTGCAAGCGGCAAAGGTGCTGATCGAGGCCGGCGCCGACGTCAATGCCAAGGATGCGATCCAGGACAGCCCCTACCTCTACGCCGGCGCGCGTGGCCACAACGAGATCCTGCGCATGGCGCTGGCCAACGGCGCAGACCTGCGCAGCACCAACCGCTATGGCGGCACCGCGCTGATTCCCGCCGCCGAGCGCGGGCATGTCGAGACCGTGCGCATGCTGATCGCGGCCGGCGTGGATGTCGACCATGTCAACCGGCTGAAATGGACGGCGCTGCTCGAGGCCATCATCCTCGGCAACGGCGGCGCCGCGCATACCGAGATCGTGCGCCTGCTGGTGCAGGCGCGCGCCAACGTGAACCTCGCCGACGGCGAGGGCGTCAGTCCGCTGCAGCATGCGCGCCAGCGCGGCTATGCGCAGATCGAGCGCATTCTCAGTGCCGCTGGCGCGCGCTGAGGCGCCGGCGCTCCCGCAGGAACGCATGCTGGCGCCGCTGAAGCCGCGCAGCGGGCGGTGTTCATGGAATTGCTGGCGACGCTGGTAGAAGCTGGTAACCACTACAGCCCGGCATGAGGGAAGTGCCCTTCCTTGCCCGCCTTACCCCGGATGCACTACAACCAGTAGTGCGGTGGCAGTGGTCTTGCCGCCATTGGAGATCGCATGTGCGACATCGGCCGCATAGCGCGCGGTCTCGCCGTGCCGCAGCTTCTTCTCGTCGGCGCCGGCGCGCACCGTCATCGCCCCCCCCAATACCGTCAGGTGTTCCTGCGTGCCGGCCTCATGCGGCTCGGAGGCGAGCTCGCCTCCGGCCCGGATGGTCAGCTCATACCACTCGAAGCGCCCGGCCAGCTCGATCGGCCCCAGGATGCGCAGGTCGCAGCGGGTGTCGGGGCTTTTCAGCGACGGGATCGCGTGCGGCTGGACCACGGTGATGCCGCCGCCAGGGCGCTCCGCGGCGCCGCCGGCGAGGAAGTCGGTCAGGCTCACGCCCAGCGCATTGGCCAGTCGCCACAGCACTGCGACGGTGGGGTTGGCCAGGTTGCGTTCGATCTGGGACAGCATCGACTTGGATACGCCGGCGCGGCGCGACAGTTCGTCGAGCGACAGGCGCTGCTGCTGGCGCAGTGCCTGCAGCGCCAGGCCGACAGCTGGCGGACCTTCGGCTTGCGGGGTCTGGGCCGGGGCTTGCATCATGGATGGATGTTCGTTATATTGCGCAAAATGTTCGATATACAGAACATGTTCGATTTATCGATCGAATCCTAGCATATCCCCAGCACATCACTGCACACCACAGGGAGCCAGCCATGCCGAATGCCGAGGCATTCTACGCATCCATCCGCACCGAACTCGACGCGATCCGCGAGGCCGGGCTGTTCAAGCAGGAGCGCGTGATTACCACGCCGCAGGGCGCGCGGGTGCGCACCACCGACGGCCGCGAGGTGATCAATCTGTGCGCCAACAACTACCTTGGGCTGTCGTCGCACCCGCAGGTGATCGAGGCCGCGCACGAGGCGCTGCGCACGCATGGCTTCGGCCTCAGTTCCGTGCGCTTTATCTGCGGCACGCAGGATCTGCACAAGACACTGGAAGCGCGGCTGTCGGCATTTCTGGGCACGGAGGACACCATCCTCTACGGCTCCGCGTTCGACGCCAATGGCGGGCTGTTCGAGACGCTGCTGGGCGCCGAGGACGCGGTCATCAGCGATGCACTCAACCATGCGTCGATCATCGACGGCATCCGCCTGAGCAAGGCGCGCCGCTACCGCTACCAGCACAACGACCTCGACGACCTGCGCGTGCAGCTCGCGCAAGCACGCGCGGACGGCGCGCGCTTCATGCTGGTGTTTACCGACGGCGCGTTCTCGATGGACGGCACCATCGCGCGGCTCGACGAGATGCGCGCGATCTGCGACGAGTACGGCGCGCTGCTGGGCATCGACGAATGCCACGCGACGGGCTTCCTGGGGGCGCGCGGGCGCGGCACGCATGAGCTGCGCGGCGTGTTCGGCAAGATCGACATCATCACCGGCACGCTGGGCAAGGCGCTGGGCGGCGCTTCCGGCGGCTTCACCAGCTCGCGCAAGGAGGTGGTGGCGCTGTTGCGCCAGCGCTCGCGGCCGTACCTGTTCTCCAATACGGTGGCGCCAGCGATCGTCGGGGCATCGATCGCGGTGCTCGATATCCTTGAAAGCAGCACCGAGCTGCGTGACCGGCTGGAACGCAACACCAAGTTCTTCCGCGCGGGGCTGGACAAGCTGGGCTTCGACGTCAAGGCCGGGGAGCATCCCATCATCCCGATCATGGTCTACGACGCGGAGAAGGCGCAGCAGCTCGCGCAGCGCCTTTTGGACCTGGGCGTGTACGTGGTCGGCTTCTTCTACCCGGTGGTGCCAAAGGGCCAGGCCCGCATCCGCGTGCAGATGAGCGCGCTGCATGATGAAGCCGCGCTGCAGGCGGCGCTGGATGCGTTCGGCCAGGCCGGCCGTGAACTGGGGCTGATCTGATGGCCGGCGGCACTCCCAAGATCCTGATCGTCGGCGCCAACGGCCAGATCGGCTCGGAACTGGCACTGGCGCTGGCCGATCGCTACGGCCGCACCAACGTCATCACCTCCGACGTGGTGCCGACCGGCCGGCACGTGCATATCACGCACGAGATGCTCAACGCCACCGACCGCGGCGAACTCGCCACCGTGGTCGAGCGCCATGGCATCACGCAGGTCTACCTGCTGGCGGCGGCGCTGTCCGCAACCGGCGAAAAGGCGCCGCAGTGGGCGTGGAACCTGAACATGACGAGCCTGCTCAACGTGCTGGAGCTGGCGCGGCAGACCGGGCTGGAGCGCGTGTTCTGGCCCAGCTCGATCGCGGCGTTCGGTCCGACCACGCCGTCGGTGGATACGCCGCAGAAGACCGTGATGGAGCCGACCACCGTCTATGGCATCTCCAAGCAGGCGGGCGAGGGCTGGTGCCGCTGGTACCACGCGAACCATGGCGTCGACGTGCGCAGCGTGCGCTATCCGGGGCTGATCTCGCACAAGACGCCGCCGGGCGGCGGCACCACGGACTATGCGGTCGACATCTTCCATGCGGCCGTGAAGGGCGAGCCCTACACGTGCTTCCTGAAGGAAGACGAGGCCTTGCCGATGATGTACATGCCCGACGCGCTGCGCGCCACCATCGAGCTGATGGAGGCACCGGCCGAACGGCTGGGCGAGCGCGGCAGCTACAACATCGCCGGCACAACCTTCACGCCCGCGCAGATCGCCGCGGCGATCCGCGAACATGTGCCGGACTTCGAGATCCGCTACGAGCCCGACTACCGCCAGGCAATCGCGCAAGGCTGGCCGGATTCGATCGACGATTCGGTGGCGCGCGCGGACTGGGGCTGGAAGGCGCAGTACGGCCTGGAGGAAATGGTCGCGGACATGCTGGCCAACCTGAGGGCGGCGCTGGCCGCCTGAACGCTATGGCACGGCAGCGTCGATCGCGATCCGCACGCCTTCGCTGCCGACTGCCATCGGACCGCTGCGCCCGACCAGGTCGCCTGACTGCGGCATGGCGTTCCCGCTCGCGGAAATACGCGCTTCCACCACCACCTGCGTATGCGCCGACAGCTTGTGGTCGGGCCGCATCGCCATCGCGTCGTCCAGCGTGAAGGTCAGCGGCAGGTCGCGCGCTTGCCGGCGCAGCACGGCCAGCGGCATGCGCGAGCCGTCGGCGGGCAGGGCATAGACGAAGAGGGTGTCGCCCGGCTGCGGCGTGCGCCCCGCTTTTTCGCTGAGCGTGACCATGCCGGTAAGCTTCGCCGGCTGCGCGGCGGAAGTTCCGCGCGCCGCGGCGAGGTTGGCGGCAATGCGTGCCGCGGTCTGCGAGTCCGGCGGCAGCAGCCGGTGCAGGTGCTCCCAGTAGCCGATCGCCGCTGCCGTGTCGCCGCGTTCCACTGCCGCGCTGGCCGCGAGCGCCAGTGCCTTGGGGTCATCCGGATCCAGCGTCAGCGCCCGCTTGATCTCCGCCATTGGCAGGCCCTGCAGTGAGCCATTGTTGAGACTGGCCAGCACATCGGCGTAATCGGAGCGCAGCGATGCCACTTCGGGCGCCAGCTCGACCGCGCGGGCGTAGGCCGCGGCCGCGTCGGCATACCGCTCCAGCACGCTGTAGGAACGCGCCAGCATGGCCCAGCCTTCGGGATCGGCGGGGGCTTCGCGCAGCCGCTGCGCCAGCTGGTTGACCATGCCTTCGACCTGTGCGCCGCTGAGCTGGTGCGGGCTGCCGCTCGCTTGCGGCATGTCGCCTGCGCGCCAGAGCGCGACGGGGTTGCCCAGGTGCAGGTAGAGCAGGATGGCGGCGCTCGGCAACGCCGCCAGCAATGCCGCGGCGAGCAGCGGAGCCGTGCTGGCGCGGCGCGTGCCAGGGGCGGTGTCTGCGGCTTCATCCAGCAGCCGGCGGCCGAGCTCGTCGCGGGCTTCGGCATGCCGGGCTGCGCTCAGCGTGCCGGTGCGCAGGTCGGCGTCGAGTTCGCGCAGTTGGTCGCGGTACAGGTCGACCAGCAGCATGCGCTCCGGGGTGCCGGGGTCAGGAGGGGCATGGCGGCGCAGCAGCGGCCACAGCAGGCCCGCGATGGCGGCGGCGATCAGTGCAGCGGCGAGCAGCCAGAAGGTCGTCATGGTTGTCGGGGAGCGGCGGGATCGGCGGCGTCGTTGAGCAGGCTCTCCAGGTCGCGCCGCGCGCCGTCGTCAAGCGGAGCGTCCGTCCCGCGATGGCGCGCGCGGGCGCGCACGATCGCCCATGCAACGCCTGCAACCAACAGCAGCGGACCAAACCACAACAGCCACGTCAGCGGCCGCAGCGGCGGCTTGTACAGCACGAAGTCGCCGTAGCGCTGCACCAGGTAGTCCTTGACCGCCTGGTCGCTGGCGCCGCCGCGCAGCTGCTCGCGGATCTGGCGGCGCAGGTCGACGGCCAGGTCGGCATTGGAATCGGCCAGCGTCTGGTTCTGGCACACCAGGCAGCGCAGTTCATTGGACAGCGCATGCACGCGCGCATCGAGATCGGCTTCGGTCGGCGCGGCGGCCGCCTGCATCGACAGGCAGCATAGCCACAGCGCAAGCGCGGAGCGCAGCCTACGCATGGCCGCCTCCCTGGCGCTGCAGCCGCTCGATCAGCGGGACCAGCTTCTGCTCCAGCACCTCGCGCGTGACCGGGCCTACCTGGCGGTAGCGCACCACGCCGTGCTGGTCGATGACAAAGGTTTCGGGCACGCCATAGACGCCGTAGTCGATGCCCACGCGCCCGTCGGCGTCGACCAGCGATGCCGTGTAGGGGTTGCCAAGCCGCTGCAGCCATTCGCGCGCGGCGCCGGCCTCGTCCTTGTAGTTCAGGCCGTACAGTGGCACCGGCGCGCGCGCGGCGAAGTCGACCAGCACCGGATGTTCGGTGCGGCAGGCCGCGCACCATGAGGCCCACACGTTCAGCAGCCACACCTTGCCGCGCATGTCGGCGGACGCCAGCGTGCGGCCTTCCGGCTCGAGCAGCGGCAGCGCGAAGGCCGGTGCGGCCTTGCCGACCAGCGGCGAGGGCAGCTCGCGCGGATCGTTGCGCAGCCCCGCGGCCAGCGCAACGGCCAGTGCGAGGAAAGCGGCGAGCGGCAGCAGGAAGCGCGTCATGCCGGCGTCTCCTCGCGCGTGGAGGCCAGCGCGGGCGCAGTGGGTGCATTCGGCGGCGCGGCCTCGGCCGTGACACGGCGGCGCAGCCGGTAGCGCTTGTCGCACGCCGCCAGCAGGCCGCCCAGCGCCATCAGCACGCAGCCGGCCCAGATCCAGTCGACAAAGGGCTTGACGTGGATGCGCACGGCCCAGGCGCTGCCGTCGACATTCTCGCCGAGTGCCACGTACAGGTCGCGCGTCAGGCCGCTGTCGATCGCGGCCTCCGTGGTCGGCATGTCCTGGCTGCGGTAGATGCGGCGCTCGGGATAGAGCACCGCCACGCGCTTGCCGTCGCGCGATGCGGTCAGCGTGCCGCGCAGCGCGTCATAATTGGGGCCGGCGGCCTGCCTCACGCCGGCGAAGCGGAAGTCGTAGCCGCCGACGCTGACGGTGTCGCCCGCGCGCATCGGCAGTTCACGCAGGCTTTCCTGCCCGGTGACCAGCGTCACGCCCGCGATGAAGATGCCGACGCCGGCGTGCGCCAGCAGCATGCCCCAGTAGCCAGGCGCGAGCTGGCGCAGCGCGCCGAACCGGTGGCCCTGCTGGTGGCGCAGCCGTGCCGCCAGGCTCGCCACCGCGCTCAGCACGCACCATGCCGCCAGCAGCAGCCCCAGCCCGGTCATCGCGGAGGCGTTGCGCAGCGCCAGCAGCAGCCCCAGGCCGATGGCCACGCTGGCGATGCCGGCCCAGCGCAGCCGCTGCGCCATGTCGGGCAGGCTGCCATGGCGCCAGCGCGCCAGCGGCGCCGCGCCCATCAGCAGCACCGCGGGTGCCATCAGCGGCACGAACACCTGCTCGAAGTAGGCAGGGCCGACCGAGATCTTGCCCAGCCCCAGCACATCGACCAGCAGCGGGTAGAGCGTGCCGAGCAGCACCGTTGCCGCCGCCACCGCCAGCAGCACGTTGTTGGCCAGCAGCAGCGATTCGCGCGAGACCGCGGCAAACTCGACACCCCGCGACAAGCGCGGCGCGCGCCATGCGTACAGCGCCAGCGCGATGCCGGTCACCATGCCAAGCAGGGCAAGGATGAAGATGCCGCGCTTCGGATCGACCGCGAACGCATGGACCGAGGTCAGCACGCCGGAGCGGACCAGGAAGGTGCCGAGCAGGCTCAGGGAGAACGTGAAGATCGCCAGCAGCACGGTCCACGCGCGGAACGCCCCGCGTTTCTCCGTGACCGCCAGCGAATGCATCAGCGCGGTGCCGGCCAGCCACGGCATGAAGGAGGCGTTCTCGACCGGATCCCAGAACCACCAGCCGCCCCAGCCCAGTTCGTAATACGCCCACGCGCTGCCGAGCATGATGCCCAGTGTCAGGAAGGCCCACGCCACCGTCGTCCACGGCCGCGACCAGCGCGCCCAGGCGGCATCGACGCGCCCGGCCAGCAGCGCCGCCACGGCAAAGGCAAAGGTCACCGAGAAGCCGACATAGCCCATGTAGAGCAGCGGCGGGTGGAATACCATGCCGGGATCCTGCAGCAGCGGATTGAGGTCGCGGCCCGCCATCGCCGGCGGCAGCAGCCGCACGAAGGGGTTGGAGGCAAACAGCAGGAACAGCAGGAAGCCCGCGCTGATCGCCCCCATCACGCCCAGCACGCGCGCCACCGCGGCCAGCGGCAACTGCCGGCTGCAGTGCGCCACCGCCAGCGACCACAGCGCCAGCATCAGCGTCCACAGCAGCATCGAGCCTTCATGCCCGCCCCATACGGCGGCGATGCGGTAAGCCAGTGGCAGCGCGCTGTTGGAATTGGCCGCGACATAGCGCACGCTGAAGTCGTTGGCGACGAAGCTCCATGCCAGCGCCGCGAACGACAACGCCACCAGCGCGCATTGCACGCGTGCCGCCGGCCGCGCTACCGCCATCCACGCCAGCTTGCCGCGCGCCGCGCCGGCCAGCGGCACTGCCGCCTGCACCAGCGCGACCAGCAGCGCGACGATCAGCGCGAAGTGCCCCAGCTCGGCGATCACTGGCGCGCTCCCTGCGCCGGTGCCCCGGCCATGCGGCGGTTCACCTGCTCGGCCTGCTTCAGCGCATCGGCGGCTTCGGGCGGCATGTAGTTCTCGTCGTGCTTGGCCAGCACCTCGCTGGCAACGAAGGTGCCGTCGGCCTCCAGCTTGCCGCGCGCGACCACGCCCTTGCCTTCGCGGAACAGGTCGGGCAGCAGGCCGCGGTAGCGCACCGGCACCTGGTGCGCGGTGTCGGTGACGACAAAGCGTATGGTCATGCCGTCGCCTTCGCGCCGGATCGAGCCGGATTCGACCAAACCGCCGAGCCGGAAGCTGCGCGCCACCGGCGCCTCCTGTGCGGCGACCTGGCTCGGGCTGAAGAAGAACACCAGGTTGGAGCGGAACGCATTGAGCACCAGCGCCAGCGCGATGCCGCCGCAGGCCAGGGCCGCGGCGAGCATGCCGAAGCGGCGCTGGCGCGGCGTCATCGGCGGTTGCTGGCCTGTTGCGCGCTGGCGCGGCAGCGGCGCGCCAGCAGCAGCAGCTCCAGCGCCAGCAGCAGCGCACTCATGCCGAACGCCCCGGCGATGAAGATGCCATGGGGTCCGTATGGCAGCGCATGCTGGAGCAGCGACATGGTCATGACGTCTCTCCGGTAACCGGCACCTCGCCGCGCTCGCGCAGGATACAGCGCACGCGCACCAGCGCCACGGCGATGGTATACATCCAGCACGCCAGCGTCATCAGCAGCATGCCGGCCAGCATGGTGGCCGCCATCGACGGCGCCGCGGTCAGGCTGACCGAGGCGCCCTGATGCAGCGTGTTCCACCACTGCACCGAGAAGTAGATCACCGGGATATTGGCCACGCCCACCAGCGCCAGCACTGCGCAGGCGCGCTCGGCGCGGCGAGGCTCGTCGATGGCGGACTCCAGCGCGATAAAGCCAAGGTACAGGAACAGCAGGATCAGCTCCGAGGTCAGCCGAGCATCCCAGACCCACCACGTGCCCCATGTCGGCTGGCCCCACAGCGCACCGGTCCAGAGCGCCAGCGCGGTGAACAGCGCGCCGGTTGGCGCCAGTGCCGAGGCCATCATCGACGACAGCCGCGTGCGCAGCACCAGCGCCAGCGCGCAGTAGCCGGCCATGACCAGGTAGATGAACATTGACATCCATGCCGCCGGCACGTGGATAAAGATGATGCGGTAGACCTCGCCCTGCTGCGCGTCGGTTGGCGCCACGGCAAAGCCGACATACAGGCCGGCGACGGCAAACAGCGCCGCCGCGGCGAAGCACCACGGCGCCAGTCGCCCGGCCAGCGGATAGAACCGTACCGGCGCCGCGTACGCCATCCAGGCGCTACGCGCCCGCGGCGCCTCGGCAGTGTGCAGCGATGGCAGTGGCTGGCTCATGCCGGCGTCTCCATGGCGATGCGCAGCCCGGCGGCAGTGGCCAGCGGGCACAGGAACAGCGACAGCGCCAGGCATGCGCCCAGCAGCGAGAACTGCGGCACCACGTCGAGCCCCGCGTCGGCGGCCGCCGCGGCGCTGGCGCCGAACACCAGCACCGGTACGCTCAGCGGCAGCACCAGTATGCACAGCAGCACCGCTCCGCCGCGTACGCCCAGCGTCAGCGCGGCGCCCACCGCGCCGATCAGGCTCAGCGCCGGCGTGCCGACCAGCAGCGAGGCCGACAGCAGCAGCGATGCACTCCACGGCAGCCCATACTGCTGCGCCAGCAACGGCGTCAGCAGCAACAGCGGCAGGCCGCTGGTCAGCCAGTGCGCGGCGATCTTGGCCAGCACCAGCAGCGCCAGCGGATGCGGCGACAGCAGCAGCTGGTCGAGGCTGCCGTCCGCATGTTCCTGCGCGAACAGCCGCGACAGCGACAGCATCGACGCCAGCAGCGCCGTGACCCACAGGATCCCGGGCGCCAGCGCGCGCAGCTGCTGCGGCTCGGGACCGATCGCCAGCGGGAACAGGCTCGCCGCGATGACAAAGAACACCACGCTGCCGAGCAGGCTGCCGCGCCGGCGCCAGGCCAGCGACACGTCGTGCGTGACGATGGCGGCGAGGGTGCGGGTCATGTCACCGCCTCCAGCCGCAGCACCGTGCCGCCCGCGCTCAGCAAGTGGTGGGTGGCGATCACTGCCATGCCGCCCGCCGCCAGGTGCGTGTCGAGCTGCGCATCGAAGCGCGCGCAGGCGTCGGCATCCAGCGCCGCCACCGGTTCGTCGAGCAGCCACAGCGCGCGCCGCGCGAGCGACAAGCGCGCCAGCGCCACGCGCCGGCGCTGGCCCTGCGACAGCGCGCGCACTGGTGTGTGCGCGACGCGCTCCAGTGCCTGGGCGGCAAGGGCACGGTCCACCGCGCCCGCGTCGTCGGCATCCGCCATGCGTGCGGAGAAACGCAGGTTTTCAGTCGGGCTCAGGTCCGGGTCGATGCCATTGGCATGGCCGACATAGGCAAGTGCCTGCAGGTAGGCAGGATCGCCGCTGCGCACCGGCCGGCCGTGCCAGTGCAACGTGCCTTCGTCCGGCACGGCGAGGCCGCACAGCACGCGCAGCAGGCTGGTCTTGCCGCTGCCATTGGCGCCCAGTATCTGCAGCAGGCCGCCCGGCGACAGCGCCAGGTCGATGCCGCGCAGCACCGGGCGGCCGGCGCGCGACAGGCCGAGCCCTTCACCGCTCAGCGCGGGGGCGGAATCTGGCCGGACGGCGGATGGCGGCACTCGTCATTTCTCCTCGGCCTTGGATACGTCCGGCAGGTGGTGCGCGATACCCTTGTGGCAGTCGATGCAGGTTTTTTCCTTGTTGGCCAGGTAGGTCGAGTGCATGGCCTGCGCGCGCGGGCTCTGCCGCGTGAAGTCCATCGACTGGTAGTCATGGCAGTTGCGGCATTCCAGCGAATCGTTGGCCTTGAAGCGCGCCCATTCGTGCTGTGCCAGCGTGAGCCGGTGCGCCTGGAACTTCTCGCGCGTGTCGACGGTGCCGAAGACCTTGGCCCAGACTTCCTTGGAAGCCTGCATCTTGCGCGCCATCTTGTCGGTCCAGTTGTGCGGCACGTGGCAGTCCGAGCATTTGGCGCGCACGCCGCTGCGGTTGGTGAAGTGGATGGTGCCCTGAAGTTCCTGGTAGACGTTGTCGCGCATCTCGTGGCAGCCGGTGCAGAACTGCTCGGTGTTGGTCAGTTCCAGCGCGGTATTGAACGCGCCCCAGAACACCACGCCGGCGACAAAGCCGCCCAGTGTCAGGAAGCCCAGGCTGAAATACGCACTGGGCCGCGTGATGGTCCGCCAGTAGCGCTTGAGCAGGTCGAGCATGACGCGCATCCGCAATGAGGTTGATCTTGGCCGGGCGCTGCTATCTGGTCGCTCCCTGATCCGGTCGCTCCCTTACTTGGCCGCTCCCTTGGTGTCGGCTGCCCCCTTCGCGCCGGGCTTGCGCTTGAGCATCTGCTCGACATCGATGAAGCTGTTGCCCACCAGCGGCTTGGCCTCCGCCTGCGGCACGTGGCACTGGGTGCAGAAATAGCGGCGCGGCGACACCTCGGCCAGCACGTTGTTGTCGCGGTCCATGTAGTGCGTGATGCTGACCGGGATCGCCTGGGTTTCTTCGGTGCGGGTGCGCGCGTGGCAGAACATGCAACGGTTGAAATCCTTGTCGACCTGGTAGCCGTCGATCTTGTGCGGGATCGTCGGCGGCTGCATGGTGTAGTTGCGATTGCGGCGGATGTCCTTGTTCTCGGTCGGGTAAAGGACCGGGGCCTTGGCCTCGTTGCCGATGGGCGTGGGCCCGCGCATGGCATCGACCAGGCCCTGCTGTTGTTGCTGCTGCGCGCGCGCCGCAAGTGGCGCCGTCGCCAGCACCGCCAGCAGCAGCGTGAGCAAGGCCAGCAGTGGCAGCCAGGATCGACTCGGTTTCATGGCGTCTCCCTGATGTATCGGCCGTGCTAGACCTTGACGATCTTGACCGCGCACTTTTTGAAGTCGGTCTGCAGCGAGATCGGGCAGGTTGCGTCCAGCGTCACCTTGTTGATCAACTGGCTGGCGTCGAACCACGGCACGAACACCAGCCCGCGCGGCGGCGCGTCGCGCCCGCGGGTTTCCACGCGGGAGCGCATGCTCCCGCGCCGCGACACCACTTCTACTTCCACGCCGCGGCGCAGGCCCATGGCCTTGGCGTCTTCGGGGTGCATGAACACCACCGCGTTGGGGAAGGCGCGGTACAGCTCGGGCACGCGCCGCGTCATCGAGCCCGAATGCCAGTGCTCGAGCACGCGCCCCGTGACCAGCCAGTACGGATACTCCTTGTCGGGCGATTCGGCGGGCGGCTCGTAGGGCAGGGCGAAGATGACCGCCTTGCCGTCCGGGTTGCCGTAGAACTGGTAGCCGGTGCCGGCCTTGACGTAGGGGTCGCTGCCTTCGCGGTAGCGCCAGCGGGTTTCCTTGCCGTTGACCACTGGCCAGCGCAGCCCGCGCGCTTCATGGTAGGCATCGAACGGCGCCAGGTCGTGGCCATGGCCGCGGCCGAAGGTGGCGTATTCTTCGAACAGCCCCTTCTGCACGTAGAAGCCAAAGGCCTTGGCCTCGGCATTGTGGTACTCGGCGTTGACTTCCTTGAGCGGGAACTTGTCGACCTGCCCGTTGCGGTAGAGCACGTCGAACAGGGTCTTGCCGCGGTATTCGGGCTTCTTCGCGATCAGGTCGGCGGGCCAGACGTCCTCCACCTTGAAGCGCTTGGAAAACTCCATCAGTTGCCACAGGTCCGAGCGCGCATCGCCCGGCGCATCGACCAGCTGGTGCCAGAACTGCGTGCGGCGCTCGGCGTTGCCATAGGCGCCTTCCTTCTCGACCCACATCGCGCTGGGCAGGATCAGGTCCGCAGCCAGCGCGGTGACGGTGGGGTAGGCGTCAGACACCACCACGAAATTCTGCGGATTGCGATAGCCCGGCAGCCCTTCCTCCATCACGTTGGCCGCCGCCTGCATGTTGTTGTTGACCTGCACCCAGTACGCATTGAGCTTGCCGTCCTTGAGCATGCGGTTCTGCAACACGGCGTGGTAGCCAGGTTTGTCGGGGATGGTGCCCGCGGGCAGCTTCCAGATGCGCTCGGCTTCTTCGCGGTGCTTGGGATTGGTCACTACCATGTCGGCCGGCAGCCGGTGCGAGAAGGTGCCCACCTCGCGCGCGGTGCCGCACGCCGACGGCTGCCCGGTCAGCGAGAACGGGCTGTTGCCCGGCGTAGAGATCTTGCCGGTCAGCAAATGCAGGTTGTAGACCATGTTGTTGGCCCAGCTGCCTCGCGTATGCTGGTTGAAGCCCATGGTCCACAGCGACATCACCTTGACGTTGGGATCGGCATAGAGCTCGGCCAGCTGGTCGAGCTTGGCCTTGGGCACGCCCGACAGCTTGCTGACGGTATCGGCATCGTACTTGGCCACGAAGCGCGCGAAGTCGTCGAACGTGATCGGGCGCGAGGCGCCGGGGTTGGCTGCGTTCTTGGCAGCCTGCTGCAGCGGATGCTCCGGGCGCAGGCCGTAGCCGATATTGGTCACGCCTTCCTTGAAGACCGTGTGCCTGTTGACGAAGTCCTTGTTGACCTTGTTGTTCTTGATGATGTAGTGGGCGATGTAGTTCATCATCGCCAGGTCGGTCTGCGGCTTGAAGATGACCGGGATGTCGGCCAGGTCGAAGGAGCGGTGCGTAAAGGTGGACAGCACCGCCACGCGCGTCTTCGGATGGCTCAGGCGCCGGTCGGTGATGCGGGTCCACAGGATGGGATGCATCTCGGCCATGTTCGAGCCCCACAGCACGAAGGCATCGGCGGCTTCGAAATCGTCGTAGCAGCCCATCGGCTCGTCCATGCCGAAGGTGCGCATGAAACCCTGCACCGCGGAGGCCATGCAGTGGCGCGCATTGGGATCGATGTTGTTGGAGCGGAAGCCGGCCTTGTAGAGCTTGGACGCGGCATAGCCTTCCCACACGGTCCACTGGCCCGAGCCGAACATGCCCACGGCGGTCGGGCCTTTCTCTTTCAGCACGCGCTTGAACTGCTGCTCCATCTCGTCAAAGGCGCGCTCCCACGTGACCGGCGCGAATTCGCCGTTCTTGTCGTACTTGCCGTTCTTCATGCGCAGCAGCGGCTTGGTCAGCCGGTCCTGGCCGTACATGATCTTCGACAGGAAGTAGCCCTTGACGCAGTTCAGCCCCTTGTTGACCTCGGCCTGCGGGTCGCCGTTCGTGGCCACGACCTTGTTGTCCTTGACCGCAACAGTGACCCCGCAGCCGGTGCCGCAGAAGCGGCACGGCGCCTTGGACCATTTCAGCTTTGTCACCTCGCTGTCCGTGACAAAATTGGCGGCCCCGGCCGGCAGCGTGACGCCAGCCACTGATGCCGTCGCGGCGACGGCGGTCTGCTTGATGAAATCGCGGCGGGAGATGTTCATCTTGCGCCCTCCTCGTAGATGGTCTCGCTCATGGCTTCGGCGTCTTCGTTGTGCTGGTAGACAAGCGCGGCCGACAGCACGCCGGGGAGCTGGTGGAGGTATGAGAGGTGCGCGGCAATGGCGCGCGAGGTCGGCGCTTCGATGGTGACCACGAGCTTGCCGGCATCGCTGGCGGCGTGGACCTCTGCGCCGGTGAGGGAGTCGATGGCGCTGCGTACCTGCGCCACGCTGGCCGGATGCGCATGCACGACGATGCCGGCAATATGCCACTCGTCGCTGGCTGGCAGCGGCTGGATGGGGATCGCACATCTGGCTGCGGGCATGCGCAAGCTCCGGTTCAATGCCGTTTCAGTCTGTGCTGCAGCTTGTTCTTATCTCACAATTCGCGCCAGCGGCGCGCCGCGCGTTCAGTGCGTTGGGGGGCCGCTGACCAGTTGGGTCATCCAGACAATGAACCCATAGCCTGCCACGACGATGACGGAAAGCACCGGCACCATCACGGCGGTCAGGAACAGGAAGCTGCGCAGTTCTTCTCTCTTGCGCTGCGGATCGTGGACTTCCCCGGTTTCCATCATGGCTTGAAGTAATCGGTGAAAGTGGTCAGGCAATGCACCTGATGCGTAACACCATTAAAGGAAGTGTGGCCGAAGGTGTCAAGACTGCACTCGCGCGGTTCATGCAATCAGCCCGCGCGCACGCGTCAGCGCTGCGGCTTCAGCGCGGCTTTGGGCGCCGGGCTTGGCGTGGATGCGGCGCAAATGCGACTTGACTGTCAGTTCGGAGGCGAACAGTTTCTGTGCAATCACCCGATCGCGGTATCCCGCTTACAGCATGCGCAGGACTTCGAGCCCGCGGGCCGCGGACGCCCGGCTCGGCCGACGCCCCGCGTTTGCGGCGCAATGGCGCCAGGGCCGGTTCCAGGTGTGCCAGCAGGCGCTCCAGGTTGTTGCCGCCGGCATCCAGGCGTAGCCAGGCGAGCGCCTGAGAACGGGCGGCCGCACCGCCCCGCGCGCCACGCCTAGTGGTAAGTCACCACCATCACGAGGCCATCCGGCCTGCCGCGCCGCCCCCCAGGCAGGCTGCGGAACACAGGCTCCACGCGCATCTTCGCCGTCGCGACATGCGCATGCCCTTTGGCGCGCACCGGCGGCATCGGCACCGGCGTCGAGACCGTCCGCCCCGAAGCGTCGACACAGCGCGCCTGCACATGTGCCGACGTTGGCGTGAAGCCGCACGACGGATTGGCGACGGCACCGCGAAACGTGATCGTACCCGTCTGCGCCGTCGCGATGCCGGCCAATGCCAGCGCCAGAACTCCACCCGCTATCATCCCGCTTCGTTTCATTGATCTCATGTCATCACTCCGCTGTCGGTGTAGTGCGGATGCAAGCCCCCGCGCGATGCGGTGCTGCCACTGCGCGACCGGAAGGGACAGTACATGCGCCACCTGATGTTAGTAGCCGCAATAGTGATTACTTGAGATTTGGAACAATGCTGTGACTATTGCACCGCAGCGGGGCAGGGCGCGAGGGCGCCCTGCATGGTTTCAGCCAGCCTGGCCAGTACCTTCCCGCAGGATCAGGCGCGAGCGCGCGAAACCGGCGTGCGTGCGCAGGGCCTGCATCAGCTGCTCCGATGGAACGCGGTCGAGATCGGTCACCACATAGCCGGTGGTGCCGCGCGTCTGCAGGTGCTGGCCGGTGATGTTGACCCCCTCCTGCGCCAGCAGCGTGTTGAGCGCGGCCAGCGCACCCGGCGCGTTGCCATGCACGTTGAGCAGCCGCGCCGGCGACTGCAGCGGGCCTGGATCGACCTCGGGAAAATTCACCGCCCCGATGGTGCCACCGGTCGCCAGGAAGTGCGCCAGCTTGGCCGCGACCTCGGCGCCAATGTTCTCCTGCGCCTCTTCGGTGCTGCCGCCGACGTGCGGGGTCAGCAGGACGTTGGGCAGGTTCTGCAGCTCGCTGACGAACGGATCGTTGTTGGTCTTGGGCTCTTGCGGGAACACATCGATGGCAGCACCGCCCAGGCGTCCTTCGCGCAGCGCCGCGGCCAGCGCGGCAATGTCGACCACGCTGCCGCGCGAGGCATTGATCAGGATCGCGCCAGGCTTGAACGCGGCCAGCACGCTCGCGTCGATCATGTTCTTGGTGCGCGGCGTGGCCGGGACATGCAGCGTCACCACCTCGGCCTGCGACACCGCTTCCTCGAGCGAACCCGCGGCGCGCGCAGAGCCGTGCGAGAGCCGCGCCAGCACGTCATAGTAGACCACGCGCATGCCCATCGATTCGGCCAGCACGCCGACCTGCGAACCGATATTGCCGTAGCCGATGATGGCGATGGTCTTGCCGCGCGCCTCGAAGGCGCCGCTCGCTCCCTTGGCCCACTTGCCGGCATGCGCCAGCGTGTTTTTCTCGGGAATCCGCCGCAGCAGCATCACCGATTCGGACACGACCAGTTCGGCCACCGAGCGCGTGTTGGAAAAGGGCGCGTTGAATACCGGAATGCCCGCATGCGTAGCGGCCTCCAGGTCGACCTGCGAGGTGCCGATGCAGAAGCAGCCGATCGACAGCAGGCCCGGGGCGCGGCGGATATCGTCGCCGCGCAGGTGCGTGGCCGAGCGGATGCCGACCACGTCGTGGCTGGCCAGCACTTCGTGCAATTCAGGACCGGCCAGTGCGCCGGTACGGCGCTCGACCTGCAGGCCGGCTTCAGCCAGCCGTGCGGTGGCGCTTTGGTGGATGTTCTCGAGCAGGATCGCAGTGGTCACGTTCGTCTTCCGCCTGGAGGGATGGGTACCCCTCCATTCTGCGCGCAAAACAGCGTGGGGCCACGGGAGTCCCTGCTGCCGGCAATGGCACCGGCGTTGACACCGTCATACTTGGGTTGGGGCAACGCGCCCCGTGCGTTGCCCCATGCCGGTTCAGCGCGAGCGGCGCGAGTCGCCGCCGAGCGGGTCGACGATGATCATGGTCTGGCGCAGCACCCCGCCGTCATCGAAGTAGGCGCTGAAATGCGCGGACTGCAGGCCGTCCTTGTACATCCGCCACGACCACGCTTCGCGCTTCATCAGGGGATAGTACTGGATGGGTTCGCGGGGCATGCCGAAATGCTCCTGCACGTCTTTTTTGGTCCAGACATTGACCTGGGCACGATAGACCTCCGTTTCGGTCAGCATCTGGCGGTAATTGGTCAGCTTGCCGCCGGCATCGAAATCGGCGGCATAGACCTCATGCCCGAAGGGCTGGCGCGACCACAGCCAGCGGGTGGTGCCGTCGGCCAGGCGGAAGGTCTCGGTGGGTGGGCCGAAGGTCTGGCGTACGGCGCTTTCCGGGCTGCCGATCAACTTCTGGCCGGTCTGTACGGGCTGCAGCGTGGCGCAGCCCCCGAGCGTGCCGGCCAGCCATGCGGCCGCGCACAGGCGGCCGGCCAGCCGAAGTTGCATGCGAAGCTGCATGGCGTTCTCCTGCGGGCGTCATGCCCGCATCCGCCATTCTCCGACTAGTGCGATGGCCGGCGCAACAGGACCCCGCGTGCCGGGAAGCCTGTTGCCGCCGGCAGGTCAGCAGCGGCCCTTCTTGGCCTGCCCCGGGGGGCAGAAGGATTCGTTGCCGTACGGGTCGACACGGCAATTGCCCTTCTTGGCCTGGCCCGGCGGGCAGCCGGGACCCCCGCCGCCGTAGGTGTCATACGGGGCAACCACGCAGCCACCAAGCAGGACGCTGCAGGCAGCGAGCAAGGCCAGGACTGGTTTCATTGATTTCTCCTTATTGTGGGGATCTGGATGCGCCCGAGGATACTGCTTTGATCTGGCGTCAATTGTAAGGAATCGTGAATAGGCTTGCCCCGCGAGTGGGGCCGGGACTGGGGCCGGGAATGGGGCTGCAGATGCGGTGCTGCAGATGCGCACCGGATACCCCCGTGCGCGACGCTATGGCAGGTGCCTGCCGGGCAGCCGGGCCGCCGGCGCGCCGTTGGGGCGCGCAGCCTGAGTGGCGGAGCCTTGCCGGCGCGCAGTGCCGGCCTTGGCCTGCCTGGAGCCGTGAGGCGCAGCCATCCGGCGTTCGCCGTCAATGCGTTCCCCGGGCGCGGAGAATGCCCCGATCCTGACGGGCTCGCCCATGCCGCCGGTGACGTGCTGCGCATGGGCGGTGCCGGAGGCCGCGAGCAACGCGGCGATAACAAGAGGAAGGGCAGGGAGGCGATGCATGGAACGTTCCGGTCGTCGGTGCCCTACGGCACGCGGCAGACGGATGTGTCGCGGCTTCGTGCGGGCCACGGGAGCATAGTCGAGCTCCCGGGTCATGGGTGTAATCGATTGTTAATTGGCCGCCACCCGCTGTCTTCATTCTGGCGCAGGGCTCTCCGCCATTGCTTCTTTCATCAGTCATCCTATGACATGGATAGGTGTGGCAAACAGCATTTTGGCTTGGAACGCCTTACATCCGGCTGGATTTGGTGGCGTAAAATCAATATTTCGTGCACTACACCGCAGATTCCTAGGGAATCCCGGGTAATCCCCAGCGCAAACTTTTCTGTGTTCTCGTAGAATGTTGTACGACGACGTATTACGCTGCCAGCGGAGACCCCCTATGCGCGAAAACCGGATCCGAAAGATGTGGGCGGCAGGCCAGGCGGTGGTGAATGGCTGGCTTTCCATCCCCAGCGCCTTTGCCGCCGAGACCATGGCCCACCAGGGCTGGGACTCGCTCACCATCGACCTGCAGCACGGCGCGCTCGACTATGCCGATGCCCTGGCACTGCTGACCGCGATCTCGACCACGGACACCGTGCCGGTCGTGCGCGTGCCATGGAACGAGCCCGGCATCCTGATGAAGGTGCTCGACGCTGGCGCATACGGCGTGATCTGCCCGATGGTCAACACCCGCGCCGATGCCGAGCGCCTGGTGGCCGCCACGCGTTACCCGCCGCTGGGCACGCGCAGCTTCGGGCCGATCCGCGGGCTGCTGTACGGCGGCGCCGACTACGCTCAGCACGCCAACGACACCGTGGTGGTGCTGGCGATGATCGAGACCCGCCAAGGGCTGGAAAACCTGGACGAGATCCTGTCGGTCGACGGGCTCGACGGCGTCTATATCGGCCCGTCCGACCTGTCGCTCGCGCTTGGCTGCCGGCCGACCTTCGACGACGTCGACCCGCCGGTGGCACAGGCCATCGAGCACGTGGCTGCCCGTGCCAGGGCGCACGGACGTGTCGCGGGCGTCCATAACGGTGCGCCGGCGGCGGCGTTGCGCCGCATCGGGCAAGGCTTCGGCTTCGTCACGGTCAGTTCCGATGCGCGCCTGATGGCCGCGGGGGCCCAGCAGGTCATGGCCGAAATGCGCGCCGGACAGCCACGGCAGACGGCAGCGCCGGCGCCCGACAACGGCGGCTACTAGTCCGGCCGGGCACCAAACAACACCAAACAATACCGAACCGCACCGCACGCAAGGAGAGCAAAACGTGAAACTCGGATTCATTGGCCTTGGCATCATGGGCAGCCCGATGGCGCAGAACCTGATCGCCGGCGGGCATGAAGTCAGGCTGTCGAGCCGCAGCGGCGCGCCGCAGGCGCTGGTCGACCTGGGCGGCATCGCCTGCGCGTCGGCCCGCGAAGTGGCGCAGGGCGCCGACATCATATTCCTGATGGTGCCCGACACCCCGCACGTGGAAGCGGCGCTGTTCGGCGAAGACGGCGTGGCCGCCGGCCTGGGCCCGGGCAAGATCGTGGTCGACATGAGCTCGATCTCGCCGATCGCGACCAAGGGATTCGCCAGCCGCATCAACGCGCTCGGCTGCCGCTACCTCGACGCGCCGGTTTCCGGCGGCGAGGTCGGCGCGCGCAACGCCACGCTGTCGATCATGGTCGGCGGCCCGGAAGACACGTTCGCGACCGTGCGCCCGCTGTTCGAGCTGATGGGCAAGAACATCACGCTGGTCGGCGACAACGGTGCCGGCCAGACCGCCAAGGTGGCCAACCAGATCATCGTGGCGCTGAACATCGAGGCCGTGGCCGAGGCGCTGCTGTTCGCCGCCAAGGCCGGCGCCGACCCGGCGCGCGTGCGCCAGGCCCTGATGGGCGGCTTTGCCTCGTCCAAGGTGCTGGAGGTGCATGGCGAACGCATGATCAAGCGCACCTTCGAGCCCGGCTTCCGCATCGGGCTGCACCAGAAAGACCTGAACCTCGCCCTGTCCAATGCGCGCGAGATGGGCCTGTCGCTGCCCAACACGGCGACTTGCCAGGAGCTGTTCAACGCCTGCGCGAGCCACGGCGGCGCCGGCTGGGACCATTCCGCGCTGGTGCGCGCGCTGGAGCTGATGGCCAACCACGAGATCGGATCCTGAACATGACCGCAACCGCAGCTTCCCCTCAACCCGCCGACAGCATCGCCTGGATCCGGCTGTCCTCCAGCTACCTGCCGCTGGCCACTCCGATCAGCGACGCCAAGGTGCTGACCGGCCGGCAGAAGCCGATGACCGAGGTCGCGATCCTGTTCGCCGAGATCCGCACCGCCAACGGCCACGAGGGGCTGGGCTTCAGCTACAGCAAGCGCGCGGGCGGCCCGGGCCAGTTTGCGCACGCGGCCGAGATCGCGCCGGCACTGATCGGCGAGGACCCGAGCGATATCGCGCGGCTGTGGGACAAGCTGTGCTGGGCTGGGGCTTCGGTCGGCCGCAGCGGCTTGTCGACGCAGGCCATCGGGGCCTTCGACGTGGCGCTGTGGGACCTCAAGGCCCGGCGCGCCGGCCTGTCGCTGGCCAAGCTGCTGGGCGCGCATCGTGATGCGGTGCGCTGCTACAACACCTCGGGCGGTTTCCTGCATACGCCGCTGGACCAGCTGATGGTCAATGCCGCGGCATCGGTCGAGCGCGGCATCGGCGGCATCAAGCTGAAAGTGGGCCAGCCCGACGGCGCCCTCGACATCAAGCGCGTGGCCGCGGTGCGCGAGCACCTGGGCGACGCGGTGCCGATCATGGTCGACGCCAACCAGCAATGGGACCGCCCGACCGCGCAGCGCATGTGCCGCACCTTTGAATCGTTCAACCTGGTGTGGATCGAAGAGCCGCTCGACGCCTACGACCACGAAGGCCACGCCGCGCTGGCGACGCAGTTCGACACCCCGATCGCCACCGGCGAAATGCTGACCAGCGCCGCCGAGCACTGGGACCTGATCCGCCACCGCGCCGCTGACTACCTGATGCCCGATGCGCCGCGGGTAGGCGGCATCACGCCCTTCCTCAAGGTGGCGGCACTGGCCGAGCATGCGGGGCTGATGCTTGCGCCGCATTTTGCGATGGAACTGCACGTACATCTTGCCGCCGCGTATCCGCGCGAGCCGTGGGTCGAGCATTTCGACTGGCTCGAGCCGCTTTTCAACGAGCGCCTGCAGATCGGCAACGGCCGCATCCGGGTGCCGACCGCGCCGGGGCTCGGCCTGAGCCTCAGCGAGCAGGCCAGGGCCTGGACGCGCCAGCAGGCGGAATTCGGCCAGCAGCCATAAGCACGACATAGAGAAACAAGACACACAGCACACAGGAGACAACCCATGAAAAAGCTGATCGTATCCCTGCTGCTTGGCGCAGCCATGGCCACCGCGCACGCCGCCTGGCCGGAAAAACCCGTCACGCTGCTGGTGCCGTTCCCCGCGGGCGGCTCCAGCGACAACGTCGCCCGCATCCTGGGCGCCAAGATGCAGTCGCAGTTCGGCGGCAGCTTCGTGGTCGACAACAAGCCGGGCGCGGCCGGCATGATCGGCGCCGCCATGGTCAAGCGCGCCCCGGCGGACGGCTACACCGTGTTCGTGTCGTCGCTGGGTCCGTTCGTGATCGGGCCGCACCTGACCAAGAACGCCGGCTACGATCCGCTCAAGGATTTCGACTACATCAGCGTGGCGGTGCAGGCGCCCAATGTGCTGGCCGTCCCCGCCAGCTCGCCGCACAAGAGCCTGCAGGACGTGATTGCCTACGAGAAGGCCCATCCCAGCAAGATGACCTTCGCCTCGGCCGGCAACGGCACCAGCGACCACCTGACCGCCGAGCTGTTCTGGCAGCAGACCGGCACCACCGGCCTGCACGTGCCGTACAAGGGCGGCGCGCCGGCGCTGAACGACCTGCTGGGCGGGCAGGTCGATGCGACCTTCATGAACATCAACACCGCGATCCCGCATATCAAGGCGGGCAAGCTGCGCGCGCTGGCCATCACCAGCAGCAAGCGCTCGCCGATCCTGCCTGACGTGCCGACGATGGATGAGGCGGGCGTGAAGGGCGTGACGGTCTACTCGTGGCAGGCCGTGGCGGCGCCGAAGGGGCTGGCGCCGGAGATCAAGGCCAAGCTGCATGCGGCCGTGGTCGCGGCGCTCAACGATCCCGCGGTCAAGCCCAAGCTGCTCGACCTGGGCTTCGAGATCGTCGCCAATACGCCGGAGCAGTTCACGGCGTTCCAGGCGGCGGAGTATGCGCGCTGGAAGAAGGTGATCGAGGTGGGCAAGATCACGGCCGACTGAGAGCAGGCGGTCAGACCCCTGGTTTGCTCCCCTCTCCTGCTTGCGGGAGAGGGGCAGGGGTGAGGGTGGGCGTTTGGCAAGCACGATGCCGGGCCACTCCGTGGATATTCCGACCCTCACCCCCACCCCTCTCCCACTTCGCGGGAGAGGGGAGCCTTTGCGAGGGGCGGCAGCAAGCGCCATCCCGTTTGCCCGTTTCCAATTCTCAGCGCTCAGCGCCGCGCCAGCCGCTTGAGCGCCCCCGGCTCCAGCAGTTCGATCTGCCGGTACTGGCGCCGGATCCATCCGGCGTCCTCCCATGCCTGCAGGTACTTCGCCACCGTCTGGCGCGAGCGGTTGACCATGTCGCCCAGGTCTTCGGCGCTGATATGCACGATATGGTCGGTGCGGTCGGCCAGCTCCAGCAGCCGCGCCGCCATGCGCGCATCGACCGGCGCCTGCGCTGCACTCTCGGCGTGGTCGAAGGCCACGCGCAGCCGCGCGCAGATCTGCTGCACGATCAACTGCATCCCCTCGGGGTGCTGCGCCAGGATCCGGTCGAACGCGCGCCGGTCCAGCACCAGCAACTCGGTATTGCCGACCGCGAAGGCGTCATGCGTGCGCGGCTTGCCGTCGAGCAGCGAGATCTCGCCGAACCAGCGGCCGCGCCCGATCACCGAATACACCGACTCGCGCCCGCCGCTGCTGACGCGGCTCATGCGCACGCGTCCCGACACCACCATGCAGAAGTAAGTCGGCGGGTCGCCGCGCGCAAAGACCATCTCGCCATCGGCAAAGCGCAGCCGGCGTGCCGCGCCGGCCACGGCGTCGAGCACACCGGGCGGCGCATTGCGCAGCCAGCCGCTGGCCAGCACGCCGCGCGGCAGCGCCCGCACGGGTTCGATGCGCTTCACTTTGCTGGCCACCTGATCTCTCATTGCCGTTCCGGTTGAGCCGAGATTGTCCAATACTTAACAGACTTTGGCACGGTGCGCCGCGACAATGCCTGCGTCCAGTCACATATCTCACCCCCGGGAGACTACGCAGATGGCGCAGATCCAGCTCGTCGATTCAGTAAGGGACCGCGTTTCCGACGCGGAATGGCAAATGCGCGTCGACCTTGCCGCGGCCTACCGGCTGGTGGCCCACTTCGGCTGGGACGACCTGATCTTCACGCACATCTCGGCGCGCGTGCCCGATGCGCCGGACCAGTTCCTGATCAACCCGTACGGCATGATGTTCGACGAAATCACCGCGTCGAGCCTGGTCAAGGTCGACCATGAGGGCCAGCCGGTGCTGGAGACGCCGTACGACGTCAACCCGGCCGGCTTCATCATCCACAGTGCCGTGCACGAGGCGCGCCCCGAAGTCGGCTGCGTGATGCACACCCATACTTCGCACGGCGTCGCCGTCTCGGCGCAGCAGGCGGGCTTGCTGCCGATCTCGCAGCAATCGATGTTCGCGCTGACTGGCCTGGCCTACCACGACTATGAAGGCGTGGCGCTGCGCGAGGACGAGAAGGCGCGGCTGGTGGCCGACCTGGGCCGCTGCAAGCAGATGATCCTGCGCAACCACGGCCTGCTGACGTGCGGGCGCACCGTGTCCGATGCCTTCCTGACCATGTACACGCTGGAGTCCGCCTGCCGCATCCAGATCCTGGCGCAGAGCGGCGGCACGCCGCTGACCACGGTGCCGGAATCCGCCAGCGCCAACATGGGCCAGCAGGCGCGCCAGGCCACCAAGGGCAAGGGCTCCAACCTGGCCTGGCCGGGCCTGCTGCGCCGGCTCGATCGCATCAACCCCGACTATCGCAACTGAGCCGCAACCGAGCTGAAACTGACCATGGCCATCCTTGTTCACCTGCCGTCGTTCATGGCGGTCCCCATCACGGGCCTGCTGCGCGAGCAAGCGCCGGATATCACCGTCTGGAACGGCCGCGAAGCCGCCGTGCCGGAAGACGTCGAGGCCATCATCGCCTGGGGCCTTAAGCCGGGCGTGCTGCCGGCCTACCCGAACCTGCGGCTGGTGTGCGCCGCCACCGCCGGCGTCGACAAGCTGCTCGCCGCGCCGGACCTGCCGCAGGACATGCCGGTCACGCGCATCGTCGATCCCGGCCAGCAGACCGGCATCGCCCACTTCGTGCTGGCCATGGCGCTGCGCCATACCCGTGAACTGGGCGTGTATGCCGAGCAGCGAAGCCGCGGCGAATGGAAGCGCCATCGCGGGCGCGCGCTGTCGCGCTGCCGCGTGGGCGTGCTGGGGCTGGGCGAGATCGGCAGCGAGGTGGCGCGCATGTTCGCGGCCATTGGCTTTCCGGTGGCGGGCTGGAGCCGCAGCCCCAAGCACCTTCCCGGCGTGGCGGACTTTACCGGCGACGACGGGCTGGATGCCGTGCTGGCGCAGACCGATATCCTGGTCTGCACGCTGCCGCTGACGCCGCAGACCAACGGCATGCTCGACCGCAAGACGCTGTCGCGGTTGCCGCAGGGTGCCTACTTCATCAACGTGGGGCGCGGCGAGCATGTGGTCGAAGCCGACCTGCTTGCGCTGATCGACGAAGGCCACCTTGCCGGCGCGGCGCTGGACGTGTTCGCCAAGGAGCCGCCGGCGGCCGACGACCCGGTCTGGACCCACCCGCGCATCGAAGCGACGCCGCATATCGCCGCCGATCCGTCGTACGAGCTGGTAGCGCAGCAGTGCATCGAAAACCTGCGCCGCGCGCGCGACGGACGCCCGTTGCTGAACCAGGTCGACCGGCAGGCCGGCTACTGAGCGGCGCGCCCGGGTTGCGTTACAGCGGCGCGGGCTGCGGCGCCGCCGGTGCTGCCGGTGCGGACGCAGCGGCCGGTTTGCTGCCGGCACCGCTGTAGGAGAAGTACTTTGCCTTGGCGTTGCGGGCCCAGTAGGCCACGGTGAAGTGGTTGCTGTCACGGCCGTACAGCAGTTCCAGGCTGCCATTGGCCGCGGCCCATTCCGCATAGCCGTTCTCCGCCGAGGCTTCGGTCTTGCGCAGCGAGGCGTAGCGGGCATCGAGCTTGCCGCGCACGTCTTCCAGCGCCGAACGGTCGAAGGTCATGGTGATCAACGCCACCGTATCCTGCGCGTCGCAGTTCAGCGTCACGCGCGTCAGGCCGGGCAGGTGGAAGCGCTCCAGGCGCTTGAGCTCCACCGTATCGCCGCCGGCCCATTCTGACCTGCCGGTGCGGGCATGGTTTTCCGCCGGGGCGAGCCGTGCGCATTTCGACTTGCCAAGCTCCAGGCCGAGCGGTGCCGCGGTGTTGGCCGCGGCAGCGGTGGCGTTGGTGGCGCTGGCGGTGGCATTGGCCGTTGCCTGCGGCGCGGCTTGTGCGGCAAATGCTGCAAACGTGGCCAGCAGCGCGGCGCAGTGAGGGAAAGCCTTCTTCATCATCAGGGTGCTGAACGGATTCACGGGGTCGGATCGATAGGTCACCGCGGATTCTACGGCTTTTCCCGTGCGCACCTGCAGGGCAGGGCACAACTCGACCCACGACAGCCCTCGCACAGCCGCTCACCGCCGCTGCGCCAGCCAGATCCCCGCCCCGATCGCCGCCAGCCCGACCCCGTGATACCACCGCGGCCAGTCGCCCAGCAGCAGCGTCGACAATAGCGCCGCGAACACCGGCGTCAGCGTGATGAAGAACACAGGCAGCTGCGCGCCGGCCCGGGCAATGGCGCGGTCCCAGGCGAAGTAGGCCAGAAGCGAGGGAATCGTCGCCACGTAGAGCAGTATCGCGGCGACCTTGCCGTTCCATGGCAGCGGCTGGTCCTGGGCCATCAGTTCCCATACCGTCACCGGCGCGCTCGCCAGCACGCCGGCGACGATCTGGGAAAACAGCAGTACCGGCAGCGGTACGTCGGGCCTTTGCTTGCGCAGCAGCCAGGTATAGGCGCTCCAGGCAATGGTGGCCGCCAGCATGTAGAGGTCGCCGGGCACGAGGTCCAGCTGGGCCAGTCGCGCCGGCTCTCCACGCACCAGCACGAAGGACACGCCGACCAGACACAGCAACGCACCGGCGACCTGCACTGGCTTGACGCGTTCGCGGAAGAACAGCGCGCCAATCACGATCAGGAACAGCGGCGTGGACGCGCCGATCAGCGTCACGTTGATCGGGGTCGACGTGGTCAGTGCCAGGTACTGCAGCGCGTTATAGCTGCCGATGGACAGCACGCCCATGGCCGCGATCACGCCGGCGTGCCGGCGCAGCGCCGCACGATGTTCCAGCACGCCGCGCCAGGCGAATGGCGCCAGCAGCAGGCCAGCCAGCACCCAGCGCACGGCATTCAGCGTGATCGGCGGAATCGTGCCGGCGGCGAGGCGGCCGACGATGGCGTTGCCGGCCCAGCTCAGCGGCGGAAAAGTCAGCAGGAACAGGGTGGTCCAGTCGATGCGTCCGGAGCCGGCGCGGCTTGCTTGCATGGCGAAGGCGATGTTGGGCGAATCGCGCATTATCCGCCAACACCGGCATGGCCCGCAGCGGCGGGGCCGAAAATCAGGCGTTGGTCTTGCGTCCCACGCTGCGGATCAGCTGCGTGACCCGCGTCATGTACTGGTCGAACGCCTGGTTCGCCTGCGCCTGGCTGTCGATGGGTCTGGCGACGGTGCGTCCTTCCGCCTCCAGCTTGGCCAGGATATCCGGCTTGGCCAGCGCTTCGCCGATCGCCTTGCGCAGCACCGCGACCCGGTCCGCGGGCGTGCCGGCCTTGACGAAGTAGCCGCCGCCGATGGTGTATTCGAAGTCGGGAATCTGCTTGCTTTGCGAGATCAGCGGGACATGCTTCAGCGCCGGCGGCAGTGCCCTGGAGAAACTGGTCAGGATGCGCAGCCGGCCCTGCTGCTGCATGGCGTCGAAGCTCGACTGGTAGGGCAGGATGGCAAAGTCGACTTCGCCGCCGGCCAGGCCCTGCAGTGCCGGCGCGCCGCCCTTGTATGGCACGTGCAGCAGCGGTGCGCCGAGCCTGGCGGCCAGCGCGTCGCCCATCAGGTGATAGATCGAGTCGATGCCGACGGTCGCATAGGTCAGCGGCTTGGCCTTGCTCTGCTTCGCCAGGTCAAGGAACTTGTCCAGGCTGTCGGCGGCCAGGCCATTCCTGGCCATCAGCACGATATTGGCATCGCTGATCGGCGCGGCCAGCATGAAGTCCTGCGGCTTGTAGCGCGCGACCGGATTCAGCAGCGGGGCCAGGAACACCTCGTTGATCGAGCCGTGGAAGAAGGTGTAGCCATCGGCGGGTGCGGCCAGCACCTTGTTGGCACCGATCAGGCCGGTGCCGCCGCCGTAGTTCTCGACCACGACCTGCTGCCTGACGCTCTTGCCGATCGATTCCCCGAAGATCCGGGCAGAGGTATCGCTGGCCCCGCCGGCCGGGTACGGCACCACCAGCGCCAGCGGCCGGGCGGGGAAGTTTTCCGCGGCAAGCGCGGGAAGGGAGGCCAGTGCGCCCAGTGCCGGGCTGCCGGCGGCACAGCCGGCCAGTTGCAGGAAGCGGCGGCGGTTCAGTGAATACATGAGGACTCCCGAAAAAAGCGTTGCTCAAACCAGGTAGCTCTGCGCCAGGTGCGCCCAGAATGCGGCGCCCACGGGCAAGGCCTTGTCATTGAAGTCGTACTGGGGGTTGTGGACCATGCAGCCGCCGTCCTCGCCCAGGCCGTTGCCGAGCCGGATATAGGCGCCGGGCCGCTGCTCCAGCATGTAGGCGAAATCTTCGCTGCCCATGACCGGCGGGCGCTCGACCACGTTGTCGGTGCCTACCAGCCGGATGGCGGCCTGGCGTGCATACTCGGTCTGCGCGGCATGATTGACCAGCACCGGGTACTTGCGCTCATAGACCACCTCGGACTGGAGCTGGTAGCTCTGCGCCTGCGCGGTGACGAACTCGCGGATGCGCGTTTCCACCAGGGTGCGCACCCTCGGGTCGAGCGTGCGCACGCCGATCTTGATGGTCGCGCTTTCCGGCACGACGTTGTAGGTGCTGCCGGCCTGGATCGAGCCCACCGTGATGACGGCCGACTTCAGCGCATCGATCTCGCGGCTGACAATCGACTGCAGGCCCAGCACGATGCTGGCCGCGCATTGCATCGGGTCGATGCCGTGGTGCGGCATGGCGCCATGCGCGCCGCGGCCGTGCAGCGTGACCGTGGCGCGGTCGAACGATGCCATTGCCGGGCCCGCGATAACGCCGATCTGGCCGACCGGCATCCCCGGCGAGTTATGCAGCGCGTAGACCTCGTCGCACGGGAAGCGTTCGAACAGGCCGTCCTCCAGCATGCGCAGCGCGCCGCCTTCGTTTTCCTCGGCCGGCTGGAAGATCAGGTTGAGCGTGCCGTTGAAATCGACCGACTCGGCCAGGTATTTCGCCGCGCACAGCAGGATCGCCGTGTGCCCGTCATGGCCGCAGGCGTGCATCTTGCCGGCGATGGTGCTGGCATAGTCCAGGCCGGTCTGCTCCTGGATCGGCAGCGCATCCATATCGGCGCGGATGCCGAGTGCCTTGCCGCCGTCGCCCTTGCGCAGGGTGCCGACCACGCCGGTCGTGCCCAGGCCGCGATGCACCGCGTAACCCCACGCCGCCAGCTGTTCGGCGACCAGGTCGCTGGTGCGGCGCTCCTCGAAGGCGAGCTCGGGATGGGCGTGGATCTGGTGGCGGATCCGGACGAACTCGGGCGCAATGGCCTGGACGGCCTGACGCAGGCTGGCGGTGGGGGACTGGGTCATGAATGTCGGCGTACGTGGTATTCCGGCCTATTCTCCACGCCCTTGGTCGCGGCATCCATGACAATGTTTGGGCAGAAACGTTGTATAAATAGCAACAATCAAAAAAAGCCTCGCTCGACCGGGAGGCAGGATCAGGCAAGAAGGAGCAAAGACATGGATGACGTGCTGGACCGCAAGCGGGCGCTGTGCCTGCTGCAGATCATTGAGACCGGCACGGTGCGCGGCGCGGCGGAGGTGCTCGAGCTGGACCCTTCGGTAGTAAGCCGCGCCGTGGCCAAGCTGGAGCAGGACACCGGCCTGACGCTGCTGGAGCGGCGCGGGCGCGGCGTGGTCGCCACCGACGCGGGGCGCCTGCTGGCGCTGTTCGCGCGGCGCCAGCAGGATCTGAACGACACCTTCCTGGCCGAGGTCAACAACCTGAAGAACGCCAGGCGCGGCCATGTCGAGCTCGTCTTCGGCGAGGGCTTCGTCGACCTGGTGCTCGAGCCGGTGCTGCAGGGGTTCCTGAGCAAGCATCCCGACGTTACCTGCAGCATTCAGGTGGCGGGCACCGACGAAACCGTCCGCCATATCCTGGAAGACCTGGCGCATATCGGCTTTGTTTTCCAGCCGCCCGACGATGTGCGCCTGCGCTCGCACTATTCACGGCTGTCGCCGATCCGCGTGCATGTGCGCAAGGACCATCCGCTCGCGCGGCGCCGGCGCGCGCTGACGCTGGCGGACCTGGCTGCGCACCAGGGTGCGGCGCTGGCTGAATCATTTGGCGTGCGCAAGCACGTGCAGGCGGCGGAGCTGGACGAGCACATCACGCTTAAGCCGATGCTGGTGACCAACTCATTCAAGGTGCTGTGGGAGTTCGCAGCGATGGGGCTGGGCTACATCCTGACGCCGCGCTCGGTGCCGCTGAAAGGGGCGCAGTTCAGGCAACTGGTGTCGCTGCCGCTGGCCAACCCGATTCTGAACAACAGCCGCATCCATATCATTTCGCGGGCGGGCAGGCACCTTTCGCCGGTGGCCAGCAGCATGCTGCGGCATGTGATGAAGGCCTTCCCGCTGATCTGATCAAGCGGGCAGGGCATCGTTGCATCCAGTGCAACGGATAGCCTGCTCGCTTGTCATGCGCCGGAAGCGGAGCGGTGGCGCTGCGGCCTCGCGCGGCTATTGCTGGCGTAGCGGCGGCATGCCGCATCCTCACGCGTGCGCACCGTCCAGGTAGGGGTCGATTGCGCGCGCCGGGTCGGCGGAGGGGCCGGTGCGGTCCAGGCCGGCGAGGGTGCGTGCGCCGTCGCTGTATGGGTCGACGTTGCGCGCGCCGTCGGCAAACGGGCTGCGCGCGTCCTGCACGCCGCGAGCGCCATCGGTGAACGGGCTGCGTGCGTCCTGCACGCTGCGCGCGCCATCGGCGAACGGGCTGCGTGCGTCCTGGACGGCGCGGGCGCCTTCGCTGAACGGGTCGCGCGCGCTCGGTGCGGCTTGTGCGCCAGCGGCGGCAGCGGCCAGGGCGATGGCGAGGACGAGGCGTCGGGTGAATTGGGTAGCCATGATCGGTTTCCTTTATGTCAGTGGATCTGTCTCGGTTTGCGTATCTGCGCGGCCGGGGCGTCGTCTTCGTCGTCTTTGCCGCCGGGCCACGAGAGGAATTAAAGGAGACCGGTGTATCTGCCCTGTAGCGGGTCAGCGGCGATTCTGTCAGGACACGTATCGATGTTTGCCGCGGATACAAAGCGGTACAAACGCGTGCCCCGGATGCCGTTTGCGAGCGGCAGTCAGCCGCGCCACGCCCGTGCCGGGCGCCGGGCCCGTCACACGAAAGATCCGGCTCAGGTGCGCCGCGCGCAGCTTCGAAGGCCCGGCAGTCCGGAACTCAATGGGAAGCAAAGGGTTCGTCGCACGCGACCCCATGATCCGGGGCACAATGGCGTGGCATCAAAAACCGAGGATGCCACCTTTTCTGCCACCCAAGGACGTCCGATCATGCATCACGTAGCGCTCGCCCTGTACCCTGGCTTCCAGGCGATGAACCTGGCGGTTACAACCGTGCTGGAGTTCACCAACCGGACGCTCGGCATGCCGCTGTACCAGGTCCACCTGCTGTCGGAGCAGGGCGGGCCGGTGATGTGTTCCGGCGGCTTTGCCGTGAGCACCGAGCCGTTCGGCAGGCGCCGCTTCGATACCGTGCTGGTGGTCGGCGACAACGACATCACGCCTACGCCGCCGGCGCTGGTCAGGTTCCTGCAGCGAGCGGCGCGCACCTCGCGGCGCATCGGCGCCACCTGCACCGGGGCCTTCAACCTGGCGGAGGCCGGGCTGCTGGATGGCCGCCGCGCCACCACGCACTGGTACTACGCGGAGCAGCTGCGGCGGCGCTTTCCCAACGTGGGCGTGGAAGAGGACCGCATCTTCATCATCGACGGCCCGGTATGGACGTCGGCCGGCATGTCAGCCTGCATCGACCTGGCACTGGCGCTGGTGGAGAAAGACGCCGGCGGCGCGGTCGCGCGCGACGTGGCGAAAAAGCTGGTCGTGTACCACCGCCGTGCCGGCGGGCAATCGCAGTTCTCGGCCTTGCTCGACCTGGAGCCGCGCTCCGACCGCATCCGCGCCGCGCTGGACTTTGCGCGGCAGAACCTGCAAAGCGAGCTCTCCGTGGAGCAGCTGGCAGAGGCGGCACACCTGAGCCCGCGGCAGTTCGCCCGCGCTTTCCGGGACGAGACTGGCCAGACGCCGGCGAAGGCCGTCGAGCACCTGCGCGTCGAAGCCGCGAGGCTGATGATGGAGAGCGGGCGCCATGCCATCGACGTGGTGGCGCGGGATACCGGATTCGGCGACCGCGAGCGCATGCGGCGGGCGTTCCTGCGGGCCTTTGGCCAGCCGCCGCAGGCGATCCGACGCCTGGCGCGAGGCGTCGAAACGCCGGCGGCATAGCGGGCGGCAAAGCGGGCGGCAAAGCACGCTGAAGACGCAGGCCTGCCGCATGAGCCTGCAGGCATCCTTCACGCACGTTGAAACCCTCTTGTAATAACCACCTGGCGGAATTGCACTGGCCACTGGCGCGCCGGCGGCCCCTCCGTTATCCCGGCGCAGCATACTGCCCGCGCTCCATGGAAAAGTGCATACGGCTCCACGGCACGTTTGTTGCTGGACAAAGGGAAGGTGAGCCATCCGGCCCGTCACCTCGTCCACGTCCCTACGGACATCACAAAGGAGCCGCCATGAATATCGTCTGGCTAGTTGGCGCGGTTGTCATCATCCTCGCGGTGCTCAGCTTCTTCGGCCTGCGCTGATCGATAGCTGACCATCGCCTGGTGCTGCGGCGGCTTGTCACCGCGTCCGCAGCGCCGGCATTTTCGTTCTTCTTTTCTTTCTTTTTGTCCTGAATGTCCTCAACGGGGCGCGTACCGGGCGCGCCCTACAACTCCGGCGTTCCCAGCGCCCGGCTGATACGCAGTGCCGCCAACGTGCTGATCACCCCGGACAGCAGGTAAAGACTCACCGCCACCAGTCCGAACAGCGACGACAGCCCCAGCGCCACCAGCGGCGCAAACGCGGCGCCAAACAACCAGCCGAAATCCGTGGTCAGCGCCGCCCCGGTGTAGCGGAAGCGGCGTTCGAAGTTGGAGGTCACCACGCCCGCCGCCTGCCCGTACGACAGCCCCAGCAGGCCGAATCCGACCAGGATGAAAATATTCTGGCCAGTGGCGCCGCCACCCAGCAGCCACGGCGTGACCAGGCTGAAAACACCGATCAGCACCGCCATCGTCGCCAGCGTGGTGCGGCGGCCGATGCGGTCCGCCAGCCAGCCCGAGATCAGCGTACCGATGAACGCGATAAAGCCGCCCGCGATCTGCACGGCCAGCACCTCGGAAATGGTCTGCTCCTGGTGCAGCACCGCCCACGACAGCGGAAACACCGTGACCAGGTGGAACAGCGCATAGCTGGCCAGCGCCGCGAACGCGCCGAGGAAGATGTTGAAGCCCTGCGCATTGACCATCTGCAGCGTGCTGATCGGCTCCAGTTCGTCTTCTTCGAGCAACTGCGTGTATTCGTGCGTGACTACCAGCCGCAGCCGCGCGAACAGCGCCACCACGTTGATGGCAAAGGCCACGTAGAACGGATAGCGCCAGCCCCATTCGATGAACTCTTGCGGGGTCAGGCTGACATGCAGGAACAGGAACAGCGACCCGGCGATGATAAAACCGGAGGGCGCGCCAAGCTGGCCCACCATCGCATACCAGCCACGCTTGTCTTCCGGCGCGTTCAGCGCCAGCAGCGAGGGCAGGCCGTCCCATGATCCGCCGAAGGCAATGCCCTGCAGGAAGCGGAACAGTGCCAGCAGGTAGATCGATACGGCCCCGATCGACGCGTACGACGGCAAGAACGCAATCCCCACCGTGGCGGTGCCGAGCAGGAACAGCGACGCAGTCAGCTTGATGCCGCGGCCCCAGCGCCGCTGGATGCGCATGAACAGCGCCGTGCCGAACGGCCGCCCGATGAAGGCGAAGGAAAAGATCGTGAAGCTGTACAGCAGCCCGGCCAGCTCGCTCGCGAACGGAAAGTAGACCGCCGGGAAGACAAGCACGGAAGCGATGCCGTACACGAAGAAATCGAAATACTCGGACGCTCGCCCGATCACCACGCCCGTGGCGATTTCGGCAGGGGCCACCTCATGGTGGCCGGGGGCCGGAGGTGCAGTCGGCGACGCTCGATGCTGGTGGGTCAGGCTGGCCATCGTCAGTCTCCTCTCGACAGGAGTGCTTCGATACTGCACTTAATCTCGCACAGTCACAAGAATAGCGCCTAAACTGCCTTAGAAAATCGAAAGGTGGATTCATCGGTGCTTGCCGACATTCCTCAGACGCCACTTTAGTGACTATGGGCCACTTCGACGCTGCCGTACCGCATTTCCGTGTGCCAAGAAGAAGACTACTGCAAGGATGTGGCGCGGTAGCCGCGCTGGCGTGCCTGTCCGGCTGTCAGGCAGTGTTGCTTTCGCCATCCGGCGACATGGCCGTGCGACAGCGCGACCTGATCATCATCGCCACCTGCCTGATGCTGCTGATCATCGTGCCGGTGATCATCCTCACGCTGGCATTCGCGTGGCGCTATCGTGAAAGCGCGACCGCGCCCTACAACCCCGACTGGGACCATTCCACGGTGCTGGAGCTCGCCATCTGGGCCGCGCCGCTGCTGATCATCATCGCGCTGGGCGCGGTGACCTGGGTCAGCACTCACCAGCTCGATCCCTATCGGCCGCTCACGCGCATCGACGCCAACCGGCCCGTTACCGCCGACGTCAAGCCGCTGCCGGTGCAGGTGGTGGCCATGGACTGGAAGTGGCTGTTCCTGTATCCGGAGCAGGGCATCGCCACGGTCAACGAGGTGGCAGCGCCGGTGGACCGGCCCATCGCCTTCCACATCACCGCCACCTCGGTGATGAACGCATTCTTCGTGCCGTCGCTGGCCGGCATGGTCTACGCCATGCCCGGCATGGAAACCAAGCTGCACGCCGTGATCAACAAGCCCGGCGAGTACGAGGGCATGTCGGCGAACTACAGCGGCGAGGGCTTCACCAACATGCGCTTCAAGTTCCACGGGCTGTCGCACGAAGACTTCGACCGCTGGATCCAGCAGGTCAAGTCCTCGGGCCAGGGCTTGTCGACGGATGCCTACCTGCAGCTCGCGCAGCCCAGCGAGCGCGTGCCGGTGCAGCGCTATGCCAACGTGGCGCCCGGCCTCTATGACCTGATCCTGAACCGCTGCGTGAGCGGTGGCCGGTGCATGGCCGATACCATGGCACTCGACCGCAGCCGCGGCAAGTTCGACCCGTCACGCGAGATCTGCACCGCGAGCAACACCCAGGCGGTTGCGCCTGCGTTCGCGGCCGGTGTTGTACGCAACGAGGGCCGGCTGCTGCTGCAGTAAGGCGCGGATTCTCCCGCGTTCTCATTTTCCCAGCGGTACTGGCCAGCTACCATCGGCCACGGTTGGTTACTTCAGGCCCCAGGTGAACAAAAATGCCCGAGCGCTCGGAACTCGCCAATTTGATCTTCGGACGGCTGACGTGGGAGGCCATCCCGCTGCATGAGCCCATCCTGATCGGCACCTTCATCGCGGTGGTGCTGGGCGGGCTGGTGCTCGTGGGCGCGGTCACCAAGTACGGCCTGTGGGGCTACCTTTGGCGCGAGTGGTTCACCAGCATCGACCACAAGAAGATCGGGATCATGTACGTGATCCTGGGCATTATCATGCTGCTGCGCGGGTTTGCCGACGCGGTCATGATGCGCATTCAGCAGGCCATTGCCTTCGGCGACAACGCCGGCTATCTGCCGCCGCACCACTACGACCAGATCTTTACCGCGCACGGCGTGATCATGATCTTCTTCGTGGCCATGCCGCTGGTCACGGGGCTGATGAACTTTGTCATGCCGCTGCAGATCGGCGCGCGCGACGTCGCCTTCCCGTTCCTCAACAACTTCAGCTTCTGGATGACCACGGGCGGCGCCATCCTGGTGATGATGTCGCTGTTCGTTGGCGAATTCGCGCGCACCGGCTGGCTGGCGTATCCGCCGCTGTCCGGCATCATCCACAGTCCCGACGTCGGCGTCGACTACTACATATGGTCGTTGCAGGTGGCCGGGGTCGGGACATTGTTATCCGGCATCAACCTGCTGGTGACCATCGTCAAGATGCGCGCGCCGGGCATGACGCTGATGCGGATGCCTATCTTCACCTGGACCGCGCTTTGCACCAATGTGCTGATCATCGCCGCCTTCCCGGTGCTGACCGCGGCGCTGGCGCTGCTGTCGCTCGACCGCTACGTCGGCACCAATTTCTTCACCGCCGACCAGGGCGGCAGCGCCATGCTGTACGTCAACCTGATCTGGATCTGGGGTCACCCCGAGGTCTACATCCTGGTGCTGCCCGTGTTCGGCATCTTCTCCGAGGTGGTCGCCACCTTCTGCCGCAAGCGCCTGTTCGGCTATGCGTCGATGGTCTACGCCACGGTCGTGATCACGGTGCTGTCCTATCTGGTGTGGCTGCACCACTTCTTCACCATGGGCTCGGGCGCCAGCGTCAATTCCTTCTTCGGGATCACGACGATGATCATCTCGATCCCGACCGGCGCCAAGATCTTCAACTGGCTGTTCACGATGTACCACGGCAAGATCCGCTTCGAGGCGCCAATGCTGTGGACCATCGGCTTCATGGTCACCTTTGTGATCGGCGGCATGACCGGCGTGCTGCTGGCGGTGCCGCCGGCGGACTTCTCGCTGCACAACAGCCTGTTCCTGATCGCCCACTTCCACAACGTGATCATCGGCGGCGTGGTGTTCGGGCTGATGGCCGGCATCCACTACTGGTTCCCCAAGGCCTTCGGCTATCGCCTGGTCTCGTCGTGGGGCAAGGCCTCGTTCTGGTTCTGGCTGACCGGCTTCTACTTTGCCTTCATGCCGCTGTACTGGCTCGGGCTGCTCGGCGTGACGCGCCGGATGAACCGCTTCGACGATCCGTCGCTGCAGATCTGGTTCCAGATCGCCGCCTTCGGCGCAGCGCTGGTCGCCATCGGCATCGCCTGCTTCATCATCCAACTGGTGGTCAGCTTCCTGCGACGCGAGGAGCTGCGCGACCTGACCGGCGATCCGTGGAATGGCCGCACGCTGGAATGGTCCACCTCGTCGCCGCCGCCGCAATACAACTTCGCCTTCACGCCAGTGGTGCACGACACCGACGCCTGGTGGCACATGAAACAGAACGGCTACACGCGTCCGCTGCAGGGCTTCAATCCCATCCACATGCCGAAGAACACCGCGGCCGGCATCGTGCTGGCGGGGCTGTCGACGCTGTGCGGCTTCGCGCTGATCTGGCATATCTGGTGGCTGGTGGTGGCGTCTTTCGCCGCGATCATCATCGGCGCGATCATCCATACCTTCAACTACAAGCGCGACTACTACATTCCGGCCGACCAAGTGGTCCGGACGGAGTCGACGCGCACACAAGTGATGGCGGGCCATGGCTGAGACCACCTATCCCCAGTACGTGAGCGGCACCTCCGCGGCGGATGAAGTGCCGCCGGGGGGCTTCACCTTCCACCTGGCCGAAGAGCATCACCCGCAGAACGGCACGCTGCTCGGGTTCTGGCTCTACCTGATGAGCGACTGCCTGGTCTTTGCGTGCCTGTTCGCCGCGTACGGCGTGCTGGGCCGCGAATACGCAGGCGGGCCGAGCGGGGCCGAGCTGTTCGAATTGCCGCTGGTGGCGTTGAACACCACCTTCCTGCTGCTGTCGTCGATCACCTATGGCTTTGCCATGCTGCAGATGCAGCAGAACCGCATCGCCGGCACGCAGATCTGGCTGGCGATCACCGGCGTCTTCGGGGCGGCCTTCCTGGCGGTCGAGCTGTATGAGTTCGCGCACCTGATCCACCAGGGCGCCGGGCCGCAGCGCAGCGCGTTCCTGACCTCGTTCTTCGCGCTGGTTGGCACGCACGGTCTGCACGTGACCTTCGGCATCATCTGGCTGATCGTGCTGATGACGCAGGTGGCGCGGCACGGGTTGATCACGGCCAACAAGCGCAGGCTGATGTGCCTGTCAATGTTCTGGCACTTCCTGGACGTCGTCTGGATCGGCGTCTTTACCTTCGTCTACCTGATGGGGGCGCTGCCATGAGCGCACACGACGAGACACTGGACGGCCACGGGCATGGCCACGAGCACGAGGAAGACATAGGGCCTCATGCCACGCTAGGCGGCTACCTGACCGGCTTCGTGCTGTCGGTTTTCCTGACCGCGGTCCCGTTCTGGCTGGTGATGGGCGGGGTGTTCGAGAAGTCTTCCACCACCGCCATCGTCATCCTGCTGATCGGCGCGGTGCAGATCGTGGTCCACATGATCTATTTTCTGCATATGAACGCCAGATCAGAGGGTGGGTGGAACATGCTGTCGCTGATGTTCACGCTGACGCTGGTGGTGATCACGCTGACCGGATCGCTGTGGGTGATGTTCCACCTGAACAGCAACATGATGCCGAAGATGCGTCACGAGCGCACCGTTGAACCCGGCGCGGCAATCGTGCCGCCCAAGGCGCCGTAGCAGGCAGGGCAGAGGGCAGGACGTTCCTGACCGACCAGCATATATACCCGCCCCCGCCAAGTGTCCTCAGATCACAGGGACATGCAACTGGCCATCAGTGCCAAGCACACGACCATCCGGCGTCGCCGGCAAATGGGTGAGCTCAAACGCCAGGATCTGCTGCGGCGTGCGATAGATGCCGCCATGTATCGCAGACATGGCGCTGGCGTCGAGGGTGCGGTGACCGGCAAGGTCGCGAATGGTCAGGGTGCTCATGACATTTCTGCCTCTTTTGAATTTCAAGTGGGTGGTATCGTGACGGGTTTCAGGTAAAGAGCAACACGAGCGATGCATAGCAAACTGTTTGAAGCAGCCCTTGGCGTAAGCGATCCGTGGTTCGTCCGGGAAGTCG
>Ga0209025_1000588_pt1 | contig 65615 bp, 61 predicted proteins | sample AraplaMF_Col_mLB_FD_184256 | JGI IMG/M metagenome (GOLD analysis project Ga0209025, IMG submission 184256) | Arabidopsis root microbial communities from the University of North Carolina, USA - plate scrape MF_Col_mLB (SPAdes) (version 2) | ecosystem: Host-associated > Plants > Roots > Endosphere... | reverse complement strand
GGCCTTTCGCATCGATGACGCGATCTCCTTCATAGCTGCCGCCAATTCCTACGATAATGCCATCTACAATCGCGACATCACCTTCCATAATTTCTAGATTGAAGACGTCAACGATCTTTCCGTTCGTGATGACAAGATCAGCAGGCTTCATTCTGCCTGCTGCGGCAATTCGATTGTTCCAATGCTGCTTGCTCCAATTCATTCGAAATCACATTCCTTTTCTCGTTGTATGAATAGTGTAGGGATAAAGCACCCATATAAATACAAAAAAACTTTAGTTCTGATAACTAAAGTTTGACGGTAAGGAGCAAGAACAGCCTGTCCATGATAGATAGAGTTAGCGCTCAATCCGATTCCACACAGCAAGCATTCTTTTCCTCGTAGTCAAACTGTTTACGGCAGCTCGGTAGAGACGATTGGACCATATTTCCAAAGTTATACGAAGAAGTATACGTTTGTAATTCTCTACATTGTATAGGGCGCCATTATTCCCGTCAACCCGGGAGCCTGTTCCTAACAGATCAATTGTTCGAAATAAGAAGAAGAGAAAACAACAAGAATGAGAATCAATATAGGTTAAAGTGGAAATGAGTGATGAAACCATAAATGTAAGGCCATATGGGCAAATGGGGAAGTAGTAGAACAGAGGGAGTGAGGATCCCTCTGTTCGTTAGTTGTGAATTCATACATTACCATCGTGATATTTCAATTCTAATCCTTCAAAGCATATAGCTGCTGTTGATTCACTGGCGACGTAATTACTGCTCCAGCATAGAAATTCAATAATGCCATCATATCTTGCGTACTTTGACTGGAATTACTGGATAGATTGTTAACCGGCTGTTGAGCTACGGACGACTCAGCATTACCAATGAATTCACCAAAAGTCTGTTTTGTTTCGCCTAACAATACCTTGCTACCGTCTGGTCTGACGAGATATTGCCTAATATAGCCATCTTCGCGGGTCGTTACGAGTTTTCCTTTTTTATTCTCTTTTTCATCTGATTCTTGCTTTTGAATTTCCTTCATTGTGTCCGCAAATAACGGTTCAGATTGTGGCTTGGATCGCTTCGCGGCAGGCGGGATTCGATAATAAGATTCAATACGCATATCTATGTAACCCTCCATCATTTTTCATGTTATTAGTAATTTGCTTTCATGTTATCTATCGGAAAATAACTGCTTATCGCTTAATATTTTTGAAAAAAATAAGGAAAGCTATTTCTTGGATCTGAACAGCACATATAAAACAGGCAGCCTAATTTTATTATCGAATGGGATTCGACGAAGCCGCTCAATGATTTCTTCGGAACCATAGAATGGAAAGAGTTGTTTCAGAACTGGGTCGCTAGAGTACGGAACGGATATTTCTTACAGACGGAGCCTGCGTTCCAATATGATTGTCGGGGAAATATATAGGGATTAAAGGAAATGCGGTCATCGTATAGGAACATGATACCCACACAAAGTACCTCTATTCCATTTCAAAAGAGGTACCTTTGAGTGGAGTATATAATTTCCGGTCGAGCAGGGGAGAAGAATCAGATTCGAAATGGATCAAGAATTGATAACCTGAATCCCTTTGATAATATTCCATACAAAGTAGTACACGCTTATCACACCGCATACACAAAATGCGATAATCGCACCGATTCCCCATGCGACGCCAATGTCGCGTACACTAACCCCAATTAAGCCAAACAACATTACCGCAATAATGGCCGCGATACTTGGAATAAGGTGAGTCCATAGCGCACGTTTGGCATGACTTCTTGTTACTGTATCTCCAACAATCCAGGCTAAAACAGGGAATAAGATAGGCGCAAAAAGAACGCTCCAGTACGAAAATGCAGATATAACTTTGTTTTCTTTCATTTATGTTCACCTCTAGTAGTAATTGTTCTTGTCTTGTTCTGATACATAAATCATACAATAAGACCTTGGCTCTACCTATCGATCAAGCTTTCAATATCATTACGAATTTGTAAGCCTAGGCCAAGCTTCATCATTCGATTTGCCCCCTTGTTCATCTGTTGACTGCTTACATGCATGATTCCTATAATAATTTTGAGGAAATTCATTCCAATGGTAACATTAGCTCCGCTTATCAGCCGACTCGCTGCTAAGGATATTATCAATAATGTGCAATTGGAGGAATTACAAGCTTGTCGATTGGCTAGATTTAATAAAGAAAGCAAATCATAAGCGATCAAGCTGCTAATGCACATGGACAGCAGCTTGATCGCTTTATGTCACGTACTACTTGAGTATCTTGTCAATAATCCCATATTCCAGCGCTTCTTCTGCTGTCATGAAGTAGTCGCGATCCATGTCTTTCTCAATTCGTTCGGGTGGCTGTCCAGTATGGTCAGCCATTAATTGCACAAGTCTCTCGCGCATCTTGAGAATGCGCTTGGCGCTGATGGCAATGTCGCTTGCCTGTCCTTGAGCGCCTCCATGGGGTTGGTGAATCATGATTTCACTATTGGGTAGTGCAAAGCGCTTGCCCTTGGCTCCAGCTAGCAACAGGATAGAGCCATAGGAGGCGGCTAAACCAGTACAGATGGTATGAACCTGCGGCTTAATGTACTGCATTGTGTCATAGATGCCAAATCCTGCAGTGACCGAGCCTCCTGGGCTATTAATGTACATATAAATGTCTTTGTCTGAATCCTCCGCTGCAAGAAGAAGGAGTTGTGCGACAACACTATTGGCCAGACTATCATTAATTTCAGAACCGACAAATACAATACGATCCTTCAATAATCGGGAATAGATGTCATAGGATCGTTCGCCGCGACTCGTTTGCTCAACAACATAAGGGATATAGTTGGACATGGTAATACCTCCTCTGAATTTCCACTCTGGAATATCTAGAAAACGAATGGATCGCAGCAGAAGATACGGTTCAGAGACAAAAGTTTTTTCCCAAGGCTGCGTAACGCAATGCATGCTTCGTTCGTTTACTGATAAGAAGATAAACCATAATTGACGCCATAAACGATTCATGTAATGCATGAAGAAGACCGATGAAGTGGAAGCGATAACGAGCGAATGAAGGAGTTGACTGTGAAGGATGACCAATCTAGATCAAATGCAGAGCGCCGAGCAACCTAATCTTGAGCAGTTGAACGACGTACTGAACAGATATTGCCTCTCTCTCACACATTCCAAATGGGATTCTGAGGATCTCGTACAGGATACGTGGGTCAAGATTCTAGCCCGTAACAAGGAGATGGAACACAACAATCCTGAAGCGCTGCTGCTGCGTACGGCCAAGAACGCTTGGATCGACCAAGTACGCCGAAGACGTCGATTTGATCAAATTCTGGTGAAGCAGCAACTTCAATCTCAAGAACACAATGATCCTATACAAGAGAACAATACAATTGACATCGAAGCCGCCTTCCAATATATGATGACACACTTGTCTCCTCTGCAAAGGACCGTCCTCCTTATGCGCAGCGTACTCGGGTATTCTGTTGCTGACACTGCGAATAAGCTGAAGACAACGGAAGGGGCGGTGAAGGCTGCATATCATCGAGCACGGAAGGTGCTGCATGATGTGAAGGAAGAGGAATACATGGAAGAAGCGGCCCTGCCAGACACTGCGGAGGCTCGAAGCCACATACGGGCACTCACTATTGCATTTGTTAATGGAGAAGTCAACGAGGTATTGAGACTGGTGCAGGGAGAACAGGATCTCGTACCTGCATTGAATATGTACTCGATGTCAAATCAGATGCGTTATAAACAGAAGCAGCGGGCGTATAAGCAGATGTTCCATCATTTCGAAGCCGTGCTAGCGGCATAAAATAAGACCGTAATGGGAGCAATTCGGCATGCTGTGTTTGTAAAATCTGTGCAGCGCTCAGCCCGCCTCATCCATATACGCCGTTATGGGGAATCGCCTTCAGCATGTGTCACCTGGTTGGTGCTGAAGGTGATTGTTCGTGTTCCTCTTCCATAAAATACTTCAATAATGATAACCAGACGCGATAATCGGGATTCGGACGTTTCCCTTTGCTCATTCTTTCTAATTGCTGTTCGTACCAACCAATTTCGAGCATGGCCGCATTTGAGTCTATCCATTTCACTCCTGTCGTAGACAATCCCAACATTAGGAAGTAGACTGACTATATAGTATTTCGGTCATGTCTACTTATTCAACGATGAGAGGAAATATTGAAGATGACAGATGAACAATTACATCACATTTCACACTGTTTTCGCTTCCAAAAGCCTAAGATCACTTTCCTGAGGCATAATGAGAATCGGACATATAAAGTGAGCGACGCTGACGGCAGCACTTATGTCCTGCGTGTTCATCAGCCGTTTAAAGAAAGTATGACAGGCTTGCAACATACTTATGAAGGCTTGCTGGGTGAACTGGTCATGCTGGAATCATTGGCGAAGGAGAGCAGCCTGCTGGTGCAGTCGCCGCTGCGCAATCAAGATGGGGAATTGATTACCGTCATCGAACATGAAGGGCAGCGATTGAACTGTTCGGTTCTAACATGGCTGGAAGGCAGGGATCTTCAGAAGGAAGATGTTCAGAAGCCAGAATTGGTCAAGCTGCTCGGTTCCCAAGTTGCTGAACTGCATGAATTTTACCGTCAGTATCCGCAAGTTCACGTTAAGAATAGACCCGAGCAAGGGATTGCGTATAATGTAGGCTTGATTCGAACCATACATACAGGGTTGGAACTCGGTTTATTTGCGTCTTCTGATGTCGCGATCATCGAGAAGTGCATTCATCTTATCAACGATAAACTTGAGCAAATCGGAACCGATACGGATAGATGGGGACTTATTCACGGTGATTTAGGTTTTGGTAATATGATTATTTCTCCTGAAGGACAAGTAAGTTTCATTGACTTCGGATTTTTCGGCCCAGGATACGATTGGACAGACATTGCCATGGGGGCGATGATGGCTCCCGCAGCACACAGAGATATATTCCTAGAGGGATATTACGGTACTGCGAACATAGATGCGGACGAGCTTGTTCTCATCGAAGGCATGATGCTGATTTCGATTATCGGATATTACGCGTTTCAAATGGGGAACGAGTCCGTACATAATTGGATGCGGGAGAAAATGCCGAAGCTTTGTGCTGATCATTGTGTGCCCTTCCTAGCAGGAGAGCGAATATTTTATCAGGTATAGGTTAGAAAGGCGTTAAACAACTAAATCTTGAAACAATGACAATAGCTAGATACCATAACTAAAAGCACCTCCATCCTAAGATAAATACGTGAAGATGGAGGTGCTTTTGTGTTTTGTTGCATATCTACATCCAATCAGTCAGCCTAGTGGATTGATAAGATAGGGGAAGAACATTTATTCCGTGGAAAATCGGTAGAATTAAGAGGAGGGGTTCCTATGCACGCGAAAAAAGTTCCTCGTTAAGCCCGTGGCCCGCCATTCATGAATCTGTATCCACTCATTCCAATTACACAGACCAAGGGAGAGATACGCCAATGAACATGAATGGACCTGTTGAAATTTCAAGACAAGAAAGGCTGGCAATTTGTTATGAGCTCGCCAACCGCTTGCAGGAGGTATACAATGAGCAAATTATTGCAATCGGGGTGTATGGCTCCGTATCCCGAGGCACGGATGGCCCTTTTTCGGACATTGAGATGTTCTGTGTGCTGAAAGACGCGGACGAAGAGGTTGACTTCAGTTACGAGTGGTCATCGGGGCCTTGGAAGGCCGAAGTGAATGTTCGAAGTGCGAGTGTGGTTCTAAACGATGCTGCCACAGTGGAAGGGGACTGGCCATTAACACACGGGCCGTTCTTCTCACCGCTAAGTCTGTACGATCCGGATGGATTTTTTTCTAATCTGAAGGAAGCGGCACAATCACCCTCAAGTGTTGATTTCTCGAATGCAATTAACGAAGTGCTCGTGGGAGAAATGTATGAGTTCATTGGAAAGCTCCGGAATGCGAGTCGAACCGGCACGCAAACGTATCTGCCATACTTAACTATGCAATTTGCCCAATACGGCGCTATGTTGATCGGACTTCACAATCGAAAGCTGTACTCGACAGGAGCTAGGGTGCTTCCAGAATCATTAGAGCTTCCAGATCGCCCGGATGGGTATGATATGGTCACCAATATGGTCATGTCTGGTCAGTTGTCTGTACCGGATCGAATTATTGATGCATGCGAACAGTTCTGGAATGGACTCGTCGCATGGGCTGCAGAGCATGGTTACAAAATTCATTCGGAACGTATTCCATTCTAAAAAATCTTGGCTGCGTTAAATGGCGATTGATGACCTGATCATCAAATCACAATATTATTTGTACACAAGCTCTGCTCTAAGCAGGGCTTTTTATTTTTCAAATGGTGGCGGCCAATGAACCGGGTGGTTCGATCACAGAATGAAGATGATTCCTCCTGTTGTCGAAATTTATACTTGTTTTTCGAGTTTGTATCCAACTGTTCGTTTTTCCCCGAATTGAAACTTGTCTTACCATATGAGATACTGTAGTCATCTGCATAAAAAGGAGGTGAATGCATTGCTGTTGGAACTCCAGGATCTGATGTCTTCTGATTTGATTCCGTATTTGATCTCGATCGGTCTAATATGCTCACTGACGTATGCTTACGTTGCACATCTGTATGTCGCAGTCGATCGCTTCTTAGTCCCTGCATACAGAGGTCGAGTCGCGATTGTTCCTCATCAGGAACGGATCGTCGGTCGGACAGAGATACATTACTGGCTAACCAGAAGTGTGAAGCGAAAAGAAGCGCCGGATGGAGATTCAGGAGACTGCCGTTCCTTGATTGGAATCATAACGTTACCCAATCAAGGAGGACTATTATGGAGCAGTTCAATGTATTCACCTACAAGCGAAAGTTCATTCTAATCGGGGCACTGGTGCTCCTAGTGCTGTTAAGCGGATGTGGGGTAAGCGGGCCTAATGCGACCGTTGATGCTAATACGCCAGGCTTTTTTAACCATTACATTGTGTATCCGTTTGTGTATCTGATTCAACATTTTGCGGCATTTTTTGGTGGAAGCTACGGACTGGCATTGATTTTGCTCACGCTGCTTGTACGATTAGCACTGATGCCGCTAATGATGAGACAGTATCGAAATCAGCAGAAGATGAAACAGAAGATGGACGTATTGCAGCCTGAGTTGAAGCTTCTTCAAGACGCATATAGGGATAAGAAGGATGCGGAATCAAAAGCAAAGATGCAGCAAGAGATGATGCAATTGTATCAGAAGCATCAGGTGAATCCGCTGGCAATGGGCTGCTTGCCGCTGCTTATCCAACTGCCTATCTTGTCGGGATTGTATTATGCCATAAAGTTCACACCGGAAGTAGCTGCACACTCGTTCTTATGGTTCCAGCTCGGACGACCGGACATTGTGCTCCCACTGCTCGTTGGGATCATCTACTTCTTTCAATATAAGGCTACACAAATCGGCATGGATCCGATGCAGAGTAAGCAGTTTGCATTTATGGGATACTTGTCTCCGATAATGATGACCGTGTTTTCTCTGACAACTCCTGCAGTCATACCGATGTATTGGTGTGTAGGCGGAGTATTCGTAATTCTGCAAACACTGCTTGCAAAGAAGTTGTATCGGACGAAGATAGAACCAGTCGCAACGGTTAGCAACAATTAAAAAGCGTTATAACAAAGCAATCAAAGCTGTCCTGAATGAATTAGTGGGGCAGCTTTTTATCTACTTAAAAATAGATAAGGAAATATCTAATCAAATGGAGGGAATAGGTATGGAGTGCCTATCTAGCATATTTACGCAGGAGCAAATCGAAAATATCGTGAAGCGATTTGGAAATACATTTTATGAACAGATGCTGCGCCATCTCGATGATTATGCCGAGAAGTGGTCGTTGTCCTCCTTGCAGCTAATCCCATCCTTTTCTGCAAACGTAGTGTTCACTTGCTATTCGGAACAGATTGGGCATGCGGTATTGAAAATAGGAGAACCATCGGAAACGATATGGACGGAAGTCTCAACGCTGCGTCTATATAATGGTCAGCGATTCTGTAAGGTGTATGGAGCAGATATCGATAACGGCGTTATCCTTTTAGAACGTTTGCAGCCAGGTACTACCTTGCGGGACGAGCATTCGTTACAGCGAAGATTAGATGTGTTCTGTTCCTTATATTCGAATTTACATATCGCGGCTGTTGAGGCAGAAAAGTACCCAACCTATATCGGTTGGGTAGAACGGATAACAGATTACATGAGTCAGCGTCAAGATTGCCCTGAATTATCTAGACACATGCAAAGAGCAAGAAAAATATGCTTGTCCATAGCTTCAACGTATTCGCAAAATCTGCTGCTGCATGGTGATCTTCATCATGATAATATGCTGCTCGGCAGCGATGGGGAATACGTGATCATCGATCCGAAGGGTGTAATCGGCGATCCTGTATTCGATATTCCTCGATTTATATTAAATGAATTCGATGAAAGCATTACGAAGAATCAATATGAGAAAATAGAAGAAATCATAGGTGTTCTCACGAAGAAGCTTGCGATTCCGAATGATGTCATTAGGAAATGCCTGTATGTAGAAACGGCAATGGGAATGTGTTGGTGTGTAGAAGACGGTTCGACACCTGAGGAATATACTGCCCTTGTCCAAAAGGTAGCCTTAGCCGAGGCAATCATGAACGAGCAAGGTACTTGATAAGGCTGGTTGACGCAGCTAACTAAATACTATAAGTTTGAATGGAGTCAGATTGGCTCCCATGCTATTACGCTAGGCAGGAGGGAAGATACGTGCAGTTTTTATTGTTCTATTAATACGGGCTTCTTCTTAACCAGTTAGAAGCTCGTATCGATCCTATGGCTATCGATACGAAATGATTATATTTCGGAGGTAGCAAAAAGATGGAACATATTTGTTTTGAACTCGAAAACGTCGAAGTGACGTATTTAGATAAAGAGGTATTCAAGATCGACCGGTTAGCTGTACATCAGTTTGACCGGATTGGCATCGTTGGCAAGAACGGGGCAGGGAAGAGCACGCTTCTGAGGTTGCTTGCAGGTATTGTTCAACCCATGAGCGGGAACGTGAAGCGGCATGTCGAGTATGGCTTATTTGAGCAAAAGGAGGCGCCTGAAGATGCTGAAGCAGATCCAGCGTTATTAGGCAGATTGGCGGTTCCGAATCGTACTGAGGGCTTAAGCGGCGGGGAGCAGACAAGGTTGAAGCTTGCGCACATGCTGACTCATTATTACGAAGCACTGCTCATCGATGAGCCAACAACCCATTTAGATCAAGCGGGCATTGAATTCCTGCTCGATGAGCTTCGCTATTACTACGGAGCGCTTGTCCTGATCAGTCATGATCGTGCCGTACTGGATGAACTCGTCACGACGATTTGGGAAGTTCATGAAGGCAAGGTACATGTGTATTCGGGAAACTACAGTGATTACATCGAGGCGAAGCGTCTGGAGCGCGAACAGCAGATGCAAGCACATGAGCAGTTCATCAAGGAGAAAACCCGCCTAGAAAAAGCTGTACAAGAGAAAATGAAGAAAGCCGAAAAGATTGCGCAAGCAGGCAGTATGTCTAAGAAAGAGTCGAAGGCATTGGCAAACCGCATGTTCGAAACCAAATCGAAAGGCACCAGTCAAAAAGCAGTCCATCGTGCCGCCCGCGCTATTGAACATCGTATGGAAAAGCTTCAAGAAGTAGAGGCCGTGCAGGAAGAGAGACAGATCGTGTTCCGCCAAGCGAAAACAGTAGAATTGCACAATAAGTTTCCCATTATGGCAGACAGACTCACGCTCCAATTGGGTGACACTGTATTACTTAAAGAAGTAAATTTCCAGCTCCCTCTGGGGAAGAATATAGCGATTACAGGTGCAAATGGAAGCGGAAAAAGCTCTCTGTTAGCACATATAGCAAATGCGGGGGCAGGCTTAACCATTTCCCCAAAAGCGAAAATAGGCTGGTTCCGTCAAATGAGTTATCAATATACAAGCAATGAGTCCGTGCTGCAATTCGTCAAAAATCGTTCCAGCTACGAGGAAGGTTTTTTGCGAGGTGTGCTGCATGCTATGCAGTTCGTAGGGACTGACATTCAGAAGAGTGTCCGATCCTTGAGCGGTGGGGAAGCAATTCGTCTTCAGCTGTGTCAGCTATTCCTAGGGGAATATAACATACTATTGTTGGACGAGCCGACCAATTTTTTAGATATTCATGCTATAGAAGCATTAGAGCGGTTCATTGCCGCATATGAGGGAACGATCATCATCGTGTCTCATGACAAGAAGTTCGTGGAGCATGCCGCAGATGTTCACTTCCAACTCTCGGATCGCAAATTGCATTTAATGTAAACGTAGTTAAGTATTTAAAAAAGCCGCCAAGTTCGATTTGGCGGCTTTTTGTTATCTTTTCAGTTGTGTGTCCTCAGTTGTGCGTTCTGCGTTCCTGCAAAGCACTGCGAGCACACAAAGCACGCAATGCTCATCAGGACAAGGCTTTCAGACCCGTAACCCCAATAATAATGGCGATGAGGCTCACAATCCGCGCTGGGCTTTTGCTGTCACCGAAGAAAATCATATTGAGAAGCACGGCTCCTGCAGTACCAATTCCGACCCATACTGCATAGCTGACACTAACCTGAAGATATAGGAATGAAGTATAGAGTAGGGCGAAGGAAGCTCCGAATCCACCTAAGAAGAGTACTCCATTTAGCAGCGTTTTATGCAGGGAATACTTCTTCAGCCCAACTACACCGACCATCTCACACATCGCCGCCAGGAAAACGAACAGCCATCCCATCGTTATGCAACTCCTTTCTGTTTATGATCCGTGACAGCTTGATCTGCCAATTTAAGTCCGATAACGCCTGCAACAAGCACGATCATAAAACCAATTTTGCCTATGCTAAGACTCCCGCCGAAAAACAATACATCCATCAGTGCCGTACCGACTGTCCCTGCACCTGCGAAGATCGCATATACGGTACCGGTAGGAAGCTTCTCACAAGCCTTAGCCAAGAAATGAAAATCAACAGCAATGATTCCGAGAATAATGGCCCAATGCCACCACGATGAGGCCATATTAAAGCCGAATACCCACAGCAGCTCGAACAGGCAAGTGAGCATAACATACATCCATGAACGATTCATGTTAACACCTCTCTTAATATGAATGACATTCAGTCATTTTGTAGACAAAAAGATAGGCCCTTGAACTACAGGACCTGAATCCCTAGTGCGTGACTGACGAAGGCGTATACTTCTTCCGCTTGAGCTTGAATTTCTGATTCATCTGCTTGATCGAATAGATACACTTGCTCAGCTGCGGATTCAATAGCACCAATCACAATTCGTGCCGTTCTAGCGGTGTTCAGCGATTTCCGAATTGAGCCATTGGCTTGAGCCTTTTCCAATAGTTCAGAAACCCAATCATAGTAAGGTTTATAAATGGATTCCCATTCCTTTAAATGCTCACTGGAAGCCAATCCTGCATACAACAGCGCTAACTGCTCTCGACCATCATGATGAAGCTGGAATACGGTTGCAATAAACGAATTAATCTGTTCATGAATGGGGGCGTCCTGATCGACCGAGCTTTGCAGCGCCTCAATAATCTTCTGCACCATGACTTCTGCAATGGACGGCATGACAGCCAGCTTAGAAGGGAAGTAAAGATAAAATGTGCCCTGTGCAATCCCGGCACCCTTCACGATATCAGATACCTTCGTCTTTTCAATGCCTTTGCTGCATAATACTTCAATAGCCGCACGAACAATGCGTTCCTTTTTATCTTCGATGAGTATGACCTCCTCACACGCAATCACAAATGACTGACTATCATTCATTTTATAGGAAATGACGAACGGTTGTCAAATGAACAAGTCTGCTTATACTATATACGCTAGTAACAATCATTTTCATGCAAATATCGGCAAAAAGGCATTATATATTCTTTAAAATTGAAGAAACCTATTTTACGCTTACTTTTAAGCTCGATAACGTTTATAATATATCGAGTACAAAGACTATAAGAAAAGGTGTCATGAATGAGCATATTAAACGTAGAACGACTCAGCCACGGCTTTGGAGACCGTGCGATCTTCAAGGACGTATCCTTCCGCCTGCTCAAGGGCGAGCACATTGGACTAATTGGCGCCAATGGAGAAGGCAAGTCCACTTTTATGAATATTATTACTGGCAAACTACAGCCGGATGAAGGCAAAGTTGAATGGTCCAAGCGCGTGCGCGTTGGCTACCTCGATCAGCATGCCGTACTTAGCAAAGGCTTGACAATTCGTGATGTATTGAGAAGCGCGTTCCAATATTTATTTGATATGGAACAAGAAATGAACGACATGTATGGCAAAATGGGTGACGTAACGCCAGAGGAACTGGAGAAGCTTCTAGAGGAAGTCGGTACGATTCAAGACACGCTTACGAATCAAGACTTCTACTTGATCGATGCGAAGGTCGAGGAGACTGCTCGAGGACTTGGCTTGGTTGATATTGGCCTGGACAAAGACGTACATGACTTGAGTGGCGGTCAGCGTACGAAGGTGCTGCTCGCAAAGCTATTGCTTGAGAAGCCAGACATCCTGCTCTTGGACGAGCCTACGAACTATTTGGATGAACAGCATATCGAATGGCTGAAGCGTTATCTGCTAGCGTACGAGAATGCGTTCATCCTTATCTCGCACGATATTCCGTTCTTGAATAGCGTTATTAACCTGATCTACCATATGGAGAACCAAGAGCTTAACCGCTACGTGGGCGACTACGACAAGTTCCAGGAAGTCTATGAAATGAAGAAGCAGCAGCTGGAATCTGCCTATAAGCGCCAACAGCAGGAAATTGCTGACCTGAAAGACTTCGTTGCACGCAACAAAGCGAGCGTCGCGACACGCAACATGGCGATGTCACGTCAGAAGAAGCTCGACAAGATGGAAGTGATTGAACTAGCGAAGGAGAAGCCGAAGCCGCAGTTCAGCTTCAAGGATTCCCGCGCTTCCAGCAAGCTTGTATTCGAAACGAAGGACTTGGTTATTGGTTACAATGAGCCATTGTCCCGTCCATTGAACCTCCGTATGGAGCGCGGCCAGAAGATCGCCTTCGTCGGCGCGAACGGTATCGGTAAGACGACATTGCTTCGCAGCATCTTGGGTGAAATTCCCGCAATCTCGGGCTCTGTAGAGAAGGGTGACAACCTGGACATCGGGTACTTCGAACAAGAAGTCAAAGACGCAAATTACAATACATGTATCGAAGAGATCTGGAAAGAGTTCCCTTCCTTTACACAATTCGAAGTTCGTGCAGCACTGGCGAAATGCGGACTGACAACGAAGCATATCGAAAGTAAAATTGCGGTGCTAAGTGGTGGGGAAAAGGCGAAAGTTCGCTTGTGCAAGCTCATTAACGTGGAGACAAACTTGCTCGTACTCGATGAGCCGACGAACCACTTGGATGTCGATGCGAAGGAAGAGTTGAAGCGTGCCCTTAAAGCGTACAAAGGAAGCGTCCTGCTTATTTCCCACGAACCTGAATTCTATCGCGATATCGTGACAGAAACATGGAACTGTGAATCTTGGACGACAAAAGTATTTTAATTGCACAACGCAAAAACCGACTCTATCGCTAGTATTGCGGGAGTCGGTTTTTTGTATTTATGCAAACTTTTCTACCATACACTCGCAATGCCTTCAACTAATGTTGTAGTTGAAGGCATTGCGAGTTCGGCAGCGACGACTCGCCAAGGGCATTCGTGACGATAACGTCAACGATGCCGAAAAATAGGGCAGCTGGAACAATCACTTCTATTCTCCGCGGCGCGGCACTCACGATGATGGCTGGCAGCCCGCCGAATGCAACCTGCGGGGAAGAGGAGAACCCCCAGCCTTCAATACTGATTCCCCCGAAAGTACCAACGGCTTCCAGGGCATTGTCAGGCACGAGTGCAGAAATTTCTGGCGCGACAGCTATATCTATGCCCAGCGCTTCCTGAACGTTTTTTATCGGCATGGCCAGTCCGCGCGTGCTCTGCCCCGAACCAATATCCTCATCCGGAATGGAAAACAGCAGTCCTTCCACTTCATCATTCTCATTTAAGACTACGGATCCGGAGTCTCCTTTCCCGGCGAAGGCCGTTCCTGGTGTGGAACTTGTGATTTCAAAAGCGGAAACATATTGCGGAGTTGATCCCGGAATAAATCGAGTCATCGTCCCTTCCTTCAACAATGTGCGCGTTCCGCGCTTCTTCATTTTCCTTCCTAGCGTATGCGGCGTATCCCATAGATTAACGCCCTTTACGGGGCCAATATCTACGATTTCCTTCAAATAACCGCAATTGGGCTTGATGACGGCACAATCGAGATGAAGCGGCATACCCTCATCCTTGATACCCGATACCGTACCGGTAATGCGGGCTTGCGGCTCACCTTGCGCTGGCTGAAAAATTTCCTTGCCGATAGTTTCTGCATCGGACTCATTGGGTCGTTTTACGACATGCGCGCAGGTGAGCAGGAGATGAACCTATGCCAACGATATATTTATGAGGAACAATGGCATCAAGCTGCTCCTGCAATGAAGCACATGCATGGAATGTTTCGGGAAGGACTTTCATGTTTTTCACAAAATTCATGTTTAACTTTCCACCATTTTTTACTTTTCGTCACATTCCTTTTCGACGCTCTGACTTCTATTATTTGTAATATAACCATTCAAGAATTGTTTTATTTCCTTACCAAATTCCATCGAATACATAGGAACGAACCGTCGCGATATACAGCATAAATCTTAAAAAATAGGAAAAAATATGGACATTGTAGTAGCTAGTTAATCCCCAATCTAGCTAGTAAATCAGATGCAGGAGGTTCTTTTGATGGAAAAGTGTGCAAGTGAAGTCGGCGGGCTGCAAGAAATTATGAGCTTATTCGGCGGAACGGTAGTGGAGAGTGTGATCGAACTACACTATTGTGACGAGAAGGGTGGCTGCATCCCCTTTCCAGGCATTCCTGGTAGTGGGTTGCTGCCAACGGATTACTTTGATGTGCGCCAAGGCTTTCATATTTGCACGACTTTAGCAGCCTTTCTTAAACTTCACAATCCAGCCGTAGACGAAGTGCTGATCGCCACTCAATGCAGTATGCCCAACCCAACACCAGCAGATAAATTTGCCGTTCCCGACATCATAACGCATGAACCGGGACGTACCGAATTTTACGAAATTAAACCGGTGAGAGGAGCCGCAGAAGGTAGGCGAAAACTCACTAAATTTCAGATTTTCTGCTCAATGAATGGCATCAGCCATTATGTGCCTGGCATTCAGTATACGCCTAACGAAGATCGCCCGATTACCATCCAACTTTGGCTCGGTACGCCTGCCAAGTTTCGTTTTCGCTTTGTACGTACAGAAGCAGGGTTGATCTTGTGGGACATTTGCGTGGAGATCAGTACCTCAATTGTGGTCGAAGCCGTATGGAAATCCATGCTGACACGATTAATGATCGCTTTATTATTTTTGGCTCCCGAGATCGTGCCCGTACTGGTACTCGCTCAAGCTAACCTAGATTCCGAAGCTGGAACATTAGCAGTATTGGGCAATGCGGTAGGAGTTGGGGGCACCAATGATTCTGCTGACGTGCAAGCAGTTCAAATTATGCTCAACAGTTGGCGCACGAGCAACGGCCGAGATGCGATTGGTATGGACGGCCTTGCAGGATCCGAGACGATCGATGCAATCACCGACTTTCAACAGTCCGTTACCGGGGCGGCCGATGGCCGAATCGATCCTGGAGGCCCGGCCATTATTGCATTAGAACGGGCACATCTCAAATCAATAGTTTCTCCTGATCCCGCTCTTAAAATCGAGCCGTATCTGTTGGACGCCTTCCCCCAACTCTCTCTGGATTCCTTTGAAAGTCTCATTGATCCGGAAAATAATAACACCGACAATCCTCTATTGGCCAAAATCGAAAATATGCTGCGCATTTACTTTCAGGAGCTGCGAAATGGATAAAGGCCGTTCGGAAACCGCAAAACCAAATCTTCCGATACGGGGAACAATCGCAGACTGAGTCTGGAAAAAGAAAATCGAGCTCTCCCTAAGGGGAGCTCGATTCCTGCTATCAGCGGCAAAATCGCTTGGAAACCTACCCAGGATTTACAGCCGATTCATTTATCCTTATTTCAAAGAAGCTAATAATTGTTCTGCTTGCCGCAGCATAGGGCCGAAACGATCAGGGTCGACCTCTATTAATTTGCGGTACATCTCAACAGCTTCTATGGCATATTCCATCGCTTCCTTAGCCCGTTCGACCTCAACCAAACATGTCGCAAGGGCGTACAACGCAGAGGCATATAACTCTAAATATCCATTGTCCTTAAAATGGATCCCACGCAGTTCATCTACTGCCGCCAACGTCTCACGGACTGCTTCCTCATGCCGTCCCGTGGCCGTCAACTCTTTGGACAATGTCAAAAGCTGCTTAGCGAGGGACATCACATCGTACAACGGAATGGTGTCCAGATAAATTTGGCGCTCTCTCATAGTAGATGTGGCTCCCTGCGGTACGTCACCTGGGATAAGTTCGTGTTCCTGAATGACAAGCCGCAACCGCTCGTTCTCATACTCGGCAGGGATACTAATCTGACCCTTCCAGACCGTGACCTGCTGAGGAACCGATGCATCGGGTACGAGTTCAACCTTCAACGGCAGATCCGTCCACCTTAACGCCGCGTCCTCAATGTCATCGACACGGCGCTGCACGAGAGCTTCCATACGGCTGGTTGCCTGAATCTCGGCTCCATCTAACGAGCTCTGAGCATAGTATGTGACCCCGCTTACCGAAACATTGTACACACCAGCACCTAGTGCACGCGTCACGGTAACGGTTCGGTTCGGAGCAGTCTGTACGAGATCGACCAATACGATGGGGGAAGTGCGCAGGTCAATCAAGGCTCCGGGCACAACTAAAGAATTAGGCTGAAAGCGGATTAATGCCAAGCGGATAAACGGGAAGTAATAGTTGCCGATATCCAGCTCAAGGTCACAGTACCATAATTTTCGTCCACAATCCCAGTTCACGTCAAAGCCGATAATTTGTGCCTGATCTCCACCCCCTATACTAGCCCACCAGATCTGCTTCTTATTTGTAAAGTTCTCGACTTTCGGCGAACTAACTTCGGAAGATGACCAAATCGGATCGCGCCCCCACAGGGTTACTTTGTTATACCTATCCTGATAGCGAAAAGGGACAGAATCATCACATACAACGCCCAGCATCTCGCCGTCTCCCGATGACCACCAAGGGCGGTCCAAATATACCCGTATTCCGTCGCCGCGGCGTTCACTCGTCATATTCCCGTCAGCATCTGCAGTTTGATTCCATCCGAAAGTCGGAACGGCGTATAGAACGCTGGGAGCTGCCGGACGAGCAGAGCTAAGAATATCTACCTCAATCTCATTACTTTCCCGAACAAGTTGATTCGGAGACAGACTCGGCGCAAAATACTCCCGGAAACGTGAAGTTGCCGCTACCCGATATCGAACGCGGCGGTATTTCGTATCGCCAAATTCGTGCACCGCAACCTTACTCGCCAAATTTAGCTGTTCCTGCAGATGCCTGCGCTGCTGCGACGTTAAGACAGAAAGCGGTTCTCCTAATATTCGCTGCACACATCTCCGTGAGTTTTTCGCCTGTTCACCGTTGAAAATGAGGAGGTCGGAAAATTCTTCTTTATGTTCAATCCGCAAGGCATCATTCTGTTCTGTCAAGCAATACTCATTTCTGCCTTCTATATAGATATCCTGACCGTCGTGAGTGGTAGGCAGTTCCATGACATGGGCGCTGACATTCACGGTCTCCGGTTCTTCTCTTTCAGGGTCGTCTCGCGGCTCTTTCCATTCCGCCTTAATATCCAATTTCGCTGTACTCGGCGCATGCACACTGATCGCTCCTTGAAGATAGGCGAACGTACTGTCCTGACTGCGATCGGCTTGAAGACGCTGCAGTTCAGGCACGTGCAGGGGCTGCTGGACGGCGTGAACCAAGGTAATTTCGCGATATGGAGTGAACATCCAGTGGCGGCCATTAAGAATGCCCTGCTTGAGAACACCGCTGTCCTCGTGGGATATCCTGCCGTCATCGCAAGCCTCGCACAGCCAATTCCAGAGCTCCATCTCTTCCAGCGTGCCGCCAAACATGGAGCTCACGCGCACACGGGCGACTTCAGACTTCGGAAGCTGGACGGTCAGTATGCCCGCTGCTTTATCCCACACGGGTTCGTTGCTACCCTCAATCAAGCGCAGGCGGAACGGTGTCGCTTCAGGCCAAGTTACCCCGCCAAACGCGATGGGCAACAATTCGTTCGGCGCCATACCCGGCAATCCTTGAAAGAGAACGCCCGCGGCCCATGGATCGGGCAAATAGGGAAGGAGCAACTGTTCCTCGGTATGAACAGCGTAACCGTCCTTAGAGTCAGGATCGGAACCGGTACGAATAAAGCGTACTGAAGGTGATGAGACATCATTCATGGATCCGGCCTCACGTTTCGCCAAGCGATACACTTCTTGCATACGGGCTTTGGCTTGTTCCAGTGGAAGGGTATGCTTGGCATCAAGAGCCTCATCCAACAGTCCATGTGTCTCCACCAAATGAAGCGAAGCTTTGGGGGCCGCGACATGCCGCTCGTTGAACATATGATAGGCCGGTTGCGCAGTCGCATATTCCTCCGTTGTTTGATCGAAGTTGCTGCGAATGACGAGACGCTCCAGCGATTCACCCTCTGTATAGGCTGTCGTAATGTCATCATCCAGGTTCCCGTTAGGACTATACAACTGACACGGAACAAGCTCGGGCGGATTAATCGGCTCAAATCGGTTGTACTTTAGCGGCTTGTCTTTCGGCAAACTCGAACCCAATCCTGCTTCTATGGCCGATGCTTCAGCAAGCGTAAGACCGTTGCCTGCCAAATCCACAGTACGCACGCGCAGGCGGTAGTTCTGTCCGAATCGTAGCCGAGGTAGCGTACCGTCCTGCACTCTGAAAGAAGTTTCAAACTCGAGGCCTGTCATTGCTGTATTGCTGACGTGCTGCGGCATTGTATCCGGATCGGTAGTGTCCGGGGCACGCGAGCTGCGGCTGATGCTCTTTCCGGGACGTGGTGCCGACAGACTCCAACCATCCCAGGTAAAGAGCGATTCATGGACATAAAGCTCGCCAACGGGATCAGGAGGGGAGGAGGGGTTTTCCGGCTTGCTTGCCACGCTCGGTTGAATAAATCCTTCATCCGCGATATCGGGGATCAAACCGGGATGATTCAGGGTGCGGTATGTACCGATACGTTGGTGCAGTGAACGCCATTCCCCTAAACGCTCCTCGCAGACATCTAGACGATAGCCTCGCATGAGATCCTCGGCATAGAGCTCAACGAGCTCGGGACGATCAGAGCTCAACCTCTCATTCAATGAAGCTGAAGAATTAAAGATATCGTTATAGTAGTGCGCATTCTTCTTGCGAACTAACGAGATCCCCTTCGTCCGTAGAGCTGGTACGCCCACTTGTTCGACTGCTTCGATTGGTTGGCTGTTCCTGTTTTTTTGCATTCGAGCCAAGCTGCTGGCCAGGTTCAAGGTTTTCAGGGCTGCACTATCAATATCTGCTTGCACCAACTCCACACTGCTGTCCGGTATCCATAATCCACTATTCACTTCTCCCATTCTGGAAGACGCAGTAAAGATTTCCTGGCCATTGATTGTTGTCCAATCCTCACACGTCCATGGACTGTAATCAGCGGTCCAGATCTCCTGATCGGGGGACTCACCGGGAGGAAATACGGATTTCCAAGAAGGTATGACGCGAACGAAACTTGTGGAATCTTTTAATTTTATAAGTTTTTCGACAGGTACCTGAATGTCTATGATTAATCCCAACCGGCGCAATATCTGCGGGAAGTCGCTTAAAGCCGCGAGCATCTGATGGAAATCGAACTTTTCCCCAAAATGCTCGCGAGCCGCCGAATCATCCGGCAAATCAACCGGATCGACATTGGCAGGACGATAGTGGAATAACATGGCGCTATAGAAAGCATCCTTGGTTTCATCCGCTTCTCTGGCTTCACTGACATCACTGAATTCTCTTATTTCGTGCAAACCGGCTGGCGTAATCAACTCCCCGCCTGCATGTCTTTCGACTTGGCGATTACGGGCAACTTCTCGTGCTCGTTCAACGCTAGAACTCAGCAATTGGCTTAATTGCTCCTCGGTCTCTACATTAAGACTTTGGTGAAGCTCAATGAGCTCACTAAATATTTCTTCCAGGTAGGAACGGCTTTCCGTGCTCTTCCCATTCCTTATAATTGGAGTATCAAACGGCGAACGGAGCGCAACTTCTTGATAAGATGTCTTCACATAGCTTTGAACACTGCTTACCGGATAGCTAACGATAGGCCGATTGGTAAAGTCATCAAACTCGTAAGGTGCGAGACGGGTCTCAGGCGTGAATAACGCTTTCCACAACTCGGGGTTGGGAGGAGCGCTGGTGATCGTGGCCGGTACTTGAATATTGTCGGCCTCAACCGTAAATGACACTTGATCCGGTTGCATGCGAGCGGCCCAGTCGAGAAAGTCAGGGAAGTGTGATAACATTGCGTCCTGATCCGTCCGCAAACGCGGACTTGCGAACACAGACAAGCGCAAGTAACGCGTTCCGTCGTCGGTGACGACTCCATTCGGGAGCGCTATCCAATAAATGTGTTGAATGGTTGTCATGTTGCGAACTCCTTTCTTTTTCACGCAAAAGCGAGGCAATATTGCTCCCATTCGCTTGGTTCGACCATATCGGCGAAGGTTGGGTCTCCTGCCGCGCCGGCAAACTTCCGCTCGATCGTCAAGGTAACGCTCTTGCTCAGGAAAGCAACCTTAACGCCGACGGTCACCGATGCCTGGCCCCAGACTTCGCCGCCGCCGCTTTTCTTCTGGCGATAGGTTAGTCCCATGTAGAACTCGACGGAGACGCCGATCAATCCAAGTACGCTCAAATAGCCGCCGCAGCGCAGATAGCCCGATAGTTTGACATCATTACCTGCCATACCAAAATAAATACCTGCCATCACATATATTCCGCCGCTGGCAACACCGAGGTTAAGGGACACATTACCGCCGAACTCTATGGCAGCTTCGATTTGCTCGATGCCGTGCACATTTAGGCCAAGCGAAAAGAAGCCTCCTCCTCCGAACACGCCGACGGTGACCAAGAACGGATGATGCCGCTCGGAAATCGCGAATCGAACCCCTGCCGGTTGGTCATTAAAAGGAAGAGTCAGTGAAGCACCAAGGCTGATATTCTGCAGGCTGAAGATGCCTACGCCAAGGGTGGGTATGCTCAGCGTATACCCGGCACGGATGCCCGAAGCGGTTACGTCCAGAAACGGAGGGTCGCTAAACCCATCCGCTGGAAGGATGTTCCGGATCGTATTGACAAACTGGAGCGGACCCTCAAAGATCAGATCCATGCCTTTTGCGCTCACGTCCATCTTTTTGTCGCTTTTGGCGCAAAAACTCAGCGACGTGAACCGGATGGTCAGAGCGCCGGCAAAATTCATCGCAAAATCCTTAAGCGAGCCGTTGACCTCATAACTGGAAGCTTTGCCGTCGGTCGGAAATACCAAGCGAGAATTTACGATCAGTTGTGCGTCGTCAGAGAATTTTGTATCCTGTTTTTTGGTTAAAAATCGAAAGAAGGGACTCGTCTCCGGAAAACAATAATCTCGAATGCACGGCTTCCAAACGAATCGCGTTTCTATAGCGATCGGCACGGTCGTCGCAGTATGTGCAACACCCGGCGGGTATAGAGGCCGGGTCGTAATGAAGGGAACCTCTATCCGGAAATCAGGAATATCCAGTTGTTTTGTTAATTTCTCCGGCGAGAATTCCGAAGCCTTGATAATGGCGTCCGGATCGAAGTCTACTTGTTGAAGGATATCCTTTAAGGTAATACCGCCCAGGAAGCGCGCTTTGTCGAAAATGCTGATATCGAATTTCCCGATCTTTAAATTTTCCGGATCCGCGACAGGGCCAAGCGATCGCGATAATGCCTGAATCGCGGTGTCCGGCTTGACCAGTCCGCCGGCTTTCTCGGCAGGGAAGGGCAATTCGAGCTTCCGATTAAGCTTGGCAAATACTTCCCCCTTGTTGATGGTGCGCTCAAAGCCATCCGCCAGGTAGCCATCGTCTAACGAGATATCGACGGTCATAGGCCGGCCAAGAAGACGATCGACCGCAGGCAGGTTTACCTTGGCTTCCTTCATCGCAGGCAGGAACAAAGGATGCGGCTTAGGCAACTGACCGACTGCGTTGCCCTTGACAAGCTGCGCCTCGAACAAGACTCTATCTGTTTGAAGCGTGGTTTTGCCGCGGCTATCGCTGCAAGTTTCTGCCAAAGCTATAGACTGGGCTTGCATCGAGACGGTACGAAGTTCCCGATTCGCATCCGCATTATAATATTGGACAATATTGTTCCAATCCGCTTGCTCGTCAGGCAACGGTACGCACAGCAACGGACGTTCGAAATGGACGACATTTCCTTCCCAGTCTTCCGCAACCATTTGGAACATGAAATAATCATCCCTCCCTTTTTGCTTCGGCCAGAATGGTTCTCTATCCGAAAAAGATTCAAGCTCAGGTGTCGAAGGGGTCGTAATATGTATCCGCCTGAATGGCATCTCACGTCCGCCATTCTCATAAGCCGCGGCAATCTTAGGGTCGCTATAATCCTTAACAGGCTCAAGGATCTCAATGTATATATACTGTGTCAATAATGCGGTAACACTGGTTGTAATACCATCAAACGTACGCTCGGTAATCGTCGTAATAGACGCGCGGTGGCCTGTATCACAGAGATAGGCTTTTTGTACCGTCTTGACATATTGATCCCGTCCCTGTGATGCAATGTGCTGCCACTGGGTATATGTGATCTTCGGGTATCCCAGATGGTCGTTCTGACCGGCAATGATCGTCGGGTATTCCCATGAGCCCTCCAATTTTGCCCATGCGCCAAACGACGAAAGCATCAGACGGCGGGTATGGACGGGTTGGGGGATATATTGATGAGGAAGTCCGTATCCGTCCAGATTCGTCCTCCACACCCGATAAGCGTATTCCCCTCCGCCGTAACGCTGGAAGATCCACATGGGAAGGCTCGGTATCGAAAAGTCGGCAGACAAGGAAGCAAAATTTTTGCGGGCCTCATCTGTTAATGAGTTAGGAAACGGTATGTTCACGTCAGGAGCCCAAATGACGCGTGTGTTCCCACCTTCGCGAAAGCCGCAGTCGCTTGCAGTCTTCTGTTCTCCCAACCGCGTGTGCCACAACTCAATTCGTCCATCATGCATCACCCGAGAAAAGGCATGGCACCATACGCCCAATTCATCAGGGGATAGATACATGCCTGTCGGGATTTCAAGCGCAGTCTCATCAATCCTAGGCATACAGAGCCCCGGGCCGGTTGTGGCACCAGGAGGCAGAGCATTGCTCGTCAATACCGGACGATAGTTCTGCCAGTTCAATAGCGTCTTGAGCGTAAGTGGCCAACGATCCTGATCGTCGGGCAGCTTGAATACAAGGTGGCTCGGACCGGCCAGCATGGCCTGAAACGGCTTGACACTGGGGTAAGACAAAGCTTCTACAATATGCTGCGGCGGAAAATGAACGATCAAGCGCGCCGGCTGGCTCGCATCTGTCTTGACGATGTGTAGTGGTGTACCTTCGGTATGCAGATTGACCAATTCGAAGGTTAAATCGAGGAAATCTTCTTTGCGAATTGCGCGTAATACAAGATTTTCGGTAGGCATGGCCAGTCCTCCTTCGTATTCGAAATAGTGGGATCAGATATGATTGACAGCCTCTTTCAAGTTCGGAATGACGACGATCCCGTGCGGATTGTCCGTGCAGGTATTGAATGGGCCAGACAGTATCTCTCGCACCGCAGGTTGGTGTAAGTGTAATGCCGCGGCTGTGGGCAACGCTCTGCAAACTTAGCGCTGTGCACGCAATGATTGCGCTGGCGCCCGTGCAGCATTGAGCAAGTCAGCTAACTGTTCGCCTGTCTGACCCCGAATCAGTCTGTTCAAAGACAATCCCACGCCAGGGAATTGGCTCTGTAACTGCTTCCAAAATAAGTTTATATATGTGTTGGCAGCAATCGCTCTGCGGCATCTTCATAAGGAATAGTCACATCCGAACGGAATTTGACGATGATTCTAGGTTCGCTTGCCATTATATACACACCTCAAAGTTGTATTGGTATATCACAAAGGGTGTGCAAAAAAATCAGAATAATACAGCGGTTGCAAGTGTTGACTCGACTACAAGAGTATGACCACATAGCCTTGTTTGCGAAATGATTGAAAATTTATAAAGGCGACCTCGTTTGAAAATAATAATGATGCCCTTAAAAGTCCTTTGTACAAAATGCAAAACTACTTACGAAAGGAATATACGTCAAGTGAACAATCACGTAAGTTTAGAGGAAATCCATAGCGCGTTAAGCATACACGGCGATCCGTGGTTTGTCGGTGAAACCAGCTTGTCCTCACTCCCATTAGAAGAAAAGAAGCAATACCTTGGTGCATCGCCGCCGCCGGACGTTCCTAGCATTGATGAGATCGAGCAGCGAGTCTTTGCCATGAGGGAAGAAATCGACAATGAGGGTTTACGGGCGTTTCGTGAGAATACCTCCCGCGATTTACGCAATGTGGACGGTGAAAATTATGTAACGCCAATAAAGGATCAGAAGCGCTGCGGCTCTTGCGTGGCATTTGCAACCCTTGCAACCGCAGAGAGTACTCTTCAGTTCCAGCAGAAATATTCAAACGGCATCGATCTCAGTGAGGCTCATTTATTTTTCTGCCTTGCCAATGCACTTGGGAAAACCTGCGAAACCGGATGGTGGGTAAAGGAAGCTTTGGATCGCTTTAAAGACAATGGCGTGTACGGAGAATCCTTTCTGAAATACGATGAAGCCCTCGCAAGAGACCCGCATTGCAGCGGTTTTCAACTTTCACCCGAGTATTACTTCAAAATCACGGGATATGAGGATCTTACCGGGCAGCCGGCTTTAATAAAGGAGTGGATCGATAAAAAAGGCCCTGTGATAGCTTCTTTCATCGTATATGAAGATTTTTATATATATAAAGGCGGGGTATACAAGCATGTGGCCGGCGAACGTTCCGGCTCGCATTGCGTGGCAATCATCGGTTATAACGACAGCGAGGGTTGCTGGATTTGCAAAAATAGCTGGGGAACGGACTGGGGGGAGGAAGGTTTCTTCCGAATTGCATACGGCGAGTGCGGTATTCATCTGTGGGCGAATTACGGTATTACAGGCGTTACGGGTGTTCACATTGAGGATCCGCCTGATCCGGATCCTGGTGAATGTACTGAGTATGATTGCCCGCCACATCGACGGGATAAGCCGAACCGCTGATAGTTCGGAATCATTTTAAAAAGCAAAGGGATAACTGCATAGAGTGACAGTTATCTCTTTGCTTTTCTTGAAATCGATTATAAAATTAGCATCTAAGATTGTTTCCTGTTGAAATACCGAGTAAATTAGCGAAAATCGTGAAGAAATTGACTCGATTCTCTACTGCGGCTGGATTTAAGCCGTTACATTCCTTCGCCCCATTAATAGAACGGATAGTTTCCCCGAAGCCTGAGCCGTTGACAATTGCATTATGCGGTGTCATAGTCCCTGCTCCGCTCTGTGTGTTCCAGAACCACAAGGCTGTTTTCCATGCTACCGAGGAATCCTGCGCGACCAAGTCTGGATTGGTCAGAAGCGGAAGTCCCAATGCAGCGCCAGCGGCACCATAATTGACGTTCCAGCTCAATTGGATCGGGCCTCTTCCATAGTACTGCTTACCAGGTGCGCATGGGTACAGAACACTCGTGTTATCGCAATAAAACGGGTAATTTGCCGTATCCAGCTCGACGATGTATCTTAAATGTCCCGATTCTTGGGCTACATTTCCTAGAAAAGCTGCTGCCTCTTGTTTTTTGAGCGTGTCGCTTCCTGTATTGGCAAAGGCAGGGTAGGAGGACAGAGCGGATACTAAACCGGAATAAGTATAGAAAGGATTGCGGTTAGGGAACATTTGATTGAATTGAGCCTCGGTAACGACAAAGCCTCCACCAGTACCGCCAGAAACAGGTTTGCAAGTTTTACTGGAGCTTTGCGGGGAAGTAGTAACGGGAGTTGTCGTGTCATTCTGCGCGGCAACCGTATACGTATAGGTTGTTCCGTTCGTCAACCCTGTATCGGAAAAGGACAAAGCGCTGATCCATTTATACCAATCACCGTTGCGATAGACGTCGTAGCCTGTGGCGCCATTGATTGCATTCCAGCTTAAGCTGCAGGTTCCATTCGATGCACTTATCGTTAAAGTAGGGGCAGGCAATGTGCTGCCGCCTGAGGCAGTTGGCGTGCAAGCTTTGCTGGCGCTTTGCGGGGATGTCTCTACAGGACTAGTCTTGTCATTTTGCGCGGCAACCGCATACGTATAGGTCGATCCGTTGGTCAATCCCGTATCAGCGTAGGACAACGTATTTGTCCATTTATACCAATTGCCGTTGCGATAGATATCATAACCTGTAGCTCCATTAATCGCATTCCAGCTCAAGGTACACGCTGCATTCGAAGAACTAACCGTTAACGATGGGGCGGTTAAAGCAGCAAAGGCGGTAAGAGGAGATACAAGGATGGTTACTAGTACAATGGCCAACATGAATACTCTCTTATCGATCATCCTTTTCATAGAAAGCCTCCTTGTTATTAAAGTTAAGAAGTAATAGAATCAGATAATCAAGTATTATCACTCCTCACTTGAGATAATCTCACCTCCATCAGCTCTAAGCTATTGCAAGATGACCTACAACTGTACAGATAATAGAATGAATATTTCTTTTTCAATAGAGCGAATAGAACAATTTTCATACATTTTGTGGAGTTAAGGAGGCCATTATACTGACGGCTTCTGTGCACGATAGGAGCGCAGTGTACCGAAGATGGTCGCAAACTGACCGGTTTGCTGCACATTCTCAAATCCACAGTCCTGGTACAATGCAGGAAGAATTCCGTGGACGTGATCCCGGGTCGTTGTGAAGCCATCCAGCCATTGAATCGGGTAAAAGGCAAGCCGCATCCAACTGTTTTGCGGTTTATCAAAATCAATGATGTTAATCGTCCCGCCAGGACGCAAGGTGCGATGCAACTCTTCTATCGTTCGGCGCTTCATATCGAGGGTCAGATGGTGGAAAAAGAGACTTGAAAAAACGTGATCCAAATGGGCATCTGGAAAAGGGAGATCCGTGGACATTCCTTGCTGAAAATCAATGTCCACCTCATTCTGTACTGCCTTATTCTTCGCAATCGCCAATATTTCTGGATCAGCATCAAGCCCTACAATTTCAGCTTCCCCCTGAGCTTGCTTCAACATTAACGTCAATGTGCCCGTTCCACAAGCTAAATCGAGAATACGTTGACCTGGCTTCAAATTCCCTTGCTGAACCAAATGTGTCTTGAACTTGTTCTCTTTCATACCCCATTTTAACACCGGATCATATACAGGGGTTAACCAATGGAACTTCATAGCCGGAATATATCCTTTTTGCGTCATGAAAGCACGGCTCCTTTACTTCTAATTTTGGATGCAGAAGTATGTAAGTTGTGTACTACGAAATCCATCATATGTCATTGTTATTCTCCGTACTATATTAACATAAATAGGTAATTATGTCAGGGAGTTTGAATTCATCATGCATATCGCCTCTGAAGAGAAGCCGCGCTTCATGATCGGTGACAACGGCAACATTGAAGGAACGCCTCGTTTTTTCTTCACCATCAACAGGCGATCCAGTAGGTCTATCCTACATGCAGCCAAGGACAATGAAGGATCTAGAACAGCGGAGAACCATGATGGAGACATGGGCGAGTGTCCATCACGGATTTCTCGGTCGTGCGCCCGATTATATGAACACAGCCATTATGGCCTATGCATCTGCCAGCAATCTGATCATGATTCCGCAAGAGAAGGACTTCAACACCGATATTCACGATCAGCTAGATCGTTACATGAAGAGTATCGATCTGAATGCCAAGAAGAGTGTACAGTTGGCGCGATTGGCATGGGAGATAAGCGTCAGCTCATTCGGCGGTAGGCAGTCTGTCTATGAGCGCTTCTTCTTCGGCAACAGCACCGTGGTAAATAACCGGTTGTATGCCGAATACCAAGATAGTCGGGCGAAATATGCAGATCGGGTCAATCATTTCTTGACATAATTAATATTATGTTAACTATCCCTGGGGATATTGACATAGCCAGCCAATAACCCAGGGATGTTGATTTCGTATTATATTCCGAATGTCACTTACCAGCTGCTCTTCGTTCTGCAAAGACTTCCGCTGCTACCTTGAAGATCGTGTTCAGGGCATGTGGAAATCCGGCATAAATGATCATCTGGATAATTACTTCAACGATCTCTTCCTCTGTCCATCCAACGTTGAGCGCTCCATTGATATAAAATTTGAGCTGCGTCGTATTGCCTAATGCAGTCAAACCTGCCACCGCAGCAAGCAGACGTGATTTCAAATCGAGCCCTGGTCGCGAAAAGATCTGTCCATAATTAAATTCTACAGCAAGTCGTCCTAAGTCCGGAGCAGGCGAATCCTTGAAGCTGTTTACAATGGCCTCAACATGATCTTTGTCGATACGTGCCAAGATGTCCAAGCCTTTTTGATAGTGGTCTTCACAGCATGACATGATGAAATTTCCCCTTTGTAAAAAATTCATTTTCCATTTATTCAACCGTTAGACGTTCCAAATGAGTTCCCTCTGTCAATCAGACCGATGGAAGAGATGAGGAGCATGGAAAGTCCTGTGACACAGACTCCTACCCATTGCCAATGGCTCCATGCAAGTAAACCCAAGTAAGAGCCTAGAGCCCCTCCCAAAAAAGTTGCAACCATATATAGTCCATTCAGTCGATTGCGAGCTTCGGAAGCCTGTTCGAATAGACGCGCCTGACAAGCCACCTGATTCGTTTGCGTACCAACCGTGAGCAAGAAAGCAGCGAACACCAGTACCAGCAGACTTTCTCCCCAAAGCAGAAGCAGCAAGTAAGAGAACAGAGCAGCAGCCGTACATACTCTTCCAGCAAACACAGCTCCCATTCGATCGATCATTCTTCCGACGAGGGGAGTTGCGAACGCGCCTCCAATCCAACCATGCCTACTGCTCCAGAACCTAAGGAATAGGCAGGCGAGGAAGCAGCAAGGCTAACGTCGTCCAAAACACACTGAAGGCTCCAAATACGAATGCTTGACTCATACAAGTCTTGCGCAGCACTCGCTCCTTCCGAATCAACGGAAGAAGTGAATATTCCGCACACTAACCCGATTGCCACATTTCCGAGCACTCTCCCTCGCTGTTCCGCTTCGACCAGAGAAGCCGCCATCGGAACGACAACTTGTGGGATAACAGTGGTCATTCCGATAACGAAATGAATGCTTATTAACCAGTTCATATTCGGGGATACCGCAGCTGCCGCTAAGAAGAGACTCACGATCGCGAGAAGGACAAGCATAAGACGCCGTCTCTCTACCATATCAGCAAGCGGAACTAAGAACAGATTACCCAGTGCATAGCCAACTTGCGCTAATGTTGCAACCCAGCCAATTTGAGTAATCGTCCCTCCGAACGTCTGCGCCATGCTGGCGAGTAAGGTTTGGCTCACATACACATTGGCGACCGTAAAGCCGCATGTTAATGCCATTAATAATAATAGTCCTCTTGTTAGCTGTGGATGATGCGCATCTGGTAAAGTACGCTTCATTATTTCAATCACCTCCATTCTTCTAAGTTGAGTTACTTCTATCCGCAGTGATAGAATAAGGGTATTTTCCTGATCAAAATAGGTTCCTGTTAATCATAGTATTGAGAGTAATAGGTATAGGAGTTGAGATAGCTTGGATAAGAAGAGCGAACAGGGGCGACGCCAAGAATTAGGGGACTTTCTGAAGTCACGGCGCAATCGTCTACAGCCATCCGAATATGGTCTGCCGATCGGAACGAGACGCAAAGCGAAGGGGCTTCGCAGGGAAGAGCTAGCACAATTAGCTGGCATCGGCCTATCGTGGTATACATGGCTGGAGCAGGGAAGAGAAATCAATGTCTCCCAAGATGTATTAGAGAGTTTGGCTCGGGTTATGCGATTAAGCGCGGAAGAGAAGAATCATCTATTTCTACTCGCTCTACAGCAGCCTCTTGCAGCGAACAAGCCGGAAATGATTCATGCGGATGTTCAGGCCGTTGTACAGCATTTTCTAGAGCATTGGGCGGATTGTCCTGCATACGTAACCGATCATAAATGGGATGTATTGGCTTGGAACCGCGCTGCATGTGCGGTATTTGGTGATTTTTCCGCCATGAATGGGAAAGAGCGTAATGCGGTATGGCGATGTTTTCGATCAGCTTCTTACCGAGAGCTGCTGGTCGATTGGGAGGGTCACGCGAAGCGGCTGCTTGCTTCATTCCGATCTACCAGCACATGTTACGTAGGAGAGGATTGGTACAAGGAGCTTGTCCAAGAATTAATCGAGATAGTATGGAGTTCCAACAATGGTGGCCTCGCCATGACATCATGGCCACCCCAATTGGCACCAAAGCATTGCTCCACCCAAATGCAGGACTCATGATGATGGAGCATATTACATTCCAGGTATATGATGCTCCCGATCTGAAGGTCACATTGTATCGGCCGCTTCCTGACAACAACACAGCGATGACACTTGCCAAGCTTCTTGAGGAATATGAGGATACAAACAGCCTGACTGCCAACAGAAGTCGAACATTTCCCTGACAAACAACATTTTTCCTGAAAAATAGTAGAGTCCGTGTTACTATATTACATGTTCATATAATCATGGAGTTACATACATTACAGGAGTGGTGAAACATAATGTTGTCGAACAAAAGGATCAAAAGATGGAGCAGTGCCTTGTTGGCCGTTGTATTGTGCTTGAGTGCTGTAACTAGTATCTCAGCTAGTAGTGCAAGCAAACCGCTGCCGAAGCCAAGTTGGCAAAAAAACTTGTCAGAGATGAATCAATTTATTGAGGCGCCATTTCATATTCCGAACACGAAGACCGTGTATTTGGCATCGAATACATTTATCGCCTCTCAAACGAAAGTATGGGAAGCAGGTGTTGTTACTGCCGTAGATGAGAGCAGCGGCAAGCCGAAATGGTCCTTCACATTCTATCAAAAAGGAACTCCTTATCCATGGAATACGAAGATTGCATATAGCAAGTTCGGCTCAGTATACGCCCTCGTAAAAGATGGTCAAGGAACGAAATTATTCTCCGTGAATGCCTCCGGGAAAAGCAACTGGACAATCCCCGTTCCAAATGCCGAAGACGTGCATGTGATGAACGATGGTACGATTCTATTAATTGACCCGGATAGAAAGGTTACACCTACAGCGAAAAGCAAACCGCGAGCATATGCCTATAGTGCAAACGGCAAAAAGCTTGCGGAAGTAGCACTAGGACAAATGTATTCCGTAATTGGCGGTCAGTATGTTGTGTCCCAAATAGGAGAGATCGGGAAGTCCAATTTAGCGGTGTATGGTTCGAAATTAAACAAGCTATTCACTTATAACCTCCTTAGCGGCGCGGTTACTTATGTGAATGAGGCGACTTGGGTCATTAACAATGGTGATATTCTACTGCGCGTTAATATTCCGAAGAGCGGAAATAAATTGATTGCGTTGAATGCAAAAGGGAAAACATTGTGGGATCGGAGCATTCCGGGTAATGCAGGGGTTCAATCCATTGGACAGAACTATGTCGTGTATGCAGATGGTGTGATGAGCTTATACAATGCTAAAGGCCTTGTTACGAAAGCCACAGTTAAGGCGGATGTTCCGTTTGCCGTAATGTTCGAAACGCTAGATCAACATATTGAGATGTATACAGGGGATGTCCAAAAAGTACTGCATGCTAAAACCCTACAGACGCTGTATGAGTATCCTTATGATGAGAACACAATGAAATACTACTATGCAGGCAATGGATATTTGTATTCGGTAACCAAAGGGCATCAGCTAGCTCAATATAAATTGCAAAAATAACATAATGAAACGACAAAGACGGCGGTATGTATACCGCCGTCTTTGTCTATTAGTCGGTGCTATGTGCATCTAGCTTCAATCTCGCTTTACGACGATTCCATAAGGCAGACATCACGAGTGCAGCAAGCAGGATAACTGCTGCGAACATGTATGGAGCATTAATGTTCAGATCGAATAAGAAGCCGCCTATGGCCGGCCCAGCTATGATGCCCAAGCTTGTATAGGTGGAGTTCATTCCTGCGACGAATCCTTGATTTTCTCCAGCCATTTTCGAGAGTAAAGACGTGACGGCTGGACGAAGAATATCACAAGCGAAGAAGACAATGCTCGTCACGACCATAATGGCTAAGTAACTGCTTACGAATACCGTGGCCATAATGAATAATGCCGCTACAACGAGGGAAGCGTGAATAATATTCTTCTCCCCAAACTTCGCCACCATCTTCTCAAAGAACAGAATTTGCGCAACAACTCCTAATATAGAGCCGATCGTAATAATGAATGCAATATCTTTGGCCGTAAATCCAAACTTTGCATCAACGAACAGGCTGAACATCATTTCGTACGCTGCTAATCCAAACGCGAGCACAAACACAATGAGGAACGGTACAAAATAGACGGACTGCACTGATTTTTTCATTTCAGCAAAGAAGTTAACGCGAATATGTTGTGCACGGTTTTTCTCCATTTGCTCCTGAGATAGCGATTCTTGCAGCAGGAAGATGGAGAAGATCGCCGCGATGAATGCAAAGGCTGCAGCGAAGAAGAAGGGGGCACGTATGCCCAATTCGGCAATGAAACCGCCTAGTCCCGGACCGATAATGAAACCTGCACTAATAGCAGCAGCCTGATAACCTAATACCTTGGCTCTATTCTCAATTGACGTTCGATCCGCAATGTACGTAATAACGGCTGGCATAATGAATGCATCACTAATACCGCCTAATATTCGCGACGCAAATAGAACCCAAGCCTGCGTTCCAATTCCGAACAAGATCTCTGAAAACGAAAATAGACATAACCCAAATACGATCATTTTCTTTCTCCCCAGTGTCTCTACCCAAGCCCCTGTAAATGGGGAGGCAAGCAGCTGAGCAAAAGCAAAAGCCGAAATCATATATCCGACCATTTGTCCGCTTAAGTGCATCTCCTTTGCAATAGACGGCATGACAGGTACGGCAAGACCAATACCGACGTAAGCAATAAATAAATTAAACAATACGAGTGCTAATGACATTTTTTCTTTTGTGACTGTACTCATGTTATTCCTCACTTATTCAATTTTCTATCTTTCCCCGTAGTGTGATCAGGTTTCGATAACTGTTATTGGTTATTGTTCTTCATCAGACCCCGTTATAACTCGGTTGATCTTCTTGATCGTACGAAGCATCTGTTCCAACTCCTCAAGCTCAATATGAGAAGAGAACTTTTGTACAATCGTCTCATCCGCTTTGTTAATGAGCTCCGCATATTTTGTTCCTTCCTCCCCAAGCAGAATAAAGGATTCGCGCAGATTATCTGGATTGCTCTCGCGGATAATAAAGTGTCCAGCCTCCAATTTAGACAACACCTGACTGACCGCGCTTTTGGAAATCGAAAAGGCTGATGCAATCTCATGAGCAGTCGTCCGCTCATTACGCATAATAAACAGCATCGTATTTTCTTGTTGCACCGTTAATTGATAATCATCTATTTGTTTAGCTCCCTTGTTATAGACCGTGTAATAATCTTGAAAAGCATCATTGAGCTTGTTCATAACTCTTCGGTATTCAGCAATCATATCAATTCCCTCCATAGCGGTAATATTCACTTCATCCTCAACCAGAATCAAATCAGTTTCATTAGGATAAGTTCATTTTAGTTAAGTTAAGTTTACTTAACTTTATAGATAGAATACGCTATTGTCAAATTAATAATGGAAACAATTAATGTGGTAAAGTGTCGATTTATGGAGGAAGCTGACGATATCAGCATAGGCTAAGGGTTTTTGTGGAAACAATTTCATGCTATACTGAATCTGTTACTACATATGAGGAGGTTGAACCATGTTGATAAACGAAATCGGGACATCGCTCTGTGCAAAGTCTTACCTATAAACAACGGCGGTTGTTTGTATAGAGCTACGCATGCTTGAACCGCCTTCATCCGTGATGGTGAGATATGTTTATAATGAGACTTTGCCACCTTACTATCTAACAAATATAAGGGGTAGAGTTATCATGAAATATGTCAACGCGGACATTTTACCAAAAGAACTGCTAAAGGAAGTTCAGAAATATACGAACGGTGTCATGCTGTACATTCCGAAACGCGGGGAAGAACGCAAGGGATGGGGCACAAAATCCGGAAGCAGGAAACTGCTTGCCTTTCGAAATCATGAGATTCGCAACAGATTTGCCGAAGGCGCAACAATAGAGCAGCTTATGGAGCAGTATTTCCTCTCTTATGACAGTATCAAGAAAATCGTGTATACCAAGTTAAAATAGATGATTCAATGCGCAAGCCACATCAGATTTCGATCTGAAGTGGCTTTTTATGTGTAAAGAACAGTTTAGATTTACTTGCTGTCTAACATCTCTCCGGGCAGGTTGATAAAATTAACTTCAGCTGCACATGCAGGCAGCCAGTCCTGATTATCGAAACGGAGAATAACTCCGTGGAAAGCTGTACGCAGGCATTGGTCGACTATATTACCACTAGGTTCGCCCACCCAAATGTGATCGGGAATTGATGCAGATTCATAGAAACGGAGAGGGTTCAAATGAAGATAGATGGAAAGCGTGTTCGTCTTTCAAGGGTTACTGCAGATGACTTAGATTTTATTTGTGGACTTGAGACGAACACCGGTATCTGGCTGTATGAAGAACAAGTTGAATCTGATAAAGAGAAAGTTAGGAACAAGTATCTTGAACAGATGAATTCAACATCCCAATATGATTTTGTCATAACTAATGAAGTCGATGGAAAGGAAAATCCAGTTGGCTTAGCTCAAATATGTAGTTACTCCGAATACCGAAGAAGCTGGGAAGTCGGATACGCGATAATTCCTGAATATCAAGGACAGGGCTATGGGTATGAGGCCATAAAACGATTACTTGATTTCACATTCCATCAGCTACAGGCTCATAAAGTCGTGGGTATGTGTAACAGTCACAATGAGAAATCCATGAACCTGATGGAGAAGTTAGGAATGAGGAGAGAAGGGACTTTCAAAGAGGAATTGTTGTGGAAGAACCAATGGGTTGACCAATATTTTTATTCGATACTTGATACTGAGTATATCAAAGAAGCGAACACATCTAACATCGTCCAACAGAGCTAATAGATGAAGGTGTCGACTCACTTACTTTCTTAAACCTTACAGGGATCCTAGACTACATAATCTAGGGGCACACACAGAATGCGTCCGAAGCAAAGCTATATAATTGGGTTTTCACAGCAGGTTGGGGGCACGCTCCTCAATTATGCATTGGCCTCAACAGGAATGGGAAAACGTACGATGGGAAACTTGCGCAATCGCCATGATGAAAAGTTTCTGTTCCAGATGTGGTTCTATGATTCTGCATAGATTTGTCTTGCCAAAGGATTTGGCAGCGGTGGACCCTATTTTGAGAATAATGGAAAGGATATTTGGATGGATGTTTTAGGCCATGTGTGAAAGTGGCTTGTCTTAGGAAAGGAGATAAAAAAATGATTGAATTACGAAAAATAACCGGGGATAACATAGATGAAGTAATAGCACTTGAAGTTGGAGAAAACCAGAAAGACTTTATACAAACTACTAACCTAAGAAGCATTGCAGACGCTTATGTGTTGAACGCAGACGGGGAACCAGCGACTCCCTTTGCCATTTATGCCGATGAAGTTGTAGTTGGATTTTTGATGTATAGATATGATACGTTGGATCACGAATCATTTGAAAGTGAAGTTTTTTACGGGAAGAAGAGCTATTTTATTTGGCATATTATGATTGAAAAGAGTCATCAGGGGAAAGGATATGGCAAACTTGCCTTTGAAAAAATGTTGATGGATATTGAATCTATGCCATATGGGGAAGCAGAATATGTAACCCTCTTTTATCATACAAGTAATGTCAAAGCTAAAACATTATACGCTTCATTTGGTTTTGTAGATACAGGCATCATTCAGGATAATTCGATGTTGGCGATTAAAAATCTAGATGAGAAAATAACAGAATCCATAGTTGAATAGGATCAATATCATTCACACTAGAAACGCATTGAAACGATATGAAAAAAGTGCCCCTTAAATGGAGAGCCCTGCAAAAGCCTCAATATTATTGAGGTGAAAACCAAAAAATGAAAAAAAGAGCCCCATAAGAGAAAAAAGCAGTCTATCCTCACTCGAGGAATAGGCTGCTTTTGCTCTATTAGCTTTACCATCCGCTTTGCGTTTACAACGAACGCGGTGAGGTAGGCTTGTATTCGCATACGAAAGAGACCTCGATATTTAGCCGTGCCCATACCGTGGAATCTTTTCATTTCTGCATTTTTATGTTCAATGATTGGTCTGCGCTTGATTCGTTCCTTGAACGCATCGCTTAATTCGAACTCGATCTGTTCCTTGAAATGTTCGGCGATGATTCGAATCGAGTAGGTTTTGCTCTTGGCGCCTGGCTTGTAACATCCTTCACGCATCGAACACGTCTTGCACTTCTCGACGTCAAAGTAATACACGAGAGAGCGACTGTCTCCACTGCTCTTGCTACCTTGCATCGCCTTGCGCTTACTTCGTTCACCGGCCGGACAGATGACGAAATCGGCGTCCTTGTTATATTCGAATCCTTCCTGACGCTGGCCTCCCTCGTGAACGACGGGGTTTAGCGGTACGACAGGTAATATGTTCTCCTTTTTCATTCTCGCCAAATTATCCTTACCGGAATATGCGGTATCCGCGATGATTTCGCTTACGCTTATGCCATTTGTTGTTGTCTGTTCGAGCAACGCCAACAATTGCTTACCGTCGTCGGTGCTTCCTGCTGTAACCTCTATGGCGGTAATTATTTCTTCTTCCGTCATAGCAATATGTTCTTTGTACCCGAAAAACGATTTGGAACTGCTCTTCCAGCCGAAGCGCGCATCTGGGTCGATGGCTGAGAGAATCCCTTTATGTGAGAGTAGCCGCTCGTCCTCGATAATCTGCTTAGCGATGCCAAGTTTATCGCTCACCGCACCTTCATGATCCGGCAAGAGCTCCTCTACCGTCTGGCTAAGCTGCGCCAAATAGGCCAGCATGAATTGCTCGGCATCCGCTTGCTCGCTTTTGACGGATGGTAGCTTAGGAAGTTTTTTCTCCAGCTTGGGATGATGTTTAGTAACAACGCGAAATAGACGCTTGGCTGCACCACGCAGTACGTCGAGCGGCCGTTGCTTTTGACTGCCTGCCTGCGTGTGTGTTGCGTCCATAATGATGGCTTTGCTATTCACCAACCCCTGATTCATGCACTGGCCAACCACATGTTTCAGCACATCTTCAACTTGGCTGGCTCCCAAGCGATGATTTCGGAACCGAGACAACTGTGACGCATCCGGAAGCGAGTCTTCTGGATTGATCCCGATAAACCATTTGTACGCCAGATTCACTTGCGTTTCCTGTATGATTCGCTCATCCGATAGGTTGTACAGGATCTGTAAGAACAACAAACGAAACAGCAGTTCCGGTTCGTTTGCCGGTCTGCCGTAATACTTACAGTAGGAATGCTCCACTAGTTCATGAATAAATCCAAAATCCACAGTGGCATGTATTTTGCGAAGCAGGTGGTTTTCCGGTACAAGTTTATATAACTCCGCATGGAACGATGCGGTTAATTGTCTGGCTGGCTGCAGCAAATCCTCTCATCTCGCTTTCCCTTTTCTCCCAGTATACAACAAACCCAGTACCGGCGCGGTACTGGGTTGCTTTTTACATAAACTGTATTCGTTTTGCATGGCTCTCTTAAATGAAGGCACTTTTTGTCATGCAGCTGGAAATCTGTCGAATTTCATTTATCCCAGATGCTCAATCAAGTTCGAGAGCGGAACCTCTTGCTCCTGCTCTGGAGCATCAAGTGGATAAATTCGAGCCGATTCGTTATCGGAATCTACATGTTGAATATACACTTGTCTTCCGTTGTAGGTTACGTTAGCCAGCATTGGAGAGCCTGCGATCTCTTGTGCGCGTTGTGCGTTCATGCCGATACCTCCTGCAATCATCATCTTTACACTAGTGTGTGTAAATGAACTGGAAAATAATCGGCATGATGCTCGTCATCATCTCAATGGTTTGCCTTCTTTATAATAATAGTGCGGATCGAGGATGATGAAGAAAATGTGAACGCCTGGATATCCTCGCTCTCGCAACATATGGTCGATGCTGGCGGCAACGGCGTCATGCGTTTCTTTGTCCCGTTGGAACATCATAATCTCGACCGAAAGTGGAGTGTTCGTAATAATATGAACGTTCAGTACTTCAATCTTGACCTTTTCCTGCTCCACGCGAACAATCGAGGCGAATTCCTCTACAATGTCTGGTGCGATCTCTTCCACGAAGGCATCTGGAAAAGCTTTAAATCGAATGTATGGCATATAAATCCCTTCAATCTGTCTAATGTTCAATATTGTGATTTTAGGCGCAAATCTATGAAAAAGTCAATTCCCTTGTATCGGAACGATGCACAATACCTATATTCAGCAGCGGGGGCGTAAATCCTTTTTCTTTCCTTGAAGAGTGAGGGAGGAAGGAAACGCAGCACCATTTGTCAAAGTTTATTTTGTGTCAATTCAAGATAAAGAATAAATAAATTGACCTATCTAGAAGGGATGGTTGCCATGTTAGAGATGCAAGGAAATGCATTGAAGTCCATTTGTTCTGTGTACGTACCGGTTCAGAAGCCATTACGGTCAGCACAATGGTGGCAGAGCAACTTTGGTTTGGAATATGCTGTTCCGTACAATGAAGAGGAAGCTGATGTTATCTTGAAGTTGTCAGATGGTCAGTGGCTGCACTTAGTGAAATCAGATCAACCGGGGCAAGCAGGTTCTCCCATGTTCCGGCTAACGTTCGAAGTAAGACAGATCGAGGTCTTGCATGACCATCTCAAGAAGAATGGTGTGATTATCGAGGATCTTGTGGATCGCGGCAGCTGCGGAATCAACTTTGTGTTTTACGATCTGGATGGCAATAAATTCGATGTCAATGAATGCGTCTCCATACATCGCTCACCAGAAGAAGTGGATAGAGTAAAGGCTCATTTATTTAACCTTATTAACTAATAAGCATGACTCGCTTCGATCCTGTTTGAAAAAACAGGATCTTTTTATTACACTAAAGAGATTCATAGGCATAAAACAGTGAATACAATGACGCAACGGGAGCGAAGAAATGATGGAGAGACAGCCGATGAGAGATCATTTGGTGAATATACTTAATGTCGTTAATCTTGGGGAAAAGTTAAAGTCTGAACTGCGGCACAGCTGGCTATCGAACGGCAGACAGGAAAGCGTGGCGGAGCACACGTGGAGAGTTTCGCTCATGGCCATGCTGATTGAGCCGTATTTAGATCAAAAAATTGATACCGCCAAAATGCTGAAAATGATCATTATTCATGATTTAGTGGAAGCAGAAGCAAAAGATCTCCCTGCATTCGATACAATGAACAACGAACAATTGCGAGAACAAAAGGCTCAAAATGAAATGAAGGCCATACAACGAATTCGGGAAACATTGAAAGGGGATCTAGGGCGAGACGTATATGACCTGTGGATCGAATTTGAACATAAGCAAACGTATGAAGCCAAGGTTGCGAATGCTTTGGATAAACTGGAAGCACAAATCCAACACAATGAGGCGGATATTAGCACATGGATTGAAATCGAATACGAAATGAGCTTTATGATGGGAAAGCATACCGACTTTAGCCCTGTATTGACCCAATTGAAAGAACTCATTGAGGAGGAAGCAGAGGATAAACTACGACGTGCAGGCATTGATGTAGGCAATCGTAAGAGTAAGAAATGAACGGGTAGAAAGGAGGGACTGATTTGAAAGGAAAAAAAGCGCTGCTTGCTGGTGCGAGTGGGTTAATCGGAAGCGAATTGCTGCAACTTCTATTACAATCGGAATCCTATGAACAAGTTACTGCGATTGTAAGAAGGCCGCTTGGGTTGGAGCATCCGAAGCTGAAGGAAATTGTATGTGAGTTTGATCGGCTCGAAGAGATTCAAGAGCAGTTGATTGCGGATGACGTCTTCTGTAGCCTCGGGACAACAATAAAGAAGGCGAAGACGAGAGAAGCGATGCATAGAATCGATGTCGACTATCCGAACTCCATCGCCATGCTGGCCAAATCACAGGGAGCACGCCATTTTCTTGTTGTCAGTTCAATGAATGCGAATATCCATTCGCCATTTGCATATTCCAAAATGAAAGCGCAGCTTGAGCTTAACCTGCAAAGCGTTTCTTACGAAGCCCTTTCCATCTTCCGGCCATCGCTGTTGTTAGGAGAACGTTCTGAATTCAGATTTGCAGAGAACCTGGCTGTCAAGACAGCAGGCATCCTGTCCGCATTGTTCAGACGGCCAATTTCTAGTCGCCTGGCAATTGAAGCGAAAGTCGTAGCGCAAGCGATGATCCAGGTTGCGAATCAAGACCGTACAGGAATGGCTATCTATACCCCGAATCAAATAGAGAACGCAGCAAAATGAATATATCTCATATCCTCGGGGACTAAGGCTTCAAGCTCTTTTAATGGGATACAGATACACATATCTAAAAACGATAATGACCCCGCCAGTACGCCAATGCGTCGGTGGGGTCATTTTGTGGTGCAGCAATTTACTGTTCCATTCTGAGTAAGCTATATTGCATATTCCACATAAAAGCTTAATGACTTACTTGATCGATTTGGCATATTCAGCGGATTTCGTACCTGCTTGACGACCGAAGATAATAATCTCCGCAACGGAGTTGCCACCAATCCGGTTCTCGCCATGCAATCCACCTGTCACTTCACCTGCAGCGAACAGTCCTGGGATAGGCTTGCCGTCCTTGTCCAGCACTTCTGTATTCGTGTTGATTTTTACACCACCCATTGTGTAGTGAATCCCTGGGCCGATTTTGATCGCATAGAATGGGGCAGCTGACAATTCATGATCCATCCCCGTTTTTCTGTCGAACTCCGCGTCTTTCTTATTTTTCACCGCACTGTTCCACGTATCGAGCGTCTTTTTGAGTTGTTCCGCAGGCACTTTAATTTCTTCAGCCAATGCCTTTACAGAATCTTTTGTTTTGACAAAGCCCATCTTTTCGTACTGTTCGATGGCTTTTGCTCGTGAGCGGACACCCGCGTCAAATATAAGGAACGCATTCTTCTCGGGCAGCTTCGTAATCGCAGCGGTTACGCTGTCTCGGGCAGCCATCTCGTTAACGAATCGCTTGCCTTGGCTCGTAACGAGAATCGCGCCTTCACCGCGTACAACTTCACCAATCAGGTATGAGTTTTCCTGCTGCACGGTAGGATGCACTTGAATTTGCTTCAAATCAACTGTAGTTCCGCCCATTTTCTCGACCATGGAGATGCCATCGCCTGTGCTTCCCGGTTGGTTCGTTGTGACATAACCTTTCAGGTCGGGACGAACCTCCGCAATGCGATTCATGTTGGCTCCGAATCCACCCGCCGTAATGACGACCGACTTTGCTGCTATCGTTTTTTCTCCATGCTGGCTGAATCCCACCTTCACTCCGGTTGCTTTGCCATTTGAACTTGTAATTTCTTTAACATCCGCATTTACAAATACCGGGATGCCTTTTTCTTGGACATTTTTAAGCAATCCAGTCACGAGATACTGGCCCACGGCTGAACCGTCTTTGGGACGATGTGTCCGCTTCTCGCTCATGCCCCCGGTAATCGTGATGTTGTTGAGTGTAATACCTATGGAGTCGAGCCAATCGATCGCTTTGGCTGAATTGTCTACAAAGAAGTGAAGCATATCTTTGTTATTCGTGTTATGTCCACCCTTAAGCGTCTCTTCATAAAACAAGTCATTTTTATCCGAGATGCCTTGTTCCTTCTGGAACTTCGTTTCTGATGCATTCATACCCGATGATGCTTTGCTTGTATTGCCGCCTGCAACCGGCATTTTCTCAAGAATGACGGGATTCATTCCCGCCGCCTTCGCCTCAAGCGCGGCAGTCATGCCAGCACCGCCCGCGCCAACGATGACGATATCGTAGCTGTCCTTCAATTCCTCAAGCGGGGTATACTTCGCCACTGAAGCACCTGATGTGGCATCTTTTTTTCCCTTATCCTTCTCTTCTTGTACATTTTTGTTCTCGCCCGCATTTGTCTCGGGCTTCTTGCTTGCATTCCCACAGCCTGAAATCATAAGCAGCATAGAGAGCAAGAGAATCATGACGATAGTTGATTTTTTTTGCATGATGCGCAATCCTCCACGATGGAATCTGTTCTTGTCACTTGGATGAGACACCCTATATCGAACTAAGCGTTTTATCATATTTAGCATGTCATTTTCAGCTTTATATTATTTATGAACATCTGTAACGAAGATGGGGAGACATGCACGATAGGAGTTGACTTTGCCCTTAGGGGAAGAGGTACAGTGGAGTTGAACAAAGAACGATATACACCCCTTATTGCTGACTAGATAAATGATAAAGAATGGAGGTTATTTCTTGTTATCAATTGGAGAATTCTCGAAAATATGCGGAGTATCGACCAAAACGCTTCGATATTATGGTGAAATCGGATTAATTAATCCTAGTGAGATTAATCCTGAAAACGGATATCGGTATTATTCCATTAAGCAGCTTTCAAAAATGCTTTTCATTAACCGTTTGAAATCTTATCACTTCCCGCTGGAGGAAATTAAAGACATGCTCGTGTGGGAGGAGAATGATTCGGAAGAGAAGTTATGCGATTCCCTGAACCGCAAGCGAGAGGAATTGCAACTCAAAATCCAAGCATTAGAACTCACGCTTGCACAAATGAATCATGATATTTCAAATTTAGAAGAGGGCGTATCGATCATGTCGTACCTTGATTATATTGAAGTGCAACTTGTTGAGACTCAGCCTATGAATATTTTGTATATGCGTCGAATGATGAGCAGCGATGATTATGCCGCTGGATATGGCATGTATTTTGGCATGCTCTATGAGAAAATTGCCGCCGATCATCTCACATTAACGGGAACACCAATTACAATTTATCACAGTCCAGAATACAACCCTGCGGGGAACGATACAGAGTTTGCAATTCCGATTCGGGAAGCGGTTAAGGGGACAAGAGATTTGCCGGAAGGTCTATGCGCAAAGTCAGTCGTGAGAGGCCCATATGCGGAATTAACTTCGGTATATGCCAAGTTAAGGGGGTGGGTAGAAAAAGAAGGTTATGATCTTGTGGACTCCCCTTATGAAGTCTATGTAACTGATCCAAATCAAGCCCCTGAACCTGAGGCAATGGTTACCGAGGTGTATTTTCCTGTCAAGAAAAGATAGAATCTGAATCTGTCATCATACTTAATGTGATTAAACAAATTAACGAGGATAGTGCTCTTGAAGGAGTTGCGATATGAATAGAAATGACATAACAACTACAGAGTGGCAAGTTGAAGTCCCATCTGTCTTAGGAATGGATGCTAATACGTTATCAACGCTTGAACCTATCATAATATCAGAGTATAGCAATTTAAACGGGATTGTCATTGCGAGACATGGATTCATTGCTTACGAAAGGTATTTCAATAGCTTCGGCCCAGATGATACGCACCATGTAGCCTCGGTAACGAAAAGTGTGCTCTCCGCGCTGATAGGAATTGCTATAGATGCAGGCTACATTCAACATATAGACCAGAGGGTTATCGATTTCTTCCCTGAATATGTGCCTGATACGGCTGACAGTCAGAAGCGAGAAATCACCCTTCGTCATCTTCTCACGATGACGGCTCCTTATACATTTGAGGACTGGCGGGAGCCGCTAGATAAGATGTGTATGCAGTCTAACTGGACGATTTATACGCTGGATATGTTAGGGCATAACGGAAGTATTGGAGCTTTTAAATATTCAACGGCAGGGGCACATTTACTATCGGCCATCATTACACGCAGCACAGGACAGAGTGCCCAATCGTTTGCCAACGAACGATTATTTGCACCCATCGGCATGAGCATAATTCCTGATTTTGAAATGAAGGAATATGACTTTGAGCATTTATTCGGGAAGAAGGTAATAGGGTGGGTGAAAGACCCGGATGGCAACTCTACAGGAGGGTGGGGACTTACATTAAGTCCCCGTGATATGGCTCGGTTCGGTGTTCTGTATTTGAAGCGTGGCATGTGGGACAATCATCAAATCATATCAAGCTCATGGATTGATGAATCAACAGCGATGAACCTCAATCATTACGGTTATCTATGGTGGCTGCGTGAAGAGGATGGGATCCTTGCTTACATGGCACTAGGCGATGGCGGCAACGTTATTTGCTGCGTTCCAGATCAAGATCTAGTCATCGCTATTGCATCTGAATTCATCACGAATCCTCGGGATAGATGGCCACTGATGAAGAAGATTATCTCTGCAGTAATAGACTAAGTAAGTTTGAAACTTACGGCTTCACATTCTCCAAGCTATTCTCGAACATATCAATGATTTCAAGGAATCGTTCAGCTTCACGAAATACATGGTCGGCTAGCAATGGATGAATAATGCTCTTGATTTTACATGCATCGATCAAGTCTCTCGCCGTCTTTTTGAAATCACGCAGGGAAGTTACCGAGACGCGGTTCTGATCCAGAAATTGTTCCAATAGCGGCTTCGTCTGCGATTGTGGTCGCATGTGATCTAAATCAATCGCTTGATAGAGAAGCTGGTCAAAGTCATGACTAAAATTGCGGGCTTGCTCAACTAATTGGCGTTCAGATGGATCAAGCAAATGCCCAATAAACTTCGCATGATCGGCCATGATTTTCAAGAAGAATACATTTTCATTAATGATTGCATCGGGGAGCGGATCCAACTGACCACTGTTCAGCTGTTCCATACGATTTCTGAAATAGTTGGCTTCCCTGCTCGTATGATCAATAAGTAAGGGGAAGTTATTCGCGCCTGGCATTTGGCAAGTGAGCACAAAGCCGAGTATTTTGCGTTTGAAGGCCCATATGTACGCCGCTGCGTTACGCACTTCTGTGTTAAAACGAACAATTTGTTGTGGATCTGTATCTTCCTTATAAGCATGCGATTGATTTTCTATCTGCTCAAATAAGGAATAGAACTGGTTCGCTTCATTGATAAGCTGTGTATCCTCACATCTAAATCCTAACTTTAAAAACAGGGAATGTTCCTTCATAATGCGCGACCAAAAACGTATTTCGTCTAGCGAGCGCGAGACAAATAAGTTCGACATAAGGCACACCTCCAATGGGTCAACAATGTCTTTAGTTCATCGTATTCTCTGGCTTTCAGAATATGTAATAATTCAAACATAGGAAATGAATATTAGCGCAAGTATTAATTTGCAGGTATTGAATGAACATGTATGTAAATAAACAAGAAATGAGCTGAAGTACCAAGAAGAGCTTGAACCATCAAGCTCTTCTTTTTGTTGAACTTAGAGCACAGGATGTGGTTCTTCGCCTAAAACAGAAACTGGAACCTATCGCTAATGTTATCCTTTCAGGAAAAGTTCGTTATAATAGACTCAGGAAGTGAGGAAAGGAAATCAAGTATGAAAAAAGTCATCGTTGTAGGAGCAGGAATTCTTGGGGCATCGACCGCTTACCAGTTGGCTAAGTTCGGAGCGGATGTCCTTATTGTAGACCGCAAGGATCAAGGACAAGCTACAGACGCTGCAGCAGGGATTATATGTCCATGGCTGTCACAGCGACGCAATAAAGCTTGGTACCGATTAGCGAAGGCCGGAGCCCATTTCTATCCACAGTTAATCCAGGAACTCCAGAACGAAGGGGAGACGGATACGGGTTATGCGCAAGTGGGAGCTCTCTGTATACATGAAGATGTTGAGAAGCTCAACAAAATGGAAGAGCGCGCATACGCGCGTAAAGAAGATGCACCAGAAATCGGGGAGATTCAACAGCTTGATGAAGCAGCGACACAGGAACGATTTCCTCTGTTGGCTGGGGGCTATCAATCCGTACATATAAGCGGTGCCGCTCGAGTAGACGGTCGTGCGCTTCGTGATGCTCTGCTCCGATCCGCTCAAAGAAATGGCGCTGTCTTCATAAATGGAGATGCCATGCTTCAATATGAGTCGAATCGTGTTACAGGTGTAACCGTAGGTGAACATAGCTACACATCTGAGCTTGTAATCGTATGTGCAGGAGCATGGGCCAACCCGCTTCTTCAGCCATTAGGACTTGACTTTCAGGTAGGATATCAGAAGGCGCAAATCATGCACTTGCGAGTTCAAGGGGAACACGACACTGGCAGCTGGCCATTAATTATTCCGCCTTCTGATCAATATTTGCTTACCTTTGACCAACAGAAGATCGTGATTGGAGCCACACATGAAAATGATGTCGATGGTTATGATACGAGAGTTACAGCAGGGGGAGTACAAGAGGTTCTGAATAAAGGATTGCACTTGGCACCACAGTTGGCGGACAGCACAATGGAGGAGATTAGAGTCGGATTCCGCCCATTCACACCTGGCTTCCTCCCCGTTATTGGCGCTATTCCCGGCTGGGATGGGCTCATTGCAGCCAATGGGCTAGGATCATCTGGATTGACGGCAGGTCCTTATTTGGGTAGCCAACTTGCCAAAATGGCACTGAATATGGAGCTCGATATCGATCCGACTGACTATGATATTCGAAATGCAATTGAATCGGTCTAATGCTTACAAGCTAACAATCAATGGATATAATCATGATACCAAGTACACCTATCTCTGTAGCTGCCTTCGTCTGCGAAGGCAGCTTTTTCGTGTTGAGAAGTAGTCCGCGTAAAATACGTAACCCAAAATATTCTTGTACGTATAATGATAATAAATGTTGACGAGTTGACGCATGCACAACGAACAATCTTATCGAAGTCGAGGGAAGACACCTGATGAATGAAGCACTTATCGATCATGCCCATACCGCATACCGGCATGCTGAACAGCGAGCAGCGCAATATTTTGCAGCGTTGTATGAACAGACAGCTACGAAGACTTACGTGACTAAGTTAACAGAGGATTTTCGTTTATGGAAGAAGGGTCATCTTCCTCGTTATTCATGGCTTTCTCTTATTTCGAAAACTAGGAAAAGGCCAACTACGAAAGAGTACAACAGGTATATTCAATGGTTGAATCAAACAGGCAAGCTAGATGATTACTTGGATCGAAGCGTATCCTACATGTACATGAGAGATCTGGGCAAGCCACTAGATTCTCCTGACATACGCGCTCGAGTGAAACGCCTCGCTGCCGATATCAAGCAACAGATTATTTCCTCTCAGGAAACAAGGGGCCTGAATCATCCTCCAGAATTGATGAGCTTATCGGGATTGTATCGATGGGCCCAGAAGGAGGGGATTGAAGAAGACGTCATTTGGGTCATCAACAAGCTAAGTGCTGTATCCTCTCATATTCCGAAAGAGATGAATGCAGAGCATGCCCAGCGCAAGCTGATTAAGATCATTCTCGGGGTAGTTCTGAATATGAAGGAAGAGATAGATGATAATGCGCCCCCAGCAGACCGCGCTAAGCTGCTCGGTGATGCAATCAGACTGGGATATAGCTATGGTTTGACCTATCCGTTCATTGACGATCTTCTGGATTCTGGAGCATTATCGGCAGAGGAACAAGTACAATATTCACATATGATTCGAGAGGCATTGATTACTGGAATCGTTCCGGAGCTCGGAACGTGGACGGGAAAGCACACAGATATGTTCCAATTTATCCACTCTGAGCTGTGCGAGGCGTTCACCTATATTAAGGGTTATCAAAATCCACAGTCTGAGAACACTTTTTTCGAACAATCCTATGTGTTTTTTCATTCCCAGGACATTGATCGTGTCAAGGATCTAGCAAATGCAAATTATACGAATGAAGAGCTCTATATCCCAATCATCTTAAAATCATCATCTTCCCGCATAATCGTCCGTTCGGTTATCCGTGCACCTGAGGATTCCGGGTTCGAACACCGGACATTCTATTACGGAATCTATAATCAGCTGGCGGATGATTTCGCGGATATGTTCGACGATATGCAGGACGGAGCCGTAACGCCCTTTACGTATTATTTGAAGTATCATCAACAACGGCCTGATTTACTTAATCCGTTCGAATTGTACTGGTCAGTGATCTCCCATATTATCCATCATGTCCATCATTCTGATGCTGCGACGCGCGAGGTCATATTGGATCGGGCAATCAATGGCTTGAAGCGCTGCAGAGAACGGGTAGGGGAAGCGAAGTATGAAGAAATCATGGATATATTCGACTTCAATGAACCGGCCTTTCATTCTCTTGTGCAACAGATGGTGCAGAAAGCGGACAACGTGGATTTCTTCGATAAACTGCTTCGCGATCAGCTCGTTATCCAACTCGCGAACAATCGGAAGGAGAAGGAACACTTCCATGCTTCGATTGCGACAATTCGACAAGAGATTAACAGCATACTGCACATCAACAAGCCTAGCTCGCTTCCGATTGAAGATTCGCTCTTCGACGCAGCCAATTACAGTCTCGCAGGTGACGGGAAACGATTACGCCCTATATTAACTTGGGTCATGGGTGTGAACGAATATGGGCTGCAGCCAACTGCCATCCTACCGCTGCTTCGATCATTGGAATATATGCATACGGCTTCCTTAATCTTCGACGATCTTCCGTCTCAAGACAATGCAGATACGCGCAGAGGAAGACCGACGCTGCACCATGTATATAATAGTGCCACTGCGGAACTTACGGCTCTATTGCTAATCCAGAGATCGATTCAAGAGCAATCATCACTAGATAAATTCGATGCTGCTACTGTTCTGGACTTAATTCGGTATTCGGCGTGCAAGACAGAAGAATTGTGCAGAGGCCAAGCGATGGACTTGCAGTCAAAAGGAATGCCGCTGACGTTAGAACAATTGAATGCAATCTGCTTCTACAAAACAGGGATCGCCTTCGAGGCATCGCTGGTCATGCCTGCAATTCTGGCCAAGGCTCCCGCAGCTGAGGTTGTGCTGCTCAAGAAGTTCGCGTATCACGCAGGCATTGCCTTTCAAATTAAGGATGACTTGCTTGATAAAGAAGGAGATTCATACGTGCTCGGGAAACCGGTAGGACAGGATGCGGGGAACAATAACTCAAATTTTGTGTCCATCCTCGGTGTGAATGAGGCAAGAAAGATGATGTGGGAGCACTATTGTCTTGCAGCAGAAGCGTTGCAAAAATTTCCTCGAAATAATGCATTTTTGAAGCATCTATTGAATTATTTCGTTACCCGGGATCGCTAATTCGGACATTACGTAATCATAATGTATATATAGAAAAAAGTTATAGACATTTTACCGCGTAAACCGCGGTTTTTTTATGCTCTTTTTCGTCGTGAGGCCTTCTATTGAGCATCGATTCACGAAAGGGCATGCCCGAAAGTACATTCTGACTCTGCCCGCATGTACGATTTCAAATGTCTATTTGATCGCTATAATGACAGATATTCATGCTAGTAGAGGAAGGTGATTACACATGGCAGCGTTCTTGTATAAGCTTGGTATATCAGCTGCTCGTAACAGAAAGAAAGTCTTGTTTGGAAGTATAGCAGTACTTATCATCGCCGTATCAATTGGTCTTGGCATGGGAATTCATTTAAACGGTGAAATAACCATTCCTGGCACCAAATCCGAGGAAGCAATGAAAGTGTTGAAAAAGGAGTTTTCGGAAGGAACTGGCCCTGAAGGCGGCACAATTCAAGTGATTTTCAAAGCCCCTAAAGGTCAAACGCTTGCATCGAAATCCACGCAAAACATAATCGCCAAGACGCTAAAGTCTATATCAAAAGACTCCGAAATTGCATCAATCGTCAGCCCATACGAGGCAGGTACGATCAGTTATAAAAAAGAAATCGGATATGCGGTTATTACGTACAAATCCGAGGCTTTGCAAGTCACAGATGCATCTAAAGAGCTCGTATTGAAAAGTGTGGAGCAGGCGCGTATTGAGGGCTTGCAGGCTGAACTCGGCGGAACCGTCGAATTCTCCGAGCTTGAAATTGGCGGGACGTCTGAGATCATTGGCATTATTGCCGCATTTATGATTCTGGCGATAACATTCACATCCTTGCTCGCTGCTGGTTTGCCTATACTGACAGCAATCATTGGACTTGTGATCGGGGTCATGTCCGTCATCATTGCCTCTAATTTTATTGAAATGGCATCATTCTCTTTGATTCTCGCCATCATGCTTGGGTTAGCAGTCGGAATCGACTATGGTTTATTCATTATTTCAAGATACAGACAAAATCTTGTTGAAGGCAAAGGCGTGGAGGAGTCCATTGCGCATGCAAACGCTACCGCAGGCAGCGCTGTTATTTTCGCCGGATTGACAGTTATCATAGCACTTGCCGGATTAGCCGTAACGGGTATTCCATTCATTACGGTCATGGGCGTGGCGGGAGCATTCACGGTACTTGTGGCCGTACTCATTTCCATCCTCGTCGTTCCTGCGCTACTAGGAATGGCAGGTGAGCGGATTCGTCCGAAGTCGAAAGCTGCCTCCATTCAGAATCCTCCTAAAGACAATGAGCACTCGAGTCGTTGGGGACGAATCGTTACGAAATATCCATTACCGATTGCTCTTGCAGGTATTTTGCTGTTAGGAGCAATAAGCCTGCCTGCACTGCATTTACAAACGGGCCTTCCGGATAAAGGCTCTAAATCGATCGACACAACGGAACGCCGCGGGTATGATTTAATAGCAGAAGGATTTGGGCCTGGTATGAACGGACCGCTCGCTATTATTCTTAAGGCGGAGAAAACAGACAACGTGCAAGCGACATTCGCGAAGATAGGAAAGGAACTAAGCAAGCTGCCAAATGTGGCAATGGCAACGCCACCCGCTCCGAATGCAACGGGTAAAGTAGCCATGGTAACAATTATTCCTGGAACCGAGCCAAAAAGTGAGAAAACAACCGATTTGGTTCATTTAATTCGCGATAAGGCGGATGAGTTTAAGCAACAGGATCAAGTTGAGGTTATGGTTACAGGTTCAACGGCAGTAAATATTGATATCACCGAAAAATTAAATGAGGCTTTGCCTAAATTTGCAGCTCTGATTGTGGGACTTGCATTAATTCTTCTCATGATGGTATTCCGTTCCATCTTAGTTCCAATTAAAGCCGTGATCGGTTATCTTCTTACGCTTACAGCAACGCTTGGATTCGTCGTATTTGTCGTTCAAGATGGCAATCTGGCTAAGCTGTTCGACATTCCTGTAGCCGGTCCTGTATTAAACTTCCTGCCAATCTTGACTGCAGGCATTCTATTCGGATTAGCCATGGACTATGAAGTATTTCTAGTCAGCCGCATGCGCGAAGAATATAACCATTCAGGAAATGCGAAAAATGCTGTATTGTCCGGTCTTAAAAATAGCGGCAGCGTTGTAACGGCAGCCGGCCTTATCATGATTGCCGTGTTTGCAAGCTTCATCTTCGTTGAAGATACCATGATTAAATCAATGGGCTTAGCATTAGCATTCGGCATCTTGTTCGATGCATTTATTGTAAGGCTGACAATCGTACCTGCGGTCATGACCCTAATGGGCCGCTCGGCTTGGTACCTGCCGAAATGGCTTGGACGCATATTGCCGAATATCGATGTTGAAGGCGAGTCTATTGAGAAAATATCGGAGCTAAAGAAAGAAGTCGTCTAAGTAAGATCGAATAGATATCTGATAGTTCATCATTGCCCAATCGTACATAAGGGGATCTGCCCTTATGTACGATTTTTTCATGTTTACAATAAGGGTATAATAGAAAATAAAATCGAAAACCGGAAAATGTTGATGTACTGGATAGAACGAAAGGGGAGGACTCATGGAAACGGGAAACGAGTTCAAGCAGAGGTCGCACATAAATCGATATAACGAATTACCCGATGCCATGTTTAATGCCAGAGTCCCGAGCATGACTTGGGTTTTTTTCATTTATTTCATATCTATGTTTGTACAGATATTACACGGGCCTTCATTTATTTCTTTATCCTTCTTTTCGGGATTGATGCTTCTCCACGCCTCATTAATTTGGCACTTCTCATCTCTTACGGCAAAATATCCTTGGGTCTACTTCATGATTCAAGGCCTAATTATTATGGGATGTGCGCTTATTATGGATCAGGCCCTATTTATGGTCTTGCTTGGGATGTATCCCGTGTTGACGGGACAAAGCGTTGGTGTCTACGATGACAGAAGTAAAATAGTAATGCTGTCCGTTGTGTATTATGTATTATTTCTATCGACTCTCTACATGATGGGGCAATCCGAATCAATGGTTTTAATGACGATCTTGTATGCGATGATGAACGTCATTCTCGTTTCGTTTGCCGATTTATTTTTAGAGCAGGTTCATGCTCGGTTCCGTACCCAAGCCTTTCTTGAAGATCTAGAACGCGCACATCGCAAGGTTGAGGAATTGACATTGGCTAACGAACGTCAACGAATGGCTCGGGATTTGCATGATACGCTGGCCCAAGGTCTTGCGGGTATTATTATGCAGCTGGATGCTGTCGATGCACATTTGACGAAAGGCAACTCCCAAAGAGCACAAGAAATCGTTCAACATTCCATGGTTCATGCGAAGAAAACGTTATCGGAAGCCAGGTTGGCGATTGATAATCTTCGATCCAAAACGTTTGCAACAGTCGACTTCTCGGATGCGATTCGCAACGAGGTAGAACGGTTTAAGAATGCCACCGGCATTCAAGTGCTTCTTGATATGAACATGAAGGGAAGCATACCTAAGTTGATGATGGAGCATGGACTTTACATAATAGGCGAATGTTTAACGAACGTTGCGCGGCATGCGGAAGCCAATCATGTGTGGCTATATGTTCGAATAGAGGACGGAAACATGAAGTTGGAAATCAAAGACGACGGGATAGGGATTGCTTTGAGTCAAAAGAATTCCTTAACTGGACATTATGGATTAATCGGCATAAAGGAGCGAGTTCGCATCTTAGGGGGAACACTTATTATAACGAATAATATTCCTCGCGGAACGCTGATTCAGATAGATACACCTGAGAAAAAAGGAGAGAACTCATGACTTACAACGTACTTATCGTCGACGACCATCTAGTAGTAAGAGAAGGGCTAAAGTTTATGATCGAGACGAACGATAATTTTCAAGTCGTAGGAGAAGCAGAGAACGGAGTGGAGACTCTCCGACTATTGGAATCTCTTACGCCCGATGTCATTTTGATGGACTTAAATATGCCTCAAATGAGCGGACTGGAGACGATGAAGGAGCTAAAAGAAAGGAACTTCGATATCCCCGTCGTTATATTGACGACTTATAATGAAGATGAGCTGATGATAAGCGGGCTGGAATTGGGGGCAAAAGGATACCTCCTGAAAGATACCGGCAGAGATCATTTATTCCGCACGATCGAATCCGCGGTTCGTGGCGATACGCTGCTGCAGCCTGAAATTATGGAAAGAGTATTCGCGGCAAGGAATAGAGGTCATGATGAGCGAGATACGTCCACAGAACAAACGGTGCTATCCGAGAAGGAACGAATCGTCCTTCAGGCCATTGCGCGGGGCTATCGCAGCAAAGAAATAGCCGGCGATATGGGCATTTCCGAACGTACGGTCAAAGCTCACCTGACGAGCATCTATAACAAGCTAGGAGTGAATTCCCGATCTCAAGCAGTCGCTGTAGCGGTTGAACGGGGCATCATCCAGTTTTAAGATGCCTGAACAGGCCTCACATTACATATTGAAATTGAGCCGATCTCGCAGCATCAAAACGCCAATCGATAGTTTCACATCGATTGGCGTTTTTTTGTGATATGGATAGAACAATTCGAATTAGGCATTCGCAGTCGAATTCAAGATCAACAGACTGCGCCGATGGAATAGATCCGATATTTAATCGCTGAATCGGCTACCAGCGTTGTACACGCATTGGTAAATGAGTCAGCGTCTGCCCGGCGGCAAAAGGCGTCAGATTCTCCTCCAAGTTGAATCCGGGAACCGGCTCAATACGTTGGAAATGATCCATAAACAACCTCAGACCAATGTTTGCCTCCAGCCGTGCGAGTGGAGCTCCAAGGCAGAAGTGAGGGCCGTTCCCAAAGGTTAAATGCTGCTTGTTATTTGGACGGTGAATGTTCAGTGTAAACGGATCTGCAAATACCGCCTTGTCCAAATTGGCTGCGCTCATCCAGGCGACGACGACATCGCCTTTTTTGAGTTCTACGCCAAGCACTTTATTATCCTGTTTCACCGTCCGATCCATTCTGGTAACATGGAAGCGGTAGCGAAGCATTTCTTCGACTGTATTCGGAAGAAGTTCGCGATTGGCCTGTATCTCAGCATAGATCTGATCGTTATCATACAAAAAGGAATAGAACGTGTTCGCTAGTAAATGACTTGTCGTTTCAATGCCGGCTCCCAAAATGAACATGGTCATACGGACAATCTCATCATCTGTTAATCGATCGCCGTCGACTTCGGCCCGAATCAAATCCGAGATGATATCGTCGGTGAGATTAGTTCGTTTGGCAGCTACATGCGGGTAGAGATAGTTGTAATATTTCTGCGCCGCTGCCCGCTTCAATTCTTGGACATCCTCAATGTTGTCAATCGGAAACGGAAGGAACAGATGATCCACCCATTCCTTAAAGAGGAAGCGATCCTCCGAGGGGACACCAAGCAAATCTGCAATAACGATCGTCGGCAGCGCGCTGGTAAAGCTCCTGACGATATCGATGATCGGTTCGTCTCCCATATCCTCGATTAGCTTACCAACCACTTGGCGGATTCGCGGCTCCCACAAGCTTAAGCTTCTAGGCGTAAATGCCGCGGATAACAGACTTCGGCTTTTTCGGTGCAGCGGGGGATCCGAGCTCAAATTGATTCGTTCAGGAGTACTGCCTACCTCATTGTCGGCCCCGACGCTGATTGTCGTTCTGACTCTCTCACTTGAAAAATACTCGTAATCGCTCAAAACTCTTTTGACATCTTCATACCGAAACACGTTCCAGGTATTCGTAGCTTCGTTGTAGTGAATCGGCTCATGTTCCAAATGATGTCTGTACCATTCAAAGGGTCTGAACTCTTCGACAGCTGATCGAAACCGGGTAATTTTAGCTGAAAGGATAATTTCTTTCTGCATGTTACTCCCTCCCAATTTGAATAATAAGGTTTATGTTCAAGTTAATAGAGATTAACCTAACATATAATTGGTGGAAGGCCATGACTAACAGACCTATGCTTTAAGGTTCGCTAGGCAGAAGAGCGGTGATGAGCGAGTTATTTAGTATTCTTCTTAGGCCTCTTTTACAACGGCTTTGTTCAAAGCAACTTCTGGAGCTTCCTCTTGGGTTCGAGAAGTACGTTTGATAAAGAATGAGAGAATTAAGCCAATTACCCCAATTCCGATTATGACAACGTAAGCATCGTTGATCCCTAAGATAGAGGCTTCTACGATCATATCCTTTTGAGCTGCACCGGTTGTCCCACCTGCGGCCATCATGTCCGCAAGATGCGATTTGGTCTGATCCGTCATAACCGTGACCAGAAGAGAAGTCCCTACAGCACCCGCTACTTGTTTAACCGTGTTGGATATTGCGGTACCGTGTGCGTGTAATCTGGATGGCAGTTGATTCAGACCTGCTGTCTGAATAGGCATCAGCAGCAGCGCCATTCCCATTCTACGGATAGTTGACATCAGAATTAAATAGGTATAACTAGTTGAGTCGGACAATTGAACGAAACCGGAAGTGGCCGCAATCGTTATGATCATCCCCGTTATGGCAAGCCATTTTGCTCCAAATCGATCATATAGCCGCCCAGCAACAGGCATCAGCAGACCCATCGCAAGCGCACCAGGGAGCATGAGCAGTCCAGATTCCAGTGCCGAATAACCGCGCGCATTCTGGAGGTACAACGGAAGCAGCATCATATCTGCGTACATCACCATGGTGATCATGATGTTAATGGTGGTTGTGAGCGTGAACATGTTGTACTTGAAGGCTCGAAGATCCAGCAGTGGACTCTGGGAAATGAGCTGTCTCCATACAAAAAGACCAAGGGTCACGATGCCGACGGCAATAGACAACAGCACCTGGGCACTTTCCCAACCTTGACTTCCTGCAGCACTGAAACCATATAACAGCGTGCCGAATGCAATGGTGGACAGGATAACACTTAGAACATCGATTCTCGTGCGGACTGGCTCCGACACATTTTTCAGATAAATATGACCACAGATGATAACGATCAGGGCAAGCGGGATCATGCCATAGAACATCGTTTGCCATTTATAGTTTTGCAAAATATAGCCGGTTAGTGTAGGTCCAATCGCTGGGGCAAAAATAATGGCAAGTCCCATCATCCCCATGGCTGATCCCCTTTTTTCGGGAGGGAAGAGCACTAAAATGACATTCATAAGCAGCGGCATGATAATGCCGGCACCTGCTGCCTGAATCATGCGCCCCGTAAGGAGAAGGGGGAAGCTTGCTGCAAATGCGGACACAATTGTCCCTGCAAGAAAGATTATCATCGAAGCTTGAAATAGCTGTCGAGTCGTAAATCTCAGCATGAGATAAGCAGTAATAGGGATTAGAATCCCGTTTACCAGCATATAGCCGGTTGTCAGCCATTGCGCCGTAGAAGCCGCGATTGTAAAGTCAACCATCAATTCCGGGATGGCCACGCTCATGACTGTTTGATTCAGCGTTGTAAGAAAGGCGCCCAAGATCATGATAAACATAATCGTGCCCTTCTTTACGGAACCGTTGGTTGTTTCCATACGTGTACTCAACTTACTCCTACCTTTCGTTTCTCTCTAGACTTAATTTACAATGTGTAAGATAATTAACATTGTATAAAATAGATTATAGTGATACAGGTTAGGGCGATCAATCAACGCTTTTGCACAATATGTAAATTAGTTATCATTTGGCTTTCAAAGTGTAAAGTAAGCTGGAGATTTACTGCAATTTATATATAAATTGTTTATTATCTTGTGAATCGGAAAGGAAAGAACTGAATGCCGGACAATTCCAAACCTCAAACAGACCCAAGAATTCGCCGTACAAGGCAGTTAATAAAGGATGCCTTTGTTGATATGCTTCAGGAGATGGAGATAGAGAAAATGTCCATCAGCGGTATTGCCGAGCGTGCGACCATCAGCCGCGTTACCTTTTATCTTCATTATCGTGATATCCCGGACATGCTGAACAAGATGGCGGACGAGATGATTGAAGATCTTCAGCGTGCCATGAATAGCAATCCTGCCCACCCTAATAGTCCTGAAGAAAACGATTGGTTGAAGCTAGTAGGGATGCTTGAGCATATTGCTGAAAATGCGCCATTTTATAAGATTACTTTAGGATCGAGGCGAACCCCTATTTTTACCGATCGGCTACTACAAATGCTTACTGGGATAATTACGGCAAAGTTCGAGAATAAGGAGAACGACTCTTCTAATAAGCGAACGACCATTCAAAAGGATATTGCCATTTGGCATGGCTCCTCTGCCTTAATTGGAACCATTGTAGGCTGGCTGCGCAACGACATGCCTTACACGCCAGCTTTCTTAGCAAAACAACTGTACTTGCTTCACTCTCAAGATCTATAAGGTTACTAGCAAAAATCACTTTGGCGACGAATAAATTAGCAAAGGCCTAATTTCTCAGTTTTGTAAACGAGAAATTAGGCTTTTTTATATGGTTCCCCTTATCGATGCCAGCGAAGAGGGAACCTATGAATCACGCCCAATCCTAAGGAACAAAATTCCAAAATCTCATAGTGGAGCTCGGGGATTAGGATTCTTTACATAACCATATTATGGTGGTCGGGTGTCATAGGAACACTAGTGGAACCAATTTCATAAATTATCTAGTCGAGATGGATGATGGGCAGCATGCCGGTCAGATCCAGCTCTAAACATTTTCGTTTAACAATTGTCTCATGCATGTACAGTGAAAAGAATGATAAGGAGGGTATAAAATGAACGATTTCCAGAAGGATCTGCAAAACTTGAATGTAGGCAAGTTCAATTCGACGGGGATGACGTCTGCGTCGGGGCAAAATCAGAACGGAGCAGGGGATTCCCGCTTATGTGTTGGCTTTTGCTTTTTTTGTGTAGGGTTTTGTTCATGCAGCAACTGTTTTCGCTGTAGCAACTGCTTCAACTGCGCACGCTGCAGTAACTGCTTCAATTGCGCCCGCTGCAGTAGCTGCGCACGTTGCGGAAGCTGCGCTCGCTGCCGCTGAGTACCTAAAAGCTCCCTTGGCGATACGCAAACGGTATGCCCCTGCAGTGTCTCGCCCTGCAGGGGCTGTTCCTTTTTTAGTTTCTGGCATGACGGACAAAACGTTCTACATAACTTATAAATGACGGAAAACCGAAGGCCTGCATACAATGCGGTTTTGCCTCCGGCAAAACCTTAAGGAGGAATAAAAACTTGAATCCTTCTATGCGTCTGAAAGTGAAAGGGGATACGTTCTTTCTTACAGATTCGAATGGAGGCGTCTACTTTCGCAACAATACAGGATCGTTCCGAATGGAAGGCGACATGGTTGATCAGTGGATCGAAAAATTGATGCCCATGTTGAGTGGGGATTATTCCATGTCGGAACTGACAGACGGGCTGCCGGAACCGTACAGGGTACGGGTTTATGAAATCGCGGAAGTGCTGCTCAATAACGGTTTTGTCCGAGATTCCAGCCAAGACCTACCGCACGACCTACCCGAAGCGGTAGAACGGAAAAATGCCGCACAGATCGAATTTCTGGACAGCTTGGGCGGTTCGGGCGCTCACCGCTTTCAAACCTATCGCCAGGCTAATCCGATTGCGATTGGTTCCGGCCCGATATTTGTCTCGCTCGTTGCGGCCTTGTTGGAATCCGGATTGCCCCGGTTTCGTATGCTGATCACGAACCAGGCGACCACGGATCGGCAGCGGATCTCCGAACTGACGGCGACTGCGCGTCTATCGGACAGTGAGATCGAGGTCGAGGAGATCTTTCCGTCTAATTACGGCTTCCTCGATTGGCAAGAAGTCGTGCAGTTGGCCGATTCCGTTCTATATGTCGCTCAGGGTGACGATCCCAGAGAGCTTAGAGCATTGCACGCGGCCTGCAGGGACGCGAAGAAGGTGCTGCTGCCCGCCATCTATTTGCCACAGTTGGGCATAGCAGGGCCGTTGGTGCACCCGGATTCGGATGTCTGCTTCGAATCCGCATGGCGCAGGTTACACCGAACCGCCCTTGGCGATGCGGATCGGCCGACCACGGTCTCTACCACGCCGGAAGCCATGCTAGCGAATGTGCTCGTATTCGAATGGTTTAAGACCGTTACGGGGACGGCTTCGGAATTGAACGGAAAGCTGTTTCTGCTGAATCCGGAAACATTAGTTGGCGAGTGGCATTCGTTACTTCCTCATCCGCTAGTCACAGGTCTTCGTCAGGCCGAGCCAACGGATCCGTTCGACCTTCCGAACGATCCATGTACGGAGCGGCAGGAATCAGACCGACTCTTCTCCTATTTCTATCGCTTGACTTCGACGGAGACCGGCATTCTTCACCGTTGGGAGGAAGGGGACTCGAAGCAGCTTCCGCTCTCGCAGTGTCGCGTCCAGGCAGTCGACCCGCTGTCTGAAGGCCCCGCTGAGCTTCTCCCGCAGATCGTCTGTTCGGGAATGACGCACCATGAAGCAAGGAAGGAAGCAGGCTTGGCAGGCATCGAGGCATACGTGTCGCGAATGTCCGGTGTTCTGAAGGCTGCCAGTACTGCACAGCCGGATTCTGCCAGCCCGCTTGAGTCGCAGCCCCATGAATATGTAGGGGTCGGAGCAGGAGAGACCGTTGCGGAAGCGATCCTTCGCGGACTGCGGAAGTGTCTATTCGAGGAGCTGAAAAGTCGTTCCGAATCCAGCATACCCTCCGTTAATCCAATCAAGCTAAGCGAGGTTGAAGACGAAAATTGCCGCTATTGCTTGCGCGCATTGACTACGATGCAGGACACCCCGGTAATCGGATTGGGACAAGAAGCGGCGGGTTTCCCAGTCATCTGGGTCGGTATGAACGGTTACTGGTACGGCGGGGTCGGAGTCAACCGCACGATGGCACTGCGAGAAGCGCTCCGACAGGCGCTGATGAAAATCCAAAACGATCCGGCGGACATCCAAGGCCAAATCCTGGAAATCTCTTCGGTCATGGTGGAAGATGCCTTGGCGCAGGGTCTGACGATCCCCGGCTTCGATGAGTCAGAATACGGCACGATAATTCAGTCCGTCCGGCAGATTCTGCAATGGAACCGTAAGCGGATCGCGGTCGTTGATTTGACGACAGAACCGTTCATGAAAGAAGAGCTGGCAGGCGTGTTTGGCGTGTCGTTGCGAGAGGAGGAGACGCATTGAGCGCGATTGTAACGGTCATCGGGGGAGGACAGCTCGCGGATTTGGTAACCAAGCAATTGTCTGCCGATGACCGCTATCGACTAATCCGGCAGAAGAACATAGAGTCTGGTGAAGCAGCAACAGGGGACTTGGCGCTGGTGTTGAACGATGCTTGGGATCCTTCCCTTCATTCTGCGGCAGAAGATCGGTTCAGACAGTCGGGAACGCCTTGGCTGCGTGGATTTGTTGCATTCGGAGAGGGGATTGTCGGTCCACTGGTTCGTCCAGAGGGGCAAGGTTGTTCACAATGCGCGGATACCCGGCTCCTGATGGCGGGAAGTGACCGTAGGGAATCGTGGAAACTGCAGCAGAAGCTGGCGTCAAATGAGGGAATGGCCCGGGACGCTTGGGCGTCTCGCACGGGATTATTGCAGGTGGCGCGCCTTGTTTCGGCTGAAGCCGTGAAGATGCTGATGGGCGGGCAGCCGGAGACGGAAAGCAGGATGTACTTGATCGATATGCGTACGTTGAAAAGCTCATTGCACTTCTTCCTGCCCGTTCCGCTATGTCCAATCTGCGGCCGATTGCCAGAAGACGATGAGGAGCTGGCCCGCATTGTCCTGAAGCCAAGCCTGAAAATCGGCACCGAAACGTATCGCAGCCGTTCGATGGATGAGCTGAAAGATGTTTTAGCCAAAGAATATTTGGATGCCAGGACCGGTTTTTTGAATGGGAAAATGGTGGATCTTGTGTCGCCTTTCGCCGACGCGAGCATCAATTTGCCCTTGTTTGGCGGAGATGAGGCTTGTGCAGGTCGAACCCACTCCTATGCGGATAGCGAAATGACAGCCATCCTGGAGGGACTGGAGCGTTATTGCGGTCTGTCGCCCCATGGGAAACGATCAGTCGTTCATGACAGTTTCCTCAATGTACAGCACCATGCGATCGATCCTCTCCGTGTAGGACTGTATGCTAAGGAACAGTATGAACGCTCTGACTTCCCGTTCAAGTCATTCGACCCCGAAAGGCCGATCGATTGGGTATGGGGCTATTCGTTTCTGCAGGAGCGTCCGGTTCTCGTACCGGAGCAGCTGGCTTATTACAGTTCGGGCTGCGGTCACGGATTCGTCTATGAAACCTCCAATGGCTGCGCGCTGGGCGGCAGTCTGGAGGAGGCGATCTTCTACGGGATGCTGGAAGTGGTGGAGCGCGACTCTTTCCTCATGACTTGGTATGCTCGTCTGCCCCTGCCTCGCCTGGATCTACGTTCTGTTCAGGATCGGGAATTGAATTGGATGACGGAGCGTTTGGAGACAGTGTCGGGCTATGAACTGTATTTGTATAAATCGACAATGGAGCACGGCATACCAAGCGTGTGGGCTCTCGCGAAGAATAAAAAAGAGCGGGGCGTGAACCTCATTTGCGCCGCGGGCGCCCATCCGGATCCGATCCGTGCGGCAAAGAGCGCGATCCACGAGCTGGCAGGCATGCTGCTCACGGTTAGCGAGAAATTCGAGGAAAACCGTGAGCAGTACGAACGGATGCTTCACGATCCGTACCAGGTTGTTCAGATGGAGGATCATTCCATGCTGTACGGGTTGAAACAGGCAGAGGAAAGGCTCGATTTTCTGCTGAACGACGATCGTCCGATGCAAACGTTCGAGGAAGCATTTGAACCGACGAGCTGGAACGCCGATCTGACTGATGATCTTAAGGCCATGCTGCTTGTTTTTCGCCAATTGAATCTCGAAGTGATCGTGGTCGACCAGACGACTCCGGAGACGCTTCGCAACGGACTGCATTGCGTGAAAGTACTCATTCCCGGCATGCTGCCGATGACGTTCGGGCAGCATCTCATCCGTTTGACGGGACTGGATAGAGTGCTCAGGATTCCTGCAGAGCTGTCTTATTCGCCGGAGCCTTTGTCACCCGAGCAGCTTAATCCATATCCGCACCCGTTCCCATAAATACGGATAAGGAACGGCACGGATTAAACCAGGGAGGAAAGCAATGAGTCTAATGAATCTGGACGTTTTTCTTCACCGTTTGCAATATGATCCGGATAAGGTCAAGCCCTTGGATTGGGAGACGGATTGGGAGTACGCGCCGCTTCCTTACAAGCTTTATCGTGACTTGCCGATGTTTCCACTATCTAGGGAAGTACCGATAACGCTCGAAGGAATGGATACACCCGATGTGCCTACCCTTCGCAATATTGGACATTTCCTCTACTATGTATACGGGCTTACGCAATTGACCCAATCCGTCATGGAACGGGATACGTCGGAAGAATCGGGAGGCGTCATGCAGATGTGCCGGCGCTTCGTTCCTTCCGGAGGCGGGCTCTATCCGAGTGAACTGTATCTCTATCTTAAGCTTGGCGAGTTGCCTGCAGGCGTATATCATTACGATGCGGCGCATCATCGGTTGGCGTTGCTGCGCACAGGGAATTTCGATGACTATTTGACGAGGTCGCTCGGAAATCGATGCGACGCGAACGGCTGCTTCGGAGCCGCGTTCGTATCTACGGTATACTGGAAAAATTTTTATAAATACAATAATTTCGCCTACCGGCTTCAGGGACTGGATGCCGGTATTTTGATTGGACAGCTGCTCGAAATCGCGAAACGATTCGGATTTTCGTCTGGCGTGCATTTTCAATTTCTCGATCAAGCCATCAATCATCTGCTCGGTCTATCAGAACAAGAGGAGAGCGTGTATGCGGTAATCCCGTTATCGGTGAATCCAGCGATCCGGTGGATGGAAAGTGGGAACGAGGATACGGACATCGTGTCCGCCTCCGAGCTGTGCCGGGAGTTGTCGCCGGTCAATCATGATTACTATGTAAGGTCGCGGAGGAGCGCGGATTATCCGATGCTGCTCCGGATGAGCGATGTGTCCCGATTTGATTCGGCGCAATTGTTTCAACAGATCCGGCAGGATGAGCAAGCAATTCCGAATCAAGCGCCCGCACTGCCTCTGCCGCCTGTAGGCCGCTTATCATATGATTTGGCGGCGGTTTGCCGCAACCGTTTCTCACCCGAGACGGAATTTGTCTGGAAGCCGATCGGTGTTACGCAGCTTGCAGCTCTGCTTCGGGAAGCGATGGCTTCCTTCTCGTATCGGAATGACCTGGATGGCCCGCATGAGAGGCCGGAACCCCGTGTATGTCTTTATGGCTGCTTCTACGGGGTCGAAGACGTTCCGGATGGCGCTTATCGGTACGATAGCGCCGCGCATGCGCTGCAGTCGGTTTGCCTTGGAGATCACCGGCAACGGATGCAGGAAGGATTGTCACTTCCCAATATCAATTTATTTCAAGTACCGCTCAGCTTTCATGTGGCAGGGAAGAGGAGTTTCTTTCAATCGCAGCTCGGCAAGCGGGGATACCGCATACAGCAAATGGAGGCCGGGATGCTCGTGCACCGATTATTGCTGGCAGCATCCGCCCTCGGGATGGGAGGGCGTCCACTTCTCGGGTTTGACGCCAATTCCAGCGATGCGCTTTACGGGACGGCTTCCTGGGATGAAACGGGACTGATTTTTATACCGGTCGGTCCCTACCGTCAACGATTGCGATTGGTCGGCAGTTTGAGCCGTTAAAAAAAATCATCGCTAATGACATTGACGCGAACGGTCATGTCGTCAGCGATGAATTTACCCGAGAGACCGGGCTTCTCTTAGCAATGATGGTTATCCCACGGATGATGGCAATGCATGTGGGTATGATCCCATGGATGGAACCAATCATGATGGTAATCGAGCTCGTAACAATCCCACCCTGAATACAGATAAGGATGAAGGTGGTCATCCATATACGGATCCCATGGATGATGCATGCAAGGATGCATCATGCAAGAACAGTGTTCATGCTCCCAGGAGTGAACCATATCGGGGTGCTGCTCATGCTCCAGGGGCTGAAACTTCGTAGGTGAGTGCATATTCTCACAGGGATGAGCCATTACGGCTTGCTGCTCGTTACCACAAGGACAACACATCATGGGGTGATATCCGTGATGATGAGGAATATGGCACCAAGGATAGTGTGACGCTTGAAAACCGTCATCGCGAGGTCTAATTTGATTATTAGATTGCTGCTCAAATGCTTGCTCGGACGGATTGGGTACGCCGGCCGGGTTCTGAACGTAAGGTTGATGGTATATCATAGTTTTCCTCCTAATCTTTTGAGGGGCATTGCATCGTGAATCCTCTTCTGACAAAGCTCGCTTGGAAGCTACCGCTAGGCATAATTCACAATATGCTGAGATTGGGGAAAGGGCACTTGCCCCTATAAAATGGGCAGCTACCCATGAGGAGGGGAAGCAAGGAACGAAACGGGTGTCGAAACGAAGACCGAGCGTGTCACGGTGATGATGAGGTTGTAGCAAATAAAATTGTGATAACTGATCCCCAAACTTTCTCAGATGAATCAGGTCATTAGATTATCTATCCGTATTCTGAATAAATGGATCAATTTATTTTATGTCCCTAAGTTCTTGTCATTTTTACTCGACAAGAACTTGGGGACATTCGTTTTTTGATAAGAACTTAGGGACATTTCTGAGAACCAATAATGATATGAGAGCCTGTTGAAAGCCTGAAAGCCTCGTTCTTTAATACAATATCATTTCAAGCAATATCTGTGAGAAGAGAGCATTGCACACGTATGGGATATCCTTATCCTTACATGCAATTCAGTCACCATTCTCTTCTTCGTTTAGCGAATCTTACCGTACCTTCTCGACATCAGAAGCTTTCACAAAGGCGAAGCGGTGATTGAAGAAGATGCGATAGAATGCCTCTTTGCCTTTAATGTGCTTATTCGTCGCATAAGGATCCTTCGTGAATACTGGGGCTTCGT
>Ga0209025_1000587_pt1 | contig 65826 bp, 74 predicted proteins | sample AraplaMF_Col_mLB_FD_184256 | JGI IMG/M metagenome (GOLD analysis project Ga0209025, IMG submission 184256) | Arabidopsis root microbial communities from the University of North Carolina, USA - plate scrape MF_Col_mLB (SPAdes) (version 2) | ecosystem: Host-associated > Plants > Roots > Endosphere... | reverse complement strand
AATGCAGCGTTACGTGCAATTACCATTGCATCGACAACACCGTAGCAATAACCACGAGGGGAAATTTTAACAATTTTCATATGAGTAATCCTCTCCTTCTAAACAAGGGATACTTTTGTGCATAGTCCTTTACATTATAAAGGAGGAGAGGATAGAAAACAAAGGATTGTTACACATATAGTTTGGGTTTTGTTGCTATTTTTTGAACAGGCTCCTCTCGTACTTCTGTTTCTATGGCTGGCTCAATCACTATTTTTTTTCTTTTTCTTTTTTTTTGTGGAGGAGGGGGAGTTGCTACCTCAACCTTTTCTGTTAGATCTTCAGTTTGATCTTCTTCCGTACTTTTTCCAGAGGTGAGGATTTTAACAATGCTTGGTAGGTTACGCATAATGGGACCGTACTGTTCGACGACAGGGCTTACAGATTGAACGACTTGTGATACTTTTTCGATATTGTTTATCATATTAGTTGGATTCGAAATTAAATTCGAAAAAAAACTGCCGATGCCGCTGCTAGATGCTGCTGTAGTGGCTGCACCGCCGCGCGTTTCGTTTGATTCATACATTTGAGGGGGAATCATTTGCTCTGGATACTGCTGCATGTATGGTTGATATTGCTGTGAGTATTGATGCGGGTATTGTTGTTGGTATTGTTGTTGGTATTGCTGTTGATATTGGGGTGGCTGTTGTTGGTGCATCATTCGCGGCTGTCCTGCTATTTGTCGATAAGGCGGAACCATTTGCATGAAAGGTTCGGTTGGATCGTGTTTTTTAAAGAGTTTAGCAAGGAACCCTTTCTTTTTTTGTGCCATCGGTGGTAGTTGTGGAATGGGGTATGGTGTATAAGGTTGTTGGCCTGGATTCGGATACATTTGCCTTACGGGAGATTTTGGAAACATGTGAGAAATCCTCCTTTCTTCAGTTAGGTATATACACATACAATATGCAATAAGAGTGAAGAAGGTTAGTTTTTGAAGTAAAAACCTAAACTAAAGATGGATTTTACTTGTAGATTTCGATATAATGTAGACTTGACTGATTTGTGCGCGCAGTAGAAATTTAGAAAGAAGGTGTAACTTATGACACAACAAACTTTTACACAGTATGATTTTAAACCATTTTTAATAGATGCAATTCGTGAACTACGCTTTACAGAGCCGACAGGAATTCAACAGAAAATTTTCCCGGTCGTGAAAAAAGGTGTAAGTGTAATTGGACAATCCCAAACAGGTTCTGGGAAAACACATGCATACTTACTTCCTACATTAAACAGAATTAATCCAAGTCGTGAAGAAGTACAGCTTGTTATTACAGCTCCTACTCGTGAGTTAGCACAACAAATTTACGAAGAAATCGTGAAATTAACAAAGTTCTGTGCAGAAGATCAAATGATTACAGCACGTTGTTTAATTGGTGGAACTGATAAACAACGATCGATTGAAAAGTTGAAAAAACAACCACATATTGTAGTTGGAACACCAGGACGTATTAAAGACTTAGTAGAAGAAAAGGCGCTATTTGTTTATAAAGCGGATACTATTATTGTCGATGAAGCGGATTTAATGCTTGATATGGGATTCATTCAAGATGTAGATAAAATTGCAGCACGTATGCCTAAAAACTTGCAAATGCTAGTTTTCTCTGCAACAATTCCTCAAAAATTAAAACCATTTTTGAAGAAATATATGGAGAATCCAGAACATATTCATATTAATCCGAAACAAGTTGCAGCAGGAAATATTGAGCATTACCTTGTGCCTTCAAGACACCGTAATAAAATTGAATTAGTGAAAAATATGCTACTTCAATTTAAACCGTACTTAGCAATTGTGTTTACAAACACGAAGAAGAAGGCTGATGAAGTAGCCGATGGATTAGCTGAACGTGGGTTAAAAGTAGGGCGTATACACGGTGATTTATCACCACGTGATCGTAAAAAAATGATGAAACAAGTTCGTGATTTAGAGTTCCAATACATTGTCGCAACAGATTTAGCGGCACGCGGTATTGATATTGAAGGAATTAGCCATGTTATTAACTATGAACTTCCATCAGATTTAGATTTCTTCGTTCACCGCGTTGGAAGAACTGCACGTGCGGGTCATTCAGGGATTGCAGTGACAATTTATGATCCAGCAAATGAAGAAGCGTTAGATAGTTTGGAAAAACAACGTCATATCGAATTTAAGCATGTAGATTTACGCGGAGATGAGTGGGCGGATTTAGGTGACCGTCGTCGTCGTAAGAGTCGTAAAAAACCAAATGATGGACTAGATGTTATGGCAACAAAAGTTGTTAAAAAGCCGAAAAAAGTAAAACCAAACTATAAGCGAAAACTTGCAACAGAACGTGACAAAGTGAAGAAAAAATATAGCAATAAAAAAAGATAAGGGATTTCCCTTATCTTTTTTTTATCCAGCTATTTGTGAGAGTCGTAATCAATATGGGTAGAAAAATATGGATTAAAGCTTCACTTAATCCAGTTCATTTAAATGAAGAGTATAGTCTGTTTAAATAGTCATATAAATTTGTGTAGTGCGTTTTTTGTGAACAAACAATTCACTACATATTTCTACAAATTATGCTATCATTATAACTATTGTATATTGAAGAGGTGATTGTATGTTAAAGATTGGATCTCATGTCTCAATGAGTGGTAAGAAAATGTTATTAGCAGCAAGTGAAGAGGCTGTTTCATACGGTGCAACGACGTTTATGATTTATACAGGTGCACCGCAAAATACACGAAGAAAACCAATTGAAGAATTGAACATAGAAGCAGGACGTAAACATATGGAACTGAATGGTATTGAGGAAATTATCGTCCATGCACCATATATTATTAACGTTGGTAATACGACGAAGCCAGAAACATTCCAATTAGGTGTAGACTTCCTGCGCATGGAAATTGAAAGAACAGCGGCATTAGGTGTTGCGAAACAAATTGTTCTTCACCCAGGAGCGCACGTTGGTGCTGGAGCAGATGCAGGTATTCAACAAATTATTAAAGGGCTTAATGAAGTAATAACGCCTGAACAGACGGTTAACATTGCGCTAGAGACGATGGCTGGAAAAGGAACAGAGTGTGGTCGTAGCTTTGAGGAAATTGCAAAGATTATTGATGGTGTAAAATATAATGAAAAGCTATCTGTATGTTTTGATACGTGTCATACGCATGATGCGGGTTATGATATTGTAAATGATTTTGACGGTGTATTGAACGAATTTGACAAGATTGTTGGTGTAGATCGATTACAAGTGCTTCATATTAATGATAGTAAAAATGTGCGTGGGGCCGGAAAGGACCGTCACGAAAATATCGGTTTTGGTCATATCGGTTATAAAGCATTGCATCATATTGTACATCATCCGCAGTTAATGAACGTGCCAAAAATTCTTGAAACACCATATGTAGGTGAAGATAAAAAAGATAAGAAGCCACCATATAAATTAGAAATCGAAATGCTGAAAAACGGTACTTTTGATGAGGGGATTCTTGAAAAAATTAAAGCGCAATAAGGAGGGGGGGATCCCCTCCTTATTTTAGTAGTTGCTGAAATAAAGTGTTTACTTGTTGCGCGGTAGCAGGGGAAGTTACTTTTGCGATTTGTTTTAAGAGTTCTAGTCGCTCATTATTATCATAAATGTTAATATTCTTTCCTTTCATAAGTAAAACAATTTGATCAGCTTGTGCAGTTGTAATTGAAACTTCATATTCTTTACTATATTTCAATAACTCTTTTGTAGAAATATGATTTAATTTTTTATTCACAATTTGTTTAATGAGATTCATCGAGTTATCCTCCTTCATACGTTCTTCTATCGAAATATATGAGTGCGTAGCTTGTACATATTCTTATAGAGTTTCTTTTTTCATGAGGAAAAGAAGCGTATGTTATAATGTAAGGACAAAACTACAGAAAAAGAATATATGGAGGACTTATGGAACAAAAGCAACATCGAAAAGAAAGCGTTATCCATCTCATTTATCGTTTAGTAATGATTATTTTTGGGGCAGCGTGCGCGGCGGTAGCGATTGAATTATTCTTAATGCCAAATAAAATTATTGATGGTGGAATTATTGGTATTTCTCTTATATTAGATTATCTTACTCCTAATATTTGGTGGTTAAGTTTTTCTACTTTAGTTGTTATCCTCAACATTCCGTTTATGTACTCTGGGTATAAGCAAATCGGAAAAACATTTATGTTATCCTCAGCATTTGGGATTGTAGCTTTAGCATTTATTGAATCGACATTACATGCTGTTCCACCATTTACAACTGAGCCCATTTTAGCAACAGTTTTTGGTGGCCTTATTTTGGGGCTTGGTGTAGGACTTGTTATTCGTCATGGCGGATCAATGGACGGAACAGAAATTATGGGGATTTTATTAACGAAGAAATTACCGTTTTCTGTTGGTGAATTCGTAATGTTTGTGAACTTATTTGTTTTTGCATGGGCAGCATTTGTATTTGGTGTCGAACAAGCTATGTATTCTGTTATGACGTACTATATTGCATTCAAAACAATTGATACGGTAATTCAAGGTTTAGATGAAACGAAAGCAGTTTTAATTGTATCAGATCAGTATGAGGAAGTATCAAATGCCATTTTGCATCGTCTCGGTCGTGGAACTACAAAGCTTGTAGCCAAAGGTGGTTACACGGATAAAGAAAAAGAAGTTATTTATGCAGTTGTAACGCGTTTGGAAGTGACGAAGTTAAAATCAATTGTGCATGAAATTGATGAAAATGCGTTTGTTACGATTATGAGTACACAAGAAACAAATGGTGGTAAGTTTAAATCAGCTATCCACTAAAAAGTTACTTGGAATATTTTTCGAAAGCAGAGAATTTTTCTCTGCTTTTTGTTATAATAGTAAGGTTTCTTGAAAAAATAGATATAATTTAGGCAGATTGGTTTACAACTATAATAAGCTGTACTATAATTCAAATAGATATAAATCGGAATCATTCTGAATTAAAATAGGTGAGATGCTATGAATAATATATTGGAAATAGAAGGATTAACGTTTCGATATGAAGATCGAAATGTGTTAGAAAATATTAATTTGCAAGTTCCGAAGGGAGCTTTTTTAGGTTTAGTTGGGCCAAATGGTTCTGGGAAATCCACTTTACTAAAATGTTTATTAGGCGTTTTAAAGCCTAAACAAGGGAGTATTCGCTTGTTTGGTGTTGATAGCAAGAAGTTTAAAGAATGGAACAAACTTGGCTATGTATCCCAAAAGGCAAATAGTTTCAACTCTGGTTTTCCAGCAACTGTTTTTGAAGTTGTGTCAATGGGGCTCGTTTCGAAAAAAGGTCTTTTTCGCTTTTTCACGAAAGACGACAAGGCGAAGGTAGAAAATGCGATTGCTGATGTAGGGATGAGTGAATTTCAAGGTCGCAATATTGGAGAGCTTTCTGGTGGACAACAACAACGTGTATTTATTGCTCGTGCGCTCGTTAGTGATCCTGAATTACTTATTTTGGACGAGCCTACTGTTGGGATTGATGTGAAAAATGTGGAAAGTTTTTATGAGATATTAGAGGATTTAAACAAAAGGCTTGGGATTACATTAATTCTTGTTACTCATGATATGGGGGCTGTTACCGAGAAAGTAACACATGTTGCATGTCTAAACCAACATTTACATTTTCATGGGAATGTAAAGGAGTTCCGAGAGTTAGAAGATGCAGAAATGTCCGTCTTATATGGACATCATGTCCATCGTTTAAAACACGAGCATGAGCATCACGGGAGGATATAATGATACAAGATTTTTTACAATATGACTTTTTACGTAATTCTTTATATGCAGGTATTTTAATTGGACTTGTTGCACCGCTTATCGGTGTGTTTGTTGTTATTCGTCGTTTATCTCTTATTGCAGATGCATTAAGTCACGTGACGTTATCAGGTATTGCAGCAAGTTTACTACTTGAAAAAACAATTTTTACAGGTGGCTTTTTAAATCCCCTATATATGGGGATGATTTTCTCGATTGGGGGAGCGTTACTAATTGAAAAGTTACGAACTGTATATAAGCATTATCAAGAATTAGCAATTCCGATTATTCTTTCAGCAGGAATGGGAATTGGAGTTATTTTCATTTCACTTGCAAATGGATTTAACACAGACTTATTTAGTTATTTATTTGGTAGTGTAAGTGCTGTAACGAGTACGGATTTAATTATTATTGGGATTGTAGCAATTGTTGTTATTGCGACAATTATTTTATTATATAAAGAGCTGTTTTTATTATCATTTGATGAGGAATACGCAGTATCAACTGGTCTAAGGGCAAAATGGATTCACTTTATCTTCATTATATTAGTTGCTCTTGTCATTGCAGTATCAATGCGTGTAGTAGGTGTTCTTCTCGTATCCTCATTAATGACGTTACCAGTTGCAGCAAGTATTCGTATTGCTAAAGGATTTAAACAAACAATTTTCTTTTCCATTTTATTTGGTGAAATTGCAGTAATTGGTGGAATGTTTGCTTCGTATCAACTTGATCTAGCGCCAGGTGGTACAATTGTTATGATAGCAGTTCTTATTTTAATCGGTGCGATTTTATGGAAGAAGAAAAAAACTGCATAAAGTAGGGATAGGTATGAATCTAACAGAAGCTTTACGCCTAATGAAAGAAAAAGGATACAAACATACTGGGAAAAGGGAAGAGATGCTCAGATTATTTGCAGCTCACAATCGTTATTTAACAGCAAAAGATGTTTTAGAGCATATGAAGGATGATTATCCAGGTCTTAGTTTTGATACGATTTATCGTAACTTAACGGTTTTTGCTGAAATCGGCGTTTTAGAACAAACAGAATTAAATGGTGAAAAACATTTTCGTTTTACATGTTCCATTATGGAACATCATCATCATTTTATTTGTTTAGATTGCGGGGGAACGAAAGAGATTACTTCCTGTCCAATGGATTTTATGAATAAAGATTTTAACGGTTATGAAGTAACAGGGCATAAATTTGAAATATACGGCCGTTGTCCAAAGTGTGCAAAATAAAAACTCGTCGGTTATATAACTGACGAGCTTTTTTGCATAAAAAAGAAGGTTGCTCACAAATATTGTGGGCAACCTTCTTTTTATTGTTCTTGTGTTTCTTTTTCTTTATCTCTTTCAGCAGCCATTTCAGCAGCAATTACATCGATTTCTTTTTTCAGTTCTTCTACCATTGTTTCTTCTGGTACTTTACGAACAACTTGCCCTTTACGGAATAATAATCCTTCTCCACGTGCACCGGCAATACCGATATCAGCTTCACGAGCTTCACCAGGGCCGTTTACAGCGCAACCAAGTACTGCAACTTTAATTGGTACTTGCAGTGTAGAAATATATTCTTCCACTTCGTTAGCGATGCTAATTAAATCAATTTCAATACGACCGCAAGTTGGACAAGAGATAAGTGTTGCTGCATTAGATGCAAGACCGAATGACTTTAATAGTTCACGTGCAACTTTTACTTCTTCAACTGGATCAGCACTTAATGAAATACGAAGTGTGTTTCCGATGCCTTTACTTAAAATTGCTCCAAGACCAGCGGCACTTTTTACAGTTCCAGCAAACAATGTGCCAGATTCTGTAATACCTAAATGTAATGGATAATCAAAAGCGCGAGCAGCTTTTTCATATGCTTCAATTGCTAAGTTAACATCAGAGGCTTTCATAGATACGATAATATCGTGGAAATCTAAGTCCTCTAAAATTTTAATGTGATGTAGTGCGCTCTCAACCATGCCATCTGCAGTTGGGTATCCGTACTTTTCTAAAATGTGACGCTCTAATGAACCAGCGTTTACACCGATACGGATTGGAATACCACGCTCTTTTGCTGCATTTACAACAGCTTCTACTTTATGGCGACGACCAATGTTACCTGGATTGATACGTACTTTATCAATGCCACCTTCAATTGCTTTTAAAGCAAGGCGATAATCAAAATGAATATCAGCAACAAGTGGAATGTTGATTTGTTTTTTAATATCAGCAATAGCATTTGCTGCGCGTTCATCTGGAACGGCAACACGAACAACCTGACAACCAGCTTCTTCTAAACGTTTAATTTCAGCAACTGTTGCTTCAACATCATGTGTTTTTGTTGTTGTCATACTTTGTATAATTAATTCATTATTACCGCCAATTGTTAAATTACCGACTTTAACTGGACGTGTTTTTGTACGATGAGTCATTTCATTCACGAATAGATCGCTCTCCTTATAAAAGAAGTTTCTTATTTAGTCCCTCATATCAATGATAGTATACGTGATATAGGGCTATAGAAACCGAAGTGCTCGGTTTCACTTTTACTATTGTATCAGCGCCTTTATGTAATTGACAAGGATTAAGTGATCGCTTATTGATATAACGGGAATTTATAAGTCTTTCCAATTTGAATTTTTGTAGCAGATGTACTTTTATTTAATTGTTTAAAGTCATCAATTACCTTTTCAATAGAAGGGATTTTTTTCTTATTAATTTGTTCTGTAATCGAAAGAACGGTCTCACCAGTTTTTACTTCAATTGCTTTATAAGTAACATCTGTTTCTTCCTTTTTGCTTTGTTTTGTAGTTGTTTCTTCTTTTTTTATAGTTTGAGCAGCTGTTGTTTTTTTGTATGAACTTAACATCGGTAAAGTACCGATTTTTATATCGTAATAAAATATATAACCGAGAACAAGCACGAATAAGAATATACCTAATCTCTTCATATTCTTCACTCCTTTGCTAGGAATATATGCTTGTCCAAAAAAAAAATGCCTATTTAGGCATTTTTTATCGTTCTTATTTTTCTTTCGGTTGTGGAACTTCTTTAAGTGTTAAGTATAGAACAATTAAAACAACTGCGATATAAATGAATGTTGAACCAGGTACGACGATTTTAAATAAATCCATAATCATAAAGAAGATTGTTGGAATTGTGTAACTGTAAGCAGTTAATGTCCAAACTTGTTTGTAGGATAATTTACGTTGTCCGCTCATAGCAGAACCGATGAACGCAAGTAAAGTCACGCCTACAAAAGTAATGAATAATTGGAATAGGTACACTAAAAATCCGATAACAAATAATAAAATTGGATAGATACTATCGAATAGAGAAATAAAGTCTTGTAAATCTTTTTTCTCAAGAGATGCACCTAATAAGTCGTTATAGGAATACGTTTGTGTTTGACCATTTCCCATGGAGACTACTTTATCTTTTAAAACAAATAAACCCGTTTTATTTTGATATTTTTCTAAGTTTGTTGAATTTGGATCAAATACGAAAAGGGCATTTCCATCTTCTTTTTCGATAGGTTGATCAATATCTGCTGTTAGTTCGCCATTTTCAATTTTAAAATCAGGTAAATCTTTTTCGATTACTTTATTTACCATATTAACACCGTCTTGAATAACGCTACCGTACAAGAAAGTTCTTGGAATAGTAGTGATTAGGCAAAGAAGCATAATATACAAAATGGTTTTACCGATTTTTTGAAAACGGAAAAGCGCAATATCTTTAGGCGAATATACGCTTTTTGCTAGCTGTTTAAAAATGGACATAGATTCACTTCCTTTATGTATGTATAAAGTCATTGTAACGTAGGAATCTAGAGAATCTCAAGATATATTATATTTACATATAGTGGAGATAACTAAATTTCTTTTTAATAATTTTCTTCTTTTAAATGAGAAAAATACAATTGACACTTTTCTTTTTTATATGGTAAATTTATCTTACATTTCTTAAAGGATATATCCGATAGGAATTCAGTTGTTTAATATGTTATTACATACATAATTATGGACCCTTAGCTCAGCTGGTTAGAGCAGACGGCTCATAACCGTCCGGTCGTAGGTTCGAGTCCTACAGGGTCCATACCCATTTCGCATGTTTATTATGTCAGCAGGAAGCTTCCTTGTAGAAGGAAGCTTTTTTTACGGAATATATGAGCATTTTAATTGAAAAGAAGTGGGAATTTTGCTACTTTAATGATAGCAAGACAATGTGATTTATTTGTTTGCACCCTATGGCAATTAGGGTAGAATGAAGTTGTATGTCACACATATGGTGGCAATACATAAACTGGGAGGAATATAACAATGGCAAAACACGAATTACCAAACTTACCTTATGCGTATGATGCTTTAGAGCCTCACTTTGACAAAGAAACAATGAACATCCATCATACAAAACATCACAACACGTACATTACAAACTTAAACGCTGCTTTAGAAGGTCATGCAGAACTAGCTGACAAAAGCGTTGAAGAATTAGTTGCAAACTTAAACGAAGTACCAGAAGCAATCCGTACAGCAGTACGTAACAATGGTGGTGGACATGCTAACCATACATTCTTCTGGACAATTCTTTCTCCAAACGGCGGGGGACAACCAGTAGGCGAACTTGCAACTGCGATTGAAGCGAAATTCGGTAGCTTCGATGCATTCAAAGAAGAATTCGCAAAAGCTGGCGCAACTCGCTTCGGTTCTGGTTGGGCTTGGTTAGTAGTAAACAATGGTGAGTTAGAAGTAACAAGCACGCCAAACCAAGATTCTCCTCTAACTGAAGGTAAAACTCCAGTTATCGGTTTAGATGTTTGGGAGCATGCTTACTACTTAAATTACCAAAACCGTCGTCCAGACTACATCGGTGCATTCTGGAACGTTGTAGATTGGAACGCTGCTGAAAAACGTTACCAAGAAGCAAAATAATTATAATAATTATAGAAAAAAGCTAGGAGAATGCTCCTAGCTTTTTTCTATGCTTTCCTTTTACATAATTGGGCTTGTCTTTGGAAGACTAGAACATGAAGTAAAGGAGAGTTGTGTATGAAGTGGAAACATATAATTGGTGACGTTGAAGTGAATCGGGATTTAGTGTTATTGCTCCTTATTGGAGGTTTATACACGCTCGCAATTTCTTTATCGAATACGTTTGTTAATATTTATTTATGGAAACAAACACAAAATTATGTGAATCTTGGCTTGTATAATTTGGCCAGCGTTGTATTGCAGCCTCTCACATTTCTTATAGGTGGGAAATTAGCGAAACGTATTGACCGCTCAATCTTGTTACGAATAGGCGTAGGCACGTTAGCAATTTTTTTTATCGTTGTTTTAGTAGCGGGAAAAAGCGCTTCTCACTATATTTTATTAATGGGGGCTCTTTTAGGAGTCGGATATGGTTTTTATTGGCTCGCGTTTAACTTATTGACATTTGAGATTACAGAACCAGAAACAAGAGATTTCTTTAATGGGTTTCTTGGACTTCTTACATCCTTCTCTGGAATGATTGGACCGATAGCGGCAGGATACACAATTTCACGTATGGCAAAATGGAGTGGTTATACTGTCATATTCTTTCTTTCATTAGTGCTATTTGCAATTGCTGTCGTTTTAAGCTTTTTTTTATCTAAGAGAGAATGTGAAGGGCGTTATGAAATTACAAAAGTATTGAAGGAGCGACGGATTGATAAAAATTGGGGGAGAATTACACGTGCTCATTTTTTCCAAGGGTTGAGAGAGGGAACATTTATTTTTGTTATTTCAGTATATGTGTACTTAGCAACCGATAGTGAGCTCGCATTAGGGAAATATAGCTTAGTCAACTCCGCTGTATCATTTGTATGTTACTACTTAGTTGCTCGTATGTTGAAGAAAGAGTGGCGAAAAAAAGCGATTTTGCTTGGAGGCATTATTTTATATGCGGTCGTATTTTTAGTTATATTCAATGTTACATACACAAAATTACTTATTTATGCAGCATGTATCGCGATCGCATACCCTATTTTACTCGTTCCGTACGGGTCAATGACATATGACGTAATTGGTAGAGCGAAAAATGCGAGAGAGTGGCGTGTAGAGTATGTAGTTGTCCGGGAATTATGGTTAAATGCTGGAAGGATTTGTTCGGTTTTAAGTTTTTTATGTGCTGTGTTATTCTTTCCGCCTGAAAAAAGTTTACCTTTCTTACTATGTATTTTAGGTGCTGGACATTTTCTTATTTATTTTGCAATTAAAAATGTCAAATATGATGAGGGAAATGTGGGGAAAACCAGCGTTGTAGCGCAAGAAACTACTCAGAATCAAACTGAACCAGAAGGTTAACTTATCGTTTGTTTTATGCTAAAATAGAAAAAGATGTAAGACAGCAGTGAGGACACCTGTATGAAGGTGTCCCTTTCACATTACATAGCTGTTGGTAGAGGGGGTTTGTATGAGCAAGAAGCAGAAACAACAAAAGAAAAAAACTCACGTTCCTTTTCGATTAAACGTGCTGTTTTTTTGCGTATTTTTAATGTTCTCCGCGGTTATTGTAAGGCTCGGATATGTACAAATTGTTCGTGGTGAGGAATATAAGAATGAAGTAGAGAAGAAAGAGAATTCAACGATAAGTAATCCTGTACCGCGCGGGAAAATCTTTGACCGCTATGGGCGACCTGTAGTAGATAATACAGCTGTTCGTACTATTACATTTACAAAAATGAAAGGATCAACTGCAGAAGATCGCTTAGAAACAGCGAAAAAATTAGCAGAGTTGATTGAAGTACCGACAGATAAATTAACAGATCGAGATAAAAAAGATTATTGGATTGCGATGCATAAAGAGGAAGCGAAAACAAAAATTACGAGTAAAGATCGTCAAGAATTGAAAGATAACAAAATTGACGATAAAGAATTAGACGAGCGTCAACGAAGTCGTGTAACAGAAGAAGAGATTAATCAATTATCCGCAAAAGATTTAGAAATACTAGCGATTAAAAGTAAGATGGACGGCGGATATGCAATGACACCTCAAGTTATTAAAAAAGATGCTACAGAAAGAGAATATGCGATTATTAGTGAGAGCCTAGCAACATTACCAGGTGTAGATACGAATGTTGATTGGGATCGAAAATATACGTATGATGATTTATTCCGAAGTGTTCTTGGTGGGGTGTCGACGGCGGATGAAGGTTTACCGAGAGAAAGACTAGATTACTATCTTGTTCGTGATTATAATCGAAATGACCGAGTAGGGAAAAGTTATCTTGAACAGCAATATGAAGATAGCCTGCACGGTACGAAAGCAGAAGTGAAAAATATTACAGATAAAAACGGTAATATTTTGGAAACAATTAATGTATCACAAGGACAAAGTGGTAATAATCTGAACTTAACAATTGATATGGAATTACAAAAGCGTGTGGAAGATATTATTACCAAAAATTTAACGAAATTTAAAGGGTCAGAACCTCTTTTAGATCGAGCATTTGTTGTAATGATGAATCCGAAAAATGGTGAAGTATTATCTATGGCTGGGAAACAATTAGTGGATGAAAATGGCGAAACGAAAGTACAAGATTTCGCATTAGGAACGATGACAAGTTCTTATCCGATGGGATCGACTGTAAAAGGTGCGACAGTACTTACAGGATATCAAACAGGTGCAATTCAACCGGGTTCAGTTCAACTGGATGAACCAATCGTATTAAAAGGGACGAAGAGCAAATCTTCTTGGAAGACGATGGGATATATTAATGATTTAACAGCATTAAAAATGTCTTCTAACGTATATATGTTTAAAACAGCGATGAATATCGCTAATGCTCCATATGTTAGAGGTGGTACGTTAAATATACCGCAAAAAGCATATGATACGATGCGATACTATTATGGTCAGTTTGGACTTGGTGTAAAAACAGGCATTGATTTACCGAATGAATCTGCTGGACAAAGAGGTACTACAGACAATATCCCAGGTTTCTTATTAGATTTATCAATTGGACAGTATGATACGTATACACCACTTCAATTAGCGCAATATATTTCGACAATTGCCAATGGTGGATATCGTATGCAACCGCAAGTTGTTAAAGAAATTCGTCAACCGGAAGCGAAACCAGATGAAGTTGGAAAAGTTATTCACTCGATGGAGCCGAAAGTGCTAAATCGTATTGATATGCCTGAATCACAAATTAAACGTGTTCAAGAAGGATTTAGACAAGTATTTAACGATTCAGGCGGTACAGCTACAAAATACTTTACTGGTGCAAAATATAAAGCTGCAGGGAAAACTGGTACAGCGCAAACTGTGTATGGTGGAGATAAAGCGATTGGTAAAAAAGCAGATGGTCAGCGTGTGGAGACTTATAACTTAACATTAGTAGGTTATGCGCCACTTGAAGATCCAGAAGTGGCATTCTCTGTTGTTGTTCCGTGGGTACATGATGATAAGACTGGTATTAATGGATATATTAGTCGTGAAATTATGGATGCTTACTATGATTTGAAAAACCAAGAAATAAATGGTGAAGCTCCAAAAGATGCAAAAGATAATAAAAATGAAAAAGAAGATCAAGATGAGGAATAAAAAAGTTGTAAAAAAAGCACACTATCTGAAAAGATAGTGTGCTTTTTTTTATGGTTTATGCATATCGTGTAATAAATGTGGACAAGTATAAAATATTGGAAAAAGCACGCGGTCTCACAAATGATAATTTTATATTGTGTATAGGGGGATAACTGTTTTATGGACTAATTAATTATCAGTGGAAATGAATAGCGGCTACTGATTAAAGTTTTATCTTATGTTGATTCCTGTGGAACTTTACAAAACTTTTACAAACAATTAAAACCGAATTAATAGTTTAGCAGTATTCTTATATCTGTAATCCTGTTATTTCCGGTTACTTCTAGGAGGAAGAACACGTGAAATGGATGAGTGCATCGATTAAAGTTTTTATATTATCGACATGGTTCCTTTGTTTTGGCATGTCTACTGCATTTGCTGTGAACGAAATGGGAGAAGTGAGAGTTGATGGATCCTCAACGGTTTTTCCTATTATAGAAGCAGTAGCGGAGGAATATACAAAGGAGCATCCAAACGTGAAAATTTCTATTAGTGTTTCTGGAACTGGAGGAGGATTTAATCGTTTCAGTAAAGGAGAAGTGGATATAAATAATGCTTCGAGAGTAATGAAACAAGTGGAAGAAAATGAAATGAAGAATAACTCCATTCAGTTTACACCCTTTGAGGTTGCTTATGATGGTCTTACGATTGTTGTAAATCGTCACAATACTTGGGTAGACAATATGACAGTAGACGAGTTACGTCTCTTATGGAGTGAAGATGGAAGAGAGAAGCGATGGTCGCAAGTTCATTCAACATGGCCACGTGCACAAGTGAAGTTTTATGCACCAGGTGTAGACTCTGGTACTTATGATTATTTTCAAAATGTCATCTTACAAAATCGTCGCATTGTAAAAAAAGTCTCTTTGTCTGAAGATGATCAAGTTATTATGCAAGGAGTAATGCATGATAAAAATGCCATTGCTTTTGTAGGATATGCTTATTATATGGCCAATCGAGATAGGGTGAAAGCGATAAAAGTGAACGGTGTATTTCCGACGAAAGAGACTATTCAATCAGGTGATTATAAGCCGTTATCTAGATCGTTATTTACTTATGTGAATGATGCATCTATCCGACAAAAAATAAATGTAGCAAATTATGCTGAGTTTATGATCAAACATGTTGGTAACCTCGCTGAAGAGGTTGGATATGTAAAATTACGAAAAGAAAAATATAATGAACAGCTGCGAATGTTAACAGAAATCAAAAGGTAATGTCAGGGTGGAAAGGGGTTTTCATCTTTGGCTCATAATGACAAAAGTCAAATTACATTTTCTGTACAACATTTGATTGAAAGAAATACAAAACAAAGAAAAAAAACGCAGCGAATCAATCAAATAGTTCCATTATTATTAAAAATAATTGCTAGTGTGTCTATTGTGACGACAATTGGAATTATTTTTACGTTGGCAAATGAAACAATGATGTTTTTTCAAAAAATATCATTATACTCCTTTTTGACGGAGAAAGAATGGTTACCGTTTTTTGAAGATCCTAAATTCGGTATATTACCACTTATATGTGGAACAGTCCTTGTAACAGCAATCGCCATGTTTGTAGCAATTCCTATCGGTTTAGCGTGTGCTGTATTTTTGAGCGAATACGCTTCAAACGGTGCGCGAAAAATATTAAAGCCGATGTTAGAACTATTAGCAGGTATCCCGACAATTGTATATGGTTTTTTTGCATTAACAGTTGTCACGCCACTTTTACAACGAATGATACCGGATTTACAGTTTTTTAATGCAATTAGTCCAGGAATCGTGATTGGATTTATGATGATACCTACAGTTGCATCTTTATCTGAAGACTCGATGAGAGCTGTGGCGAAAGGAACGAAAGAAGCCTCGTTAGCGCTTGGTGCGACTCGGTTTGAGATGGTAAAACAAGTAGTGTTTCCCGCAGCTTTGACAGGAATTATGGCAGCGATTATATTAGCGGCTTCTAGGGCAATCGGTGAAACAATGATAGTTGTAATTGCAGCGGGATCCACACCGAATGTATCGCTGGATCCGACGCACTCTATTCAAACGTTAACAGCCTATATTGTGCAAGTGAGTTTAGGCGATGCTCCGCATGGAACGATTGCTTATTACAGTATGTATGCCGTAGGCGCAACGTTATTCTTGTTTACTTTTATAATGAACATCATTTCGCAGTATATTGTGCGCCGTTTTAGGAGGGTGACATAATATGCGAATGTTGAATCATAAAAAAATACAAGAAAATATGGCATCACGTTTTTTTAAAGATCGAATTTACAAAGTGTTATTTTATATAGCAATTTTGTTTTCAATCGTAATTTTGCTTATTTTGCTTTTTCAAATTTTTGAAAAAGGGTTAAGCTATCTTTCAATAGATTTCTTTACAAACTTCGCTTCACGTAATCCGAAAGAAGCTGGGATTGCTGCAGCTTTGTCGGGGACAATATTATTTATGAGTATTGTTATACCGGTCTCATTTATATTTGGAGTCGGGACTGCCCTTTATTTAGAGCAATATGCGAAGGAATCTATATTTAAAAAGGTAATAGAAATTAATAATCAAACGTTAGCAGGAGTACCTTCCGTTGTATTTGGATTACTTGGCTTAACTATTTTTGTATATGCTCTTCATTTAGGCGAGAGTATTGTTGCAGCGGCGCTGACGATGAGTTTGCTCGTCTTACCGACAGTTGTTGTAGCTAGTCAAGAAGCGATACGATCTGTACCAAGTTCATTATTAGAGGCTTCTTACGGATTAGGTGCTACGAAGTGGCAAACGATGTATCAAATTGTATTGCCGGTAGCTTTCCCAGGAATTATAACGGGTTGTACGTTAGCGGTATCAAGAGCAATTGGAGAAGCGGCACCGTTGTTAGTAATCGGAGCATTAGCGTTTGCAAATTATGTTCCATTTAGTATGTTTGATAGATTTACAGTTTTACCAATTCAAATTTTTAATTGGATGAGTAGACCACAAGAAGAATTTCAGTATGTAGCAGCAGCTGGGATGATTGTTTTGCTAGGTCTGTTACTCTTTATCAATATATTTGTCTTATGGTTACGGAATCGAAAATAAGTTGGAAGTGGATGAAAGGGGAATTCAAATGGTAGCAACAGTAGTAAATGTACAGGTGAAAAACGAAGAGAAAATCCAGACTGCTCCAAAAAAAGTAGTATTTGATACGAAAAACCTAAATTTATGGTATGGAGAAGACCATGCTTTAAAGGATATTAACTTAAGTATTCATGAGAATGAAGTTACAGCAATTATTGGACCAAGTGGTTGCGGTAAATCAACGTACTTAAAAACATTAAATCGTATGGTAGAGTTAGTACCGATCGTTCGAACTACAGGCGTGATTGAATATAGAGAACGTAATATATTTGATAAATCGTATCCAGTTGAAGAATTACGCACACATGTAGGAATGGTGTTCCAAAAGCCAAATCCATTTCCAAAATCTATTTATGAAAATGTAGCATATGGACCGAAAATCCACGGTGTTCGTGATAAAAAAACGTTGGACGAAATTGTTGAAAAAAGTTTACGCGGGGCAGCAATTTGGGATGAATTAAAAGATCGTTTGCATGATAACGCATACGGTTTATCTGGTGGACAGCAACAACGCTTATGTATTGCACGTTGCTTAGCGATTGAACCAGACGTTATTTTAATGGATGAACCAACATCGGCGTTAGATCCAATTTCGACGTTAAAAGTAGAAGAATTAATTCAAGAGTTAAAGAAAGACTTTAGTATTGTAATTGTAACGCATAACATGCAACAAGCAGCGCGTATTTCAGACAAAACAGCGTTCTTCTTAAGTGGGGAAGTTGTGGAGTATACAGATACAAATAAATTATTCACAACCCCTTCAGATAAGCGTACAGAAGACTATATCACAGGACGATTCGGTTGATATCGCTAGCAAGGCTAAGAGAAAATGCCCTCTTAACAGAGGGCATTTCTTATTTTTACCTCATTTTAATAGAGAATTAAAACTTCTCCTATCTTACTGCTTATGGCAAGTATAAGAGGTTAGATAGGAGATTTATATAAAATGGCACATAATATTGAGGGGGAAGAAACGATGGTAAGAGAACAGTTTCAGTGTGATTTAAAAACGTTACAGCAAAAGGTAATTGAGCTTGGTGAATTAGCAAAGGAAGCTTTATTAATTGCTATGGAAGGTCTGCATACAAGAGATGTAGAGAAAGCGTTAGAGGTCATTGATGGTGATTACCGCATGGATAATTTAGAAGAGGAAATAAACGATCTTGCTCTTATGCTTATTACGAAGCAACAGCCTGTAGCAAGTGATTTAAGAAGAATTTTTATTTCAATTAAAACAGCGACAGATTTAGAGCGTATTGCAGACCATGCTGTTAATATTGCGAAATCCACAATTCGTCTTGGGGAAAAAGAAGTAACAGTTAGTTTGCAAAATCTTGATGAAATGTTTGCGATTGCTCATAAGATGCTAAATTTAGCATTGGAAGCATACGAACAAGAAAATTTAACTTTTGCTAAACAAATTGCTGAGATGGATGATTCAGTTGATGAAATATATGGGAAGGCAATTCGTGAATTTATATCCTCGATCCCTGAACAACCAGAGGCTATTACACAAATTACACAATTATCCTTTGTTGCAAGATATATTGAGCGTGTAGCAGATCATGTTACAAATATTGCTGAGAATGTATTTTATTTAGTAAAAGGAAAGCATTATTTATTGAATGAATAGGAAGGAAAGTAGGTGATGAGAAATCACCTGCTTTTTTTAGTCAAAACATGACAAAAAAAGCTCGTTGTTTCCTTTAGTTTATGATGATAAGATGTATCATAATATAATGGGAAAATTAGTATTATTGGTTTTTATTCAGTGCTTTTTTACTAAGTTAACAGTAAGCGCTTTCTTTGTTGTTTGAGGGTGATAAAAATAGCCCTTCTTATTAAAGTTTCATTTTATATGGAAGAAGATTATAAGCAGAGATTTTCCATAGCACAATGATTTGTTGAAACAATCAAGCTTATATTGCTAGTTCATGTGGGATAGAGAATATACATATGGTGTATGGATTTATTGAACATTATATAAGTGGAGGCTGAAGTATATGAAGGGGGTTATTTTAGCTGGAGGAAAAGGAAGACGCCTTAGACCATTAACATGTAATACTCCAAAGCCGATGTTGCCATTATTAGAAAAACCAGTTTTGGAATACAATATTGAATTGTTACGTCAGCATGGTATTCGTGAAATTGCAATTACAGTTCAATATATGAGTGCGGCCATTAAGCAATATTTTGGCGATGGTAGTAAATGGGGAGTTAACTTGTACTATTTTGAAGACTCCCCTCCACTTGGAACGGCAGGAAGTATTAAACAAGCGGAAAACTTTTTAGATGAAACATTTGTTGTTATAAGTGGAGATGCATTAACTGATTTTCGATTATCAGAAGGAATTGTGTTTCATGAACAAAAGAAAAGAATGGTAACTATGTTTGTAAAGGAAGTAGAAAACCCACTCTCATTCGGTTTGGTTGTAATGAACAAAGAACAAGAGGTTACACGATATATAGAAAAACCGAGTTGGAATGAGGTAATCTCCAATATTGTGAATACAGGGATTTATATTATGGAGCCAGAAATCTTTTCTTACATACCACCCCGAGAATTTTTTGATTTCAGTCAAGATGTGTTTCCATTATTAGCAAATAAGAACGCGTTATTTGCATATTTGTCAGAAGGTTATTGGTTAGATATTGGTACATTTGATCAATATCGACAAGCACAATTTGATTTGTTAACGAAAAAATTGCAAGTACCTATTCCTTATACGGAAGTGTTACCGATGGTATGGATGGGAGAAGGTGTGACGATTGGAAAAGGGACGAAAATTCATGGCCCATCTTTTATTGGAGAAGGAGCAAAGATTGGTGCGGGGGCTGTAATTGAGCCGTACTCTATTATCGGGAAAAATAGTATTGTTTCAAGTTACTCTCATCTTCAAAAAAGTATTGTTTTTGCAAATGCTCACATTGGGGAGTATTGTGAGTTATTAGAAACGACAATAGGAGAGCATACAATGGTTGAAGATGACGTTACGTTGTTTCAAAAAAGTATTGTAGCGGATCATTGTCATATAGGGAAGAGTACGGTCATTAAGCAAAAAGGAAAATTATGGCCTTATAAGGCCATTGATAGTCATTCGATAGTAGGATCGGCTGGTGTTCAAGAAAGTGAAAAAAGCGCTGGCTGGTTACAAAAAAGCCGTATTGTAGGGAGAGGGAATGTTGAGATTACTCCGCAATTTATTGTAAAAGTGGCGATGGCGTATGGATCTCTTTTCGGAAAAGGGGAAAGCATACTAATTGGGAGTCAAGAACATATAGAAACAACTTCTTATAAAAATTTATTTTTACATGCTATTCATGGTATCGGGATTCATACGATGGAATGTAAAGAGATGAACGAGTCACTTTTTCAGTATAGCATTCATAATTTGCAATGTGCAGGTGGGGTTTTCGTTCAAGTGGAAAATGAAAAAGAAGTTGTTATAAAGCTGTATGGTAAGAATGGAATGCTGTTAACGTATAAGCAGCAAAAAGCAATAGAACAAGTATATATGTCCGAGTCGTTTTATTACGTATGTGAGAAAGAGATGGGACAAAATACGCCAGTCCACGTTTCTTTAAATGACTATATAGAAGCTGTATTAGAATGCATTGATATTGAACAAATACAAAAACAAAAGTTTCATCTTCTTATTAATAAGAGAAATGATATGTTACAACATTTACTTATGCTCTTTCTTCAAAGGCTTGGGTGCACAGTTACATGGATTTATGCGGGCGAACAAAAAGATCATGTGAAAGCTTTGATGAAATCAAGTAAAGCGAATATGGCGCTTATGTTTTCTGAGCAAGGAAATTATTTCGAGTTATATGATAATCATAGTAATATTTACCAAGGTACAGATTTTGAAGAAATAGATCTTCCTGACTTATTACTGGAATCAAAAGGGAATATTTACCCAATGTCTTTGAAATTAGGAGAATGTTACCTTCTATTTTATATACATGATGAAAAAAAGGCGTTTCAAGTAAAGTGGAAACGAGATATTTTATATCGAATTGGAAAGTTATTCGAGTTAATAGCACTGCAAGAAAAGGCGTTTCTTAGCATAGTAGAGCAATCACCGCCGCTTTATTTACTTTATGATGAAGTTGTGTGTTCATGGAACGAAAAAGGGAAAGTGATGAGGAAATTATTGGCCGATATGGAAAGAAAGGAAGAAGGTATATTTGAAGGAGTGCAGTTCAAATATACCGAAAAAGAATGGTCTTATATCGTTTCTGATACAAAACAACCAAAATTTTTGGTGTATTCACATGCTAGAAATCCAGTGATAGCAAGGGAAAACATGAAAAATCTTATAGAAAAAATTAGACAATATCAAAAGGTGTAGAATTTTTATTTTAAAAGTGGTATTATGGTATAGTCTGATTTAAGTTATTAGTACTGGAGGGAAATAAGAATGCGTGTGAATATTACTCTAGCATGTACAGAATGCGGAGATCGTAACTATATCTCAAAGAAAAATAAACGTAACAACGCTGAGCGTATCGAGCTTAAAAAGTATTGCAAGCGTGACAAGAAGTCTACGTTACACCGTGAAACAAAGTAAGCAGTAGGAATATTTTCCTACTGTTTCTTTTTTTATTCGATTCCTATATTAAAAGTGATACACTATCATCATAGAGTAAAGTGTCACTGTAGGGGGGAAGATGTGTGAAAGAAGAGAAAATACGTTTACGTAAACAAATAATAGAACACATGAATTCTTTATCGGAAGAACAGTATGCAACTTTATCAGAGCAAATCGCAGTTTCGTTGTATGCGCAAAAAGAGTGGGTTGAAGCTGAAACAATTGGAATCACTCTTTCAATGGAAAATGAAGTGAATACATATCCTATTATCGAAAAAGCTTGGGAAGAAGGAAAGAAAGTTGTAGTTCCGAAGTGTAATAAAGGAACAAGAACAATGTCCTTCCGGCAAATTAGTAATTTTGATCAATTAGAAACAGTGTATATGCATTTGCGTGAACCGATTCCATCGCTTACTGAAGAAGTGAATGCGGATGAAATTAACCTTCAAATCGTACCAGGTGTAGCTTATACAGAGCGAGGAGAACGGATTGGATACGGCGGGGGCTATTATGATCGTTATCTCGTGCATTATAAAGGGAAAACGCTATCATTAGCTTATGATTTTCAAATGGTAAAACAAATTCCAGTGGAACCATTTGATAAAAATGTAGAAAAAATTATTACAGAAAAAGGAACAATGGTTATAAATGGGCTTGTATAGACAAATAAAAATTGACGAGACTTTTTCTTCTTGATTATAATAAAATATGTGAACGTTTTCTTATTATAATTTTTTATAGTAAGTGAGCATAGAGGGTGATGAAATGGTATCTATTTATGATATTCAGCAATTGCTAAAGAAATTTGGTACGATTATTTATACGGGAGATCGAATTGCAGATTTACAATTAATGCAAGATGAATTGCGTGAATTAAATCAATCACAGCTAATCGATCCACAAGACTATCAAACAGCTTTATTTTTATTGAAGCAAGAAATTCAAAAAGAGCTAAATAAGAATTAGATAAAGGTAGGTAAGCAACATGGAAGAGAAATGGTTAGTTGGTGTTGACCTTGGTGGTACAACGATTAAATTAGCATTTATTAATGTATACGGTGAAATTTTACATAAGTGGGAAATCCCTACGAATACAAATGAGCAAGGAAAACATATTACACTTGACGTAGCGAAGGCAATTGATAAAAAATTAGAAGAGTTAGGCGAATTAAAAAGCAAGTTAATTGGTATTGGTATGGGAGCTCCTGGTCCTGTGCATGTGGCATCTGGAATGATTTATGAAGCGGTTAATTTAGGGTGGAAAAACTATCCATTAAAAGATTTACTAGAAGTAGAAACAGGGTTACCTGTTGTAATTGATAACGATGCAAACTTAGCAGCGCTTGGCGAAATGTGGAAAGGTGCTGGCGAAGGAGCAAAAGATTTAATTTGTATGACGCTTGGCACTGGTGTCGGTGGTGGTGTAATCGCCAATGGTGAGATTGTACACGGTGTAAGTGGTGCTGCTGGTGAGATTGGACATATTACAGTCGTTACAGAAAATGCTTTCCCATGTAATTGCGGAAAATCTGGTTGTTTAGAAACAGTAGCTTCTGCAACGGGTATTGTGCGTGTTGCTATGCAGAAAATACAAGAGACTGATAAAGAAAGCATGTTACGTTCTATGTTAGCAGAAGAAGGACGTATTACATCAAAAGATGTTTTTGAAGCGCACGGACAAGGTGATGAACTAGCAAATGAAGTAGTAGAAAAAGTAGCTTCTTATTTAGGATTAGCTGTAGCGAATCTTTCTAGTACGTTGAACCCAGAGAAAATTGTTATTGGTGGAGGCGTTTCTAAAGCTGGAGATGCACTATTAGAACCAATTCAAAGTTATTTCGAGCAATATGCTTTCTCACGTGCTGTAAAGAGTACGAAGTTAGCCATTGCAACACTTGGTAATGATGCAGGTGTTATTGGAGGAGCTTGGCTTGTAAAAAAGCACAAATACGAAGCGAAGATGATATAAGTTGTGAAATGCAAAAAGAGGAAGGGGGAAACCCTTCCTCTTTTTGCGTAAAATCTTGATGAAGAATAACATGTAAGTGAATTAAGCTGCTGGCGGATACCCGTTATATAGAACAGTCATGATCGTAAACCATCCGAAAACGAGTACAGTCGCAATTGCAAAGCCGCCTGCGAAAAAGTTCTTTTCGCGAAGTGTTCTAAGCGTAGCAAAAACAGCTAACAGAGTGACAAGCGTAAAAATAATAACAAGGCCCATACAATATCCTCCTCTGTCTACCTATTCTTAAATGTGAGTTTTTAGAATATTTACTCTTTTACATTGTACATGTTTTAAAAATGATTGTCGAGATAGCATCCTTTCTTTTCCTAAGAGAAAGAAATGTTGTATCATTAAAAGTAAGTTTAATAACTGGAGGAGATTTTCATATGAAATGGACACAAATGCCGTTAGGACCATTACAAACAAATGCTTATATTTTAACGAATGATCAAAATGAGTGTATTATCTTTGATCCTGGTCATGAAGGAGAGAAGCTCGTTACATATTTACAAGAAGAACAATTAAAACCACTGGCGGTTTTATTAACGCATGCCCACTTTGATCATATTGGTGCTGTTGATGCGGTAAGAGGCGCTTTCCATATTCCTGTATACGTACATAAAGAAGAAGCAGATTGGTTAGGAGATGGAACTGTAAATGGCTCTCAAATTTTTATGATGAACCGTAGTATTACAGCTAAGCCAGCGGATCATATTATTGATGCAGAAGGTACATTAACAGTCGGTTCATTTAATTTTGAAATTTTTGAGACGCCAGGACACTCTCCAGGAAGTATTTCTTATTATAGTAAAGAGGCGAATGCAGTGTTCTCAGGAGATGTATTATTCCAAATGAGTATTGGAAGAACTGATTTACCTGGTGGAAGTTTTGCTGAATTAATTGGAAGTATTGAAGAGAAATTATTCGTATTGCCAGATGAAACAGCGGTGCTATGTGGACATGGTCCAGAAACAAGCATCGGTTTTGAAAAAGAAAATAATCCATTTTTACAATAAGGAGTCATTATGGGGATGGAGCTCATTTTAAGAGAATGGATGGGGAAAGAGAAAGATTATTCGATTTCATATAGTACGTATATGAACCTCGTATTGTATGCAGAAGGGCATGGCTATTATATGAAGGACCGTGAAAAGATTGGAAGACAAGGCGATTTTTTTACAAGTAGCAATGTATCCTCTGCTTTTGCAAAAACATTTGCTAAGTTTTTTATTCGTCTTGTTGAGAATGATGAAGTCGCTCCAAATATTTGTGAGATTGGCGGGGGAACAGGAAAGTTTGCCTATGATGTTTTACAAGAATGGAAGCAATTATCTCCGGAAACCTTTATTGATTTAAACTATTCAATGATTGAAGTGAGCCCTTTTCATAGAAAATTACAACAAGAGAATCTGTGCTCATTTTCTAATGTATCGTATTATACATCTTATAGTAAAATGGGAGAGTCATTCGAAGGAATTCTTTTTTCGAATGAGTTATTTGATGCATTTCCTGTTGAAGTAATTGAGAAGAGAAATGGAATGTTGTATGAAGTACGTATTACGTATACAGAGGAAGGGAACCTTGCTGAAGTATGTAGACCGTTAGATAAAAGAATCGGTCGCTACTTACTGAAATATAACATTCATATTGCAGAAGGGCAGCGTTTTGAGGTGCCAATTGCGATGGAAGATTATATAAAAGGAATTGCAAAATGGTTTCAAAAAGGTATATGTATTACAGTTGACTATGGATACACAAAAGCAGAATGGACGTACCCTGCGCATCGGGAAGGAAGTTTACGTGGGTATTATAAGCATAAGTTAATACGTAATCCTTTAGCGTATCCAGGGGAAATGGATCTTACTACTCATATTCATTGGGATGAGTTAAAGGAGATTTTTAACTTTCAGGGAATGAGTGCAGTATGGCATAAGAAGCAATCTGAGTTTTTGTTAGCTGCAGGAATATTAGAACAGCTTACGAGTCATCAAGATACGAATCCTTTTTCTGAAACTCAAAAACAAAATCGAGCAATTCGTTCTATGATTTTGAACGGAGGATTAGGGAATGCCTTTGATGTTGTTATACATACGAAAGACATACAGAATTTACATCTGAATCGGTATTTAACAATATAAAAAACAAGACACAGCATATTTCTGTGTCTTGTTTTTTAATACGACGTATGTAGTATTATATATTTCCCCTCATGATATATATTTATATTAAAGATATGAGATGAAAAATATAGAATACGTTCTTTTTCTCTGTTTATTAGTCCCTAACCTAATAATACGCGAACGAGTTGAATAATTGTTTCGTTTTCTACTTTGTAGTAAATTTCTAATCCTTTTCTTTCACTAGAAACGATTTTAGCACTTTTTAATTTTGCTAAATGCTGTGAAATTGTAGACTGTGGCATGTTTAAGCCAGTGTACATTGTAGAAACGTTGCTTGGACCACGCTCGATTAATCCTTTTACGATACATAAACGAACTGGGTGAGCAAGTACTTTCAATAATTCTGCATTGCTTTCATAAAGTTCTATTTCTTTTTGAAAGGTTTCTAACATGTTCTTTTCCACCTCCGTGTGAGCTGTTATACCATACTATACATACCAAAAAATTAAAGAAAAGAAAACAGTTGTTGCAGAAAAAATTTCCTAAAGTAAAGAAATTGTAAGAAAAGAGACCCTGATGTAAATAAAATGGATAAATTAGCACAGTTTTGTAAAATGACGCTTTTGGGCGAAAATTTTGATGCATTTTAAAAATTGAAAGATATAGATATATTTGTAACACAATTTTATCATGATTTTCTTATTCTTTCAAATGAATATACAAAATTTTTAAAATAATATGACAAAGGAATTATAATGCTATATATAGAATATAAAACAGGTTAAAAGAAGCCCGATGTAATCAGCTTTTTTATGAGGATAATGAGACACTTGAGTGTAGCTGATCAATCTTAGAATGATCAAGTCATTCGTCATTTATGCTAGAGCTCATCTTTTAGCAACTTTAAAAATCTGTGATTCCATATATTCTCATAAAAGTCAATTGTCTCTTTTGCGGACATAAATGGATTGTTTAATGTAGAAGTTATTTTAGGTGCCATAAAGTTTTCGTACCCTAGTCCGTGAGCAAATTTAATCGTAGCATCCATACAGTACTCTGTTTGGGCGCCACAAAATTCAATACGATGTACAGATAATTGATCTAAAATTTCTTTTAAGTTTGTTTTATAAAATGAATTTGCATGTGTTTTTCTCACAAAGAAATCTTGGTCTTGAACATCTAGATCAGTATGAATAGCCCAAAGTTCTTTTTCGGGTACTAAATCATCATCACAATGTTGAACAAAAATGATTGGTTTATTTGATTTTCTGTATGAAGAAATTCTTTTATTTACTTTTGTAAGCAAGTTTTGTAAATCAAATAAATGCTCTCCGCTATAACATACCCCATTTTGTAAATCGATAACGATTAAAATATCAGAACAAGTATCCATTATTTTTACCCCCTTGTATTTCTTAATATATCGATAAAGCCATTATTTGTAAATAAGTGATGTGCTTTTATCCCACTATTTGTGGGAGGCGGGCTGCCCGTAAACGCCCGATTGGTGAAGGCTAATAATGAGTGGGAATGAACAAAACCCCCAATGATTAAATTTTTGTACAGAGATAATAAAGTAGTTTCATTTACAATAAAATTCTTTAAAAAACAATAAAGTTGTTTTATTATAATTGGGGTAGAGTCAAGAAAATACGCATTTACAACGATAAGTATTTTGATACAAGTCTTATGAGACATTATGAGGTCTAATTGAAAGGTGATTGGATTATGTACCGATAGGTTTTACTCTATTGAGATTGTGAAGTTTCCTACTTAGACTAACGGGGCAGGTTAGTTAGATAAAGGGATATTTGGATTAAGATAGATGTAAGTAGAAAAACTACTAAAGTAATAAGATTTGCTTCAGTAAAATAAGGTATATTATATTTGTTGAATAGATTCTCTGTAAAGACAAGAAAAGTAGGTGAACAAAGTGGGCAAATATCAATTGGATTACAAAAGTCAGGTAGCTGTGGCAAAGTTTCATGAAAAACAGACGCCTGCCAAATTTGATAAAAAGCAGCAACTTGAAAAATTGCGTGCGGAGTATTTGAAAAAGAAGCAAAAACAAACAGATAAATAATATGTTTTGTTTGTCTGATTGTTTTGTATTCGGTGTAAACAAAAGGAAATAGGTAAGTTATTCATCGTTCAAATATATACAGGCTATTTTTTCAAACATCTTTCTTAATGAACTAACGCATGCGTTAGTTCATTAAGAATAAATAAAAAAGTCGATTCCTTGAGAGGGGAATCGGCTTTTTTTAATAAGTGATATTTCCTTAGCGTTGTAAATCCGCATTTTCCTGACGCTACCCCTCATTAGACTAACGAGGAGGATGGTTGAAGAAGACAAAAAAATTTGAGTACAAAAAGAAAAAACACTAAAAAGAATATACTAAACCGCATAAAAAGAAGATATGAGAACTTAATCTCATATCTTCTTTTCTCTCTACGCATTTACAGGTTCTTCTACATAAGAGAGGGCATTTTCAAAATCGGATATTAAATCGTTAACATTTTCAAGACCGACTGATAAGCGAAGTAATGAATTAGAGATACCTCTTTCATCACGAGCTTTTTGCGACAGTGCGGCGTGGGACATTTTAGCTGGGTAGGAAAGAATCGATTCGACAGCTCCTAAACTCACTGCAAAAACAGGTAATTTTACTTTTGATAAAAATTGGCGGAGTGCATCTTCTGACTGCAAAGTAAACGATAAGACCGCTCCAGCTGACGTTGCTTGAGATTGTTGAATATTAAATCCAAGATGTGTTTGTAATCCCGGATAATAGACATTTTGTACTTTAGCATGCTCTTGTAAATAGTGTGCAATTTTATTGGCATTTGCAGCTGAGTGCTCAAGACGTACATGTAATGTTTTTAGACCGCGAAGTACGAGAGAACAATCTTGAGGTCCTAAAATAGCGCCAAATGCATTTTGTAAAAATCCAAGCTTTTGAGCGAGTTCGGCATCTTTTACGACCGTTAATCCGGCAGTAACATCACTGTGACCAGCAATAAATTTTGTAGCACTATGAAGAACGACATCGGCGCCAAGATCAAGTGGCTTCTGGAATAATGGTGTCAAAAAAGTATTATCAACAAATGTAAGAGCACCAATAGATTTTGCGAGTTTAGAAACCTCGCGAATATCTGTTACTTTTAAAAGTGGGTTAGATGGTGTTTCTACATAAAAGAGTTTCGTATTCGATTTAATATTTTGCTTTATTTCTTCTAAATTGGTCATATCAACAAATGTATGTGAAACACCGTAACGGGAGAGTACTTCAGTTATAATTCGATAAGTGCCTCCGTATACGTCTTCTGAAATGAGAACGTGATCGCCTTGTGAAAGAAGGAGAAAAGCAGTAGAAATCGCTGCAATGCCTGAGGCAAAGGCGAATCCTTTTGTTCCGCCTTCTAATAAAGCAATGATATCTTCCAGAGCTTCACGAGTTGGATTTCCAGATCGGCTATAGTCGTATTTGCCAAAAGTATCTACATCAAACTGGTGAAATGTTGATGTGTTATAAATGGGAACGTTAACAGCTCCTGTTTGTGCATCGTGTTTATATTGGTTGTGTAGTAAGAGTGTATCTATAGAATAACTCATATTCTCACACCTTCTTTTACAAGTTTAATGGCTTGATTTAAGTCTTGAATTAAATCATTACTGTTTTCAATGCCGACGGAGAATCGAAGAAGACGATTACATACACCGTTCGCCGTTCTGATTTCTTCTGGAATATCAGCATGTGTTTGCGTTGCTGGATAAGTCATTAAACTTTCTACACCACCAAGACTTTCGGCAAATGTGATTAAGGATAAAGATTGTAAGAATGGATTAATCCAAGCTTCATCTTTAAGTCGGAATGAAATCATACCGCCTCTCCCTGGATAAAAGACATCTGTCACACCATCCTCATCATTTAAATAAGCAACAACTGCTTTCGCATTTTCTTCATGTTGTTTCATGCGAAGCGCTAAAGTTTTCATACCACGAATTAATAACCATGAGTCAAATGGGCTTAAGACAGCACCGGAGGCATTATGATAATGAGCGATTTCCTCACAAAGTTCCTTTCCTTTTGCAACGACAAGTCCGCTTAATACATCATTATGCCCACCTAAATATTTCGTTGCACTATGAAGTACGATGTCAGCACCTTCTGTTAATGGCTGCTGTATATAAGGCGTGTAGAATGTATTGTCTACGATAAGAAGTAGTCTGTGTCTTTTCGCTACAGTTGCGACAGCGGCAATATCAGTAACTTGCATTAATGGATTAGTCGGAGTTTCTATGAAAATAGCCTTCGTTTCAGTTGTGATAGCTTGCTCAATCTGTTTAATAGATTGTGTATTTACGTATCTACATCGAACATTCCACTTTTTTTCGTGTTCGGAAAATAAGCGATACGTTCCCCCGTATAAATCTTCGGATACAATAAGTTCATCTCCAGAACGGAATAATGAAAGGACGAGGAGAACAGCTGCCATACCTGAACTACAGGCATAACCTTGTTGGCCATATTCTAAGTCTGCGATTGCCTGTTCTAAAAGACCACGAGTTGGATTTCCAGTTCGTGAATAGTCAAAGCCGGTAGATTTACCAAGTCCTTCGTGACGATAAGCGGTTGAGAAATAAACGGGTGGATTAACAGTTCCTGTTGTAGTTTCGCTACGATTTCCGATTTGTGCTAGTTTTGTTTCGATAGTTGACATGTAAAAATTCCTCCTTTTTAAATTGAACCAGTAGTTGAATATAAAATAAAAAAAGCCTTCTAAGAAGAAGGCTTTCGGATTGAATAGAGTCTTCTTCTCATCTGTCAAATCTTTCACAATTTGCTGGAATTAGCACCTTATTAACAAATGTTAATGGTTGCTGAGGCGTCATAGGGCCAGTCCCTCTACCTCTCTAGATAAGAATGTTCGTATGAAATTTTTATTATGTTTTTAACTTTACAACAAAAGTTAATTGAATTGCAACTTTATTTTAAATAATTTTTATTTTTCCGCAAGTGTCATTGACTTTTATATTTGTGCATGCTAAATTTATAAAAAATTAACAAACATTGTTAAAAGGGGAACGCATTTCCTTTTAGCTACATAAATAAAATAATAAAGACAACTCTTATTGAGAGCGGTGGAGGGAAAGGCCCTGTGAAACCCGGCAACCTTCAAACGAAATGTTTGAAACGGTGCTAATACCTGCAAAACGAATGTTTTGCATAATAAGAGGAGGAACAATTATGTCCCCCTCTTCAAAGTGAAGAGGGGGTTTTTATATTGATAGAAATGAGGGAGATTCGTGAAATTACTAGATTTATTATCAAAAGGAATTGTAATAGGTGATGGTGCGGTTGGAACGTTATTACATTCACATGGTTTGCAAAGTAGTTTTGAAGAATTGAATGTATCTGATCCAGACCTAATTATATCGATTCATAAACAATATGTAGCTGCTGGTGCAGATGTGATTCAAACAAATACGTATGGAGCAAATGAGGCGAAATTACGTATGTATGGCTTAGAAAATCAAGTTGTTCAAATTAATAAAGCGGCAGTGAAGCTTGCGAAAGCATCTGTTACAAACAGAAATGCAATTTTAGGAACAATCGGTGGTATGAAACATATCGGAGCTGTCACAACGACTGATATGGAGCGAGAATTTATGCTACTTGAACAGGCAGGTGCTTTACTAGAAGAACAGGTTGATGGATTACTATTAGAAACTTTTTACGATGAATTTGAATTACTTCATGCCGTTAAAGTATTGCGTAAGCAAACGAATATTCCGATTGTTGCTCAAGTAGCGTTACATGAAGCAGGTACGACTCAAAATGGAAATGATGTCAATGAAATATTAAAACAGCTTATAGATTACGGTGCAAATGTTGTTGGATTGAACTGTCAACTAGGGCCACTTCATATGACGGAAGCTTTCAAAATGATATCGATTCCGCAGAATGGCTATTTATCAGCATACCCAAATGCAGGTCTCCCAAATTATGTGGAGGGACGTTACGTATATGAGGGAAGCCCAGCTTATTTCGAAGCGATGACACCGAAATTTATTGAGCAAGGTATTCGGTTATTGGGTGGTTGTTGTGGTACGACTCCAGAACATATTCAAAGTATGAAGCGCGCTGTTGCGAATGTTACACCTGTAATAGAAAAAGACACGATTCAAAGACCGAAAGTAGTTCATACACACGAGAAGCGTTCGAAGGTACAGGTTACTCTTGCGGAAAAGGCAAAAAAACAAACGACAGTTGTAGTGGAATTAGATCCGCCGAAAACGTTAGATACACAGCGGTTTTTTGAAGGAGCAAGAGCGTTAAAAAGAGCGGGAGCAGACGCTATTACTCTAGCAGATAACTCATTAGCATCGCCTCGTGTTTCGAATATGGCAATGGGCGCATTATTAACGAAGCACGATATTCCAGTATTGACACATTTAACGTGTAGAGACCATAACGTCATTGGACTACAATCTCATTTACTAGGTTTATCAGCGTTAGGTATGGAGGAAGTATTAGCTTTAACTGGTGATCCAGCGCGCGTTGGTGATTTTCCGGGAGCAACTTCTGTATATGATCTGTCCTCTATAGAGTTAATTAAAATGATTAAAGAAATGAACGATGGACGTTCCATTTTAGGGAAATCCATTGGACCGGCAACAAGGTTTTCAGTCGGAGGTGCTTTTAATCCTCACGTAAGGCATTTAAAAGCAGCGGTAAAGCGAATGGAACGAAAAATAGATGCTGGGGCTGAATATTTCTTAACACAGCCGATATATGATGTTGCTTTAATAGAAGAAGTATATGAAGCAACAAAACATTTGGAACAACCTATTTTTATTGGAATTATGCCATTAGTAAGTAAGCGGAATGCAGACTTTCTCCATTTTGAGGTGCCGGGTATTACTCTTCCTGAAGAAATAAGAGAGAGAATGGATGGACACGAAACGAAAGAGGCAGCTATCGAGGAAGGGATTCGTATTTCACAAGAGTTGATCGATGCAGCGATGAAATATTTTAACGGTATCTATTTAATTACACCATTTCTAAAATATGAAATTACAGAACATCTTGTTAAATATGTGAGAGAAAAGCAAGAAGTGAAAGAAGGTATTAATTGATGAAGTGTATAGAAGAAAAATTACAAAATAACATTTTAATATTAGACGGTGCAATGGGGACAATGATACAACAAGAGGACTTAACTGCGGAAGATTTCGGAGGAGAAGAGTACGAGGGCTGTAATGAATATTTAGTAGAAACAAGGCCGGATGTTATTTTAAAGATTCATAAAGCTTATATTGAAGCTGGAGCTGACATTATTGAAACAAATACATTTGGGGCGACAAATATTGTATTAAGTGATTATGAGCTGTCTCATTTAGATGAAGAACTAAATGAAAAGGCAGCACGATTAGCGAAACAAGCTGTTAAAGAAAGTGGGAATGAAGTATATGTTGCAGGTGCGATGGGACCGACAACGAAAGCAATTAGTGTTACAGGAGGAGTTACATTTGAAGAACTAATAGAAGCTTATACTAGGCAGGCGAGGGGATTATTAAATGGCGAAGTTGATGTGTTACTCGTTGAAACGAGTCAAGATATGCGTAATGTGAAAGCTGCTTATATTGGAATTCAAGCTGCTTTTGAAGAACTAAATAAAATTGTTCCTATTATGATCTCTGGGACGATTGAGCCGATGGGGACGACTCTGGCTGGGCAAACAATTGAGGCTTTTTACTTATCCGTAGAACATATGAAGCCATTATCTGTTGGATTAAACTGCGCGACTGGTCCGGAGTTTATGAGAGACCATATTCGTTCTTTATCTGATTTATCGGAGTGTTACATTTCTTGTTATCCAAATGCAGGTCTTCCTGATGAAGATGGACATTATCATGAATCTCCATCTTCTCTCGCTGAAAAAGTGAAGCGATTTGCTGAAGAAGGATGGATTAATATTATTGGTGGTTGTTGCGGCACAACACCAGAACATATAAGAGCAATGAAAGAAGCGCTAGCATCTCTTACACCGCGTGCGCAAAATGAACGAGCCGGACATGGAATTAGTGGATTAGAGGCGCTGCAATATGATGAGTCTATGAGACCGTTATTTGTAGGTGAAAGAACGAATGTTATAGGGTCACGTAAATTTAAACGATTAGTGGCAGAAGGTAAATTTGAAGAGGCTGCTGAAGTGGCAAGAGCACAAGTGAAGAAAAATGCTCATATTATTGATATTTGTATGGCAGACCCTGACCGTGATGAAATAGAAGATATGGAAAAATTCTTATCAGAAGTTACGAAAGTGTTAAAAGTACCGATTATGATTGATTCAACAGATGAAAATGTAATGGCGAGAGCACTTACTTATATTCAAGGGAAAGCTGTTATTAACTCTATTAACTTAGAAGATGGAGAAGAGCGTTTTGAAAAGGTAACGCCACTGCTTCGCAAGTATGGTGCCGCAATTGTAGTTGGGACAATCGACGAAGATGGTATGGCAGTAAGTGCTGAAAGAAAACTAGAAATTGCGAAAAGAAGTTATGAATTATTGACGACGAAATATGGTATACGCCCGTCAGATATTATTTTTGATGCACTTGTATTTCCAGTAGGGACAGGTGATGAAGAATACATCGGTTCAGCGGCAGCGACGATCGAAGGAATTCGACTTATTAAAGAAGCGTTACCAGAATGTTTAACGATTTTAGGTGTGAGTAATATATCATTTGGTTTACCACCAGCTGGACGTGAAGTGTTAAATTCTGTATTTTTATATCATGCAACGAAAGCAGGATTAGATTATGCGATTGTTAATACTGAGAAATTAGAGCGCTATGCGTCAATTCCAGAGGAAGAAAAACGTCTTGCAGATGCATTATTATTTGAAACGACGAAAGAGACGTTAGAAGAATTTACGAATTTTTATCGTGTTGCTAAAAAGAAAGAGGTTGTTGTTCAAGAAATATTAACGCTTGATGAGCGACTAGCCAACTATATTGTAGAAGGTACAAAGCAAGGATTACATGAAGATTTAAGTCTCGCGCTGACAGAGGGAAGAAAACCTTTGGGTATTATTAATGGTCCACTTATGACAGGAATGGATGAGGTGGGACGATTATTTAATAATAATGAACTTATAGTTGCTGAAGTATTGCAAAGTGCTGAAAGTATGAAAGCTGCTGTAAGTTATTTGGAGCCGCATATGGAATCTAGCGATAGTGCGAAAAAAGGAAAAGTATTATTAGCGACCGTTAAAGGGGACGTACATGATATTGGGAAAAATCTTGTTGAAATTATTTTATCAAATAACGGATATGAGATTATTAATTTAGGAATTAATGTTCGTTCGGATCGAATCGTTCAAGAAGTGCAAGAAAAAAAACCTGATATTATAGGTCTTTCTGGCTTGCTAGTAAAATCAGCACAACAAATGGTAACAACTGCTGAGGATTTAAAAGCGGCGAATATTGATATTCCAATTGTTGTTGGTGGTGCAGCGTTAACGAGAAAGTTTACAGATAATCGTATTTCTCCATCGTATAAAGGGCTCGTATGTTATGCGAGCGATGCGATGACAGGTCTTGATATTATTAATAAGCTTCAAAAAGAAGAAGAGCGTGAGAAGATGAAACAGGATAAAAAAGAACGTCATCTTCATATCGTAAAAAAAGAAGAGAAGAAAGTGGAAATTCCAGCAGTAATTGAGCCATTACCAAAATCAGAGGTTATGGTGCCTGATTCAACAAAACGAATTGTATTACGAGATGTTCCTGTCTCACATCTTGCCCCATTTTTAAATAGACAAATGTTACTTGGACATCACCTTGGATTAAAAGGAAATGTGAAGAAGCTTTTGAAAGAGGGGGATAAAAGAGCGCGCGAATTAAATGATTTAATAGACGAATTATTGGTGGAAGGACAATCTTGGTTAAAACCGAAAGCAGTGTATCAATTTTTCCCAGCGCAAAGCGATGGACAAAACATCGTAATATATGATCCAGAAGATCATACGCGCGTAATAGAGCGTTTCACATTTCCTAGACAAGGAAAAGCACCATACCGTACTTTAGGTGATTATTTGCGCCCTATTGGAGATGAGATGGACTATGTCGCTTTCTTATCTGTTACTGTTGGGGAAGGAGTTCGGGATATTGCTGAGGAGTGGAAGGCGAAGGGAGATTATTTACGCAGTCATGCAATTCAATCGTTAGCGCTTGAATTAGCAGAGGGGCTTGCTGAAAAAACACATATGCTCATTCGTGACCGCTGGGGCATTCCAGATTCACCTGAACTGACGATGGAAGAGCGTTTCCGTACGAAATATAGAGGAATACGTGTGTCATTTGGTTACCCAGCATGCCCAGAACTTGCGGATCAAGAAAAATTGTTCCGTCTAATTCATCCAGAGGAAATAGGTATTTCATTAACGGAAGGATTCATGATGGAACCAGAAGCATCAGTAACGGCTATGGTATTTTCTCACCCTGAGGCAAGGTATTTTAGTGTACTATAGTGTAGAAGGGGGAGACGTATGAAGAAAATAGTCTTTACAGGTGGCGGTTCGGCAGGGCATGTAACACCTAATTTAGCCATCATTCCATATTTACAAGAACAGCATTGGGATATCTCTTATATTGGTTCTCATCAAGGGATTGAGAAAGCGATTATAGAAAAAGAGGGCATTCCGTACTATAGTATTGCGAGTGGAAAGCTACGTCGTTATTTTGATTTGAAAAATATAAAAGATCCTTTTCTTGTAATGAAGGGGGTTATGGATGCGTATGTAAGGATTCGAAAACTAAAACCGGATGTAATTTTTTCAAAAGGTGGTTTCGTATCTGTACCAGTCGTAATTGGAGGATGGTTAAATAGAGTGCCAGTTTTATTGCATGAATCCGATATGACACCAGGACTAGCAAACAAAATTGCGCTCCGTTTTGCTTCGAAAATATTTGTTACATTTGAGGAAGCAGCGAAACATTTACCGAAAGAAAAAGTAATATATACGGGAGCTCCTGTACGTGAAGAAGTGTTAAAGGGAAATCGTGAAAAAGGTTTAGCGTTTTTAAGTTTTTCACGTAAAAAGCCGATTATTACAATTATGGGTGGAAGTTTGGGTGCGAAGAAAATCAATGAAACAGTTCGAGAAGCGTTACCAAAACTTCTTAAAAAGTATCAAATTGTTCACCTTTGCGGAAAAGGTAATCTTGATGAAAGCTTACAAAATAAAGAAGGATATAAACAATTTGAATATATCCATGAGGAGTTACCAGACATATTAGCGGCAACAGATTTTGTTATTTCACGTGCGGGATCCAATGCAATCTTTGAGTTTTTAACATTAGAAAAGCCAATGGTTTTAATTCCCTTATCAAAATTTGCTAGTCGTGGAGATCAAATTTTAAATGCAGAATCCTTCGAAAAACAAGGTTATGCCTCAGTATTGTACGAAGAAGATGTTACTATGAATTCTCTTATAAAGCATGTCGAAGAGTTAGATCAAAATAATGAGGTGTATAAAAGGGCATTAAAGAAATACAATGGAGAAGAAGCGATTAAAACTATTATTAAACATATTTCAGAGGCATGATTATACAATCATGTCTTTTTTAATAGGATGAAAGATTCCAAGAATTGATATTTTTATGTTACAATAACAAATGGTTAGTAGGGAAATTCCAATTGATTAAGCGTGAAAATACGAATGGATTAGGAGTGACTGTGTTGGAGCTAAGTCTCTATGAAAATACTGCACTTATTATATGCTTTGTGTTGTACGTTGGTAGTGTGATTGTTTATATTTCAAGGAAATTTTCGCAAGAACGAGAGCTTGAAAAATCAGAAATAACAGCAGAACTAGAAATGTTAGCTGATGAAAGTTATAAAAAACAAAAAATAAAAGAAGACCATGAAGCAACCCATCATTTAAACGCAAATAAGTTCTAAAGATGGGGATTTTTTTTGATGTCATTCTTTATTATATCTATAGCAAGTAACGCTAAAAGGAGTTTCCCCATACATATTTAAAGGATGAACATAAATGAAATTTTATATAGCATCGGGATTTCAAAATAAACACATTGTTCATTTTGTATCAGGCCAGTTAAAAGAAGCAGGATGGCACCATACATATGATTGGACAAAAAACGAAAGAGCAGTTAACCAAGAACAATTAAGAGAAATTGGTGAGGCGGAAAAGAATGCTATAAAGGAAGCCGATGTCTTTTTACTTATATTAGATGGTGGAAATGGAAGTCATACAGAGTTTGGAATGGCCATTGCACTAGAGAAAAAAATATATATGTATCATGAAGGAAATTCGCTGCAAACAACATTTTATCATTTGCCAGAAGTACATATTTTTGAAGGGGATGCAAAAGAGTTTGTAGCTCACGTTATGAATAATGTGGATGTTTAAAAGGTTATAAAGATAATCTTTTGGGTACAGTGATGATAAGGAAAGTATATAAAGGAGCTATATAATATGAAATTAGAAAATGGTTGGGAAACAAGTTTTTTAGAAGTGGTACAAAAGAGTGAATTTAAGAAAGATGCGCTTCTTAGTCAATTGCTTTTTGCAGATAGTGAAGAAGTAGAAGAGCTTACTGATGATTACGGATATGAAGAGATTATTGAACGCGAACATGATGATGAATTAGCAGAAGTTTTAGGCGAAGAACTATTCAGTGAGATGGAGCGATACGTATTCTTATCTTCACAACCAGAAGAGAAACTGATTTCATTCGTAAATGGATTAGGTTTTCATGTGTTAGATTGGATCGTGCTTCTTGAAACAGAATTTGGTGTTGATAGTGCAAACTTTACATCAGATGCTGTGAAGATGTTAGAAAAGCGTTTCAGACAGTTTCCATACATAGAGGATAAGACGATTTTTGATATGACGTTTGGAGAAGCGATGGATGTATTAGAATCCATTACAGGATTACAACTGAAGGAAAAGATGAACGTATAATGAAAAAAGAACGTGAGGATATCACGTTCTTTTTTTTACATAATAATAATTTTATCATCTAGTTTTGTCTGCCCAGTAAGAAGTGCGTTTAAATATTCCACTTTTCTTATACAAGCTTGTATATGTCTTTCAACCTCTTGTAACTCTGCTTGATGATGTGTTTCAATTGGATGAATTTGTACGTTAAATTTTTCAAATTGACTACTATATGTTATTTCTGCATAGCCGCTCATAATATCCGTTTCGTTATGAAATAAAAATTGTTTCGTTTTGTCACAGAATGATACATCCTGAAAGCCATATACTTTTAATGCGTCAATTACTTTTTTTATTATTTTTGTATTCATTTTTTAACCCTCTTTACGAAGTTCTACTTTTATATTATAACATAAAAAATTACATAGAAAGCGCTTCCAAGTGTATTTTATTATAAACTTTACGTTTCAATCATAAAAATGAAACAAAGAAAAAATAATTGTAAAGAAGGAAGGACTCTTTTATTGTTTCGTCATATATATAGAGAAATAGTGCAATGAAAGGAAATTTTCCGAGGTGGAGATTGTATTTCCAATTTGAGCGCAGTAAAAGAGGTGAGAATCTTGAACTTTGATATTGTAGGGCAAAAAGCATATATAAAAGATGGCCCGCATCGGAACCGAATTGGAATTGTAAAGAAAAACGAAGAACAATTAAAACCACACTTCGCTATTATAATTGGAGAACAAAGTATTGATGTCGAGCTAAAGGATATCGTGTTAGTTGGAGTGGACGTAGGACAATTTCATAAATGGTGCGAGCAGAATGGTTATTTGTGAAAAGGACGGGCTGTGAGATAATGAAATATATTTGAGAAAAGAGAATATGTTATTGTATTCTCTTTTTCTATGTGTAAGGAGACGGAAATGAAGTATAAAGAACGAGATTTTACATTGGAATTGAAAGAGAAAATTCAATGTATGGAAAAGGAGATAGAGCGAATATCACTTAAACTTTTTAGAGAGTATGCGCATTTATATATTGAGAAAAATATGGAATTAGACATTGGATTCGAAAGAGAAAAAGAGGATCCCTTTGAAACGGGGTATTATTCATCAGTTTCTATGGCGATAGTAGATGAAGAAGGTGAGATGATTGACTTTTATATCATTCCAATTTGGAAATGTGAAAATATCCTTTTAGGAATGCTAACTCAATCAAGAATTTGGGGAAGTAAGAAAGTAGGAGAACTTGTTGATTATTCTTATTATGAGATTGAGGAGGAGTTAAAAGAGCAACTAGAAGAATGCTTGGAGTGATACTTTTCAAGATGAGATGTAAAAAAAGACGCTAACAGTTTTATGTTAGCGTCTTTTTCTTATTATGAAGCAATTTCACCAGTTTTTGTATCATCTTGATTGTACGTATCTTGATCTAATTCACCAAGCCATTTACTAGAAATAAGACCTGCTGTCATAGAACCACTTACGTTAAGAGCTGTACGGCCCATATCGATTAATGGTTCAACCGAGATAACAAGAGCGACAATGCCAATTGGTAAGTTCATTGTAGATAGTACGATTAACGCTGCGAATGTTGCACCGCCACCAACACCGGCAACACCGAATGAGCTAATAGCAACGACAGCGATTAAAGTTAAAATAAATTGTGGTTGTAACGGATCAATTCCTACAGTTGGAGCGACCATCATTGCAAGCATTGCTGGATAAATACCTGCGCAACCGTTTTGACCGATAGATACCCCGAATGAAGCTGCGAAGTTTGCAATCCCTTCGGAAATACCAAGCTTTTCTTTTTGCGCTTCAATATTTAATGGCATTGCACCAGCACTAGAGCGAGATGTGAATGCAAATGTTAATACAGGGAATACCTTTTTCAAATATTGAATTGGATTTAAACCAGATAGAGCAATTAATAATAAGTGAATAACGAACATTACGATAAGTGCTACGTAAGACGCTAACACGAAGTTACCAAGTTTTAAAATAGCATTTATATCGCTACCAGCAACTGTTTTTGCCATAAGAGCTAATACGCCGTATGGAGTAAGGCGTAAAATTAATGTTACCATACGCATTACGATTGCATATACAGCATCAAGCATCTTCTTAAATAACTCTGCTTGTTCTGGATATTTTCGTTTTACACCTATAAAGGCAATGCCGATAAAGGCTGCAAATATTACGACAGAAATTGTTGATGTTGGACGAGCACCTGTTAAATCAAGAAATGGATTTGTAGGTAATAGCTCTAATAATTTGTCTGGAATTGTTGTCTTTTCAATAGAAGTAAATCTTTCTTCAACTAGTTTCAGACGAGCAGATTCTGCATCACCTTGTTGTAGGCCTGTTGCTGATACATCAAATCCTGCACTTGCAGCGATTCCGACAGCTGCAGCAATTCCTGTAGTAAGAATTAAAATTCCGATAATAAGGCCACTGATTTTACCAAGATTTTTCGTTAATTGTAATTTTGTAAAGGCTGAAATAATAGATACTAAAATAAGTGGCATAACGATCATTTGAAGCAATTTCACATAACCGTTACCGATTAAGCTAAACCAAGTATTTGATTCAATAATTACTTTAGAAGTAGGCTCATAAATAAATTGTAATATAAGACCAAATAAAATTCCGACTCCTAAAGCAGTAAATACACGTTTATTAAAAGATACATGCTTACGTTGCATATAATATAATACGCCGACTAAAATGAGCATGACTGCAACGTTAATTCCGACAAGCAGTGTATTCATGTTGATTCCCCCTAATTCCAATATGTTATATAGAATATAAGGTAATAAAACCTATAAGTCAACTAGGAAATTCCGGGATTAAAAAAAAGATGGCAAATTGCCATCTTTTAATGTCCAGCCCCAGGGACAAGTAAAAACGTCGTGTAGTATGTAAATCCTATGAAGAAAACAGTTAAGTAGGCCCCAAATACGTATATATACATACGCTCTGTTAATTTTAAATAACTTAAAAGTACGAAGAAACCTGTTTGTCCTAAAAATAGTAGTGCAGCCTGTTGCATATCCCCTACGTAAAACATAACCGAGAAAATTCCAGTCCAAAAGCCGAGAACGCGAAACATGCGCTCCATGCCATCTCCCTCCTTTTCTAGAAAAAGTAAACCTCTCCTCATTATAGTTTATTTTTCTTACTATTGTAAATATTCGTTCATATAAAAAGAAGCCAATTATAATTGGCTTCTTTTTATATGAGAAATTAAATTGTTAATTTATAATTACAAGATTTACATCCATCTAGTAGACTATCATTTCGTGTTAATTCCATGTTAGGGAATAGGATTTCAAAAATCCCTTTCATCATATCCCCATGCATATTACAAATTTCAGTTGGGTGATGAACAGCAACTTCTTTAAATGGACAATTGTGTACATCATAGAAAATTTTTGTTCCATCTGCACTTAATTCAAATGCAGGTGATAAACCAGCTGTTGAGAAAGCTTCTTTTGCAATTTGAATTTTTTGTTCTACTGTTAAGTCTTCTTCACTCACATTTAAGCGGTGCATATGTTGTTGCATTAATTCTGCCCCGAATTGTTTTCCTGTTTCGTATAGCGCTTTTTCACCAGCAGCTCCAAGGCTAAGGAGAGAATTGAACGCTATTTTTGCTAATAATTGATAATCACGGAATGGAAATTGCAATTGGATAACATCATCAGATAATACATATAATCTGCTTGGTCTTCCACCCTTTCCAGTTTTCTTTGTTTCAGATTTAAGCATATGAACATCTTCTAATTTAGATAAATGTAAGCGTGCTACGTTTGGATGAATGTCAAACTCATCTGCAATTTCTTGTACAGTTACGTAACTATGTTTTTGAGAAATATATTTATAAATGTAATAACGAGTTGGGTCAGATAATACACCTGTAATTTTTAAAGCTTGTTCCATGAGGATCTCCACCTTTATCACTTTATCCAAGATAATAACATTATAATACAGATAAACTTCCATATAGGTAATTTCAGACAATAATTCGGAAATTGTTCATAATTTCACAAACATAATTTTCCTTTTTATTCTGATGAAAATACAAAAGTCCCAATTTTTATTGTGCATTTTTTCATGCTATATACATAGTGAGGAGGGAAAATGATGAATGGAATTGAAATTTTTGCGAATACAATTTTGAAAGAAGCGTGTAGGGTACAAGCATCGGACTTACATATTGTGCCCCGGCAGAAGGATGTAGCGGTTCAGCTACGTATAGGAAAAGATTTAATTACGAAACAATGTATTGAAAAGGAGTTTGGAGAAAAACTTGTTTCGCACTTTAAATTTTTGGCATCCATGGATATAGGAGAGAGGCGGAAGCCACAAAATGGTTCATTGTATTTACAAATTGATGGACAAGAAGTGTATTTACGTCTTTCAACACTTCCGACTGTATATCGAGAAAGTCTCGTGATTCGCCTTCATTTACAAGCATCTGTGCAGCCGTTATCTCATCTTTCGTTATTTCCAAGTACGGCGGAAAAACTCCTCTCTTTTTTACGTTATTCACATGGTCTACTCGTATTTACTGGACCGACTGGTTCTGGGAAGACAACGACAATGTATGCATTATTAGAGGTAATTAGAAAAAGGAAAACACGTCGAATTGTAACACTTGAAGACCCAGTTGAAAAAAGAAAAGACGATTTATTACAAATTCAAATAAATGAAAAAGCAGGTATCACATATGAGGCTGGACTAAAGGCTATTTTACGCCATGATCCAGATATTATATTAGTTGGTGAAATCCGAGATGAAGAAACAGCAAAAATAGCTGTAAGAGCAAGTTTAACTGGACATTTAGTAATGACGACCCTGCATACGAATGATGCGAAAGGAGCGATACTCAGATTTATGAATTATGGCATAACGAGGCAAGAAATTGAACAAGCTTTATTGGCTGTAGCTGCACAGCGACTTGTTGAATTAAAGTGTCCATTTTGCAGAGGAAAGTGCTCAATTTTATGTAAATCAATGCGGCAAGTAAGACAAGCAAGCGTTTACGAGTTGTTAGATGGATATGATTTGCAACAAGCAATTAAAGAAGCGAACGGAGAATGTGTTACGTACAAACATGAAACATTAGAATCTTCGATACGAAAAGGGTATGCTTTAGGATTTTTAGAAGAAGATGTTTATGTTTAAGAAAACATGGAGTTTAAGTGAGCAATTAGTATTGTTGAAACGATTAGGAGAACTATTAGAAAAAGGATACTCCCTTTTGCAGGCACTAGAATTTTTACGGTTTCAATTACCCTTAGAAAAGAAAGTACAATTACAGCATATGATTGAGGGATTAAAAGAGGGGAGAAGTCTACACGATTCGTTTCATCAATTAATGTTTCATCAGGAGATGTTAAGTTATTTATTTTATGCTGAGAAACATGGTGATATTTCTTTTGCATTGCAACAAGGGAGCGCACTTCTTTATAAGAAGGATAAGTATAGGAAAGATATGATGAAAATAATGCAGTATCCTATGTTATTAGCATTCTTTTTAATGATTATGCTTGCTGTTTTCAATCTCATCTTATTACCGCAGGTTGAAATGGTGTATAGTTCATTTGGTTCTACAGCGCCGCTATTTACAGAACAAATTTTAAGTGCAATTAAACGAATACCTTACATTATTTTTAGCGGTATTCTTATCTTTATTATTGGATGTAGCGTATATTTGTTTTATTTTCGGAAACTCCCACATATTGAACAGGTAAAAATCATGCTTCGTATTCCTCTCATAAAAGTATTTCTTATTTTAAAGCATTCGCATTATTTCTCCACTCAATTGAGTGGTTTATTGTACGGCGGACTATCGGTGCTCGAAGCACTCACAATAATGATGGAGCAAAAATATAATCGATTTTTTCAGTATGAAGCGGCCCGAATTGAACGGCAATTAATTGCAGGAGAATCGTTACAATCTATCATTGCTAAAAGTGGTTATTACGAAAAAGAACTTTCTTATATTATTAGGCATGGACAAGCAAACGGTAATTTGGCAGTTGAATTAGAGGACTATAGCGATCTTGTTATAGAAAAGATGGAACAAAAAATGAAACGTATGTTAGTTATCATTCAACCGATTTTATTTACATGCATTGGAGGAATAGTTGTTCTTATGTATTTAGCGATGATTATGCCGATGTTTCAAATGATGAATTCCATTTAGGAGGCATTTACATGCAGAATGAGGAAGGATTTACTCTGTTAGAGATGTTATTAGTTATGGTTGTTATAACTGTATTATTACTATTAATTATTCCGAATGTAGTGAAGCAGCGCTCATCAGTTCAAGGAAAAGGATGCGCAGCCTATGTGAAATCTATAGAAGCGCAAATACAGGTATATCAATTACAGCATAATAAAATTCCTTCGTTAAAAGAGCTAAGTGACGAAAAATATATTACAACTCATAAGTGTCCGAATGGTGAATTTATTCATATTTCAGATGATGGCACAGTATCAATCGGGACATTGTGAAACAAAAAGGATTTACTCTTTTAGAAATGTTGCTCGTTTTATTTGTAATTTCTGTCTTAAGTATGATTACGTATTTTAATGTTCATTCATTATATGAAAAACAAAAAGTCGAACAATTTTTGAGCCAATTTTCAAATGATATTTTGTATATGCAACAATTAGCGATAAATCGTCAGAAATACTATACGCTACGGTGGTATAAAGAGAAAAACACGTATTACATTGAGGAGTCGGGTACGAATCATTTTATTGTGTCGAGAGACTACGGTAACGATATACAAATTGATTTGCATACATTTCCAAATCCGATGACATATAATCCGAGCGGAAATATTAATAGAGGTGGTACAATTTTACTTTCGTATCGAAGTTATAAATATGAGATTGTATTTCAGCTCGGAAGAGGGAGATTTACGTATCGTGAAATATCAAAAAGGATCCATAATGGCTGAAATGCTTGTATCGTTAAGCATACTAATGATGGCGGTATCGGTACTGCTGCCGCAAACAGTATTGGTCATGCAAGAAAGAAAAAATATACAACTCCGCTATAAGGCATTCGTATTATTAAAAAAAGAAGCAGCTTTATATATGTATGAGAATGAGGAAATGCGAGTAAAAGAAAAAATTATAAACGAACTTGTATATTACACATATTGGGGAGGAAGTGAAGTGTGTACTATGTGGAAAGATGTGAAGGGAAGAATGATGGAACAATGTTTTTATGTGGGAGGAAAAATAAATTAGAAGTTGGATTTACATTAATAGAAATGATCGTATGTTTGTTTCTAGTATCCCTGTTCTTTTTACTTTTACCGAGTCTTCATTTTATCGGAATGGAGAATAAACACTTAAAAGGATTAAATGAGTGGGAGTGGGATGTGTTTTTAGGCCAAGTACAACTGGAGTTTCGTGAGGTATCGTTTGGGGAACATATAATGGCCCTTGAAAATAAAGGTAGTATTTTACGCTTCCGTTTGCGTAATGGGGATGAAGTGATATATGAAAAAGTGAATAATCATCTTATAAGAAAAGTGAATATGCGTGGAAGGGAAGTTATATTACAAAAGGTTGGCAATGTTTCGTACAAACTAACACCTCATGTGCTCTTTATAAATATGAAAGATACTAGTGGGGAAATACATGAAGGTGTAGTTGTAAGATATAGCGAAATGGAAATAAAGGAATGAAAAAACAAGATGGATTTACAATGCCAGCAACAATCATTTTTTTAATTTTATTAACCTCTTTTTTTGTATACGAAACGAATATGTTGCTTTCTGATAAAAAATTTTATACTGAAATAGAGAAAAAATTTTTAGTGGAAGAGTTGATTAATCGAGCTATTGCAGATATAAAAGTAGACTTACAGAAAACAGAAAGAGATGGTACCTTTTTCTTTCCATATACAAAGGGAAAAGTGAGTGGAAAGTACGAATTTGAAAATGATATGATTCTCGTTTCTTTGCAGTGCGAGACAAAACAAAGAATTTTCTATACGGTGAGCTTTCGGTATAGAAAAAATGATGAGAAAATATTTGATTGGATAGAAGGATGACAGGTAAAGTATGCGGAGTAAAACCATGAATTTCCATTGTGAAGAGCTTCAATTTCTTTTGGGAAATGGATAAATATAACGATCAAAAGTTTAAATTTTCTCAAAAAAGAGAAAGGTAGAAAGAATATGATATATTCATGCTATCCAATCATTTTTTTTAGGGAGAATAGGGAAATGACAAATAACAATCAAATAGGTGAAAATAAAGAACAAACTATTTTTGATCATAAAGGAAATACGATTATGACAGAAGATAGGGAAATACAAATTATTTCGAAATTCGAAGAACCTCTTATCGTCGTATTAGGAAATGTAATAAGTGACGAAGAATGCAACGAATTAATTGAAATGTCTAAAAATAAAATAAAACGTTCTACAATTGGTTCAGCACGTGATGTAAATGATATCCGAACAAGTAGCGGCGCATTTTTGGAAGAGAATGAACTTACTTCGAAGATTGAAAAACGTATTTCATCTATCATGAATGTTCCGGTGACGCATGGAGAAGGATTGCACATTTTAAATTATGAAGTGGATCAACAATATAAAGCGCACTATGATTATTTTGCGGAACATAGTAGATCAGCTGCTAATAATCGTATTAGCACGCTTGTAATGTACTTAAATGATGTAGAAGAAGGCGGAGAAACGTTCTTCCCGAAATTAAATCTTTCTGTACACCCTAGAAAGGGAATGGCAGTATACTTTGAGTATTTTTATCAAGATCAATCACTAAATGAGCTTACGTTACATGGAGGGGCACCTGTAACGAAAGGCGAGAAATGGATTGCAACGCAGTGGGTGAGAAGAGGTACTTATAGGTAAAAGCGAGTATGTTACGTTTTGTTCTTCTTAGTATAAGAAGAACAAAACGTTTTTTATTAAACAAAGTAGCATCTTTCGTTATAATAACAATTAATACATGACGATTGAGAGGACAGAAAATGAAATCTATATACATAACCGGCTATATGGGAGCTGGGAAAACAACAATTGGAAAAGCGTTAAGTAAAGAACTGCAAATGGATGTTGTAGATACAGATCAAAAAATCGAAGAGAAGCAAGAGAAGGCAATTCGAAATATTTTTGCAGAAGAAGGCGAAATAACTTTTCGAGAATATGAAAGTGAGATGTTACGTTCACTACCAGTTCATAATGCAATCATTACAACTGGTGGAGGAATTATTGAGCGAGTGGAAAATCGAAAGTGGATGAAAGAGAACGGGACTGTCGTGTATTTATATTGTGATCCGCATGTAATTGCAGAAAGGCTTCGTGAAGATACGACACGACCACTATTTCAGAAGAAAGATATAGAGGCATTTGTAACGAAATTCGAATCGCGCCGAGCGTATTATGAAGAGGCACATATTCATATCGACACGACAAATAAGTCAGTAAAGCAAATTATGAATGAATTAAAGGAAAAGATTAATGAATAAAAAAGTGGACATACTAATCAAGTAGAGGTGATGATAATATGTCTACTAATGATTATGTTCGCTTTGTGACGCAGCAGTTTGTGTCATATATGGATGCACCAAAAGAAGATCGTAAACAAAAGAAAGAACAACGCCGCTCTGAAAAAGAGCCATTTTTAAATAAATGGTTTGGTGTTATGCCGCTTAGTGCAGCTTTATTTTATCGAAACGTAAAAAATAAAAGGAAAAAATCAAGTTAACTTTTAGTCATATGTCTAGCAAAATGAAAATCCCCTAGTAGCGTTATATACTAGGGGATTTTCATTTACTGTACAGACTCTTTTTCCTCAGTAACCGCATGTATTTTATTGTTCACCCATACGAACCCTATTCCGATGCAAATTGAAATGCCCCAGCCGACAGCAGTCATAATCGCTCTCATTTCACCGTAGCCATCTACACCGAAAACGGAGATGAAATAAATTTTTAAAAAGCTTTTTAATATAAATTGAAGCCCGAAAAATAGCGTTAAATATTGTAGTGCTGGATATATACGACTATCACGATACAGTTCACGACTTTTATCACGGTCATGCCCTTGTAGTGCTGCAATATCTGCTGCGAAATATAACATAAGTGGTTTTTTTATAAAAATTGTACATATGACGATAATACCGAGTACGATGTGATAATACGCATCGTTCCACAACATTCGTTCAGCTGATCCAGATAATAAATCTACCGTCGTATTAGAAATGAGTGTAATTAAAATAAAGAATCCTGTCACGTTAAACTGCTTTTCTTTTTTAAAGGTATACAGTGTATAAATAATCCCCGGAACAGAGGAAATTAACATCGCGTAATAAGGATCAATATAAGGTTTTGCAAATTTCCAAATGAGGAATGGGATTACGAGATAAAAGACAAGATCTAATATAGCTTTTTTATTTTGATTCATACAAATCCTCCTTAAGTCATACATATATTTTATAATATAATTTCTGAAAATTGTATAAGGTTTGATTGGAAAAGAAAAAATATATCAATTTTTGAGGGATTAGTAGATTGAAAAAATTGCCCCTAGCGTAGTAAGTTTTTTTAGTATATAATAAAGGAAACGCTTTCATTTTTGGTTTGTTCACAAAATGGACGGAAAATCACATATGTACTATCGATATGTTGCTTTATAATGAAACTAATTAAATATACGTGCATACAATATTGTGAAATAAATAACATAAATAAAATATATAAATGTAAACGTTATCAAAGAGAGAGGTGGAAACAATGAGTAAATTTTTCTTCAATCATAATCCAGCAACAGTAGAGGATGGAAGGCTTGTTAAGTATGCTGAAATTATTTATGGAGAAGGTGGCCGTTCTGTATTAGAAAATTTAATGGTGAAGGCATCTATCAGATTGCGCGATCGTTATCCGAATAAATCTGACGAACAGATCTCGAACCTCGTAAATAAAGGCATCCATGATATGTTTCAAAAATATGTGAGTGAGTAAGAGTAGCCAATGGCTGCTCTTATTTTTTTGTATAAGGATTGTAACTCTAGCTGAAAATAAACATGTGTTTTGAAAAACGTAAAAAGGAGTGGGAAAGATGAGCAATGGAATTGGACGTTCGAAAGAAAACCTTCCAACTGATGCAAATCATGTGAGCGCAAAGGATCGTGCACAGCAGAAACGTATGGCACAGAAAAAACAGCAAGAGCGTAGTGACGATAGCGAGTAGGATAGAAAATAAATAAAAAAAAGCTCCTTCTAAAAACGGAAGGAGCTTTTTTAAGATAGAAAATGATTAGCGGTAACATAAAAGAGGCCACCGTTAATAATTTGCACTGTAATACGTGGTTCATATTGTTCTTGCAAGGCTTGTTTTTCAATTTCATAGCTTTCAGGAAGTTCATCACTATCTTCATAAAAACGATTTAAAAGATCTAAATCGTGATTCCAACGTACCCTCGCTTCTTTCGCCCACGCATGATCATCTTCTGCAATTATATTTTTTAAAGCGTCCTCTATACGTTGTAAGCCGCTTTGAGGCTTAATGATAGGAGAGAGCGTAAAACAAAAATCAGGTATTTTCGGTGTAAGTTTAATGTTAGTTAATGTTTCATGAAAATTTGCCATCATTGTTCCAGAGATGAGATGAATACCAATGGAATGAAGGATGTCTTTTTTTCGATCACATTGATAAGACACTTTTATATTTACACCGAGCCAAGGATGGAGCGGTGTATGCGTTGCCCCGTTATGCTTTATTTCCTCATATAAACGTATGTAAGAGCCTAATTCTTTCGTTGTCTGGAAAATTTGATGTAGTCGTGGTGAACCGTAGTGAATAAGTTCGCCATCGTTTTCTTCGTTTTCTGGATTTGTAATAAGAGTAAGGCGCATCGGATTCGGTACGCCTCCTGTTTTTTCAAGATAGTGCCAATAGAAAGGGCGGTTCATTAATAATTTATCCATCTCAATTGTTAACTGCACATCTAATAGGTGAGGGGAACGTCCTAAAATTTCGCAGTTATTCGCTTCAAAGAAATTGTTTAAGTAATTATGGATTTCATGTTGCTGCATAGCCTTGCACCTCAGCTTCATTTCGCTTCGCAAAGTCGATAATAGATGTTAAGTTTTCCATCTTAATTCGAATTTCTCCTTCGCTTTTTGATTGCGCAAAAATTTCTTGAATATGCGCATCGATGTTTTTCATATTAATTCTTGTTAAAATTTCATCGAGTTCACCGATAACACGCTCAAATAAATTTATTTTTTCATATAACAGTTTCAAAATGTGTTCTTCAACAGTATGCTTTGTAGCTAAGTTATAAATATGAACATCATTTTTTTGACCAAGACGGTGAATACGTCCAATTCTTTGTTCAAGACGCATTGGGTTCCATGGCAAATCATAATTGATCATATGGCTACAAAACTGTAAGTTAATTCCTTCTCCGCCAGCTTCCGTTGCAATTAATACTTGCGCGTGTTTTTGGAAAAGTTCCTTCATCCAATCTTTTTTTCCGCGTTTAAATCCACCGCGGAACGGAACGGAAGAAATGCCGTGCTGCTGTAAAAACCATTGTAAGTACATTTGTGACGCTCGATATTCCGTGAAGATGACGACTTTATCGTCAATTTCTTTTATAAGCTCAAGAGCTTTATTTGCTTTTGAGTTGAATGGAATATGATTAATATTGTCCATTAGTACATCAATATATGGATCTTTTATATATTGTTCATTTTCTTTCTGACGTTTTTCTACATGCTTTTTTAATGAATAGTACACAGCTTCACGGCTACTACATGCCTCGCGTTTTAATGTTAAGGATGAGAAAGCAGATGTGAAGGCGTCTCGTCCTCCCCAGTGTTCAATTGCATTATATAAAGCTTGCTCTTCTTTATTAAACTCTACAAAAATTGTACGTACATGCCTCTTCGGCCAATCAATTCCGGTATTATGACGTCTATTTCGGACCATTACTTTGTTAATGAGAGCTTTTAAGTCTTCATCTGATTCGGCTGAACGATTTTTTGAAGCGTAGTATTCTTCAAAGTTGGATTGATTGCCCAAATGTCCTGGTTTTAATAAAGAAACAAGGTTGAAAATTTCATCAATCTTGTTTTGAACAGGAGTAGCTGTTAGTAATAAACAAAACTTCTTTTTTAATCGCTGTGCAAATTCATAGTTTTTTGTTTTATTATTTTTTAGTTTATGTGCTTCATCGATAATAATAAGATCATATTCTAAGTTCAAAACGATATCGCGATGTGGTGAACGTTTTGCAGTATCAATTGATGATACGATCACGTCAGCTTGCTCCCACGAGTAGCTTTTCTTTTGAGCTACAGCTGGAATGAAAAACTTTGTATTTAGTTCGTATGCCCATTGTGACACGAGAGAGGCTGGGACGAGTATGAGTACTTTTTTCACAAGCCCACGCACCATATATTCTTTTAAAATAAGTCCAGCTTCAATTGTTTTTCCAAGCCCTACTTCGTCGGCTAGTATCGCTTTACCGTTCATTTGTTCAATAACATTTTGAGCGACTTCTAATTGATGAGGAAGCGGTGTGAAATGGGATAAGTGCTTCGGTGCTTGTAGTCCATCGAAAGTAGGAACAAGTAACGATTTTTCTGTTTCATAAGCTAAATGGTATAAATCCCAGTTTGTCCAAGGACCATCTTCTTCAATTCTATTTAAAAAATTGTTTTGCCACGTCCGATCTACGGAAATATCAACATTCATTACGACTCTCCCACCTTTTATAAGTTAAAGTAATTATTTTTTACATGTATAATGATTCGCCTTGAAAGAAGGCTTTGTTATCGTTATTAAAGGCTATATGATAGACAATAATAAGCATTAAATCTCAAAAGTTGTATTTAGTAAGATTAAGAATGAAAAATTCTAAATTATTTTTTATGCTAGAATATTGATGAAATATAGCGAATGATGTTAGGATAATGGTGTGAAATGTGTGGAATCTTTCGTATTTTATCCAAGAAAGTACTTTTTTATTTACGCTTTCATAAAAAAATATAGTGAGATTCCGTATATCCTATCTTTTCAGAATGAAAATGTTTAGATATGGGAAGCAACTTTTATTGATTTGTCAGAGCATAAGGGGGAAAGAGCATGATTACATTACAACGTACACCGTTATTTGATGTATACGCGAAGTATGGTGGGAAAACAATCGACTTTGGTGGCTGGGAATTACCAGTTCAATTTTCAAGCATTAAAGAAGAACACGAAGCTGTACGTACAGCGGCAGGTTTGTTCGATGTGTCTCATATGGGAGAAGTTGAGGTAAAAGGTGTAGATAGTTTAGCATTTTTACAACGTGTTGTTACAAATGACGTATCTACCTTAAAGGTAGGAGGCGCACAATATACAGCTATGTGCTACGAAAATGGTGGTACAGTAGATGATTTATTAATCTACAAACGTGGTGAAGAAGACTATTTATTAGTAATCAATGCATCAAATATCGAGAAAGATTACGAATGGTTAGCAAGTCATGTAATTGGCGATGCGAAAGTAGTCAATGTTTCTAGTGAAGTTGCGCAGCTTGCAATTCAAGGACCAAAAGCAGAAGGCATTTTACAAAAAGTTGTGTCAGAAGATTTGAAAGAAATTAAGTTCTTTAAATTTAAAAACGATATTCTTGTAGATGGAATTCCTGCACTTGTATCTCGTACAGGTTACACAGGTGAAGACGGATTCGAAATTTACTGTAAGAGTGAAGATGCTGCAAAACTTTGGGAGAAACTTCTTGAAGTTGGAGCAGAAGAGGGCTTAAAAGCATGTGGTTTAGGTGCTCGTGATACACTTCGCTTTGAAGCAACACTTCCGTTATACGGACAAGAATTATCAAAAGATATTACACCGATTGAAGCAGGAATTGGCTTTGCGGTAAAACCAAACAAAGAAGCAGATTTCTTTGGAAAAGAAACGTTAAAAGAGCAAAAAGAAAACGGTGCATCTCGTAAATTAGTCGGCATCGAAGTGATCGAACGCGGTATTCCTCGTACGCATTACCCTGTATTTGTAGGAGAAGAAAAAATCGGGGAAGTAACGAGTGGTACACAATCTCCAACGTTAAAGAAAAGCATTGGTTTAGCACTAATTGATGTAAAATACGCAGCAGTTGATACAGAAGTAGAAATTGAAATTCGTAATAAACGCGTCAAAGCAGTAGTTGTTCCAACACCATTTTATAAACGTTCAAAGTAACGGGGAGAGGGGTAGATTTCATGTTGCATCGTTATCTTCCAATGACAGAAGAAGACAAAAAAGAAATGTTACAAACGATCGGCGTTCAAACGATCGACGAATTATTCTCTGATATTCCAGAGAGTGTTCGTTTTAAAGGGGATTTAAAAATTAAAGAAGCAAAATCAGAGCCAGAGCTTTTAAAAGAGCTATCTCAAATGGCTGGTAAAAATGCTAATTTAAAAGAATATGCTTCTTTCTTAGGAGCAGGCGTATACGATCATTATGCTCCAGTAATTGTTGATCATGTTATTTCTCGTTCAGAGTTTTATACTGCTTACACGCCATACCAACCAGAAATTTCACAAGGGGAATTACAAGCAATCTTTGAATTCCAAACAATGATTTGTGAATTAACAGGAATGGATGTAGCAAACTCTTCTATGTATGACGGAGGTACAGCTTTAGCTGAAGCGGCAATGTTAGCGGCTGGCCATACTCGTAAAAAGAAAATTCTTGTATCTAGTGCAGTGCACCCAGAATCAAGAGCAGTACTTGAAACTTATGCAAAAGGTCAACATCTAGAAGTTGTTGAAATTAATCATAAAGATGGTGTAACAGATTTAGACGTATTACAAAGCGAAGTAGACGATACAGTTGCTTGTGTAATCGTTCAATATCCAAACTTCTTCGGACAAGTTGAAAAGTTAGCTGATATTGAAAAAATCGTTCATCAACAAAAATCATTATTTATCGTTTCTTCAAATCCGTTATCATTAGGCGCATTAACACCACCAGGGAAATTCGGTGCTGACATTGTAATCGGTGATGCACAACCATTCGGTATTCCAACACAGTTTGGTGGACCACACTGTGGTTACTTTGCAACAACGAAAGCATTTATGCGTAAAATTCCAGGACGTCTTGTCGGACAAACGGTAGATTCAGATGGTAAACGTGGATTTGTATTAACGCTACAAGCACGTGAACAGCATATTCGTCGTGACAAAGCGACATCTAACATTTGTTCAAACCAAGCGTTAAATGCATTAGCAGCTTCTGTTGCAATGACGGCACTTGGAAAACAAGGTGTGAAAGAAATGGCACGTCAAAATATTTCTAAAGCACAATATGCAAAACGTCAATTCGAAGCGAAAGGCTTCACAGCTACATTTGCTGGACCATTCTTCAATGAATTCGTTGTAGATTGCAAACGTCCAGTGAAAGAAGTAAACGACGCATTACTACAAAAGAATATTATCGGTGGTTATGATCTAGGCCGTGATTATAAAGAATTAGAAAATCATATGCTGTTAGCAGTAACTGAGCTTCGTACAAAAGAGGAAATTGACACACTTGTAAACGAAATGGGGGCTATCCAATGAAGAACCAAGACCAAGCACTTATTTTTGAAGTGACTAAAGAAGGACGCGTAGGATATAGCTTACCCAAATTAGATGTAGAAGAAGTGAAACTAGAAGATGTATTTGAGAGCGATTATATTCGAGTAGAAGATGCAGAGCTACCAGAAGTATCTGAACTTGACATTATGCGCCACTATACAGCACTTTCAAACCGTAACCACGGCGTGGATTCTGGATTCTATCCACTTGGATCTTGTACGATGAAATATAATCCGAAAATTAATGAGAATGTAGCTCGTTTTGCAGGATTTGCAAATATTCATCCACTTCAAGATGAAAAGACAGTACAAGGTGCAATGGAATTAATGTACGACTTACAAGAGCATTTAATTGAAATTACAGGTATGGATACTGTTACATTACAACCAGCAGCAGGTGCACACGGAGAATGGACAGGTTTAATGTTAATTCGTGCCTACCATGAAGCAAATGGTGACTTTAACCGTACGAAAGTAATTGTTCCTGACTCTGCTCACGGAACGAATCCAGCATCTGCAACTGTAGCTGGTTTTGAAACAATTACAGTAAAATCGAATGAACATGGTCTTGTTGACTTAGAAGATTTAAAACGTGTTGTAAACGAAGAAACAGCAGCACTTATGTTAACAAATCCAAATACATTAGGTCTATTCGAAGAAAATATTTTAGAAATGGCTGAAATCGTCCATAATGCAGGCGGTAAATTATACTATGATGGTGCAAACTTAAATGCGGTATTAAGCCAAGCGCGCCCAGGAGATATGGGATTTGACGTTGTGCATTTAAACCTTCATAAAACATTTACAGGTCCGCATGGCGGCGGTGGTCCAGGTTCTGGTCCAGTAGGTGTGAAAGCTGATTTAATTCCGTACTTACCAAAACCAATTTTAGAGAAAACGGAAAATGGCTACCACTTCAATTACGATCGTCCAGAAGCAATTGGGCGTGTGAAACCATTCTATGGTAACTTCGGTATTAACGTTCGTGCATACACATACATTCGTTCTATGGGTCCAGATGGACTACGTGCAGTAACTGAGTATGCTGTATTAAATGCGAATTATATGATGAGAAGATTAGCGCCGTTCTATGATCTTCCGTTCGATAGACATTGTAAGCATGAATTTGTATTATCAGGTCGTCGTCAAAAGAAACTTGGTGTACGTACATTAGATATTGCAAAACGTCTGCTTGATTTCGGTTACCACCCACCAACAATTTACTTCCCATTAAATGTGGAAGAATGTATTATGATTGAACCGACAGAAACAGAATCAAAAGAAACGTTAGATGGTTTCATTGATAAGATGATTCAAATCGCTAAAGAAGTAGAAGAAAATCCAGAAGTTGTACAAGAAGCACCACACACTACAGTTATTAAACGTTTAGACGAAACAATGGCTGCTCGTAAACCTGTTTTACGTTATGAAAAGCTTGCTCCTGTACAAGTTTGATTAGAATAAAAAAGAACTCGCTACATGCGGGTTCTTTTTTTGTTTGGAGAATTTGTCCTGCTATTTGTGGACAGTAAAACTCCCAACTCAAAACTTAGCTGGTGCAAAGAAGCCAGGTGGGAGATAAACTGTCCGTAAATGCCCGATTGGTGAAGGCTAATAATCAGTGGGGATGAACAAAAATCCCCACTGATTAAAGTTTCACTTTATGCAGAAATAGTGAAGAAAATGTTAAAACTTTATATTTTTTGTTTCATAATTGTGTAAAGATGTAGTTTTATAGGTAGTTTTGTTGAAAAAGTCGGTTTGATAAAAGTATTTATTTTTGTTAGAATTTTATTGAAATTAAGAAGATGTGATGAGGCAAAAATTACTCATTTTTATGTATATGTGAAAAAACGAGCAAGGCGGGGGTGAAAGTATGGGATATCGATGTTATAGAATGGTATACCATTTAGAAAATGGAGAAACAATTAAAGATGTAAAAGAATTTTGCTATCGAGACCAAGGAAAAGTGTTAGAAAGAGTAGCACATCGTGTAATGGATAATAGAGAAGTGACGGCGATTGATAAACAAGGAACAATCATTTCAATAGCATGTGAGGAAATTGTAAAGGTAGAACTTGATTACATAAAAGAAAGTTAACCTTGAGTCATATCGAATTATTCGATAAAATATACTGTTGAATGGTGCAGAGAGTAGAGAGGAGTTTATCATGGGTAGTACAAGACACTTTTATATGTTTATTTTAGCGTTTGTTCTTGTTGTGGCGTTAACGATTTATTTAATTGTTGATAGCAGCTGGTACAATACAGTTCATCCGGCATTCCTTCTGTTTATGTATGTAGGAATTGCGGTTGTTAGTTTCGGAATGAGAGACGAAATGTTAGATCGCTTTGAAAAGTGATACATATACGAAAGACCAACAGGAAAATGTTGGTCTTTTTTTCTTGCCAAAAATAGGATGGTGTGTATATACTGTATATATAAGATATATACAGTATATACACACTGGAGGAAAACATGAATATTATTATTTCGAATTCTTCCCAAGACCCTATTTATGTACAAATAAGGAAACAATTAAGCCAGCTTATTTTAAATGGTGGTTTAAAGGGGGGAGACCAACTGCCGTCTATTCGTAGCTTAGCGAAGGAATTACAAATTAGTGTAATTACAACGAAGCGTGCGTACGAAGAACTTGAAAAAGAAGGATATATAGAAACTGTTGCTGGGAAGGGGACTTATGTTTCACGTAAAAACAATGAACTATTAAAAGAACAGCGCTTACGCTTATTGGAAAGTAAGGCTGAAGAAATTGTGAGAGAAAGTAAAGTGTTGCAGCTTTCACTTGAAGATTTACAGCAGATGATTGCGTGTTTATATGAGGGGGAATAAGGAATGTTAGAGCTAAAAAACGTTTGTAAAAGATATCAAGATTTTGCAGTGAAAAATATAAGTTTTACGCTGCCACGTGGATATATTATGGGATTTGTCGGACCGAATGGTGCTGGGAAAAGTACGACGATCAAAATGATTATGAATTTAGTTAGAAAAGAGAGCGGCGATATACAAATTTTTGGCAAGGACAATAAGAAAGCAGAAAAGGAAATAAAACAAAATATCGGCTTTGTATATGATGAAAATCATTACTACGAAGATTTAACGTGTGAACAAATGAAGCGTATTATTGCACCGCTATATAAAAAGTGGGACGAATGTCAGTATCAATCGTATATGGAGAGATTACAAGTTCCAAAGTATAAAAAAATTAAAGAGTTATCTAAAGGGATGAAAATGAAATTTGCGATTGCCATCGCGCTTTCGCATCATGCAGAGTTTATTATTATGGATGAACCAACAGCAGGATTGGACCCAGTTGTTCGAAGTGAATTGCTTGATATATTGCAAGAAATTGTAATGGAAGATGAAGTATCTGTATTATTCTCAACGCACATTACAACAGACTTAGAGCGCATCGCAGATTATATTACTTTTATCAACGATGGGGAAATTATATTTACTGGTGAGAAAGATGAATTAATGGAGAGCTACGTAATCGTAAAGGGAAGTAATGATTTATTGGATCGAGAAGGAAAAGAGCTATTTGTTGGATTACGAAAAAATAAATTTGGTTTTGAAGGTTTAGCGAAGGATAAACAAGTAATTATCGATTGGTTTGGAAATGAGGTTGTACTAGAAAAGCCTACATTAGATGATATTATCGTTTACACTGCGAAAGGGAGAGGTGCCTATGCGTCAGCTCATCTATAAAGATTTGTTCTTTTTTCGGGTAACTTGGTTAGTGAATCTTATTATGCCCCTTATGTTCTTTTTACTTGAGCCCGGGAGTGAATTGTTATTTCCGATGAGTTGTCTATTTATAACCCTTTCCTCCGTTATGACGCTAATCTATATGGATGAAAGGAATAAAAGTGACATTGTAATAAATAGTTTACCGTTAAGTCGAAAGGATATCATAATTGCTAGATATATTTCCTGTGCAATATTTATTGTAGGTGGGATAGTCTCAACTATGGTAGTTGTTTTTCTTATAAGAGGTGTCGCTGTTATTGATGATATCGGTGCATACCATCCTAATTTGTATATTGAAATTCCGTGGTATGGAGTAGTAAATGGAGCTGTTTACGCTTTGGTTTTTGTTGCAGCGTTTTTTCCTAGTTATTACGGAACCAAATCAAAGGTAGCAAGAAGTATCTTGTCAGGAGCATCGATGGCAGTAGCTGGAATTGCATGGATATTTATAGGGGATGGGCTGAACGTAACAGCACCTTCATTCATTGAGTGGATTATGAATCCATCACATCTTAGCTTATTTATAGTTGGAGGAATTACATTAGCTAGTGTATATATCGCTTCTATGTTTCTAACAATTAAAATTTATGGAGCCCGTGATTTATAGAGAGGAGAATTCATATGCAACAGTTAATTTTGAAGGAGTTTTTCTTACAGAAGAAGATGATTCCTTTCTATTTTTTAATACCCGTTTTATCGATTTTTAGGAATTCTGTAGAACCGATGGGGATTGCAATAGGATTATTTATGACATGTAGTATGATTATATATATTTCTTTTTATTATGAAGAAAAAAGTAAAACAGAAAAAGTATTAGTGAGTTTGCCTATAACGAGAAAAGAGATAGTTATAGCTAAATATATTTCAACTACATTATTTATTATAGTCGGTTTGAGTACAACTTTTATAGTCGTAATATTAGGAAATATTTTGTTGGACAGAGATATAGTTATTCCTGGATATGCAATGTTTTCAGCAATAGTAGCAACTTTGATTTATTGTGTGATAATGATACCTACTAATTACATCGGAGGAAATAAAGCTACTACTGTCTTGTATGTAATTATGATTTTTCCTTTAATGGGTATGATTGGCCTTATGTGTAATGTTTTTGGTGATAAAACAATTATGTTAAAAGTACTTCACTCTGAGGATGCTAAAGTAGCGATGAGTGTTCTTGGTATCGGAGTGTTAGTAAGTATAGTCATATCAATGTTACTCTCAATGAAAATGTTTCAGGAGGCAGAGTTATAGAAGGGGCATTTTCATGTTAGGAGGTGTAATACATGATTAAGCAATTAATTTTAAAAGATTTCATCATTCAATGGAAATTTTTAATTTGGTACATACTGTATCCTATTTTCTTTTATATGGCCTTAACAGATACGGAAAATCTGTTCATAATTATGTCAGTAATTATTACAATTGGGGCAACAGTAAAAACATTTGAAGCAGATAGTAAAAATGAGAGTGAAGTGATAGTAAATAGTTTACCAATATTGAGAAAACAAATTGTGTATGCGAAATATATAGTAGCAATTATTATTCTTTTTATAAGTGTAATAGTCGGTTGTTTCACGATGGGAATGAAGAATGGGGTTAACCTATTTGAATTTATTGAAACGACAATGGTTGCTAGTATTAGCTTTATTTTAATATATTTAAGCTTTGTTTTACCGATATCATTTTGGCTAGCATATAAAAAAGCTATTTTTATTACGCTTTTCATGCTAATAGCACCGACAGCCATTTGTACTATGTTCTTTGAAATCAACCTGGAACAAATCCAACTATATAACAGTTTATTATTCGTTAGTTCAATATGCATGTTCATAGTATCTGCCTTCGTTTCAATGAAATTGTATGAGAAGAGAGAATTTTAAAAGGTGCCTCATAAAAGGCACCTTCTTCAATATCGACAATGTGAAAGTAATAGTTTATAAACAGAGAGGCTATTCGGTACAACATCTTTTGGAGTATGTAATATAAAGCTGAAAACGATAATGAGAATGAGAAAGAGGAAAAATAAAAATAGGATCTGTTTATGTATAGAATTTTGCATAGGATCCACTCCTTTTTTAGGTAGTATGTCCAAAAGGAAGGAGTGTATGAAAAATTTTAGGAGGGAGAATGATGAACAAAAGAAAATGGTTATATAGAATAGGAATACTTTTAGTTTCAATTGGTTGCATATTAGCAAACTTTTATTCGGATATACCAATGCTATTTCCTAGTTTGCATAAAGGAATTGGTATGAGTGTTGTCGTAGTTGGTCTGCTTTGTCTTATCACATCAAACTTCTATAGAAAGTCTGAATCTATATAAAAAAGGACAGTTACTCTTTTTCAGAGTAACTGTCCTTTTTAAATAACTTATTATATAGCTTGGCGATACTCCATATAATTACGATTGCAATGGAGGCGATAATGGACCAAACGATAGATAAAATTTCAAGTGTCATGTTCGGAAGGAATGCAAGAATGGATAATACTTTATGAAACAACCATTCTATTATATGAAAACTTACTTGCAGTAGAATGGCGATCACGAGTGTGATCCATGCTAACATTTGTTTTCCTTTTTCTCTCCACATGACATTCACCTCACGTTAGCTTAATAGTTTTAAGCCAACAGCGCCGCATAGAATGCAGCTTAAGAAGGCAAGACGACGCCAATCCGCTGATTCTCGGAAAATAAGAATGCCTAGAAGTGCACTTCCGGCAGTTCCGATTCCAGTCCAAATCGCGTAAGCAGTTCCCATCGGTAATGTGTCCATCGCAAGGGATAAGAAGAAGAAGCTTACGCCGAAGTTAGCGATTAAAATAACTTTTGGTGCCCAGCCTTTCTTTTCAGTGGCTACTTTCATAAAGAGTACACCAATAATTTCACAAATACCAGCTAGAATTAAAAATACCCAAGCCATTTTATGCGGCCTCCTTCGCTTCTTTTTCTTCTGTTACTCGTTTTAAACCAATTACTCCGAAGAAGATTAAACCGATTAATAAGACTTTTACGATAGAGAAAGGTTCTCCGAAGATGAAAATCTCTGTAAGAACGATTCCACCAGCTCCGATTCCTGTAAAGACTGCGTATACAGTGCCGACAGGTAAATCTTTATAAGCTCTAAATAATAAGACGAAACTAATTGTAATTAATAGAGCAACACCAGCCCATTCAAGTGGTGCCTCTGCTTTTTTTAGTCCAATCACCCAAAAGATTTCAATAATACCAGCGATGATTACATAAATCCATGCCATATGTCATTTCTCCTTCCTACCAGTCGTTAGGTAAAGGGCTTAAAAACGACGCATTGCAAAGGAGCAATCCGTCAGTTTGAAAGTCCGCGCCAAAATACTTTCCAAGAAGCGTCTAAACGTGTCTCAAAACGATTTAAACCTGCGTATAGTAGTTCAACCATAAGACCGTCGAGTAAGCATAGAAAAGCCTCTAAGGCGTCTTTTACTTCAATGTTATGCAGCTCATCTTGTTCGCTTGCTCTTTTAAATACCGGGAATAAAAGTTTTCCGACGTTTTCAATGTGTACATTTGCTTTATTAATAATTTGTTCGCGAAATGCATCAGGCGGAAAATAAGAAGTTCGTAACCAAAACATTGATTCTTCACTTTCACCAAATCGTTTTGCGTAGCCTTTTAATAATTTTAATAGCAATTCTTCAGTGGACGAATTGGAAAAGCTTTCGATATCGCCTGTGAAGCTCTGCAAATCTTTTTGAAGAGCAGATTCTAAGCATATGAAATATAGCTCTTCTTTTCCTTTAAAGTGTGCGTAAATCGATGGTTTTTTAATCCCAACTTCTTGGGCAATATTTGCCAATGAAGTTCCTTCATAGCCGTAGCGTGCGAAATGAGAAAGTGCTACAGCTTTAATGCGATTTGCTGTCATTTTCATCCCCTACCTACCGTTCGTTAGGTTTATTATATGAGATAAAAAACACAAAGTCAATAGGTGAAAAGCTGAAAAAGAGTGCTATAGTTAACGCTCCTTTTCAGACTGTTTTTCGCTCAATTAAATGGAATGGAAGTTCTTCTGAGTTCCCGGTTATTTGTTCGTCCTGCATCTGTTTATGGAATAAGGTAAAAGCACGTGATCCCATCGTAAGACCAGGGTGTTCAATAGTCGAAATTTCTAACGCCTTTGAAATTTCATGGTTATCGAATCCTAAAATAGCGAGATCTTCAGGGACGCGAACACCATGTTTCTTTGCCTCTGTTAATAAACCGGCAGCTACTTGGTCATTCGCTGTGAAAATAGCAGTTGGACGATTTTTCATATGTAAAATACGGTGGAGTATTTGTGCTCCGTCCTGCATTGTATAGCATTGATGAAAAATCCATTCAGGATGTAACGTTTGACCTTCGTTATGAAGTGTATCAGCAAACGCTTTTTCACGTTCCATAGAATTTACACTCGTTTTTCTTGCTAAACAAATTCCGATTTTTTCATGGCCTTTACTTAGTAAATATGCAGTACCGAGCCGGAATCCTTCATAATGATCTACGTAGACAGATGAAATGAGGGGGTGGTTCATTTTTTCACATGAAATAATAGGGGCGAATTTTGCGAAAGGTTCGATTTGTTCCCATGAACTCGTTCGAGAACAAATAATCATCCCGTCAAATTGTTTCATTTTCATCATTTCAAGAACACGAATTTCTTCAATACTATCGTAATTTGTTTGGCATAAATTAATGTGATATCCAGCTGCTAACGCTTCGTTTCCGATTCCTTCAATAATGGTACTGAAGTAAGGGACATTAATGAAAGGGAGCATAACCCCGATTGTATATGTTTTCCCCTTTATTAAATGAATAGCATTTATATTTTTTGCGTAGTTTAATTCTTCAACCGCCTCTAGAACTCGTTTCCGCTTGTCTTCTTTTACGTAAGGGTGATTATTTAAGACACGGGAAACGGTTGATATAGATACACCAGCAGTTTTAGCGATTTGTTTTATATTGGCCATATGCATCACCTCTTTACTTATTATAAAGGGAAAATAAGTAGAATGAAAAAATCTTGACCTGAAAAGCTTTTCACAATCTATGTTATAAATAGGACTTCTGTTATTCGCGTAACCATTTCGTTTGGGCGTAAGAATAGCGAAGTCTTTCTGTTTGTTTGAAAGCAGTTTTGTCAAAATGTGTGAGAATAACGAGGAAAGTTTTCAAAGGTGGAGTGTGGCATTCAAGCGAATATGAACAACATATAAACGCTTTGTTCGTTAAGAGGGCGGTATGAAAGGGCGGAAACAAATTGAAAAAAGGAATCATTTGTTTCGTGTTTTCTAGTGTATTACTTAGCTCATGTTCATTTCAGCAAACGATGCAAAAAGAAAAAACATTTGTGGGAACAACAGGTGGGGCTACAGATCGCGTTACGGATCCGATTCCGTTAAAAGAACTTCCAAAATATTTTCCGGCGAAATTTAAAGTTCCTACCTTTTTACCGTATGACATTACGAGTGATGTGTTGGGTGAAGTAAGAACGATTGAAAAGAAGAATGCTGTCTTAACGATTAAATATAAACAACAGGAGCAAGGTAGACATGAGTATATTGAGCTAACTGTTGCAAATTTCCCTTACAGTTTTCCGGATTTTGTAGAAGAAAAGCGATTTCAAGAACAAATGAAATTGAATAATGGAGCGTCTGCTTATTTTAAAAATAAAGATGACTTCGAGAGAGGAGAGGAATTTGCTACGCTTCTATGGAAAGAAAAGGGGATTGAATATCAGTTATTATATCGTAATGTAGAAGAGAACGATGCAGATGTAATAAAAAAGAATCTATATTACATTGCAAACAATATGAAATAAAAAACTAACTGCAGCATGCAGCTAGTTTTTGTATGTTATTTCTTTTTAATTTTACCTGTCCAAGATTTAAATCCACCTTGTAATTGGTAGAAATCTTTGTAACCTTGTTTTTTTAAGTATTGAGCTGCACGGCCTGTACGGAATCCGCTTTGGCAGTATAAGTAAACAGGTTGATCTTGGCGAAGTTCTTTATGACGAAGGCGAATTTGTGATAACGGAATGTTACGTGCACCTAAAATGTGCCCTGCGTTATATTCGTCTGCTTCGCGAATATCGATAAGCTGTGCTTTACGGTAGCCAGCGCGAAATTCTTCTTCTGTAAGAGTTTTAATTAATTTTTTCTGATAGAAATACATCCATACAGTGTAACCGATGAA